>Ga0136643_10006632_pt1 | contig 16598 bp, 6 predicted proteins | sample TergutLab28metaG_FD_96883 | JGI IMG/M metagenome (GOLD analysis project Ga0136643, IMG submission 96883) | Labiotermes labralis P1 segment gut microbial communities from Petit-Saut dam, French Guiana - Lab288 P1 (version 3) (version 3) | ecosystem: Host-associated > Arthropoda: Insects >... | reverse complement strand
CCCCCCCCCATACGCGCCACATGCCCTGCCCATCTCATTCTACTCGATTTTATCACCCGCACAATATTGGGTGAGGAGTACAGATCACTTAGCTCCTCGTTATGCAGTACTCACACACCTAGTATAAATCACAATGTCTAATCTTCTAATTTTTTTACGTTAATCTTAAGACTTACTAACTTTTTATTTCATTTTTCGAAATTTTGATGTCCTAGTCATCAGCCTATTAAGTGTCGGATTGTGTCTGAAGCGTAAATCGCGTAAAGCCATTCATATAATCGTGGATACAATGTCTGTGTCTTCCTAAATTTCGATTTTTGCGGGGAAGCTGCGCGGGCCTGTGAGAACAGAGTGCAATGTCCTGCTTAGCTGTTTTCCATTATACAGACTCCAACTAAAAGAAGTGTGAAAGTTGCAATGTTATGCACGCACAGTCACAAAAAGGAGCGTGGTAATTACAGAACTATGCAGGCATTAACTGGAACTCAAACTAGAGAACTACCAACTGACAATTTATCCCAGATACTCGACTACAATGGAGCCCAAAAAATTTCAATCTGCACATAAATTCCGCTTTCTATAGCTGGAGCTATTGTTTTACTTTCGCTAAATGTGCTTTTCCACCCCAAGATTTAAAACGTTTGAGAACAGGGTGCTGAAGTGATATCTGGACCCAAACAACAGGGACAGGCTGAAGAAAACTGCATAAGAAGTCATCATAACCTGCTCTTCTCACCAAACAACTTACTCGTACAGAGACAATACAATAAAATAGGATAAGACAGAAGGAGTAAGTAGCACGAATAGCAGGTAGTTGGTTGGTTTGTTTAGGCCTCTTTAAACTACAAAATCAATTAACTTTAGGGAAAGGAAGACGCTTCTCTATAAAGCTGTTAATTACACAGTGTTTGTACTAGCAAGCTATGAAGTGAAGTCATAAAATTTTATTAACGGCGGTTAATGAAAGTTGACGATGCATTGTATTCAATCGAAGTGTTTGCCTTCTAACCAGACAGGTATAAAATCCTTTCTTCAAGCCGATTATGCAGTACGTGGCATAGGCCTAATCTCTTGCTACATAATTTTACACCAGCACAATGTGTTTGTGATTACTGGACATACACATAATCGTGATTTTGTACATACTGACATTTGTCACCAGTAATCTCTTGGCCTGCCGATCCCAGGGGACGCGCGGTCTAAGGCGTGGGTCTGCGGTCGCTCGCATGCTGGAATTGTGGGTTCGAATCCCGCCGGGGGCTTGGATGTCTGTCTTTTGTGAGTGTTGTGTTTTGTCAGGTACAGGTCTCTGCGTCGGGCTGCTCACTCGTCCACAGTACTGCTACCGAGTCTAGTGTGTCTGAGTGTGATCATACATCCTCGAAAATGAGCAGGCATTGGCCCACTAGCTGTTGCGCCATGGCAAAAAAAAAAAATCACTCGGTCGGCACACGCAGAGCCAAAGTAGTCTGGCAAATACAGCCATTCAATTTGAAAACAAAACTTAACAAAAGACCTTGCTGCCATGCTTATGTCCTGCCAATGTGCGAACGCATTCACAAAAATGTTTATACAGCTCCGCGCAATGTCCAATTACGTATGCTTAGTGATTTATGAGTTACGGCACACCATCTTCAAAACTGCAGTAGAATACACAGAATCATCGAAATGAAACTCCCTAGTTTTAAAGATTGTAATATCTGATTCAACTTAATAAGTCCCATATCCGTGCATTAAGGAATGTGAAAACCAACAAACGCACTAGGCATTTGTTAGTTTTATTACGTAAGGTTAAATATTTCTTTCGCCTTGCGGCGTATAATCACAGGATATGTTGTTAAATTTTCAAGAACTCATCAAATTCTTTTGTTAAATTTTGCCAAGTTCCACAGCACTGAAAGTGAAAAGAAGCCGCAATTCACAGTCAACCCTCTGCTGACGCTAAATACGAATTCTACAGCCAACAAAACACAATTAAAGACATAGTGAAGTGCAATTAGATAGGGCAACAATTACTGGAAAAAGCTTCTTTCCCCATTTGCTTGTAACTCATGTACCTACATTTCCTTCCAACAGATTAAAAACAGACACCGCCTGGCGCCTGTTCTTCGACAGGCACCCTCTTACGGTTTCAAAGGAACAAATATAATTAACACTTTACGATTTCCTGTCTATTCAGTGTTTGAATTTCGGACACCGACAAGCACACAAAATAGCCATCGATCGTCTCACTCTGCATAACAGCGCAAAACTAAGCTTAAATTCGTTCTTGGTATTTTTTTGAATCCCTGTCACCAACGATACAATAATGACAGTCGTGCGAACCACCTACAGTTGGAACACCACTAACGCCGTTCAGAGTCTTGCTGTGCTAAGTTACTTTAATATACATTTTATATACCCTCCCCTAGGTAAGTACTCTCTACGTCAAGCCCATCCCAACGTCCTTGATTTTATAGCCCTGATAATATTTTGTAAGAACAACGAATGATGAGGCTGTTTATCATGCAACCTGCATTATCATTATGTAAAGCAAAATTTATGCTCCTAAAATATAAGAAATGTACACAAAACTTCAGTCAGATGACCTGAGACAAAAAGAACACTTGGAAGATCTAGACGAAGATGGGGGCATGATATACAAGTGAATCTTAAATAAATAGAATGCGATGGTAAGGACCGGTTTCAAATGACTCAGGATAAGGACCAGTGCCGGACTCTTGTCAATACGGTACAAATTTCGGGATTGTATAACAGGGAAACTTTTAAATCCTAGACTAAAAGCTAAAACATATTTAAAGATTCGGTTCGTTCTTCAGTAAACACATTTCGTCTAGGTTATGTAAATAAATCACATAATGCTGTATAGGAAAAATAATCGCTTTCTGTTTCGAGATCCATATAAAACGCATAAAACGCTGTGTAGGAAGAATGTAGAATTTTAGAACGTTAATCCTGGTAGAAAACACAGTAGCAACTAGGCTTTGAGGGTTAAACAGCTAACTGTCTTTTAGTTTCCCAGAATTACTGTGATAAATGTAGTTAACTGGTTAGTTAAATAAAATATACAGGTCACGCCTAAAAATACTTAGTGCTCTGTTCGTGCATTGATTGCAGCAAAAAAATCGCAGTCACATGCGAGCTCTTTTGCATATCAGTTCCACTTACTTTCAGATATTCAGGCGCAAACATAAGAACCAAATCTATTATAAGTCTTTCAAGGTTTTCCAGGTCACCGGACTTTCTGCAGACACAAACACAAAAAGTAGGTACAGCGCGAATCGGGTTGTCACAGAGTAATTTAATGTGTATTGAACCGTGTATCGTTGTGATAACTGAAGAATAAGAACCAAATAGAGGCTACTTCTGGTTTTATTATACTTATGATATGCTCAACATGTTTCGAGCACTTCTATGCCCCTCATCAGGAGCTCACGATTATAGTGCTGATTACCACATGGGCCGTCTGGTTCTTGGGTTGCTGTTGGTTGGAAGTTAGATGCAGGCAGGCTGGATAAGTGTCCGGGCTGCAGGCTATTCGGGCACTTCTATGCCCATCATCAGGAGCTCACGATTATAGTGCTGATTACCACATGGGCCGTCTGGCTCTTGGGTTGTTGTTGGTTGGAAGTTAGATGTAAGCAGGCTGGATAAGTGTCCGGGCTGCAGGCTATAGCCTGCAGTCCGGACATATCATAAGTATAATAAAACAAGACGTAGCATCTAGTTGGTTCTTATTCTTCAGCTATAGATTACGGAAGTCTGTGAGAATGAAATAAAACAACATTGACTCAGACACGCGCACTGCATATGGCAAATTATATGCTTCTAACATCAGAAGAAAAGCTAGTCATAGAAGTACAAACCACGTGCGAACATAGTGGTGAATATTACGTAACCACTATATGCCGTCTTACAACAAAACTGCTCGGTTCACACGCTCGGTCTACATTTTTCGGAACCAAGTACTGTTGGCCGATGTGTTGCATGCTTCACACGTGCTTACGCAGATCCACTTGGGCGTACTATTGGTCTGCAAGATTACAATTAACGTCCCGTACTCCATGCCCAGGAAATGGATAAATTAACAACGTATGTATCTAACAAACTAACAAACAAACAGACAATGAGATCACATTACTGTATTACTGGAGGTTATTTTATGGGTTCATTATTTTAACTGACCAATGTCGCTTGTCACACCCCGCCGCAGTTCCAACGAGCATGTGAGTATGCGCCGAGTGGGCTACACTGTATACAGTGACAGAGGATACTGGTCAGACAGAATACTGCCCCTTTATTTAATAGTGACTGCACGTTCATTGTTTACTGAAAAGATGGCTTTTAGTGGTTTCAACATATTCTCAAACACGCTTATGGTATCACATCCAATTAGCCCAGTAACTTACAAACCAACAGACAGATTTTCATGCAACTGGATACGAACATCACACAGCTACACTGACTGTACATGTTCTGTGATACTAACATGGAATTCGCAAGATGTTACGAGGTGGAAAAAATACTAGCACAAATTAATGTCAAGATCCGGAAAGTGGTGTGCTGAAAGAGGTTCGAACTATAAGCAACTTCAAACCTATTGAGGACTGACCGTCATCTAAATCACGCATATATAAAACCTCAGTTCCTGCTTCACAGATAACGGAATCTGTAACCACAACAAAGAGCAAACTGTTAAAGCTGTTCAGGAAAACGATCAGTACATTCTTCGTGAATCAGACGAAACACGATGATACACTACGTGGCAAAACAAAGAGCTCACAGTTACCACTACGCTTTTAAAACGTTCATGTAAAAAAAATCCTAGGTACACCTAATATAAAACGACAGAACAGAAGCCGCGCGTTATGTAACGGGTGTTCACAAACTATCTACTAAACCAGTTCGCACTGAGACGGCAGATGCATCGAGGCAGGCAGTACTGAAGAAATAAAAGGTCCGTACAGTACACCGAGGAAGGATTAATAATCATTACTAAATATTAAAATTATGAGTGCTGATAAATAAATAACTGGAGAAGACAAGGAGATCAGAACATTCTACCATTAAATGCTGCATAAAAACGCAGCAGAGAAGAGCTGTTAAATAATGCATAAGTCAGTGACTTGGCGAGATGACGAATGAATCGAGGTTTACCGCCATGTTTCTTGGACGCCCTTATGGCGCGCATAGTGTTGGGGTAACTCTCTATTATGTAGAGCTCAGTTGAAACCTGTTGGCACACGGTGACGCACGGTAGGGGAAGTGAATGGGGGTACATGCGAGTGGAGTGGGTAGCCAGCAGTCTTGCACTCTATCCCAGAACATGGTGTATCCAGCATTACTACCACTACTACCGCTGATGCGCACACCTCGGCTGCCAGTAGTCGACTGAACTGACCTCCCCTCCCTCGCCAATTTTAATGGACTCGTCCGTTTCGCTGAAAGACCAAATCTGGTTTCTGCGCGTGTGCCATCACGTTTCAAACGTGCTCTACCTCACAAAGATACTTTGCCCTTAACTGACAACGCGTTTCGATTATTCCGAGAAACGATACGGCGCCGACAAAACTCTCAATATGAAAGCCACGAAGGCAAGCGGGGAGGTTGGGGGGGGGGGTGCAAGTATAGCTCCACTCAGTACTAATCTCGGCACTAGCTTGGCGTGACAAGTCAGTTTCACGCCCCGACTGCTTTACCCCCAGGGCAGGACACCCCGATATCCGTTCAACAAAGGCCAGGTGAACCCCCTGAAACGCTATGGGTTCAGATACGTTATCTAGTCCTGAATCCCCATAAAATGTGAACTATGCGACTTGAGAGCCGAAACGTGTGGCTTGCAGACATAGGGCCTATCATAACTCTGTTTCACGCATATGCATGTAAGGCTCCGATGGCTGAAACCACTCGGCATCACGCTTCTCGTGGTAACGTCTGTAACTGAAATGTTTTGAACTACATCAAGTGTATAGTTCACAAACTTTTTTGCACGATCCACCGTGCCATAAAAATACAAACATATTTACAAAATAAGGACGTTACTTAAAACATGCAGAGAAATTCTCGTTAAAGAAACACAGTGGACTGAGTCGAGACTCTTGAGAATACGGCTAGAAAGGAGGCAAGGTTGGCCAACATGCCGTCATGCAAGGTGGCCTATATTAACTCTGTTCGCTAATGCATGTCGATGTTAAGTGTAATGGACACGACGACATAAGTAAGAGGTTCAATGCCCGACCGCTTCAGTAACCGAGGTAAATAACTTTACAGGTGAGTACCCTAACTTACACACAGTTGGAAAGTTTCGTTACGCTGCCCTATCGACGTAGCAACGCATCAGAGAATTAAACAAAACTTGGTGCAGGTGGCAACCGAAACCGCTATCAAGCACAACTCCTTTCACCAGAGGTACCCAGCTAAACAATGGAGCACTGATAGGCTAAAGTTCGCACAGAATTTCACAACGTCCCCAAGTACGGGTCATTTCTTGGTTTTGGGACAGTGAAATTTGCAAGCTGAAGGCTAGGAGCGAGTCACATGTACAACGCCAGCGAGAGCAGCATGACGGACGAACAAAACAAGTACCCTTCCCTGTCTTTGCCACCTCGCGTACACCGAATAGACCGGCCTGCCAATTCCGCTGGGTTCTGCACCGGCCGGAGACTAACAAATGACCTGTAACTCCGTCGAAAGAAACACGCTACTCAGTTAAGATAATCGCTGATTTTATATAACACAGTTCTATTGCCGCGATGATAAAAGCATGTCATTTGCCGTCATATTAAGGCAGTTTAATCAGCTGCACCCAGTTTCCTTCAGACTCATATTAATCGTACCGTACCTTCTTTGTCGTCGTTCCTTAAAGTTTCCCGATAGCAATTTTGTTGCAATTTCTCAAATTTGCCTTACAAGCCGTAAGTTCCTCTCTTCAATCCACCTAAAATTTTCCATCGCATTAATATTAGTTGAAAATAAAGTTCCTCGTTATGCAGTTTTATGATTCCTCTTATCACTTCCTCTTCTTAAGTGTAAATGTTCTCATCAGCACTCCGTGCTGCAGACCGCCTTAACCCCTCACTGCAATATTTTGTAGTTTAATAATTTAATGAAGTACAAACCGGATAAAAGGACATACATTTTAATCACTGCATCACATTATTTAACGACCACGTCTAGATTCTTTAGTGTTGCTGATGATGAAGATTAAGGAAAGACGACAAACAGTACACACAACCTGTGGACATCTGGTCGCCCCCGTACAGTTTTGTTCCTGCGGTAACATTCTGGAATGCATTCATGCATGACAAAACCCACATGCAAAGCACGCAGAGATGTCAACAGCCTGGAAAACTTAAACCTCCATTTTAAAGGGTTTATCATGGAATAGTAACATAAAAACACAAATTTATCCCCGCACTAATTAAATAAAAATTTCCTAGCGGAATCTATACAACATGGGTCTCCAACCCGCGGTCCGCCACGTTGTATTATACTGCCCGCGGCCACATTTGTAAACTTCGCACACATTATAAACATTTCACAATCATTTAGGCAGTTAGGTTTCAGTAGTGTGCCACTGGAAAACTTTCGGCTCCCGTCCACAGTTTGTTCGTAAAGTGTATGTAATTCTTATACGACGTGGTGGATTGAATGTGTCCTAATTCCTATTTACACATGGCAAATGGGGGAATATTTTGTACTAAACTGAATCTGCAGAATATCTACTATGATAATCAGGTTCCTATTTTACAAACCCGTAGCTCCCAATATCTATGACGGCATGAAATGGAAGCAAAACAGCGACAGGCATCACATAAATAAATAAATATAAACACATATACATATACATACGAAGTTCCTTCCTGTGTAATTGTCTCCAGCCCACTTCAAAGTCGGTTCTCTATGTCCAAATATGCTCCTCAGCACCCTGTTTCGAAACACATTTAATCTATGCTGTTCCCACAGGAACGCAAGTAAAAACAAGGCCAAATTGCATTTGTGTTGAATCTTAATGTTCAGGGGTTGAGATTGCAGAAGGGAAGATGAAGATTTCTGAACGGAATGGTACCAGTAATCTAATAATTAAACCGCCATTAACTCCCTTGCGAAGATAATTATGTGTATGATTTCTGACTGCCTGTCGCAATTACTTCTTTACACTGTACATACGGTGCAGGTAAACAGTGCATGAAGCATTCTGAGCAGTCGGGGAGGGGTGTTAAGCTCCCTCCCCCCCCACATAGCACCGAGGTTAAAGAACACTCGGGGCCTTCATGTCAGGTTGTAGGATGAACATTGCCTCTACCTTGATTCTGAACAGTCTCCGGGAGATCAGGTATGTGTCATCAACACTTGCACTCCTGTCACAGCAAGATGTGATGTACAGGTATAGAAAATACTGCTGCGTGCCTCGACTACACAGGTCTGGGTTCAACATGGTACAGTAGCAAGGCCGGGGACACAGCGGACGGCCGCAACACAATATGTGTTAAGTGGGTCCTGTGCCTCCCTTACATTCCATCTGGCTGACACAATGAAGTATTTGACGGGTGAACATGATGCATGCATGGAAGACAAGGGAAATGTACAAAGATGTTTATGGGGTAGGTGTAATGGCAGGAAAATATCAAAATAGGTCCTAAAAACATGCTAAGATGTAGATTCGCTTCATCTAACATGAGATAGCATATAATGACTGACTTATGAACATGGTAATGAATCTTTGGAGTCTATAAAGGGCGGGATATTACTCGACTAGGTGGGTGACTATTTACTTGCTTACTTACTTACTTAATCCATGGAACAGAGTCCTTCTTGAGAAGCTAACCGGTTCTCAGCTAGCCAAGAAATTCCCCGCATTTTATGGAATCCGAAGGCTCCTTACCGCATTCACAAGTGCCCGCCACCTGTCCCTATCCTGAGCCACCTCGATCCAGTCCATACCCCCACTTCCATCCTAATATTATCCTCCCATCTACACCCGGGTCTCCCAAGTGACCTCTTTTCTTCAGGTTTTCCCACCAAAACCCCGTATAGGTCTCTCCTCTCCCCCATAAGGGCCACATGCCCCGCCCATCTCATTCTTCTCGATTTATCACCCGAACAATATTGGGTGAGCAGTACAGATCATTAAGTTCCTCATTATGTAGTTTTCTCTACTCCCCTATCACCTCGTCCCTCTTAGGTCCAAATATTCTCACACACCCTCAGCCTACGTTCTTCCCTCAGTGTGAGCGATCAACTTTCACACCCATACAAAAAAAAAAAACAGGCAAACTGATAATTCTGTATATCTTAATCTTCAAATTTTTGGATAGCAAACTGGAAGACAAAAGATTCTGCACTGAAAAATAGCAAGCATTCCATAACTTCAATCTGCTCTTCATTTCTTCCTGAATAGAATTTTGATGTGTTATGGTTGTTCCCAAATATTTAACTCTTCCATCCTTTCATAGGAACTATTATCAATCTTTATATTGTGACTTCGTCCTGCAATTTGATCTCGAGACATGACCATGTACTTAGTTTTATCAGCATTTACTTTTAGTCCAAACTCCTTACGAGCCACTGCCAAAGCTTCTGAGCGACTACTAGCTTTTCAAAAAGATTGGGTCAATGGGGTTACGAGCCTATACGATATTGACGACTCTTTGTTTGATCTCGTAACAGACACCACCTGCTACATAAGCTTAGGCCTATACACAGAGCACAATAAGGGAGAAGGCTGAAACCCTTCAGCAGGCAATAAGAGGTCCAAAAATGGAACTTCTTCCAAATACATAACATCATTCCGCTTCTCGTTAGTTTTTATGACTGCTGAAAGGGACTACTGGCTGATGTGAAGAAAAATCTGTCACCGTGGAGGCCCACGTTCGATCCAAGGCCAGTCCAAGTGAAGGTTATTGTGGGCTAAGTAGCAATGGGAGTATACTTTGCTTTACCGCTGTGAGTATAATTCCACAAATGCTCCGCACCCATATTTAATTCATCCACCGCCGACGCTGTAGGGTCTTGGCAACTGACAGCGTCGTTCAATAAAAACCTTTCCTCTCTTTTTTTTTATGACTAGGTTAATTTGACAGTTCCTTTCCTTCTCCGTCTTCTAAGAATAAAGCAACGAAACCTCTAACACGTTTCGGACATTTCTGCCTTCTGTTTCATGTTTAATTAATAGCCAACGGAACAATAGAGACGGCGGAACTACAGCTCGCAAGTTTAATCTCAACTCACAGAAACCACAGGCTTTGAGCACGGACCGCGATCTGAAACATTAGCAGATTACACTAGCCGAGAGACCGCGGTACTTAACACTGCTGCTACTTCTGCTGGCATTCTGAAAGTAAGATGAAATGAAATTCAATTCACAACATTTCTGCTTCACCGAATAATCTACGAAATGCATTGCATAACGCAATGCATCCAAGGGAAAAGGAAAAGAAGAGGACAAAAACGCTACGAATACTTCATATCATCGCGGTAGCACAGTGGTTAAGGTGCTGTGCTACAAATCGGAAGGTCGCTGGTTCGATCCCAGATGGTGTCATTGGAATTTTTCATTGACATAATTCTTCCGATCGTACTATGGCCCTGGGGTCGACTCGGCCTCTAACATAAATGAGTAACAGGAGCATTTTCTGGGGGTAAAGGCGGCCGGTGCGTAAAGCTGACAACCATACCACCGTCCTGTGCCGCTGTCATGTAATCTGGGAACCTTAACTTCCTGGAACCCTCTGGGCCACTCCAGGCCTGTAAAGGGACTTCTTTACCTTTTTTTAAATCACTGTCATCACGGTTTTAAATTCATCAACAAAACCCACAAACCAAAAGGCAAATATTTACAAGTTGGCTTGGAATAATTTATAGACATGTTAGTGAAACAGCGTTCAGGAGCACACAGTGCCTATTTACAAGTAGTTTAAGCCAGTGGTACAATAAAGTGGCCACGTATGGACGCGAGACGAACAACAAAAGTACCCCGCCTGTTACTTCGATGTCTTCCCCTTACATCTTCACAACTTTACGAGCCGTCACTGTCTGTCCTATAAAATCTGCGAGTCAACGAATTTTTTATGTCTCCATTAACTAATTTCTTCTTTCATTAACGTCTAAATATGAATTCATATAAAGGCACACACAGACTAATAGCCTACAGTAAAGAGCTTCCGACGAAGAAACTGTTACTAGTGCCGTACACAATTATATATTTAATGTACGCAGTTATTTATTTAACGCATACAATTATTTGGGCTTAAATCTCACTGTTCAGTTCATGTTATAAACAGTAGTGGTCTTTTTCGCTTACTCTCCTTCCTTGACGGGACTACAGTATGCTCAAGAAATAATTACGATGCCTGTGATTGCGTATGTGTGCCCCCCTCACCACCCAAAATTCAAGTTCGAACTAGGTGCCGAATTTCACAAAACTTAGTATGAACGTCATGCCACCGGTGGAATAACGAACTCCGTAACACCCCAATAAGGAGCAGTAATAACATCATAGATGTGCGACCTCCTGCGGTGACGAAACTAACACCACTTAATTCAAGACTCGTAAGTGATGAATGCTAATAGACGCTGGGGGAGAGAAAAAAAAAAGCTGCCGCGCGAACTTTTTTTCGTTAGCTTTCGGTCTGATGGCAATTATTAATAACTGGTCGGGAGAAATTTGTTACACAAATGAACAACACATTTATGCATTTGCATTCGAAGTGCCGGCTGTACGTCCACAATTACAAACATACATGTGTTACATGTTGATGTTGTCCACAGGGCGATGTTTAACAATTGATATTCGCAATAATCCATTTCTACAACATTTACAAATTTTAACTGGAAACCGTGTTTTAAGACTAATTTACCTACAAAGGCATTTTCACTATTTGTTGTTTTAAGTGCGTCATGATAGTTAATACGTATTTATTTTACTGCAATTAAGAGGAAGTAAAAGTCTGCAGAACCTGCCTGTAGTATTCGAATGGTATACCTGAAGATGACCGAGAATCCCGAACATTCTGTCAAGTTCAATAATAAGTGTACTAAAGTTATATTTATTACCGTCCAAAAACACAACATACACGAGTATAATCAATAATATGACATTTTGTAGTTAATTTCTAGGCTACATATTTCGGCTGTAAAACAACCACCATCAGGCTAAAGTAGAACACAATCTAGGTACACGGAAAGTGTGCCTAGACTGTGTTCTACTTTGGCCTGATGACGGCTGTTTTACAGCCGAAATATGTTGCCTAGAAGTTAACTACAAAATTTTGTCACATTATTGATTATATATGTTGCGTTTTTATACGGTAATAAATATCACTTTATTATCACAACACAACGGGATGGCTCTATTAAAATAAATAAATGTACTTCTGATCTTCTACCTTGTAGACTGCATTGCTTGATAATACTAGAGTACACGGTACAAATGCAGGAAACTACATACACTGTGGGCCTATTACAAACACCAACAAACAACACACGTTTAAAGTAATCTGTACCGATTTACAAAAGGCAAGTTCAAGTAACACTTGTGTGCTGTTGTACCTGTACGGTAGACAACGCCAACGCGCTGGACGGGAATGGTGTCTCATGAGTTCAGTGTCCTGTACACCGTAAGGGTGGTACTGCAGCTAAATACTTCAGCTGATCAGCATGCATGCAATTCAAGTTCCGCTACTTCCAGCACCAGTACAGGAAGAAGAAAAATGTGAATGACAGCAGGAACCGGGTAAATGTGGACAAATGGTTCATAAACGAAATTCTGTTACCACCGGAACGGTCAGCCACGCTACACAAAAACATGCGAGTCCGTATTTGCGTACTCTATTATACATGAGTTGGAATTCACAGAAAAATTCGTTCCGATTATACCGCAAGCCCATATTCATATTGCTCATATTTCTAGTTCTGAATGCGTATTACCAATGTTACTGTTTTAATGTCATTCATGTCCATGCAATAATAAACAATTCATACAATAAAACAAATAAATGCGCTGAAGTTAAAATTATATTTTTACATGCGATCCATCAGAACTCCGATATGTTTTTATCTATCGTGGTCATCTTCAGGGAGGTACTTAACATTAATAAACTATATATCAAAACATCGATGATCAAGACAGATCGAAACATTTCGGATTTCGTTACATACGCCACGCGAAAAACACAAAGAAAAGCACTGATTTCGTTTCGAGCGGACTGGACGTAGGCAATTGATGAGTGACAGGTACAATAATACAATGGACGCGCCAGAAACATTATGCATTGCGGCCCATTCCAAATTTTTCCTTATTAGCTTTGTCAACAACAAAATCCACGATTCTACACACCACACGGTTTCTCTACATTCCCGCTGATTGTGTTTCGAACAATGGAGCTGCATTAGCAATAAATAAACCACAAGACAAAGACCGCAAAGAACGCAGATGAAAAAATGTACAGTTGTCCTACCTGGAACACACCTATCGACATTCGTTTCGTAAGGTTGGGGGGGGGGGGTATTTCGGGGAAAACGTCTTCGTTTTCAGTAAGCCACGGTCTGGCCTCAATTGAGCTCATTCGGCGAATAAAACAAATGTACTGGCTTTCTACAACACACGCTAACATACCACGTGTTTTAAAATTAGTTGAATGTATCGGGCACTTAAATCGCCTAAAGCTAACAAGTCGTCCACTATACAAGCAATACAAGAAATAAATTAGTCTAGAACTACTGCAGTAACAAAGTCCAATGTGAACCAAAAAACAGCAGCGACTAAATCTATTACGCGAACACACAATATGAGTCTCTGTGGGGTCCGCAGTGTTGTTTAACAAGTCATAAACTATCGACTCTTACATAAACCCCAAAACCAGAAGGCAATCGACCACATATATTAATAATTTATAATCCAAAAATGTCATCCAAAAATGAAAATCGCTTGAATTAAATTCAGCTAGAGTACTGCTTCAAATAAAGTACTACGTTATTAAACTCACTATACCCTTCATACTCACGCAGCATGTGTCTTGACACACATAGCTGCACATAGTGACTGTTAGAAAACATCTTATTTCGCTGTTTCACTTCTTAGTATATTTATTTCAACTTCTCTACATGTTTCGGGCAAGTATGTGTCCATCATCAGGAAAATTTACTATATCTATGCGACACTGGTATTTTTCACTTTGTATGGGTGCCTGTCTGGTCTGCCGGTTGGGATGAGACTGCAGTCTTATCCCAACCGGCAGACCAGACAGTCACCCATACAGAGTGAAAAATACCAGTGTCGCATAGATGCAGTAAGTTCTCATGGTGGGCACACAGTTGCCCGAAACATGGACAGAAGTTGAAATAAATATACTAAGAAATAGTGTGCACCTAGTTGGCTTCATTTGAAACAGATTATACAGGGATACACGGTCAACGAAACACAAAAATCTTTTTTTATGTCAGTAATTAACCAACTTGATGCACAAAATTTTTGTTTTACAATAGGTTTTCATGCCTCTGCATGTTTCGAGCACATGTGCTCGAAACATGAAGAGGCATGAAATAAACTTATTGTAAAACAAAAATTGTGTGCACCAAGTTGGTTAATTACTGAGATGCACGGTCAGCAAAACGTCAAAAAAACATAAAAAATCTTGTTTCGCTATTTTGATTTATGTACCGTGAATCTTGTACACCTTATTATCCAGACCAACAAATGCACAACATACATATATTAACAATACAGTATATATCCTAAGCACTCCTACATGTTTCGATGCATCTGCATCATCTTCAGGGAGCCTTACCCTTCTACTTTGCTAAAGTTATATAAAAATCATTACGGTTACAAACCCACTAACTCCCTGAAGATGATGCATTTGCATCGAAACAAGTAGGAGTACCCACGATATAAAAATATTGTTAACATATATATATATATATATATATATATATATATGTTGTGCAGTTGCTGTTCTGGATAATAAAAAATCTTATTTCGCTATTCGCGGCTCAGTCTAATCTCTAGCAGAACTTTATGGCCAACCTACAAAACTTGTGCCCGTTACCTCAGTGTTCAAATTTCCCATTCTTCTGAGTTGATACGCTGTACTGAAACTTCATGGACAAACCAACCTACGCCATGGAAAAGCCCACAAGAGCAAGGATCTGAACTACACCTCGAGGGAAGACTCAAACCTCGCATACCTCAGTGTTCCTTTGTTTTGTAATTAAATGCCAGTTTTGTGGGCATGTTACTTTACATTCTGTTCCGACAATTTAACCATTTTTTTGCAGTCAGCCATTTCACTATTTATTTAATAATATTTCTTTTCCCTCTTCTTAACTGCAATTATTCCATAATTTGAATGATTCCTTAAAGCTCACAGAATTTCATTACCGCTCACTGAATTTTGTTGCCATGTTTATACTTCACAGCCCAAGTTTTGCTGCCATAAAGATGTGCGGGTTCAGGTAATTTCAATAATTTACTCGATACCAGCCCCGTTCATTTCCTTACACTCCACTCCAATCTTCTGTTTATCGTGTCACATATTCTTTAAAACTGAGATATTCCGTCATTTACATCGCAGCTCGTTTCATAAATTACGTCATATCCTCCAACGTCGGAGGTGTACAATTTGTGCTATAACTGAATACACAATAATTATTTTACAGAAGGCTGTATTTCATTCACTTTTACTCCTGGGATGATACATATTTTCTAAGTTTCGTCTTCAAGCATCCGTCAATACTCCACTTTCAGCATACTGTGTAATTCGTGGATGGTGTGCCTGGCAGTTTTGAATTCCAGCAGTTTGGGTTTTGTATGAATGATAAAGGTACCATAAAAGTGAAATAATGGGATAGTACGCGCCACAGAAGCGCAACTGGTGTTAACTGTGACTTGCATACTTAATTCTATCGTATCTGCTTTTTTATAACCCCGACTGCTTCCCGATTAGACGCGCATGCCGACAACTAGCCTGGGAATATACGAAAAAAAGAGAAAAGGAGAGAAAGTTAAACAAGAGGAAAAATATAAATCTGAAATTTCCATTCAGAGCGGTACAAGTTTGTGCAAAACGGCACTCTCAGACACACTTTCTTCTGGCACATTCCTACCAATTTCTACTTTCTATTTTATCAAATCCATTACCTGTATTACAAACCGTCATGCCGAAATATACTGCTGAGATGGCATTTATTTCCCGATGAAACCGAAAACATGGAGGAACGACTTTAGACACAAGCAGTAAGTGTGCATGAGATGCCATTCATGTATTCTAAAATTCACATCCCAGTACATTAGCACAGCATTCGTATTTGAAAGGGTACAGAATGCATTTCCGCTATTCAACCAAGTACGCGCGTAGTCGTGTGTCCGCGCACATATGAAATTTGACCAGCAAACATAGTATAGCATTATTATTATCATCATCATCATCATCATCTTTATGCAGGGTATTTATACTTATATCCCTGAGAAAAACTGTGTCCCTAGGGAATACAGTGTTGCAGCTATTCTGTTGTTACTATTCATGGTGCTTATATCGTTGGTTTCAGTGTTGAATCTATTGTACTTTTACATTAGTACTTTCCGAAGTATGTCTGCAGTG
>Ga0136643_10006631_pt1 | contig 16598 bp, 6 predicted proteins | sample TergutLab28metaG_FD_96883 | JGI IMG/M metagenome (GOLD analysis project Ga0136643, IMG submission 96883) | Labiotermes labralis P1 segment gut microbial communities from Petit-Saut dam, French Guiana - Lab288 P1 (version 3) (version 3) | ecosystem: Host-associated > Arthropoda: Insects >... | reverse complement strand
TCACTGGGGACGAAACGTGGGTCCATCATTTTGCACCGGAAAGCAAACGCCAGTCCATGGAATGGAAACATCCGGGATCACCAGTGAAGAAAAAATTCAAGAGTCAAACTTCTGCGAGAAAAGTGATGTTCACAGTTTTCTGGGACTCACAAGGGGTATTACTGGAACATTATCTGGAAAGGGGCACAACAGTAAACAGAGTAGGGTATAGTGAGATGCTGAGTACCGGACTGAGACCTGCAATTCGAATCAAACGCCAAGGCCAATTGTCGTCAGGTGTTCTGTCGTTGCATGAAAACGCGCGCCCACATACTGCCATCCACACTCTTCAAACTCTTGTGAAACTGGGTTTCACGGTGTTGGAACATCCTGCATACAGTTCCGATCTCGCCCCCTCGGACTACCATCTTTTTGGTCCACTTAAAGAGGCCTTAAGGGGCCGTCCATTCACCTCAGACGAGGAAGTGAAAGAAGCGGTGCATGAGTGGCTTGCTGCTCTGCCAAAGACATTTTTTTCTGAGGGTATCCAGAAGCTTCTGGAACGCTGGAACAAGTGCATTGCAAAGCACGGGGACTATACTGAAAAATGATATAATTGTTAGGTCTCTGCTATTGTTGAAATAAATTATAAAAATTGTGTGCGGATACTTATTGACTTACCCTAGTGTATATATATATATATATGTATGTATATATGTGTGTGTGTGTGTGTGTGTGTGTGTGTATTTATATATGCAGGGGTGCTGTAAGATCCTTAGCCCGACCAGGAAAGAAACAAGCCTTCTGTCAGAATGGCGTGAATTTCCTTCGGCGCCTTGGCTTGCAGGAATAGAAACTTCATAACAGCTCGCGTCTCGATTTTGTTGAAATTGCGCAGGCCCCTGACCTACGTCCGAGCTTGTTTCATTCCTGGTCGGGCTAAGGACTTATCAGTACCCCGGTGTGTGTGTGTATATGTATGTGTATATACATTTTTTTTTCGTGAAATCTCACAATCACGTCGTCTTTATTTCCATTTTAATCTGTGTTATTTTTTTAGATATCTTCATTCCAGCTACTATATACATCTGAAGTCTTAAATACATTGTTATTTAAAAAATTATATGTACATATATTTTTCGTGAGATTTCAGAATTACAATTTCTTTATTTCAGTTTTGGTCTTTGTTGTTTTTGAAGATGTTTTCATTGTAGTTATTAAATATATTGCTGATGTTTTTGTAAATATATTATTATAACCAAAACTATTTATCAACTATCCTTTTTTATATTGTTAATGCCAACAATATCTATTAAGCTTACTTATTAGATATTGGTGGCTCCGAAAATTGTAAAATGTGTACCGATAATAAATACAATTCAATTGTGACATCTCACAAGAAAGTGTGTATGTTCAGTTTTTAGTTTCATTTTAAGTCCTTATACAAAACCCCATATTGTCCCAAAGGGCCGAATCTTGTAGCTTACATGAAAATACCCAGTTGTGACAGACTATATTTGACCCTTTGTCTATTGAATATTAGAAACATTACACCGCATCCTCCAAAGGTTCAGTCTGTGTTATAAATTTGCAGGTTGAAGCAAAAGTCTTTATACATGATGAGACGATTAAGAAAAGTCCATACATAGGGAAAACTATCTGTTTATTTACAAAATATGCGCCATATTGTCACCATGGGCCTTCGAAGAGAACAGCCAAAAATATCTCGTTACGTTACCGAAAAGAAAAATACAATTAATACATACATATGCGTAGATAGAAGATAATATTAAAATGGATATTTAGGAAGTGGGATGGGGCATATCCTGGATCGAGCTGGCTCATAATAGGGACAATTTGCGGGCACTTACGCGGTCATGAACCTTCGGGTTCTATAAAATGCTGGGAATTTCTTGATTAGCTGAGAACCGGTTAGCTCCTCAAGAAGGACTCTGCTCCGTGGAGTAAGTAAGTAAGTAATTCCTATGTATGGAGAGTTTTGAATGATCTGTATAAATCCCTAAGAATATTTAGCGCCATAAAAATTGTCCAACTGCAATTCAACGGCAGCCTCCAAACATAATTCTACATCCCTTCGACACGCAGACACCAATAACAATGGATGGTACAGCACGTTCGAAACGTGATGGCACACGCGCAGAAACCAGATTTGGTCTTTCAGCAAAACGGACGAATCCATTTAAATCGGCGGGGGGGTCAGTTCAGTCGACTACTATCAGTCAAGGAGTGCGGATCAGCGGATAGACCGTGGATAGGCCATGTTCCGACGTACAGTGCAAGGCTGCTGGCTACCCACTCCATTCGCATGTTTCCCCTTAACTTCCCCTCCCTTGCGTCACCGTGTGCCATCAGGTTCCGAAAGGCCTATAACAGCCACCTGCCTTTGTAAGTGGCGGATCGGCGATGAATGATCGGACTTATAGAGTGAGTGTGTGATGATATGCCTTGGTCAGGGACATTGGTGCAGTAAACAGCAAACATTAGCGCGGAGCAATGTTGGATATTTGGTTATGAAGGGGGAAATCGAAGACACCGTAAAATAAACCTGCTGCAGTGCTGCTCATTGAATCATTACCGCCCACAAAATTATCTGGGTCTAAACCCGGGCCTTTGACTTGCATAACAGCACAAATCGATCCAAATACAACGTGTAATTGTGGGCAAAGTTTCATTTTGTACATTTCGGATTTGCACAGAGCAACACACGGAGCTGTCTGAAATCTCTGTGCAATTCAAAGACCGTGGTGGGGGGGTGGGTGCAGGGGGCAGTGGGGAGGGGCTGATGTAACTTGCATTAAAGTGATGCATTATGTAACAGCTCAGAAAGACTGTCACCGTCCCAAAAGCGTTCATTACGCAGTGTTAAACTGCGTAGACAAATCATCGAGAGTCTTACATACGTCACTGATGTCTATCTGTATACCATAACAGCTGCTTCTGTGCCGGTTGGTTTGATAACGTTGCAACGTGAAGTTAAGGAATCAAAATAGCAGAACGTATACGAAGTTAGGAACTAATTTGATTTAGTTCGTTACGGATATTAGTGAATATGAACCAATACGCATGTGGGACACATCTTTTGCGTGTAATATATGTGGATATTGGCCGCTAAACGAAGGCGGAGGGTGTCGTATACATGGCAGGATGCTGTTAAAGGTACATTATAATGAAACAGGAAACTACGTGTCACGTGACACCGAGAGGCGTGCACGTAACAGTTGTTGTCGTGGAAAAGCGATAAGTATTATATATTCTGAGTGTGTGCCTGTAGCCCTATTTATCCAACATACGTATATAGCGCATGCGTCGTATTATGTTGTAATCTGTGGCCTGTCCGGATGTACCGTATTTTTGCACCTTGCCTCATAAAAAGTTCAATTTTCGGGGGAGGGGAGGGGGGGGGGAATGTACTGAAAATAAAATCTGTTTTTTGATTTTTTCTAAAAATTCAGGCAGAAAATTTTATCTTTCAAGGGGGGGGATTTAGCCAGATATTTTCGTCGATGTGTGTAGGTATTCATTTCAAGTGCGCGCTACTCTCGCCAGATTTTAATGAAACTTGGATTTTCTCGACAGACTCTCGAAAAAACCTCAAATATCAGATTTAATGAAAATCATTTCAATGGGGGGGCCGAGATTTCCCATATGGACAGGCTGACATGATGTAGTTAACACTCGCTCCTCCCAATTTTAGGATCACCTTTCATTTAGCCAGGAAGGGTATGTACTGGGTACATCTAATTCCGGATGAGGTATAATATCTGGTCCAAGTGAACGTCGTTCTGACACTTCGGGTTACGCAGAAATCGAGCTATTTCCACTCTAACTTAGTAGCGTCTCAAGACGTGGTATTACCCTGGTAGTTACTAGTTAGTTATTACTGGCTTATGTAATTACTTCCCTATGTAACATTTGTTATTTAGAGGGTTGGAGTACGATTTGCCGACCCAGCGGCCGCGCGGGCTAAGGCGTGGGTCTGCGGGCGCTCGCTTGCTGGGATTGTGGGTTCGAATCCCGCCGGGTACGTGGATGTCTGTCTGTTGTGCTTGTTGTGTGTTTTCAGGTAGAGGTCTCTGCGACGGGCTGATCGCTCGTCCAGAGGAGTCCTACCGACTGTGTTGCGTCGTTGTGTGTGATCTAGAAACCTCCAGAATGAGAAGGCGTTGGGCCGCAGCGCCACAGGAAAAAAAAATAATAAACAAGACATGATTACAGAAATTTATTGTAGACTTCTCTAAGACAATGACAAAATAGTGAGTGCATGAAGGTTTACGATAATGTTAACCTTTGAAGACATATGCTGAAGACAGAAGTAGCTTACGTTGAAGATCTGGTGTGATATATTTTATTCTTTGGGGCGATGCAGAGAAATAGCGAAAGCGCGAAATAAAGTGCCAGCGAAAAGCGAGGGTTGAGTGTACAATACGCACAGGATAAAGGGTGAATTATAAGGGGATTTTTTCCGAAAATATTAGGGTTCTGCAGAAAATACTTGGGCCTAAAATAGAGTTGGTAGTAGGAGACGAGAGTAAGTGACAGAGTGATGATATGCGTCCTTTCTGCAGCTGAATATATATGATTGGTGTGATAAAATCAGGGGAGAAAGAAGGGTGTGGCATGAGTGGGGTTGAAGAATATGCCGGGGTGGGAAACCTCAGAAGAAGATGCCTCTTGGAAGACCTAGGCCAAGGTGGCAGAATAGCACTAGTTAAGGGTCTTGCAGCAATGGAGTGGGAAGCTATAAACTGTGGATATTTGGCTGAGAAGAGGGACAAGCGGAAAAAAATCATGTGACCAACTAAATGATTTCCATAAAATCAAGATTTCTTAACTAGCTAAGGAGATGTTTCCTTCTCACGAAGAGCTCTGCCCCGTGGAGATGGTTTATTGACCTTCTGCGACACACATAATTCCAATATTACCAGCAACACTGTAGGTACGCTGTAACTTTTTAATATTATACCGAGCGGACAAACTGAAACATTTCCTTGCGTTTATCGAACGCAGAAAGTCGCTTTGCATCGACTGAGATTTATGCAACTTTTAAGCTGGCATAACAGAAAGTTTTCTGTGCCAGTGTCTTATCCAGTAAGGTTTCCGCCCATAAAATTAAATAACTGCACATCGGAATCCACCAAAGCAATCGTGACATGCAATATTGTAAAAACTAACCCATTTACTATTTAGAGAGTTGGAATACGATTTGCCGACACATTGGCCACGCGGTCTAAGGCGTGGGTCTGCGGGCGCTCGCTTGCTGGGAATGCGGGTTCGAATTCTACCGGGGGTATGGATTCACAATTATCTTCGTAAATTAATTAATTTGCGATTCATTAAGCTACATGTTCCGGCCCACCTATTAAAGAGCCGTCACCAAGCGGTAAGATATAAAGAGAAGAACATTCATGTACGACATCTTACCTAGATTTCACATCAATTCCTTTGAGATCTCAACTTACAACTCATAAGATAATATATAATATTATTTATATATATATATATATATATAAAGTAAATTGATCCCGTTACAGGCCCGGTGTGGCCCAGAGGGTGGGTAGAGGTTTAGTTCTACTCTTCCATGACCGCGGCACTGGAAGGGGGTGAGTGGTTATCAGCACGTCCCGGCCGCACTTTATCATCGGGAAAGACCCGGTACCCAATTTACAGGAGGCTGGGTGGGCCCCAGGGCCGGTCTGGATGGGCGGAAAATCTCGGCCCCACCGGGATTCGATCCCGACTGAGCTACCCAACCCACACACACACACACACACACACACACACATATATATATATATATATATACGATGTACAATGATCCAAAAATGATTCTTGCTTTATCAGTTTCAACTGAAGATTGCTGTGATAAAGATACAATCTCTGCCTTTGTGTATTTATGTCATACTTACGAAGTACGGTATTGTAACCTAAGCGTGAGACGTAATAAGGTATTTCCGCCTGTTCTATGTAGATGTAGTCACTGATTACGACCAACGAACATGACTGTAAGCAGAACGTTCCTGGTTTCAGTCTTAAAAAATTTTTTTTCGAAAACAGTCATTTTTCACAATCCAACAGCTATAATCTCACTCCATTCGTTTGTTTTAAATCCAGTCCCTACAATCTTACTCCTTTTTATTGTAGCTTAGTACGGCGTGACGTTTCTGGCACAGAATATCATGTATAAGAATAGTAACACCCATAATCACTCATTCCTACTCCAGAGACACCCAAATATATTCAATTTCACTGAACTAGCACAAGTTCAGTTCTTTAGTGTGGACGGTTTGCTGATTTCCTCGCCGCATTTAAAGGCAGCTTGTTCATGGAAGGCAATTGCTAATTAAATGCCACAAGCATTGCCTAATATAAAAACATCTGTAAGAACTGCATCAGTAAAGGAGTTCTTATGTTCTGCCGGGTGGCGTTATCTTAAATGAAGGGGTAACAGAAACGAATTTATTTCCATATCTACTTCTGTTCACATAAATTAACAAATGTAATTGAAATAAAATGGTTATATTTACTCCACAATTTTCTGAATTTCTAACTTAATACAGCGTGTATTCCAAACGTAGAAATTACCCATCTGAAATGGCGAATTACAGAATTGATTTGTATAAAGCACAGATCCTACACAACTGTAAATTACAAGTGTTTAGGTGACAAGTGTTGGATTTTTTAAGCCATCATCAGGACTTTTCTTAAGAACTTTCAACGCAGATTTTAACAACAAACAGGCAGGGGGTCACACACTTTACAAAATACATAAAGTTCACCCTAGATCAGGCCACAAAGGCTCAGAAAGGGAGTAGAAGTATATCTCTACTCTTTCTTCTACCTCGTCACTGGGTGGTCAACGCCACGCTCCGGCCGCTTTACTCCCTCCCGGAAATGGCCGGTACCCATTGTATAGGAGTCTGGGTGGACCCCAGGGTCATTCTGGACGGTTGCAGAAAACCGCGCCCACACCGGGATTCGATCCCCGGACCGTCCATCCTGTGGTGCGTCGCTGTACCGACTGAGCTGTCCCAGCCCCACAACATACATAATAAGATACTAAAAGAGTGCAAACGTCTTAAGATATGTGTAAAATTATTTGTAGCATTTTAAGAAATATAAGAATGTATCAGTTATGTAAAATTCATCGGTGGGCAGTAAAAGCCAGTAAGTGACTACATACAGTGTACACCGAGTTGAGTTCTTCGAAGGCACGTAAAGCCGTCTTATAGCTGGGAAGTATTGTTATTAAAAGTAATGACGTAAAATAAGCCTTTCTTTCTTAATAAATTCCGGAAAATTCTTGGTAGAGTATTTTTTAATTTGTGAGTATTCTTCGCATTTGAATTTTTTTTACAGAATGGTGTATTTTTATGTGTGTGGAGATTAAATATCTGTGATGTCATTAAGATTCATGCGAAGGTCAATACTATCTTAAAATCAGATCTTATTATGATCTTAAATTCAACGGAAATACACACACACAAAATACTGTTACAGTGTTCTGAATAAAATACGTGTAAACGCATCTGAATTGGTGCCATACGAATCCTCCGGAACTTCGCTAGGGCACATTTAAAGTTATGTACCGCTTTTAATGATATTTGATATCAGATTCTCAACAAAATCATTCATCCACCGCCACCTTTGCTGTGTATCCAGACGGGAAAGTTGGGTGTTCGGTCAGCCTCACTGAATTACTTACAGCCTGAACAGCTGAATTATCTCGTACGCACTCTCAGTGCTACTCCAGTCTTCATCTTCATTCTCTTTCACTTATTTATTTTCTTTCCTTTCCTTTCATCTCTCTTTGCTTCTTCACCTTTAATTCCATCGACATCCCCTTTTTCTTCCCGCTCCATCCATTATTATTTGTTTCTTCTTCTGATTTTGTTTTCTCTGTTATAACTTCATTTCTCCGATTTATGCTTTATCATCTTCTTCTTCGTAATTTCTTTCTTACTCTTTCTTTTCACATGTTCTGTGAAGCATTTGCATAGGAGAACTCCACAAACGTCTCTAATTACTTCGCCACATCCTACCCCTCTCTTCGCACGTAAACAAGTCGAAACATTTCAGTGGGCTTAACATAGAATAAACATAGCGGACATTACACGAAGCTCTGCAGGCCTTAAGGCGTTCATGTCCAGCGTCATTCTCTATTTATATGTCGGAGCCAAAACTGTTCCGAAGAAACGTGGCAAGCTTTCTAATCTCGTAGCACTTTGTCCGCATTTTTCGGTGTAACATACCAGATACGAATTGAATTGTTTACCTTCCCGTTGTGTATATATACCAAGTTTTTCATTAAGTCCACCGTCTTTACCCAACATATATCGTTGGCCAATGTTTAGTTAAACAAGCTACATGTTTCGGCCTTATTTGGCCATCATCAGGCTTACAGGAGATTGGTATCAATTTTAAGTAGACGCAAAGACAATGTAAACCAATGGGATCCCATAGGTACAGCGAACATTTGTACCTTAATTGATACTGATCTCCTGTAAGCCTGAAGATGGCCAAATAAGGCCGAAACATGTAGCTTGTTTAACTAAATATTAGCCAACGATATATGCTGGGTAAAGACGGTGGAGGACGCTTGTGAGTGCGGTAATGTATCTTCGGGTTCCGTGAAATGTGGGGAATTTCTTGACTAGCTGCAAACCAGTTAGTTGCTCAAGAAGGACTCTGCACCATGGAGTAAGTAGGTAAAGACAGTGGACTTAATGAAAAACGTGATACCAGATACGGTTCACAGCGCCACAGCTCTTACGACATACGTGACTTTACTAAACTGTTTGTTATTGCTGTTCCCTTACTTTGTATAATTGCTATATCCCTATGGCACGTTGTTAAGCGGCGGTATCTGCATATATCAGTTTCAGGATAGTGGGCGTGCCTTAAGTCGGCACACAGTTCTTATGCTTTGCGGGGAAACGCGCTAAATAGATGAAGAAATTTCATTACAGGGTCGATTTATTGGCTACCTGCTGCTGTTAGTAATGCTGGCGGGCGTCCAGCCGGGCGTCCATGTCACAAAAACACTTGGCACCGCGCCGATTTACACGCAAACCTTGCCTGCCGTTCGCGGGATATTCCCTTCCTGCCACAATTAACACCGCTAAGCGCTTCTTCTTTGTTTCTTCTCGTACTGAACCACACTTCATTAGAAACTCTTTGCATTTTTGCACTTCTTGTTACTCCACTGAATAATAAAGACATCACAATAACACAGCACGTTTGTATTACGTGCTTGGCACATAATACGCTTTTACTTCCACTCACTTGTTAGCCGTTTAAAACAATGTTTTCCAGAACTTTTTGCTCGCGGACCCCTTTTGGTTTCGAAAAATAACCACGGATCCTCGCATCCTTGCTCACTTAGATATAGGGAATCCGGACGATCGGTATTCAAAATCCAAAATTTATATCTCAGAACTGATTTCGGATAGCTATCAACACGCACCACAGCACAAATAATGCATGGCATGGTTTGACCTTTATTAAACTGACTGTCTCTCGCTTCGTGGGTACAGGGGGTTACTTAAATAGATATTCTAAAGGCTATAAAAAATAAAACATATCCCCAATTAGAGATCTTGTGCAATTATTTGTAACAAAACTGTATTTCTTCCATTTCAATAAAAAAAAATACTTTCACTGCATTTCAGCCATTACAGAAATGTATCCACGGATCCCTTGGGATCCGCGGAGAGCAAAATCAGATACTCACTCTTTTAAAGCACAGTGCTTCCTCTAGGCATATTCACCGACTGCTCTATAATCACACAGAATTTTTAAATACGCATCCTGCTAAGCGGCCAATACATTTTCCCCCCGGTGTCCTCCATTTCCTAACCCCGGCCCAGCAGTTCGAGAAATCGCAAATTTGCTTCCGTTAATTAATATTATTTTCTTTCACTTCCCACTTCCGTTCACAACAGGTGTAGCTGCTGCTTATTTTGAACTCTTTGTACGTTCAGTTCCGTACTGTACCAAACTTGTGGGTCCGGATATCTCAGTCGGCATAGTGACTCGCTACGGGATTGAAGGTCCAGGGATTGAATCCCTGTGGGGGCGAGATATTCTGCACCCGTTCAGACCGGCCCTGGGGCCCACCCGGCCTCCTGTGCAGTGGGTACAGGGTGTCGAAATTCAAGGCATAAAGTGGCCGGGACGTGGGGTTGATCCCCACCACCCATCTAGCCATGAAGAAGAAGGAAGAAAAGAAATATATTTCTGCCTCTCTGGGCCTTTGTGGCCCGTTCTAGAGAGGATTTTACCACTAACTTTATCCGTCTTGCAACGTGGCACATTAATTTTCATCACTGACCGTAGAATTTAGGCTCTCGGTGGATAACCTTCTTTTATCATTTTTTCCATCCTATGTCAGTAAGCCTGCTTTACTTCCATTTTCTTTAATATATTGCTCAATCTTTACTCTACTTTCATACATCTCAAAACTTTACGTTCCTGCTCCTGATACATCACAATTCCAGAGGAATCCTACTGTCTACGGTATGACGTTGTGTGTGCTCGAGATACCTCAAGAAAAAGGAGGCCATGACCCACATAGGGTTGCAGCGCTGTAGGGGCAAAACACCCAATATACACTAGGATTACTTTTAGTTCATGGTCCTGAGGTCGACTCAGCCTCTAACAGAAATAAGTACCAGGAATATTTCTTGGGGGTGAAGGTGGCCGGTGCGTAGGGCTGACAACTTTACCACCTTCATGTGCCGATTGTCTTGAAATCTGGTAGCCTCAATCTCCTGGAACCCTCTGGGCCTGTCCAGGCCTGTAATGGGATTGCTTTACCTTTACCTTTACTTTTAGTTCATTAACCGTGCTACGTAAACTGATCGACGTGTGTTGGATATAAAGACTAATTATACAAAGTCTTGCTGCATTAATTGGGTCTATACATGGAAAGATTTCTTATGCCTTTCTTGACGGCTTAACATTATAGGTTATGTACGGTAAATCAGTCCCGTTATAGGCCGGAGGGGCCCAGAGGGTTCAAGGAAATTAAGGTTCCCAGATTTCGTGACAACGGCACAGGATGGTGGTAAGGTTGTCAGCCTTACGCACTGGCCTTTACCCCAAGGAAATACTCCTGGTACTCATTTTTGTTAGAGGCTGAGTCGACCCCAAGGTCATAGTGCGATCGGAAGGATTTTATATCAATGAAAAATCCAATGACACCCGCTGGGAACGAACCAGCGACCTTCCGATTTGTAGCACAGCACCTTAACCACTGTGCCACCGCGGTCCCCATGTACCAGAGTGCTAACTGAAACTGGTAATCGTTAATGGTTAACGTCCATTTTATGAAGGCCCGAAAAGTGGGCCGAAATTAGTCACTTTGGAAATATAACTGTCCTGTACTTTACGGAACTCTTTTGAATAAGTATATTAATCTGAACACAAAGGGAATGTGTCACCTAAAGACGGAAATGCTTCAGTTCAAGGCACGCATATGATATTGATCCTTGTGTACTATCTGTAGGCTGCAGTTGCTCGGGATGGTATTATTTTAGGCGCGTTCCAAAAATTGCGGAAGACTACTGTTAGCTTCGACATGTCTGTCCGTCTGTACGCATGGAAATACTGTGCCGTCACTGGACGGATTTCCGTGAAATTTGATGTTTGAACATTTTTCGAAAATCTGTCGGAAAATTCAAGTTTAATGAAACTCAACCAAGCCCAAAGGTTATTCACACGAAGACCCAAACACATTTAGTATCATATCTCGCTCATTTCGTCTCACTATGAGAAATGTTTCAGGAAAACGTAATAGAGAATATCAAAACACTTTTTTATTTAGTAACTTTTTTTTCGAAAATTTGCCTTTATGAAAAAATGTGGAAAAATATTGTGGAACGTGACAGGCCACAGATGACAATACGGTGCATGCGCATTGCACTCTGGATTACGAAGGTTACAAACACAAACTAAGGGTATGAAATACTTATTGCTTTTCCACTGCAACAATGGTTGCACAAATGCACCTCCATATTACGTTATAGTACATTTTTTTAATGGAAGCATCACGATGTGCTTGTAAATTAATATAATATTAAATAGTGTACGTCAGCACAATAACTTTATTACTCAAGGTAATTACATAGGCTACATGTTAATTTGATGTATTCCATGGATCTAAACACGATGGGATCCCAAAGTTTGCATAGCATCTTGTGACACAATTGACAAAATAGGCCCGAGTATGACTAATGTATAGTCGAAACATGTAGCCTTATAATTACCTTGAGTAATAAAGTGAATGGTCTGACGTACACTATTTAATATTATATACGTACATTGCCAGTCTGGTTAGTTACTTATTTACTTACTTACTTACTCACTCACTCACTCACTCACTCCATGTAGCAGAGTCCTTCGTTAGAAGCTAAACGGTTCTCAGCCAGTCAGTAAATTCCCCGCTCTTTATGGAACCCGAAAGTTCATTACCGCGTTCAAAAGTCCCCACCACCTGTCCCTATCGTGATCCACCTTGATCCAGTCCATACCCCCACTTCCCACTTCCAGAAGATCCATCTTAATATTATCTCGCATCTACACCTGGGTTAGACATTTTACCATCACTTTATACCACGTGTCATGGCCTGACAAAATAGTTGTTCGTCTATAGTTATACGAGTAATAGAAACTGAACCTATATCTTTATTGAATGCAGTGTCATGAAACAATGCTATCAATAATTTGCAATGATCACTAGTGTCAGCCATCTATTCGGGCTATCACTAGCCTATGCGTTACCTGGAAGTAACAAACACCCTACCAGTGTTGTTGATGTAGGAGAGGGACGAGATCTCGTCCTCTGGACATACATTTGATAAACCTGTTCGGACATTATAAGGTAGGTGCAACAGAATTGCATAACAACATCTGAAATATTATGTATTTGTTTAACCTACCCGATCATTTTTTAAATTGACGTTCATAGAGCCGTGCATCGTGATATATTTCTATAGTGAAACCAACGAGATGCCCCAATTTTTACATTTATTTTATTTTAAAATATCACTCTACATGTTTCGGACGGTCTTTCCGTCCGTCATCAGGAGTTTAAGACTGTACATACAGCATCAGGTATATGTCATACAGGTTATGCTGACTGCTTGCGAGCGTATCTGTACGACATATACCTGATGCTGTATGTATAGTCTTAGACTCCTGATGACGGACGGAAAGACCGTCCGAAACATGTATAGTGTTATTTAACCCTTAGCCTGCTAATCTGGAGAATATGGTGAGCTCCTAATAAAGCCAGCAAATGGCAGATGAGATTTAACTCGGTGGTTAAAAGGTTAAAATAAATTAAATTTGAAAAATTGGGGCATCCCTTTGAGTTTACTACAGAAACTACCCCGAACATGTTTTAACATTTTTATTAGATTTATGTCAAGGGAAAGAGATGTCTTCCCACTTTCATATTTAGACGATCGTAATGGCTTTCTTTAACTCTAAACAATGCGTGGTATGATGATGGCCTGAATAGAAGGCAGGAATTAGTAACTGTTGTGAAATGTTCATGGTGCTTTTTGCATGAACTGTATTCAACAAACTATATATTAACCTCCATAGCGGGGAAGTGCCACTTAAAAATTTTCAAATGTAACCACTTTTGCCAATTGCTGTTTGTGTCTTTTACATAAACAAACAGCAGTCCGTTAAGACAGAGCTATCTATCTGTCCATCTATCTATCTATCCTCCAAGAAAATCAGCATTGTATATGGCTCTGCGTTACATACAACGCATTATGTAGAACAGCATAAACATACTCTTGGCATCCCAGTTAATAATCTTGGAGTACAATTACAGCCTCACCACAAGACCGTTTATTACAGGAGAGGCAACCATGTGTTTGCTATGTTGTGAATTGATCATGATGAGAAGAGAGAGGAGAGGGAGAGCTTCGTGCATAACTGATAAATTTGCCATGGCTCTAATGCGCCCCGTTATCATTTCGTTGATATGCCATCAGACAAATGTAAGCTTGCAGTAATCAACATGCCATTCTGCCACCAGAAAGCCGCTTAGAGAATAACAAAACATTGCGATATATATAAGAGGCCAACATCCATTTAATTTTGATTGTTTGAAGGGTCGACATTAATCTCCTTCAGTAACTGACTGACAAACAAAAAGTGTGGGTGCGTCAGTAGCACGAAGCCCGGCCACTGTCAGTGTTAACAGCAGTAGACATTATGCAGCCAATCAAAGTGCTTGCTACTCCCTTTGTTTACGTCTTCCTTTATCCTCAGTTTATGATAGCAAATAACGGAAGTGTTTAAAAGTCTTACATGGTTATTTATCATTCTGTCTCTTTTGTTTATAAACCCTTCTGCAACCTTACTTCGCCGGCAATATTATCTTATTTTCATTTTGGAGAGACTCGTCCATATGCGTTCATGAATTATTACCGACAAATATAGTTGTAAGCGTCTTATGGTCAATCACAAATTTACCAGACACGCTGCCTAAACTCTGACTTCTTACACATAAATAGGGATAGTACCCATGGTCACAACAACTCGTCATATGTCACATCGTTTCAGTGCAGCGTGTTTCGGCTAAAATATAAATAGCCATCTTCAGGTTAATAAGGTACCAAAGAAAATTATGTACTCCATTTTGATTAGTTTACATTTTCCTTTTATACGTTTCAAGCCTCAGGTTACATTATCATGAAAAGTATATAAGCCAAAACCACAAATTTTTAACGTTTGTAATACAGGGTTATTCGAAATGATTGTCGGGGTTTTAACAACTTGTCATACACAATACACGTGAGGTAGCACTATATGTATTTAATAGCACAACACTCCAAGTTTTCGTTACGTACCGTACAGGTGCTCTATATGTGCACCCTTTGTGATTCTACAAACATCAACACGATAATCGATTTCGCTCCAAACTGTTTGTAGCATGTCAGCGGTGATGGTTTCAATGGCGGTTCTGATTCATACCTTCAGTTCCGGGATACTTGCGGGAAGAGAAGGAACATAAACCTGATCCTTGACGTAACCCCATAGAAAGAAATCACTTGGGGTTGCATCTGGAGAACGAGGTGGCAGTTGCTAAAACCCCGACAGTCATTTCGAATAACCCTGTATGTGGACGTCTAAAAGACACAATAAATGTGGTGTTAAACAGCTGCTGTTAAAAGTAAGATTACATTAGTACTTACAGACAGGAATATAGGAACATGGAGTAATGTCGAGCCTCAGGGGATGCAGTATTTTGTTTTGCTTGATACTTATTTTTACTTGGGAGAGGGGGAGGGATATTCCTGATGTCGTCACGCCTGTATTTTCTTTATAATTTCCCTTACAGCTTCTTTCTGTCAAAGTGTATAAGTAATGTGTACAGATGTCGCGAGTTCCCTCTTTTCTACTGGATGCTATCAACCGACGGGATTCTGGATGTTTTCGAGTTCTTAGAAAGGCTGAAACTCCTTCACCAGCCCAACTTGTGAAGAAGGACTCTCCTTCTAAGAATTAATTACTTACTCTCATTTTAAACTGCGACAAACCGTAACTAAAGACGGACGTTTCCCTTTTGAGTATATCTTAGTATGTTAATTGAAACTTTAAACTGTTGTGGTAATTACACGTACCACCGTCTCTAATATTATGTATTTCTGCGTGCATTTCTGTTTTTCTTGTAACTAAATCGACACCGCTTAACACTCCCAAAGTCACACGGAATGTCTTCTTAGCCCTAGATAGGATCTTCGCTCTGTACGCATGCGCTGAATTAGTTAACCGTCTTCTTGATCAGTGTTCCTCCGCTGCCCGCTGCGATGTTGTTCAGGCGTGGTTACCAGGTACTTTTCAGCAGGCTTTGATCGTATACTGCCACACAGTATCTTCGGAGTTATTTTTTTTTTCAGAGGTACTTACCTAATTCTTCGTGGTACCTTTCATGTTTACTTCAAATATTATCAGTAAAACCTGTAAAAAAGCAATCTGTGACATATGGACGTCATCATATGCAGGATGATTAGATACCTCGAATGTTTGAAGACCTGTAATATGACAGTGCCAACAGTGAAGACGAATTCTGCAGGGTTACTTCATTTGAGTGGCTTGTGAAAGGGAGGCCATCTGTCTGCAATGCATTTTGTGTAAGTCTTATGGCACTTCACAGCTTACAGCGTTAATAAGCAAAAACGGAGTTAAAACTTTATTAAACTCTCTCAGATTTAATGACAAAGGTTCTAGGAATTAAAGGAGGAGGCAGTAGTGTGAAAAATACAGGCAGTTTACAGTCACGGCAAAGAATTTTTTTTCAAGTATATTTTTCTTAATAAAAACATTGGTTTATATTGTCCAGTTTTATTTACTGCGACTTAGAAGTACTAACGCAAGTTTCAATAAAATTATTATAAAGCGCAAATAATTACAGTTTATTGTGAGAGTGATATTAAATGTTGTAGTGTCAAAGTCGACCGCCTCTGTGGTCTAGTGGTCAGAGTTTCTGGCTACAGATACAGAGGTCCCGGGTTCGATCCCCGGCGCTACCAGATTTTTTGAGTAGTAGTGGGTCTGGAACGGGGTCCACTCAGCCT
>Ga0136643_10006630_pt1 | contig 16598 bp, 8 predicted proteins | sample TergutLab28metaG_FD_96883 | JGI IMG/M metagenome (GOLD analysis project Ga0136643, IMG submission 96883) | Labiotermes labralis P1 segment gut microbial communities from Petit-Saut dam, French Guiana - Lab288 P1 (version 3) (version 3) | ecosystem: Host-associated > Arthropoda: Insects >... | reverse complement strand
GGTTTATTTGGTATGTATTGCTTGAAACTACACCTTCCTCTGAATCCATGGAGAGATTCATCAACTGTGCAACCAGTTCCTGGAGTGTAGTTTGCTTCACAAGCTACGACAAATTTGTCGTGTATGTTGCGAATAGGTGCCAACTTGTCATCGGCTCTTCGCTGGGCCCTCGTGGTTGAATCGCCAAAGCGTAAGCAATACACGAGAAACAAAAAACGCTTCTGACTCATCGCTGGTATGCAAGTTGGCTTGCCAGTACCATCTTTCGCCCAAATACTTGCAGTACTTTCTTTGGAGCTCTTTGTAGCGCCCAAGAACAGCAGGATGCCTATGAGTGCGCGAATTTCTGTCATGCTTATATTGTACAGAAATCCAGCTTTACTTGTTTAACTGCTTTTCACATTCTCAATCTTCTGCTTAGTCCATGTCACAATCTCTGTTGTCACGGCGTCATCGAAAAATACTCAAATGATTTGAAGTGTGTGTCTGCTTGATATCAATTCCCTTTCGGTCCTGGTTTCTCTTTGACAATATTGCGCATTGGTGTTCTTCTGACAGCTGTTGGCTTCTGCGACCACACATATCCACCTTTTCCAAGAATTTCACCACTGTCAACATCTTCTCTTCCGAATCTGATTCACTTGCACTTATTTCACTGTAGGAATCTCACACTTCTTTGGACTCGGGGTCGCTTTCATCCCAGCTCAAACTATCTTCAATATCGACCTCATGTTCACTATCGACGTCACTTAACACGTCTAAACACGCCAGAACGTCGTTGCACGACAATCCCCGTCGTCTTGCCGTGATCCCTTCGCCACCGAACGCTTTCTAAACACGTTGCTCAGTGAGACCGAACGACTTGTAAAGACGTCGCAAACAGTGAGTCGATGGTGGGAGGAATTTTGTTCACTCCTATACGACACAACTGCATAGGTTTCTTATGCTGCAGGACCCTTGAAGGTCAATATTCTCCTCTGTGTACCCAGAATGATAACCCTCTACCCCCTAAACCCCTCACAATACCGTGATCTATATGTCTTACGCAGAGTAACTGCGCATTTTCCCGAGCTGATTAATGTGTTCTAGTTGTGTTTATAACTCTAAATGGTAGATTATTTTTACGGCAAGAACATGGCACGTGACAGACTTTTTCACATACTGCGTTTTCTGCATTTTGCAGACAATTATCTTTATTACATGTAAGGTAATATGGGGTCCATTTGACTCCAAGCAGAAATAAACATAAATAAAAAAAACGGAAAGACACAAAACCTACCGAAAGTGTGTGACATAATTAGGAAGGCCTTACGAAAATATACGTAAAAGTGATGTCAGTATTCGTGACAGTTTAAAAAAAACGTGAATAAAAGAGGACTGGGGTCACATAGACCCCATGGTACCAGAGCAGGGTTAAAGTGGAAATTAGATTCTTTTATATAGTTCACTAATTTGATGGTCTTGAACATAATGACTGAACGCTGCACCAGAAACACGTCATTTTTTGATGAGAACAAGGAATGCAAAAATTTCGGCTGGGTTTAAAATTTGTAAAATACTGGCTGGGCTGCACAAGAAATTCGCATCCTTATAATAAAGAAATGAACGGGAAATATTTCCAATGCTAATTTTACAAAAAACAGAGTTAAAACCAAAAAACCAAACACGACTTTCCGTTATTCTCATTTCTTGACATGGTCATGTTCTGCAGTAAGCCGAAAGACATGCTATATAATATAGGCTACCATTTCTATGCACAGGCGTAAAACCCTTTTGTTCAGTACTAGGAAACAAAACGTATAGGCCCAACATACCTCTCCACTTCTCAATATCTAAGCAGACTTGAAAGAACAAGAAAGGAATAGAAAATTGTAGCTACCGAATGATAATGATAGAACTAAAAGCTTCTGCGCTGTTTACTTTGTTAGACTTAATACGTTTAAGCAGAGGAGTAAGGAAGATGATGAAAATAAAAAAGAAAGTTAATAAAAATGAAACGAGATTCAACTTATCCGGTCCGTGTAATATGTTAGGTCGGAAGGATTAAATATTTAACAGACGGCTTATGATTAAAAATTGAATTACGTTGCTGAAATGAACGTTGCTATCCTTTTAAATTGCCAGGTTTAATGGCCCTTGCAGACGAGTTAAGAAACGGGGATGGAGCTGTAGGAACTAAACGACCGTGATAGAATATATGTTCCTTTTATCTTAACTGATTTAAAATTTCAGAAATTTTGTTAAAGAGAAAACAACATTTTAGGGATATGTTAAACCATTGACAAAATACAGAACGAGGCACTGACACACAGTGACAAGAAAAGCATGAAGAAGGCAGAAGACATAAATTAGTTGGATAATTTACCGGATAACTGGGGAACGACTAAAATATACTGGCACCTGCAATTAACTTTATCAATTCCACCCTAAGAATGAAATAAATCTATTACCCTTAAATGAGACCAGAGGAATAAAACGTTTCTTCGTCTTTCATCATTTAACACAAAAAGGATAAATTCTATAAAAGAATTAGAATTCGTTATGTTCATCGAGAAAAGATTTTTGGAATAAATTATAAGATTGAAGGGTGCGGTAAATAAATATCTAAAATGGACAATGGCAGGCTTTCGAAGAGGTCATAAAATTATATAAACTTATATAAGGGAATTAAGGAGATGCTGAAGTGACTTCGTTCATGTTAGTAAAAACGTTGTATTACCTAAACCGTACCACAAAAAATTATGGAAAACGTGTATGAATGAAAATGTGAATAATATCAACAACAGCCTGTTATTTGTATCAGCTTTTATCTGGGTACTGGCTACTTAAATTAATCAGATTTCTTCGCCGAGAGAGTCAAGAGACTCCACGTGTGTAACGGAAATTTATGTTTCTAAACCACGCGAAAAAAAGCCCACTTTTATGGATACTGATTTGCTGTAAATCAATAGGAGTGAAGAAGAGTTTGCAGCTGAATGCCCGTATAGAACACAAACGAGAGGTACGTAATAAACGTGAAACTTAGTCTGATAAATTGTCACCTCAAAGAACAGAATCTTCCGTTATCACTTAATGAAGAAAGTTCCCGACAATATAAAGACCACGGTTTATCACAGTTTGGAATTAGGCCGTATCCTGACCTACACTGATCCATGTAATAAACAATGTATAACGAAGCTTGCGAAGATATCTCCAAGATAACTTACGATGACAGGATCAGTCATAAACCGCAGAACGTATTACTTTTCGCAGCCTCCACACAGTGTGTTACGTGTCGGCCCACGCTTCATCTTGCAGACAATCTTATACCTTTGAAAACTAAACCAAATATGCGTGTTATGCAGGCCCGTGCTTCACAGAGAATACACTGAAGATTCACGAGGAGCACATAAATATATTATGAGCAAAATGATTAGCTTTTTAATGACAAACACTACGCTACGTCGAATAAAGAGAGACCAACTTGATGTCACTTGCTTTATTATTTCATTATTTAATGCTCAACATGTTAGTACATCCATCTTCAGGAGCTTGCGACTTATTTGTTGCGTTATTTCATGGGTTGTATAGCTCTGGTTCGATGTGTGTTGGTGTTACGTTGTGGTTGGGCTGGGGTCTCTCTTTATTCAACTATCAAGATGATGCACGGTCCAATAAATATAACACTGTGGTAAATATTCTTGCCGCTGGGTTATAAATGGTTAGCTCCACAAATTTGTCACGTTCACTCATTGAGACATATTTCAAAATAGTTTTTGAATCAATGTAGGCATTTATTCTCAAACAGTGTGTTGCGCTTGAAAATTCTTCAACATTTTTATGTGTAATGGTTATAAAATATACAGAATTTTACTTATCTTCTTACAACGCCCGTATTTCGTGGACAATCACATCAAAATTCAAACTTAACAACAAGAGAATGACTATACAAATTATCGTAATGATTGCACATAGCATTGCAATGTTCGCGCTTTTCTCTCTTTGTTTTTATTTTAATTTTTGCTTAAAATTGAAAAACTTTTAAATAAATGGAATGTACAAATAACTCTCATACTTACTTGTATGATTTAGTATCAATAATTTAAAAGCAGTACAAGTTATTTTGTCGTCTGTGGGTGTTCAGTCGTGTGGATGGATCCAGCTCTTCAATCAATTAACAAATGTGCATAAGAATACGTTTCCAGTGCCTTTTTTTTTTTGACGGCTGTAGTGATTCTGAAATTTGTAACAACCTGAAGCAAATGTATGTGCAAGTTTTGACTGATGGAAAAAAATGTATATTGTCACCGTAATCACTTTTCAACAAGTACGATGAATATCTTCGCTAATTTGTCGTCAGAGATTTTAAGTTTCTCTTTATGCAGTCCCAACGGCCAAAATATTATTGCAATGAAAAGAAAGTTAAATTTTCTGTAAGAGAAAACAGACAAATGACAACTAATATTCGCAGTGTTAAGATGTGCGCTGATTTCGTCGATTAAATAAAGGCGTAGGTTTGAAATTATCTACTTAGCCTCCTTGAAGTTTGGAATGTGGCAATGGACAGTAAGTGAATGCAGATAATACAGGCACACAGCGACAGCAAAGCCATTCCTAATATAACGTGTATATTGTCGATTTCAGTTTACGTACGTGATGAAACTGCAGGGATGTCAAGCCGAGTTAAATCGGTGCCTCATCTACCAGGTTTCGCTCCTCGTCAGCGAGATAGTGGTAGCAACTAGAACACTTACGTAAATATGAATTTACTTCCAATCAGCTAGTTTTTACACCAGGGTATGTAGGTAGCCGCAATAAACATAAAAACAATGAACCCAGTATGTTATAAATGGTTAATATTAACTTGAAATTGCGGAGGGTATAAAATTTGCCTGAATTTGGTGAGGTTAAAACAATTAGTCCTTGTTAGGTAACAATACTATATCCTGTTCTATATGGTTTGTGTTGAATACACTGCGTCCTCCACTTCGTGACTCCACGGCCAACACTGTGGAAACACCGAATTGTGTCTGGTTGAAATAAACGTTTGATTCAGTAAGGTACTGCATAAGCAGATTAAATTATTTCGCTGAAAATACCTGCTTACCTCTGTAACACTGCGGGACCCGAGCCGAGACGAGCCGAGACGAGCCGAGCCGAGTCGAGTCGAGTCGTTTCGACTGGAGATGAAGGTCTGTCCTTGTTTCATCGTACTCAGTCAGGCTGGACTCGACTATAATGCAACCGCCTTACTCAACATGGCCGCAATATACTTCATGGTGAAAATTTTTTATTACTTGATTTTGATTTAACAAGAATGTGTGAGTTTTGTGTTTTAACATTTCGACTGTAACGAATTACGTTACAAGTATATTCCCGAAACGATTATTTTTATGTTCATACCGTTCAATTTTATTGTTTAATATTTATTATTGTACCAAAATATATATATATATATATATATATATATATATATATATATTATAAAATTATATTACAACTAATCCTACATGTTTCGGTGCCTCTGCACCATCTTCAGGGAGCTTATAAAATATTAAAATAATTAAAATTACATAAAGCAGTGGGTCGTTGTTTGGTAAAAATCTGTACTGTTGATAAAATTGTGGAAGTGGTTGCATATGAAATTCAGAAGCCCTGTTTTGGTGTGTTTGGTGTGCTAGTCGGAAGTATACAGTTTACCATGGGTTCGCAACCTGTTCAAACCTACGTTCGCTTTTCTAACATTAAACAAAATCTATCGTCTGCTAAAGAAAATTACGAAAATTTTGCTTCCCTTACGTGAAATAAACCGTTTCGAATTGCACATTCCTATTACTTGTACATGGTAACGTTTATATGTTTAATGATCAGGTCTGCTGTTAGACATAAAACTGAAATGACAGGAAGTGAGTACATAAGCACTGTACAAATACAGTGCTTATGAAAAAGCAATTTGTCGAAATCCGAGATACATGGGTTTACAGGAGATAGAAAAAAATTTGACAGATCCTCATTAGAACAACGCTTAAGGGCATTATGTTTGTATGTTGATATAAGGAGAGCCGATTTTATTTTGTAGAAAATATTGACAGAAGGCGTGATTGTAACCCAACTGTCTAGTTATGCGGGTATCTCAGTTTGACGAATCACGTGAGTTAAGACAAATTGCTGAGTCATATGTGATACGTATTTTTTAACTGAAACCATAAATTTTTGGCAAAGGTAGAATATTACCAGGAAAGGACAATCGAGAGAAAATGAGGCATTCAATATTGAAATGTTCTTTTAGTTTTAGACAATTTCAATGCTACACATTTATTTAATTGACGTAATCAGCGCACATCTTAACACTGTGAATGTTAGTTGTCATTTGTCTGTTTTCGATTAATGCACATTTAACTTCTTTTCATTGCAATAATATTTCGGCTGTTGAAACTGCATAAAGAGAAACTTACAATCTTTGGCGGCAAATTAGTGACGTTATTTATTGTACTTGTTGAAACGTGTTTATCGTGACAATAGACATTACATTCCCTCAGTCAAAACTTGCACATACAGTTACTTCAAGTTGTTACAAATTTCAAAACCACTGCAGCCGTAAAAAAGGCACTTGAAACATATTCTTATGCACATTTGTTAATTGATTGAAAGAACAGATCCATCCACGTGATTGAACACCCACAGACGACAAAATAACTTGTACTGGTTTAAATTATTGATGCTGAATCATAATATCGATTGCTTCCAATCTGAGACACAGGAAAATGTATTGTATATGCAGTAGGACACTTTTTCAAACGTTTTACGAGTGAAATTGTTCTGATTTCGACTTCTACATTATTTTAGAAATTTTATATTTTCTCAGCCCACTACAGCCACGTTTATCTCATTCAGAGCCGTTTCAGCAGCTTTAAAATGAAGTTCCAAATTTACTTTTTTTATTGCGGCTGGATTCGCATTACACAATAAAATGCTGGTCTAAATATCCTTTTCTAAGTATAGCTAAATTTTCGTTCTTTCTCTTTTACTGTAAAGATAAGAACACTTTCCCCCATTCACTATGAAAGTTATGTTTTCCTTTTTAAAAGAACTCAACGTTGCGGCAACATTCTTCACCTGATCAGTGACCTTACGTGTTAACGTATTTTAGCACACGATGCTTCAGCTCTGTTAAATAAAAAAGCGGATTTTGGTTTCAGAACTGTGGGCACGAACATATTGCAATTTTAACAACGTCTAAAGATAGAATGGAAAAGAGAACGCGATCGACGGTTGGACACAACTGACCTGTACAAATATAGTTGTCGCACTCTACTTCGTAAATGCATTTTGCGGCGCAGATAAGGAATGACAACACTATTTCTTATATTCGGACCCAGATGGTGGCGAGCAGTCAGCTTCACTTCCCAGTCGCGTTACCCCAGAGAAAGGGAACTGCCGATTCCCTTTCAATAGGATGCCGGCTGGTCCCAGAGGTGGTCTTGACATTTTGGAGAAGACCAAAATCCCTTGCCATTACCGCAGATCGAGCGCCGTATCGCCCAACCCATGGCCTACTTACTACACTGACAAGGCTATTCAGACCCCTTCACCCCGATTTAAAGATCCGTTACATAACATTACTGCCAACCTACGCCTAAAAAATATCGTTTTTTTATTATTCTTCCAAATAATTGGAAAAGAGCCTGTTAGAAGGCCAAGAACGAGATGGTATATTAATAGAGAGCTTATGGTAATCAGTTCTGACTTTGTATAGTAATAACACTTATCTGATAACGGTCGTACCATTTTTGGATTGTCTGGATTATATTAGGAGAAAATTAGTTAACAGAATATTTCCACTTTCATCAGACCCCGCGCAGTTAAACACAACGTAATATTCACGTCGGAATATCGGACGTGGCTTACTTCATTTCTCTCCTCTCCGTTCAGTAGATGTGTTAGACAGATTTAACTTTAATTCTTATAGACATATATCATAGATTCTAGTTTTTACAGTGCACTTTAAAATTTAGCTTGTCGTTGCATTTAATTTTTCATCCGGGATTCCATGCTTTCGATTTAAGCTCTCGCATCCTCTAAAATAACAAAAGAATGGCGCTTTTCTAGAGGCAGAACGGAACAGAGTGTTGCTTCGTACTTTCTCTTGGCCCTTTGTTATTGTCACGAACAGGGTATGAAATATCTTTCTTCGAGTGGTTTCTTCATCTACTTACACAACGATTTTTGGGATACGGAGGCATGTAATATATAATTATGAATATGTAGAGATTACATTTTTATATGCGTGTCTTCACTGCTTACGTAGGAAGAAATCTTAAGATCGTACTTTTCATTACAAATTCCAGGATCAAAATAGTTTGAAAAGACACGGTCCTCTTTACACCACCATCACCACCACCACAACCATCATCATCATCATCATCATCGTTATCATCATGCATTTTATGTCACGACAGGTCCTTAGCTCCTTCCTTCAGCAAGTTCCGCAGAAAACGCAAACTAATTCCTCCTCTTTCATTTTCCAGTATCTTAAATCTCCTTAAGACCTTCGAGTAGCTATTTACGTCTTCTGCCTCGTCTTCCCTTTCGTAACACCTTTCCTTCAATAAGCCAGTTCACACGCAAGATGTGACCAGTCCGGTTAGCTTTCCTTTTATGGTATGTAGGATGTTCCTTTCCTCCTTAACTCTGTATACTCCCGCATTTTTCACGTTTCATTCCGAAACTTTCAAAGTATTTCTAATCCACTTTCCGAAGTGTCCACATTACAGCATTATACAAAACTATGGTCCTAATGTAGCATTTTACTGTTTCTTTCTTCAATTTAAGTCCAATTTGACGGTGAAAGGAGCACTCTTCTTGTTTAATGCAGCTTCTGCCATGGCAATCCTGGCTTTTATTTCACGTGTACATCTTGCGTCATTTGTTATCGTGCTACTCAAATAGATGAAATATTCAGCAATCTCAACTAGTTTTCGTTCTATAATATGTACTGGGGATGATTGCCTTGAGATCTTCATTAGCTTGGGCTTTTCCACATAAATTTCAATTCCATAACACATTCCTAATTCAATGAGTCTGTCAATAATGCTGTGCAGTACCGTTTCTTCACTAGCCGTTATCAAAGATCATCTGCATTTTTAACAGTGTGAACTGGTATCCTTAAATGAAGTCCCCAAACGCTTCAAGGGCTTCCTTGGTAAGGTACTCACTCTGTAAGTCGAACAGAATCTTTGACTGATTATTAGTGTTATTAGTACTAATTAAATGCAATATTGATATTATTTAGAGCTAGGCAGGCTACGCAGTTTAATCAACGATAATGATGATGGTGACCATTATCATTCCCACATTAACTTGTTTGTAGGAACGTCAAATCGCAAGTCTGCAGCTGCTGTGGATTTGTATGGGATTTCCATGGGTGTGAGTGAACAGGAGAAATGTAGGTTGTTATTACTGACACTGAAGGAATACTGGGTAATGAAAAGTAACTTGAAGTTATGGATAATCTATGACGATATATTTCACTATTAAATTGCGTGGACAACGTAGGACAGAACATCGTAAAAATTATTAGTCATTATTTAAGCATGCTATCCAATGTCGGTTCATGTTCCTCACAGACCTAATAAATTTTGGAACATCTTAAGCGTATTGAAAAAACACAACGAAAGCAGGGAAAAATTTACAGCCGGCATTGAGATTAGCAGCTAGAAATGGTGACATATCCAAGCGCAGATTTTCACACCGACCATACACTTTGTCGTAAATAATTTTTTTTATGAATCATACATCATGTTTAAGAACTACTGACGTAAAAACGGGGGCTAATATTTGGACACATTTTTTGATAAAGTTGTACTAGTTAAAAATTTTACGTTTTCATTTGGGACTTTGCTGCAAAATTTTGGCACTGAATGTTTGATAATCAGTTCACATTTGTCGAAATTTATAATTGCTGTGTAGATAATGTCGTAAGAGGACAGAAAAATATGTTATCCCTGATGCAAACATCATTTCGGTTAACTGGAACTCCTGGCATAGGGTAGTTAGAGCTGACACATGTTAATCAATTACAGTGTCAGTCATTTAGCTGTCACCACAGAAATTCGCACGATCGGCAGATTAGTATTTGCTGTGGTACGAAATTACAAATCGCAGAATTTGTGCGACCTATTACGGAATGTTGATCATATTGAGTGTAATTAAAACACATCAATTATTTTTAAACTTTAGTGAATGGTAAACATACGTATAGACAGATACAATAAAATTAACAGCTCTTCAACTAAATAATGTTATGATATATAATGTGAAATTTGCATAGGGTAACAACTCTGGCGCTTTCGCTGTTTTTGCATTTGTTTCGAAATAGTCAAGTGTACACTTTGATAAAAGTTCCGGAAAAACGCTGAATTATACCTTTATTACGTATATATAATATAACCGTTATAGTTAGTTTAAGATTTATGAGGTGTTAAAATTTTACATTTAATAGATTGGATGGATTTGTTTTAATTAATAATTAAGTTTGTGTGGAATAGCGAGTGTAGCGGATTTGTGTAGCAGCTTACAGGGATAGAGGGTTAGAGAGAGTGAGAGGGTGACAGAGAGAGGGAGAGAGAGAGAGAAAGAAGATCCGTAAGACATGGGGAGATTGTGCTAGTGCGATACGGGAACAGTGTTACGTGAGTGAGCTAATAGAAATAAATTATTTCAAATTTTGACTGTTGATTCTTTTAGGGAGTAGTGGGATTTAAACAGTTAGCCAATTGGGAAGGGTAAGAATATTTAAGGGGGGATGGATTTGAACTGTGCGAGTTTGATACCTTAATGAAAGCAAAAATTCTATTTCCTACCCAGGATGTACCAATATCTGCACGTGATACCGAGGCTAGCAGTTCATACATTTTTTAAAGACGCAGCCATACAAGCAAACATATGTAAACACTATTAATTGTGAAATAATAAAAATAATGTTAATTGTGTCCAATTATTTATAAAATCACTGTTCCGCTACTTAGAACACTTAGATTCCCTGGGATTAAGATATGTGCCCGACTGATGAGCTTGATTAGGTTATATTACTTACATGTTCGCTATCTAATATTTACTTAAGTATACATGCAGACCTCTTAATTCGATTGGAAAGAAGATTTTTTAATAATTAGAAACAACAAGAGTCTTTTACAAACATCGAATATGTTCGGATGACTGCAGAAAGCTGGTGGATCCGGAAGATAAGGAACGTGCACATGGCTTCCCGTTTGTTTAATTCTTTCAAAAGCCGTCAGATGTAAAGGAATGCTACAGAACATAAACTGCGCGTTCATTTCTCTACAACTTTAATCGAAATATTTTCGATACGAAAAATTTTCAGCAAATTTTCCTCAAGATGCCTGCTCAGGCACATAAAGGTCTTCGAATTAAGAGTCCATTAGAACTGCTTTTTCTTTTAAAAAAACGCAGACGTTCATAAAGCTTCTTAATGTCATATTCTAAGAACATCTCTTCATTTATTCTACGGTTCGTTCATACGCACAAAAACATGCAGATTCTTTTCCGAATGCGCCCAGAAATGTAACGTTTTGTCAGTTTCCTATTTTTCCTAGTGAGAAACTAACAGAAGTTTACTCCCCACACTTTCAAATGTATGCGGTAGGGGTGTTTGGTACAGCGTTGTGCAAGCATTTCTGTGGAGTTTGATGCAATTGTAGTTTTGATTAATGATTTATTTTAATTAAGTTTCTCTTGTTTAATTCCTTAATCTCCGTGTTCTTCCTGCTGTAAAGTGTATTGTCCTTGTAAAATATACAAATAACTAATGATTGAATTAATTTCATGTAACAAAGCACTTATTTGAGAGACGAAGAATTCTCCAGTTACACACGAAATTTCCTCCATATTATGGAATGGAGATTTCATTACCGTGTCAAAAACAGCCCCTCCCTTTACCCCCCCCCCTAGTTTAAATAAATCCCGTCTGGACCCTCCTATCTTATTTATTTATGATCCCTGTCATCATCATCGTCATCATCTTAACCATTACTATCGTCATCCTTCTACGCCTCAGTCCTTCAGGTGGTGTCCTTCCTTAAACTCTTACCATTAAAACCCTGCATGCATCTCCTATTCCACTTGCGTGCTCGCTCTCGGACCATCTCGTCCCCTCACCATAACACGAAAGATATCTGGCTAGAAGTAAAAATCATAAATACTCTGGTCATGGAGCTGTTCCCACCTTTCTGTCATTTCCTCCATTTTAGCTCAGAATATTTTCCTCAACACTCTTTCTTCCTTGAAAACAAAAATTACAGACCTAATGAAACCGAGTATCTCCCGGATTTAATATACTATGTTATTCTCTTCTCGAATGAAGTTTTGACGTTTGATGCCATCACGCAGCAACTAAACTTTACAAAATTTACATCGGACACTAATATCATTATTTTGTCCAGTTAGTTGACGAAACTTGAAAACATACAACTTTTCTCAGTATTTACTTCCGACCATCTTTCTTACTAACAAATGACAGAACTTTTGCATTTATGTTTATCGTTTTTATGCTTTCACTCATCGGATAAACATTATGAGCCCAAAATATAGGCTGTTACGTCCCATTCAATTTTAATCTTTACGGGTTTCGTGAACATTCCGAATGACATACTACAAGCCAAAAATTAAAATCATTGGCGATAAAACTTCTCCTTTCCTCAGACTCTACTTTGCATAACGTATATCGCACATGTGCTTGCATACGCGCATCCGGACTTCAGAATTCATATAAACACAGATTAATTAACCTAAATAGTTTAATAAATGTCGATATCAATAAAAATACAACTCGATACAACAGTATGCAGATATTTATTTACTGCAAAATCACACTACATGTTTCGGGTGTCAACGCGCCCATCGTCAGGAATACTAAAAACCGTAACCGGAGGGAAGTAGCTGTACCGATATTATGACCCGTACCGGAGGCTGCGATTACAGATTTTAGTACTCCTGATGATGTGTGCTGTGATACCCGTAACATGTAGAGTGACTTTTCAGTAAATAAATATCTGCATACTGTTGTATCTAGTTGGAATTTATTAATATTGAATTATGATGCACGGAACCGTGAGCTTAAAATTTCATAAATGTGTCACGTTGAATTACATTATTATATAATACCTCCCTCCTAAAAGAATTATAAGCTATCTTGAAGTGTTGGATAGGTGATATACTGCTTTATTACATCCCCGTTTGCCTAATGTAGTGTATTTTTTATCCTGAAAATAAAAGAGAAAAATGGACACAACTTTATGCTTCTAATACGACCATGCGTTTGTAAGTGGTGAAATTTCCTACAAATAAGTCGTAACAATTCCCTTGTAACCCAGAAACTATTTCCTTTAATGAGTTTTCGCCCTTTTGATATAGAAACAAAGTTAATCAGAACTATGTTAACAGGATTTACAAAAGCAGGAATAGTTTTATGAGGGAGATTTATAGCACTATAGAAGTACTATTTCTTCAAACGCAATGCAGTGAAATTTAGTGTTATTAAAATTTCTCCATAAAGCTGTGCAAACATAAATTTTATTGGTCTATTCACTTTCGTAGATGACTGGGGTTTCCTGCTAGTCATTGATTTAAGGTTTCCATGCTGGGTGTCCTCATTAAGGCAATAAACGCGTTGAAATTTCGGGGTTAAATATAAATTTGTTACTAGTCTTCTAGTAGAACACCTTGCGGTTTAAATACCTTTCTGTCTACCCATATCACTGTTCATCCTTGCCCGATATTTTTTGCAAGGACACGTTTAAATTGTTCAATTTTTTATATCAGTGGCATCGCACTTAAAATAAATAACATCAACAAGAAACTTGTTATTCAATTATTATGCCAACCACTGCACATATATAAATTTTATAAATTTAACATATGCGCAGTGGTTGGTATAATAATTGAGTAACTCGACAACATGCACGGTGTAACAACGAAAATAAGCAAATTGTGTTTAATTACGGTTTAAGTTGAAGGTAAGACATACAGAAAAGGCAGGCTGATTAATATTGAAGGCACTTAGTATGGTTTCACACAAAGCTATTATAAACATGGCAAGTAAATGTTTAAAAGGTGCACTACTTTTAGTTTATTTAAAAACGCTCTCAGAAAATACATTATATGTTATCAAATAATTAGATATCGGTGAATATAGAACTGTAAGAATACACAAAGAAGCAGGCAGGGCCTAAATTAAGTCCTGTTTCAGCATTTGTTAATGGAAACCACAAAATACCTGCCACGATCGTTGGCTCAGGCGAGATTAGAATTCATCACCCCCTGAATGTAAGTATTCAGCGCTACCGCTTGTTTCGACTTTATTGCTACAACAAGTGTGAATGGGATTTTTCACTGATTAAAATTTATAAAGTAGAAATTTAAATGCTTCACGCCTAAAGCTCTTTTAACACGACACGGAAACGTCTGAGACAGATGTACTGACATATTTACATCTCTTAGCCACAGCAATGTGAAATATTTTTTATTGGCTGATCGTTAAGAGACTCCCATACTTTAACCCTTTAAAAGCTTATTTTTGTTCGTAACACATCTTTAACGTTGAAGCATTGTGTTCCACGCTCACACTGGTTGTCTGTATCCATCGTGTGACTGTCACAGTAACAAATGACATTCCGTTAACAACAACACGGCACTGGTGTTTGTGTCACTGTGAGTTACAAACTGGAATTTTGAACATTTTTAAGATGAAATTTACCTTTTGAAGGATCAAACGTCCTGACACTAACCGCAAGTTTCATTGAAGTTTTATAAACTCTAGCCTTAAGGTCTAAACTTTAAGGTAAGAGAATATTTGTAAGACCTATGGTTAGAAAGAAAGATAATATTAGACTGCATCTTAAGGAAACAGAATGGGAAATTGTGTAATAGATGTATTTGGATAACGACAGGAATCAGTGGCTAATACTTCTGTACACTGTAATGAACCTCAATAAAATGTGGAAAATTTCGTGCCTGGGAAAGGCTATGTTCAATGGACTTACTTAATTACTTAGTTTAGCTTAGCCGAATTAGGTCTACAGTAATTTCATCACACCTGCAGCTAGAAGGAAGTCGATTGCAAACTCAGCGCGGTTCTCTACTGCCCTGACAGCGAAATGGATTTTTTGTTCTGTGCCTTTCGGTGACTATCGGCTAATAATTCCATACTAGTCATGACGGCCTCTCCAAATATGTGTATCCTAATAACTGTCATCTTTTTATGTTATTTGATTATATTAGTAACATAAGTGTCTGAAGTGTGTTTTCAACGACCCTGTCAACTGCTGAGATTATTTAGGATCCGTGACAGATGAAATGGAGCGTTGGTGGACTGTCATTGACAGAGAATGACCGAGGAATCTACTCGTATCAACATCTGTCTCAGTACCACTTTGCCGTCCACAAATCCTAGATGAAATAGCCGGATGTCGAATCTGGTTACGGCTAGGTATCTGAAGCTGAAACCGCGACCCTAAGTTACTTAGGAATAAACAAAAACAACTACGTTATTTTCTATGGACCAAATATGTTCCTCAATTCTCACATAAATCTAAAATATAAACCTGTATCATCGGCACCACAAACCAATATTTTCACTTAAACTGTTTAGATTTAATTAAATCTAAGCCCAAAAAAACAGCAACATCCACCTTCAAAATAATTAAATTTAATGGAAATCAATACAAAAATAACAAGAATTCACGGACGTACCCTAAAGAACAAGAATAAAGACCAGAATAAATAGAACCATGTTGACTATAAGAATATAAATAAAGGGTATAAGCAGCACTTTGCCATCCACAAATTCTAGATGAAATGGCCGGATGTCGAATCTGGTTACGTCTCGGTACCTGAAGCTGAAACCGCGACCCTAAGTTACTTAGGAATAAACAAAAACAACTACGTTATTTTCTATGGACCAAATATGCTCTTCACTTCTGTTTAAAATCGCCGACTGGAAAACGGATAAACAAGGTTACGCACTCGCACAAACCAAGAGACCTCACGTAACATCAGTGGGCTGTATCTGAGTTCATTGCTTATGTGCAGTGAAGGTTAAGCGATGTAATGTTCAGTTTGCATGTTTACGATGTTGATTAGTACACATGACCCCATTTATTACAATCACCGCGTCTGTGTAGTGCGCTAGTTACGTGGTGGCATCATGCAAGTGTGACAGAGACAGATATGTGGGCGGAATAACGGCTTCTCACGGCGTTTACTATGCAGCGTACTCTCTTCCGAAACGTGACGTCATGTAGTTTGGTATCCTGTTACCAAAATTTCGGAGAAATAGTTGCCTTTATCTTCAGGGCTGTTCCCTGAAGATAAGGGCAAGAGGTTACCCCGTATTTTTTGTAAGGAGAAGAGCCAGCGGAGCAATCCTGAGACAATATGCCTAAAGCACTGACGATATATTCCATTCGTAAAAATCACTAAATAAAATTATACACGGAAGGAAAGCAATAGGAAAGCTGAACTCAGTGCTGTGGAATGATAAGATAACCATGAAAACGAAAAAGATGATTTTCTCCACAATAGTAGAAAGTATAGTAACATAT
>Ga0136643_10006629_pt1 | contig 16598 bp, 7 predicted proteins | sample TergutLab28metaG_FD_96883 | JGI IMG/M metagenome (GOLD analysis project Ga0136643, IMG submission 96883) | Labiotermes labralis P1 segment gut microbial communities from Petit-Saut dam, French Guiana - Lab288 P1 (version 3) (version 3) | ecosystem: Host-associated > Arthropoda: Insects >... | reverse complement strand
TATAAATTCTCTCCCCCCCCCCCAACTTGTGTTCCGTGGATCGCTGACCGTTGACCGTTTGCAGCTATTAGCACCTCATAACACAATTTCCTCATTCTTCCGCTACTTTCTTTTTCAGAGGCCCAAATACTTTTCTTAGCACCCTCTGTCCTTAACGTCTTCACCTTATGTGCCGAACGTTCGTTGAGAGACTATACAAATCGTTCTTCGGGTCAACGTTTTTATACGCGGTTGGGGCATGCACATTCAGAACAGTAATATCACACCACCGACCTCTTACCACCATATATAACTTCCTATCATTAAAAAGCTCTATTTTCGTAATTATTCCCTTACGTGCAGAATATTCAGTCGGTAAACGATCGTTTTTATTCCTTTTTCCACAGAAAATCTCTAATCCTATGCTGTCCCATGTGACTATTTTTGAAATACAAACATTTATATTTTGTGTGCAAACAGATTTTGAAATTCCCTCTACTGTCTTGGTAGAATTGCAGATCGCGTCGTTCGTATGTTGCCTGTGTATATCGTACTTAGTTCTGAGCTCCTGCAACAATCTAAATATACGATGCAAGTTCCATTATGATTATACATTTCATTTAATTCTTTCAAAAAGTAGTCTTTTGCTAGAATACAAAAGACGAATCACAGTCATGCAAGAGCTTTTTATAATTAGGTTTAATGTCTTCTAGAGTAGCTTTTCCTTTTTCACTTTTCAGTACATTTTAAATTCTACGGATTAAAGCTGTGAAATTCAGAATTAAATTCTGAAAAGAAGAATGCTTTTTGGACATTTGGTTGAACTCCTTTCACGGTGTTATAATGACATTTGTAATATAAGGTCTGAACTCTATTAATCTGAAGAAACTAAACTGTCTGGTTCCTGCTAGCCTCGGGACACATAAATGAAGGTGATGTGTGAGACATTGTAACTTGCTTAGTGAAAGAGACGGTTCGGAAAATATTGGTTGAAACACTTTCGATATTCGGAAGGGTGGGAGAGTAATGTTAAGATACACAGGGATCAGGGCCATTACTGTTACGATGTGAGGATGATTTAATGTTTTTCATGTCCTTGTGACTGAATCTTCGCGTACCGTTAAAGTACCTTCTGATTCACTACTTGCATGATGTCCCTTAACCATTATCCTGCTATTGTGGAGTATAGGGTGAGCTCCTAATAATGCCAGCGGATGGGATTTAACTTGGCGTTTAAAGGGTTAAATTTATTTCTCCATTAGTGTCGTCCTTAGCGAACTCTTAAAAACCACAATCGTTTATTTCATGGAAATTGTCTGTCTTTTGTTAAAAATAAATGTGTAATTAACTATGGCGTTTCGGGGGCAGTATCTGCCTCTGTTCACTAGATAAAAATGTATTCAAAATCAACTTAGGTGCGCCTGAGAGACAAGGCTGTTTTCACCCCCAGGGGCTAGTAGTGCAAGGCATAGAATGACATTATTATTAGTGACAGTTAAGTAGGATATAAAACGAAATGAATTTGTCGTGGCCTATTTTAATATATTGTTCCGTCCCTTTATACCAGAAATATCAGTCAGGATGGCCGGTTTCCGGTCCGAGATTTGAAAGCAAGGCCTCCAGAGTGTGACTTGAAAGTGGCATCTACTTCACTGCTAAGTATTGTCCGTTACAATCATATTGCGAATATATATCAGTTCTTTTGGATTACCCAGCAGATGCTAGCTGTACGTGAAGAGTAATGCATTTTTTTTGTGGACATTGAGTGCAAGGTTTCTTTCTGATCCACTACATGACAAACAATTGAGTCAGCTGGCTGGAAGTTGGGTCATGTCCGCTTTTCTGCCTTCTGCCATGTTCACTTTTCCAGCTCACCAATTCAGTTTGGTCAACAAACGTAGAACGCATGGAAATTGCTGGAAGTCTGCGTTATGTGGTAACCATGGAAACATCTGGGTAGGTCGAATGATCTGAGATGAATCTGTACGGAAGCCGGAAGCCGGAACCCGTCGTGTTCACTCACTTGCTGGTCCATCGCTGTGATGAAGCATCTTGGTTTTCTGTCAAGTGAAGACCAGATGATTACACATGGCAGTGCGGATGTCGGGATGTCGCAATTCGATATTTGCAGTAGGAAGTCAAATCCTACCCTTGTCACTTCAGGCCTAAGAAGGGAGGAGATATGCTACAGTGTCACTCCTCGGCAGACATGACACTTTCTGACGGAGGTGCGAGGAATCGACACAGTGGAATGTAGAGAGTTCCTCCACCTCTTGAGTTATCCAAGAACAAGTTAGCTGAGTTGTTTGATTAGATTCTGGACCGGAATTCCAGCTGACTTTAGTGAGAACTGTTTTATTTTCTGTCAGCTGTCCGGGTGTTCGTTAGATTGTATTGAAACCACATCATCCCAGAATTACTTCATTTCACCATGTATGATAAGCGAATAATATTATTCATCGCCTAGTAATTTTTATATTCATGAAGTGTAAATAAATAATAATACGAATCACCCTACTGGGGTTATTACATGAAACTAAAGTATTAGCTATATCCTGCCATTTGTGCTTAGGTCTTCCAAGTGGTCTCTTGCGTTTCTGTTTTCTAATTGTCAGTGCCACTATGCATACGTTAAAAGTTTTAAAGGAAGTCGCAGTATAAGTACATAGGGGACTTTTCCAGGCAGCTAAGCGTAGTGAGTATGAAATTTGTAATTGTAATATGTATTTGAGTATATGTTCTTGTACCGCTTTCAAAAATATCATCTTTCGAAAAGAAGACGAAAGATGCGGTAAGAAACACTTTGACTTAGTAATACAGACATTTATTAGCTGGTAATTACTATTTTAAATGGTTGTGTTACTCAGCGGTGTATATGAAATTATATCTCGGTATCTTAATTTTTTTCTTCGTATTAATTTCAACTAATATTGTCACCGAAAGAAAGAAATGTGTTATCAGCATGTAGCTGATTGTTCAGAGCCGATAAATATGGGCTACACATGTATATTGATTGGTTTCAAAATACATCCCAAGGATGTGTATCTTTTGCGTGTGGACTTGATAACTGTGGCTGCTGGCGATTTGTTGTAAATTCCGTAAAACTTTTTGCGAGTTATTTGATAGATGGGAAATAACCTTGACGAGCTCAGTACAGATTAGCTTCCTCTAAAATACCGCTGCATGGGCGTTGCCCATAAACTGAATTCATTTGAAGATTTCCCAGTTCATTATAACACCCTAGAAAGCCCCCTTTATTTGAGAAGCGATCTGCGGACCGTTTCCTGTTATAATCAGCTTTATCATCGTAAGTTCAGAATTGCAATTTTTTTCGTACTGAGACTAATTGCCAAAATCAAGATTTAATACGACCAACCACCAAGAAGTGAGAAGCTCTTGCCTGCCTGTCACTTCTGTGTCGTCAATTTTCCTCACACGTGTTATTACATACCTTACTTGAAGGCTGAAATTATAGTTTATTACGACGACTGTTCAGTTGGTGAGGTCAAATTCAAATAACTGTCAAGAGTCTGAAAATGCGTATCTTTCACACTCGGAATTTTTTATCAGCACATTACTGTACTGTACGGTAGATTGTGCTACCTCTGTTGTTAAGTAGAATGCCTTTAAGTAGGATTACGAAAGATTGCCTCGAGTACCCCTCATACAACAAGGCAATCAAGTGTATCCACAGTCGACAGCATAAACGTAGGTCCATCCCTGCTAGGATATTAATATTACATAACATTTTACATTTTATTGTATTATATCGTTTTTAATCAATAGTAAATAATTTTTAAAAAGACATAAAGACCCATGTGAACCATGGGATCCCATCGGTATAGCGAACGAATGTACCTTAACACCATCTTTTGTAAGCCTGATGATGGCCGAACAAGGCCGAAACATGTCGCTTAATTAACCAGTTGTAGATTTGCAACTGTTATTTGTATGTTGTTTAAAGACGATTCAATTTAATAAAATTTGATATATATATATATATATATAATATAATACGTTGGATTTGGTAGAATTCTACATCCGGAATTGTCCAGTTAGTTCAGTCGAACCTACCTTCTGCTTTCGTCAAAGTATTGTCAGTTTGAGCACGTTCTTTGCACGAAATATGAGTCCCCAAAATACAAATTCTGTAAATGTGAGTGTAATTATGTACCGGAATTGAAACGAAACATTGGTAGGCGCTTCCTAAGCATTATATTATTAATGTACGACGTTAGTAAATAGGCTACTTCTAAGGGAAACATAGAGAAATATGTTTAAACGCTGGAAAATCAGACACCCCGTACCCATTTGGCAGGCCGGATCCAATCCATTAGTTTAGAATTTAAACAAAAAGCATTCTATCAGAAGACGAACATTTTCTAAGCAGAGTGTTCTAAATTCGTTCATCATGTAGATGGTTCCACGAAGCTTGTTTTACATGTTATTTTGATTACAGTGTTTTGTGTATGCGTGCCTTTAAAGTGGTCTATATTGCGTTTCCATAATAAAACACTGAACGTAAACTCTGCTTTTCCTACCTTCATCTCCAGACAACTTTAAATTCAGGAACTTCTTCTCCAAGACCGGTTTCATGGTACCATGAATGTTTAAACAAGAACACAGTGGCGTATCACAAATCCATCGACCGAGACTTAAAGTAAATAATACTGGGGCAGATCTGTCTTGTTTCAGCAGAAGATATGTGACGGCCTGCTCGTAGAGCACTTCATTACACTTCGTAACGTAACCAAAAGACTTGATTTCATGAAATACGTGCATTCTTTAGGTCGTGCCATATAGTAGTATATAGTAGGTTGTTAAACTCTGGTTTATCATCGCACAGCCACGAGTTCAATGGCGTAAAATTCTTGGTGGACGGAGTTGCCCTGGAGCAGTGTTTTCAGCGATTTCATCCTATATTTGCCTCATACTCGTCTGTTATCAACCCCCCCCCCCCACCAAGGGGTTCTAAAGCTTAGGCCATTATGGTGTCCTCGGTCTTTTGCTTTAGGGCTTCGTCTCTGACCTTTCATTTTGCTGGACATTGAATAGATATATTAAATGCAATATAGGCAGTAGCCATGCTTTCCACATTTATTAATGATATGTGTCAAATTCGGTGCGAGAGATCTGCACAGAATGCTGCTGAGGTTTAGTGAGTTTCGTGAGTGTTGCCACAGACAAAGCCGTACATGTCTTTTGAGTTCGTGCCGTGAAGTATGACGTTTTGAAGGTAAAGTACGCCTCGATAATACCTGTGTACTGCATGGCGGAGTTACACCACCTACATTCAAGCTTGCTAGTTCCTAGTTTTCGACTTAAGTTTCTGTTGTAGATGTCGACACCAGTGACTCAAAGGACATTTATAACAGTAAAGTGTACGAACTTTACGTTTCGAGTGTGGGTCCCCGTGCAGTGTGCAGACGATTAGTACTTCACTTTTTGCCCTCCTGCTTGCGCTGTAGGTCGTGAATTTGTAGAAGAGTACGGCAAATTTATGTGGTGGGTATACACGCAGGCGGGTTTGACACTGCAAACTCTGAATTTTTCCCTCACACTGTGTTCTGTATGGTTCTGTCACAAAGCAACCGTTATTTACGTAAACATCACCAACGGACAGGCTTTTCTAATGGAAGCACACAATGCCTTGTGTAACTTACGGACTCGAAGTTTTTTTCACTATTATAGAGATCAGTTTATTATTCCAAAGTTTAATATCACCAAAAACCTCTCCTTAGATGAATTGTCAAATTTGTCTGAAGAAGTGCTGAAGAAACACTTTAAATTAGTAAACTTGCAATAAAGAAAGTAAAAATTTTTGACGCTGTCCAAATAGATTTATTTACTACTGATATAAACCTAGTCGCCTGTAAAGTTACTGGGACAGAGACGCCGATTATTGGAGTGAAATAGTTGTTACGTCACTGTGATGGGTCTATAGTGAGATGCAGTTTGTGCGTCAGAGTTATGCGTTAAATAATGTGCGTAGTTCAGTTATTAATTACATTAATTTAGCTTTGGTGATTTTTGTCTCTTGCATCTGCTTACCAGTACTTTGTGAAATTATGGTTTGGATAATGTAATGATGATGTTTTAAAGTTTTAAATACGTTAAGCTCATCAAAATAATGCGGGTAAGTGAGAAGGTAACGTGGTCCATACAGGATGGATCAACATGGCCGGACCGAAGGCTGTTACAGCCTTCGGTCCGGACACTCATCCATCCTGCCTGCACTTAATTTCCAACCAGCAGCAACTCGAGAACCAGACGGCCTATGTGGTAACGAACGCTATGGTCGTGAGCTCCTGATGATGGGCATAATGGTGCCCGAAACATGTTGAGCCTAACACAAGCATAATAAAGTAATAAGTGCCATCTAGTTGGGTTTGTTCTTCAGTTATGAGTAAGAAAGTTGGTCCTTGGAGTTACTGGATCAGAGTGTTTATTAGGCACACCTAGCCAACTGCTGTCTCTACAACACGTTCCTACACAACATGACATGCTGCCACAACACCTTGTTTGCAAAAACCAATTAAATTGTGAATATTGTAATATAACTTTAGCAAGGAACAACAAAGCTCCCTGATGGTGATCTAACAAGATCGAAACAAGTCGGAGTGATTTTAAGTGTTTTTAAAGTGTTTTATTTGACAGTTATGTAAGTGCTGTTGTTGTTTGATAATAGAAGCGTCGTGTACGTATTTACTAACTTTGCGAAACTATTAAAGGTGCCGGCTGGAAGGTGAGATATTTTCGTTTGTCTGCTTAAAAGTACCTGGGAGAGCTTGAGGTGAGAGTTTCATTTTAATCAGGTTAGTGCATTTATAGAATTTAGACCGACAAGCACAATGCTAGAGCAAGGAACGTAAGTGTTTAGTATTTCCTGTACTTTTATCTAAATTACCTGTGAGATGTTACAATTCAGCCACTGAAGTGATTGCATTGAAATCGATACTCCGAAGGAAACGGTAGTTATTCCCTTAGTCACTTCAGTACAGTATCAGGGGCTCAGAGAAGTGACCCAAAACACACAGCCTACTCTGCTGTCATATGTGTATAGCCAATTTGGTTATATCCAAATTAATTGATTACTTGTAGTGAGACATATTCGTGGTTTGTAGTGTGCTCTTTATTTCCAATTTTTTTGTCCGTTTTTGGTCTCTTAAAGTACCTACACATCCCTCAAACAACTTCATTATGCTTAATTGGCATTAGTGAAGTTAAAGGTAAAGCAGTCCCATTACAGGCCTGGACAGGCCCAGAGGGTTCCAGGACGTTACGGATCCCAGATTTCGTGACAACGGCACAGGATTACGCACCAGCCGTCTTTACCCCCAGGAAATACTCCTGGTACTCATTTCTTTTAGAGGCTGAGTCGACCCCAGGGCCTTAGTGCGATCAGAAGGATATTATGTCAATGAAAAATCCACTGACACCAGCTGGGATCGAACCAGCGACCTACCGAATTGTAGCACAGCACCTTGACCACTGTGCCACCGCGGTCCCCGGTATTAGTTATAAGTTTAAAGGAGATTCCGCAGAAATTTTCAGGCTTACAGAATGTCAGTTATTTTTTAAATTTTTCTTTAGCTATTACGTTTTTCTTGAAAAAAAATGCAACTTCAGCCATAATTTCCTAATTTCTCCTAAATCAGGGACCAACTCTAATTCGTCGATGTGATCTATCATTTGGGTGTTGGAAATTTCACGGGTTCCGCCAAATGGGCTGTAATTCAAATTCGTTGTTGCACGATGTCCGAAGCGTGTGAGGATGGATGAAAGCACAGCGGTGAAAATAGAATTTAATGTTAAGGCTGACAGAAAATACGGACAATCCCCTTGAGTTAAGCACGTGTTTATCATCTTAATCTGGATTGGAGTAGGGGGAGAGGAATGGGGGAAAACAGAATAGAAAGAAAAAGTAGTAAAAACAAGTGACTATGCAGATGAGGGTTGGGTCGCATTACGTAAGAAATAGTGATGAAAAGTATGAAAGGAATAGAAGAACGCGTGTGACAAGACCAAACACAACAATAATAAAGTGTACATAAAGAATTCCCCAGAGGTTAGAAACGTCCTAGTCAATACCATTAGAATTTCAAATACCACGTAAGAAAAGAATTTATGTTTTTTTTAGTAGCTACAAGGTCCCTATAAAATTCGGAAAGTTTCAGAGAGTCCCGCAACCCGAATGTCTGTCTTTAGAGTTTTGATTTTCATTTTATATCGGTAGATTATGAAATTAAATTATTAGAGTACTGAAATGAAATATGATGATAAAGGCTATAAAAATATCCGCGTTCTTTTTGAACACCTGTTATGTCTTCCATCACGCATGTAGGCTTTCAGTTCTTTTGTAGAGTACTTTTGTACACATTGCTCCCAATTTTCCGTAAAAAATATTCTGTCGACTTCAAGTCAGGATTCCTTGAAGTTCATAAATATTTAGAAATGATGCGATCACCGAAAACCGTCTCGTCATAGCCATTAATTCGTGCGATGCATAACACTTTGCCCCGTGTTGCTTAAATTAAACCAACATTAACGTTCGAAGTTGGAGGAAGGATGGGGCTTGGGCTGGATTAATGTAGCTCAGGATAGGGAGAGGTGGTGGGCTGTTGTGAATGCGGTGATGAACACACTGTTTTCACAAAATTCGGGGAATTTCTTGACTAGGTGAGGGCCTGCTAGCCTCTCCAGGACTTTGTTGCATGTAGTTAGTTTGTTAGTCCGTATATTTGTTAAATACGGGGCCATGTGTCTGTCAACTGCGTTCTCGAAGAAGATGTGAAACGTGTCACATCTTAATATTTTTTAGGATTTGGAGGCGTTTCACGAAAAGCATAAGGACTTTTCGTTACTCCATGCCTTGCATTGCTGGCTGCTTGCTTGGCCGCTCAAAAGAAAACCAAGCGCTATCACAGGAGAAACACATGCAGAATGCCCATGCCATTGGAATCAATAAGGACGTGAAATCAGCGATAATAATGCAATATTGCTCTTTACGTAATTTTACGAGTCATTGCGTTTCCTGCTTACATTAAGGGTTTATGACCAAATGTTTAAAAGCCCTTGAGATGTCTGATTTTGCCAGCTTCTTTGTTTTTCATTACGTCACTTTCAGTGATATTATTCAGAGATTTCAGACCACAAGGTGGAGACTTATAAGGACCCATCTGTTCTTTTCTTATTTAAGCGTAAAGTCTTTTATATTTCATTATTCCTTGTCATTCCTTGGCCAAAATTCGCCACGGTTTCCAAAAGCAAATTTCGCAAAACAGATTTAGAAGTAGTGACCTTGAAAGTATGAAGGAGAAAACATGGGTAAAGGTCCTTTAAATCTTCTGCATTGTAAACACTGCGGTTCAATTCAGCAAAGAATTTGATTCTGTAGCCAAGGATGTTTGTATCGAAAAATAAAAATTGAAATGGTATCACATCTCAGAATATATTAATTATAAATAATATTTTTATCACACGAATCTAATTGTTAATAAAAATTACGGTACTGGAATACATATTTGCTATTTATAATAATGGAATCTCATTTTTCCCATTCACGTTTCTGTTGTCTGGCCAGTACTTTACAGGAAGCATTTCATCGCCAGAGTTTTTCCTTTTATGCATCCAGTTTTCCGTTTGTACTAGTCCGTGGGTTTCAGATTCCCTTGATACCAGACAGCGACGCTTCCCTCTAAAAATACCTTCCCTTTTATGTGTTCCACGTCTCTTTTAGGTATTTATTTCATTGTTTAATGCGGATAAAAAGCAGAGAGATACAGGTTCAGAGATCAATTCTGACTGTGCACATGCGGGTTGTTGCAAGGAAGACTACCCTCATTGCTTTTGACATCCTATTTCTTTGGCTTCATAACTCTTTAGTATAGCGCAATCTGGCTTTCATATTAGCTTTGGTTGTGTAATTTGTGAAGAAGTACAAAGCAATTCTTAATGAATTCCGACTGAGATACTTGGAACAAACGTGTTCGGAATACCGAAATTCCGGAAGAGGAATGACATATTGTTTCTGTACTTTTATTTAGATTGTTTTGCTTTCTGGATTGTGGTGCAGGTGTGTGTTTTTCCCGTTTAAAGGATAGGGGTATTTTGCGGGATAAAATGAAATGTTGGGACAATAAAAATTATGGGACGAAAAGTTCTGATAAAAAGAGTTTCGAGTCTGTTTCAAAACACTATACAGATATTACGTGGTAGGACTAAGGAAAATCAGTCGACACCTCAGAATAATGACATTGAAAATGAATGATTCCTAATCTTAAGGTGAGCCATCCCCGTTGTGTTCAGTATAATATGAGCAAGGAATAAGTTAAAATAAGTCAAAACACAACTAGTATCTTAAATGTTTTATTTATTTGGGAAGACGACATGTTTCGGCCCCTGTTTTGGGCCATCATCAAGTTACAAGTATGAACTGAGGAAGCTGTACAATGTAAGTTATAAAATAATATATATTGATCAAAAATATTTATAATTATAGCTAGTTTTAAAAAATTATAATATTATATAATAACAGTATGACTACCAAAATTGGAATGTAGAACTGTACGTTTATAGTTTTAGTGCTTCCTCAATTCATACTTGTGACCTTATGATGGCCCAAAACAGGGGCCGAAACATGTCGTCACCCTAAATAAATAAAATACCCAAGATAGTAGTTGTGTTTTGACTTATTTAAGCTCATTCCTTGCGAATGATTCGTAAATGCGTTTCGGACTGGCAACATCTATAACGACCTCCTTGAAGGGCTGGAAATTAGAATAATAATGAAAATCTTCGTGGGTCGGATAGAAAGTGAAGTGGCCGCACGAGGTTTTGAATTCTTTGCATTCGGCTCTAATAAGAACAGTGCATAATTCATTTGCTGCTTTGCCAGTACTTCCCCACAAAGCGCATCGCAATTGAGGCGTTTGTTTTATCGCAGGACGACCTTTTCTGTTTCCTGCTGGAAGAAGTCCGTTTCCTACCATGGTACCGGAAATTTTCACATCGCTGACATCCGTAGAGTTTGGCCACCATAACTTCGCTTTAGACCACCAAAGAAGTTATAATTATTTAAGTGTGGTGTTGAATGACGCTGTCAGTTTTGAGACTGTTTAGCGTCGGTGATAAATGAATGCTGTGGGGCGTTGGTACTGGACACGGAAAATCTGAATTTCCGTCCCAGTGCCACTGTTTGCGGTAAAAAAAAACCCACATGTATTGGTTTAGCTTATAACCCGGAGCTCCGCTGCAAATGATCGCCGAGTAAGAAGATGCACAGAAATGTGGATCGCATAAACGTACTGTCTGACATACACCGACGCCCTGAAGATAAAAACTATTTGGACTGTATGTGCGTTACAATCAAACAAAGCCTATTTAGCCTCAGGTACTCTTCCAATAGTGAGGCGAAGAAAAAAAATAACTAAGTCATATATTCTGAACTCCAAAGATCATTAAACTTATTGGGACCAATGTGCCTTCATTTGTGGGGTTTTCGTTTTACGTAGGCTTTAAAGTACCGCTTGTTCTTCGGTCTGTATTCTCTCTGGGCTGTCATTCTTCTGCCTGATACTTATAACACAAGAAAATAAATAAAGAAACAAACAAATAAATAAATGAAGGAAACTCAGGCCGTCAACAGGATGTAAAAATATAAGAGGATAAAATTTATACTCCATATATATATAAAAAAAATTGCTCCGTGGCCATAAAGACGCGACGTCGGAGTGTCTCACTGTTGGTAGTATGAAGAAGAAAGTCTAGTGGAAAGTGAGGCCGTGTGTTACGGTAGATATTTACTGACATTTTGGAGGAAAAAAGCTTAGGAATAATTCCATCCTTCCCATGTAATACAGTCAAATATATCTTTGGATTTTCAGACTTTTTCTTTAGGTTTGCAAACTCTCTTCACAGAAAAACTTTACTGAATGAAATTCTGGACCAGATGAATCCAACACACACACACACACACACACAATAATATTTCTTCAAGGTGAATGTAAATATAACCTTTCCGTTGACGACAAGGAATTTAAATTTATTTCAGTATTTAACCAACTTGATGCACAAAATGTGTTTCACAGTAAGTTTTATTTCATGCCTCTACATGTTTCGAGCACATGTGCTCATCATCAGGAGGTCAAAATTGCATTACACAGCCTCTGGTATCATCACACCTATAGGTTTTCCATAAGTTTTCTGTATTGACTCAAAGGTTTCTTGGATAAGGTTTCGCGTGTGATCAGAAATGTTTATTGGTCGTCATGTCAAGTACTGCTGTTATTCTTGTTCGATTTTAATTAAACTTCAGTTTCCTCGATAACTTTTCGAAAAATATTCAGATATAAAGTTCCATCAAATTCCGTTCAGTGGTACCAGAGTTGTTCCATGCGGACACAGACACAGACAGACAGACAGACAGACTGTTATGACGAAATTAATAGTCCCTTTTTCCCAATTTTCATAATGCGCCTAAAAACTCAGTTTTGTGCCTGACTATTTGTTTATGGTTCCATATGATTTTTACGAAAACAGATACCATTTTCCAAACAGAATTTAGCCGATTGGTATTAATAATAATCCGCACAGTAGGAAGATTCTTTTTTTACATGTAATCTTAATTAATTTTAGGGTATAAAGCTTTTCCAAATTTTGGTAGTATTAAAGTAATATTCCATATTAATATATTTTTCTAAACATACACCTTTCTTGTTCATGTCCTCTAAGTGACTTCCTGGTGCAGTGTTCCTAGTAATACTTTCTGCTTGTAAACCTGGTCCATTCTACAAGTATTTTCTAGACTTCACTTGTAATTCTTACAATAGTAAACTTGCGGCGCTGATGGACTGATCACCTTCGAAGTAATCTCCCTTGTGTTGGATGCACTTATTTCAGTGGTTTCTCCGTTGCTAAAAACAGTTGTTGAATCCCGTTTTAGATATCGACTTAAGATTCTGCATCATATATAAGCTTTAATGGGCTCTTTAGTCGCATTTTTTCCTGTAAAATTTATAATTTTAATCGCCAGTTCTTTTATGGTTCATGTGTTGTATTTTTGGCTTTTGCACGCCCCAAATCTTTTTTTTGTTTTCCCTATTTTCTCTGTGTTATTCTTCAAACGCAGAAAGTTTTATACGATAATGGCCGACGGGATGAATTAAACCAGTCAATGAAGTTTTAAAAGCTAAGACTTTGCAGATTTCCTTAAATTTAAACTTGTGAAGAACTGTTGTGAGAATTTTGTTGAATTGGAGAGCTTAACAACCATAAGGACCGCTCTTAAACTAAGCTACTTGGTAACAAATAACGACATTTGGACAAAACTCATGCTAAATACATTAGAGGCAAAATCTGTGAAGTTTGCACAGTGCTCTTCTGTGAATGTAGATTGAAAAGCTGCTTGTTATTTTAATGATGATGAAACTTTCACTATATAAATTGTACGAAAAGAATAGAATTCTGTCAACAATGGGATTGTTACTCTTTGAACTCGACCCCGAATTACGGTATATGCAATAAATGCTAGTGTATTTTGTAAACTGTCCAAATACCTTTTTTCTGCTTGTGTAACTTTGTTAATCCCAAAAGACGAACGCTGTGGAGCACTTTTCAGAGTGGAATAAAATCACTTTACCAAAAGCCATAACAAATAAAATTGATTGCTTCTTCCTTTTGCAATGTTGGGAGATATCTAACCACAGATTGTGTTTTTGTTGTATTAGACAGCTCTCTTACCCCATTAACGCAAACCTGAAAAACTACACTCTGACGTGGTGTAGCCTACACGTAGGTCTCCCTATCAAGAGGCTTACTGTCATCTTATATAACAATTTTTTTTTCTGGATATTCGATCATTGAAAGTACAGATCGATTTACTGAAATGTATTACATACATTGGAAGTTAGTTTGATATTAATTTATTGGGCAGACAAATATTTTGAAGAAATACACAGAGTTTTTATTAATTGTTAATATACAGTGTGCAATAAAGCTAATAACGATAAATCTAAGTGTATGTTCATATATAATCTGCAGAATATAAAGTTGACAATATTTACATTATTTTTAACTTGTTTTTTATTTTGTTTGGGCTCTGATTGACTAAAAAGTAACATTTACTGTGTGATGTGTTTTACTATTTTCGTACCTTTGCGGAGGCAAATGTAACACTCTGGCAGATTATCCTTAGATTTAAGTCAAATTTGCTCATGAAAAGTGTCGTGTTGTTGAACTTTTTTTTGGGGGGCAATCCTGGATTTGTGTATGGATTCGACTGTTATAATTAGGGTATTGTCTTAAATTTATTTGAAAACTTTTTATTTATATTATCAAAGTTTTATTTATTCACCAACTGATACAATAGTGAGTTGTCTTTAAAAAAATATTAAAATTCACATTGAAACAGCTCCGACATGTTTCGTTGTAATTACACCATCATCAGGGAGCGCATTAATTCGTGCTTACTGAAGTTACTGTTTTTAAAATAATCCATTAAATTACATCGGTGGTGGTGGTGTGACTGCATATATTTATATATATACATGCAGCCACACCGCTACCGTATTAACCACATACCGATGTAATTTAATGGACTATTTTAAAAACAGTAACTTCAGTTAGCACGAATTAATGCGCTCCCTGATGATGGTGTAATTACAACGAAACATGTCGGAGATGTTTTAATGTAAATTTTAATGCAAATGTTAATATTGTTTTTAAGACAACTCACTAGTGGATCAGTTGGTGAATAAATAAAACTTTGATAATATCAAGAAGCTGCACGGTACGAATATGAAAATTATTACTTATATGTTTACGTTGATTTTAGTTTTGTTAAATTTGTTGGTAATGCATACTGTCAGTAGTTCAGCCCGATGAAATTGCAGAGATAATACTTTTCATCTTCAAACAAAAATTTTGCCTTCTCCCTATCCGCCAACCAGTCAAGTTCAGCAGTTTCTTTTGTCGTTCCTACGTCACGCCTTGCAAGACATATGGTCATTTACATTCCCTGCTGCAGAAACAAGTGCTGTGAGTAAAGATTTGCCTTCTGATGTATTATACGCTGCTTGTGTTATAGGAGGTTTTACAAAGTACTGTAGCTATAGCGAAGTAATATAGAATTTTGAAGGGCGACGGTTACATGTGGGATTCCCCTTACAGTCCCAACAGCCCTGTGGCACCATGTGCACGAACAAGCGCAAATCGCAGCTAGCGACATCTGCTTTGGAAACTTGCTGGAATGAGAAAGAGAAGTCAAAATATGCTCATGTGATACTCATTATTAAAGTGCAGGCCGCATGCTAATAGTTTTTATGACGGAAATGAGACGGTTGTACGAACAAAGCGGAATATCAGTCCGTGTATCTCTATTTAGTAATGTAACACATGGTTAGTAATTTGAGGATTCTTATAATAAAACCAACTAAATGCACTAATTTCTCAAATTTATTTTTGGAATAAGACTACATGTTTCGGACAGTTCTTCTGTCCATCATCAGGAGTTTTTCACTGTACACAGCAATGTTGTATGTCATAAATGTCTGCTCGCAAACTGTCAGCAAACCTATATGACATACACCATTGCTGTGTGTACAGTGAAAAACTCCTGATGATGGACAGAAGAACTGTCCGAAACATGTAGTCTTATTCCAAAATAAATTTGAGAAATTAGTGCATTTAGTTGGTTTTATTATAAGAATTTATCACGATGCACGGTCACCTGAACGTTAAATTAAATTTAGGACCTTTGAGCGAAATAATGTAGCTGCAACAGCCGTATGGGATCAAAGATTTCAACATATTTTAATTATTTGATACAAAGGAAATTGAGGTTATTTGAATAGTCAGCAGATTTGAAGCTGTGGATGTTCTGTCAGCTAATTAGTAACGTTACTATTTTGGTATTTTATGAGTCTTACTTCACTGCTTAACAGCAAGCAAGCTATCCGGCAATTCTCAGTCACCGCGATACCTACTGATACATACCAGAATTTACGAGCAAACTGCTGCCAACAATTTCAAAGTATGTTCTGCAGAGAAGGAAGCAATTTTCCTTCCGAAATTACCGTCCTTATCTGTCACATTACTTCTACTGTTTGTTTAAAGGAAAAATATTTTTGCTGCTTGTAGCAAGAGCTGATTATTTAAATAATTTTCGTATCCATACTCAATTTTTAATAAATTTGTTGTTCTTTAATAATGAAACTGAAACAAATTCCATAAAACAATATACCTATATTTGTGTCCTTTCAATACTAAATGAGTCACAAATTCGCATTAATTAAAAACGAACCCGGTAATGATGTAGAATAACTTAGTGAAGTGCACTCTTGTACAGACACTGAAGCTCTGTAGAGGACGTACGGCCCATAGGGGGAGTGGAGGTATAGCTCTAATCTTTCTTGACCACGGCACTAAAAGGGGTGAGGGTCAGCGTCACGCACCGGCCGCACTTAACCCCCGGGGAAGACCCGGTACCTATTGTACAGGAGGCTGGGTGGGCCCCAGGGCCGGTCTGGAATAATAACTTTGTATTATAATGAAATAAAACAAGACAACCTAATGTTCGATTCACAGCGGAAGCACAGTGGTTAAGGTGCTGTGCTACAAAT
>Ga0136643_10006627_pt1 | contig 16600 bp, 15 predicted proteins | sample TergutLab28metaG_FD_96883 | JGI IMG/M metagenome (GOLD analysis project Ga0136643, IMG submission 96883) | Labiotermes labralis P1 segment gut microbial communities from Petit-Saut dam, French Guiana - Lab288 P1 (version 3) (version 3) | ecosystem: Host-associated > Arthropoda: Insects >... | reverse complement strand
TAATGCCAGGAAGAGACTTGAGCATTATGTGCATTGCACAGATTTTCAGATCCTACAGGCACAACAGAAAGGGAAGTTTATTTCAGTAAATAATTCGTGAAAGTATGTTCTTCTGTATTAACCTTTTGGCGCCGGAATTATTTTTTTTTTTATTTTAGCACATCCTGTATATAAAATGTGAATAACACAGGAACCAAATACGTTAGAATTATGAAACAAAATGCATTTTGAAGAGAAAAAAATGGACAGTATATACCATGTTTAAAATATTCAGTACGTATATTTGTTGAATAAATATATAAAATGCAACTTTGGAGGTTAGGGTGCGGTACGACCACTATAATTGACATTAGGCGTCTAAAAGTTAAGTTTACTTCTTATTTCTTAACTTCTTTTTTTTTTAATCTTTCTCTGTCTATACGTGATCTTGTTACATTTCACTGTATTTAAGTTTTAATAAAATAATTGACCTGAATTATATTTAAACATTAAGCTCGTACCGCTCAGTAAACATTCTACATCTTGGTTATACAGTGCAGTGAGGCAATGCTGTATAGGGAAATAATCGCTGTTTTTTTTCAGATCCATACAAAAGACATCAATACACTGTGTGGGCATAACGTAGGGTTGTTGAATGTTGAACCTGGTGGTAGATATGTGGGCTTTAAAAGTTAAACGAAGGAGACAGCAGATTTGACTTTTTTCTTCGTTGTATAAAACGTTACAGATAAGCCCCTGTTGTGTGCTTTATTCGCTTTATAAAAAAATTAAAATATTAGTTGCGCCTTGTGGCATATTCCAACTAGTCTTAAGTAATTAGATGATGCACTGTTCCTCGTTGTAGGAAGAGATGGTTTCAGCTCACCTACGGAACAACTACGCCCCTGGCAATAAATTCATAAAATGAGCAACACGAACACGGCCTGGGCATGGCAATTCATTCTTTATAAGTTTACACCCCCCCTTCCCCCACACTCAACAGTCTCCCGTAGCAAGTCTATACTGCCAACAGTCTACCAGACCAAGCATCGGAAGGCGTAGGTCTTAATATTTTCTATTGCACTGGACTGCGATTGTGGTCGGTGCGAGGCGCTTTGTTTCCTGCACAAGACTACAATTTGTAGCGTCCTACGGGGCCGTGCGACACTGTGGTTTGGAACTTCAGGTGTTGTCTTCAGTCCAGCAGGCTTTGCGCTCTACTAAAACGCTGCTTTAGTTATCTGTAATCCTCACCTTTAGAGCGATGGGTATATTATTCATCATTTTCCAAAATGTTTCGGTTGTACTGAGAAGGCAGTGGAAGAATTCAAATAAATGAGATTTTAATAAATAAATAACATTGAGTGTACAAGCATAAAGGAGGCATATTCCATGGTAGAAATTCCGTGTTAGTTCTGACTTAATATAATGCAAAATAGTGTAGGTCAGCACAACCTTCTTATTACACAAATTAGTTACATAGGCTACATGTTTCGACTATTAATCAGTCATCTTTAGGCCTATTTTAATCGGTTTAGTCACGAGACGCTATGCACACATTGGGATCCCAGCGTGTTTACATCAATGGAATACATAAAACTAGATCATTTGCCTCGAAACAACCGGATAGTAACGGGACTGTGTTTGTTAACTGGTAAACACCAAAATACCGTTTTTAAAGAGTTTTATATGTATTTTAACTATTTAATTACACAATTTGCACACCCCAACTTTTGAAAAAAATGGTCTAGTTTTATGTATTCCATTGATGTAAACACGCTGGGATCCCAATGTGTTCATAGAATCTTGTGACTAAACCGATTAAAATAGGCCTGAAGATGACTGATTAATAGTCGAAACATGTAGCCTATGTAACTAATTTGTGTAATAAGAAGGTTGTGCTGACCTACACTATTTTGCATTATATTACGTTTCTAGCACATCGTGATGCCTCCGATCAAGTTAGTTCTGACTGTATAATAATAAATAATGGGTAACTAAGCAAACTGAATCACTAACTATGAGGTTCAGAGCTCTTCCTGGGAAGCTTATAGTAGCTAAACCAAACAAGAAACTTCGTTCAGATTTTTTAAAACCGAAGTTTCATTAGCATATTCACTCCAGTCCACCCCTTGCCCAGTGTCTAGAGCTAGATGAATCTAGTCCGCGTCCTCTCACTTATTCCTGTTAAAACCGTTTTAATATTATCTTGGCACAATTTGTCTTCCAAGTATTCTCCTTCCTTCAGGTTTCCCCATCTAGCCGCTGCTTGTATTTCTGTTCTCTTCCCTGTTGTTCTACATGTCTCATTCTTCCTCTCAGTTTCTTTGATTTGTTCACCCTAAAATATCCGGCGGGAAGCCGCGATGGTTCAGTCGGTATAGTGAGAAGGTTAGGGGCTGAAAGGTTATGTGTTCGAATCCCGTAAAGGCAAGGGGTTTATCTCTGTTCCGGTCCGTGCAGACCGACTCAGGAGCCCATTAACACTAATATTTAATGGGTACCGGGAACTCCTTCATGGAGATACAGGGACTGGGCCGTGATGCTGACCAGTCACCGGCACATAGTAAGGAGAATGAGAATCAGTGGCTCTATACCTCCATTTCCCCCCTGCATGTCTTCATGGCGTTTGTAGAGTTTACTTTACTTCTGCCTTAAGAGTATAGTGTAAAGTGTACAAAGCATAAGTCAACTAATTATTGCTGTTAAGACAGGTGAATTCATTTAATGAAACTGGTGTGTTGCTGCGATGCTCAGGTCAGGGGACAACATTTGTGTTTACATTATGAAATGACGTGAAAGTTTCTAAAGGCCAAGCAGATTTTTTTTTTGAATTATGTAGCGTAGAGTGTTTGGATATTAGTGACTAGTCACCTTGAAACGATGTGAAAAGGGCGGCGTTAGGGTAGTCGAAGGTACTGTCCCAGAATTGGTATGTACGATTTGAGAGAAGCGTTGGAGGAGGTCATTCTTATCTCTTTAAAATCACGTTGGTTCCTACGCGTGTAAAAGGCTTTAACAATGAATATTCTGCATTTATCCCCCTCATCATAATATCTTATGTGTTTTGATATAGTTTTTAAGATCAGCAGCGACTCTTTCCCTAAAAATCACGAAATTGGACTTTGCGATGGAATCACAGTGAGTCTACGGATAGGCAGTAACAGAAGTTCAAAATATTATTTTTTAAACTGAAGATGCTTAAATAGGTGTTAAACAAAACAGGCCTTGAGTTTCAACTTTGAAGACTCAGATTAAACAAAACTGTATTTAAGGACCCAGTCCGTACCGCACAATAAAAACCCTTCGTCTCCGTTATAAAAACCAGTTAGTAAATGCTGTATAGGGAAATAATCGCTCTTTGTTCTGTGATCCATACAGAACTCATAAATACACTGTGTGGGTTGAACGTAAAGGTAAATCAGTCCCATTACAGGTCCGAGGTGCCCAGAGGGTTCCAGGAAGTTAAGGTTCTCAGATTACGTGATAATGGCCCAGGATGGTGGTAACTTTGTCAGCCTTACGCACCGGCCGTTTTTACCCCCAGGAAATACTTCTGGTACTCATTTCTGTTAGAGGCTGTGTCGACCCCAGGACCATAGTGATATCGGAAGGATTATGTCAATGAAAAATTCCAATGACACCATCTGGAATCGAACCAGCGACCTTCCGATTTGTAGCACAGTACGGGCTGAACGTAAAATTGTTTAATATTAAATCTGGCGGTACGTATAGTAAATAATGTGCTTTGAACTGTTAACATGTCACATAGACGACGTAAGCCTTGTGAAAGACGTGGAGCGTCTGACCGTTGTCACACTTATACTGCCAGTGGCCTGTCAGCAATCGTTTCTTGTATCCGTAGAAGTATTTATTTGCATTATTTGAGAATCTGTAATGACTTTGAAATCATGCTTTAAGGTGTGGTCTCTCAACGATCGTGTTTATCCGGTCTATTTACCATTGAGGTTATTAAAAAATTCTAGAATCTGATGCGATGTAATCTCGTAGAATTGTGCCGAAGTTTCAGCGGAACCTGTTTCCTCCATTACCATCCGCCCTCATGACGAAAGTAGCGGGTCGCTCTGAAACGTCTGTAATGCAGTTATGCCAGACTAAACAGCGTTACGTCTAGAAAGACAACCCATTAGCGTCAAAACGGTGAGAACCCCATATGTCATTTTCTGGCTTTCTAAAGGATATCGACTATGCGAACAGGCACACTGCAGTGTGATAGACTGATCATAGAACGCGAGATTTAGAATTATGACGTCAGAAGGATATGACTCAATAGATTTATTTTCACTCTCTTGCATTTTTTGTTCGCATGGATAACAAAAGAAAGGCAAAAAATAAGAATAATATATCAAAGAGCTGGCCGTCATGACGCGCATAAGAGAATAGGCACTGAAGGGAAAGGGGGAGGTAGCTGATATGAAAACCGATAATTTAATTGGACTACGCTTTGTTCTAGTGTAGTTAACAGCACGAAGATGTGAAGAAGGCGAGAAAAATAAAGAAAGAAAAGAGAAAAGATTTGAATAATTTATTCTGATAGGAATAATAGTAGCTACTTCTACTGGATCCGTTTGACTGAGGATCCTTATGTAAAAATCGGGGTGTCTATATATTTTTGAGCGGAGGAGGGGGTAGGTCGCATACTATCTTTTGAGGTGAAAGACCGTGTATATATTTCTTGACTCTTCAGAGGAACGGGCTGCCTCCAAAGAAGTTTCATGTGGCAGGTTTTTCCGAAACGTTGAATAATCTCTGCACAGACCACAATATTCTTTGTACAGAACATAGACGGCTGCACTGTTACTGACAAGAAGTTGATACTTCTCTAGGGGATGTATTTATGATATCCTTGGCTTCTTTAATCCTTTAAAGTTTTGAAGTATAAGTCTAGTGTTTGTCGATGTAACGTGAACAAAATGGGCTGTAAACCCAACATAATGGAATTTACCTGGAGTGTCTGAGTAAAACAATGAAACGCGTGGGTAGAAGAACCGGCCTTGCGTCGAAATGGACGTACCACGAATACAAGTCTAGGACGTTACCGCTGCTTTAACTTGCTCGATAGGTTACACATTGGTAAAGAAAATCAGGTGTGGTAAAAGGTAAAATTTATTGTAGTTACACGATTGTGGTGGTGATATGATGATCACGGCGGCAAACCTAAACGGGCGCGATTCATTCTTGGACTGGTTGACCCTTGAATATGGGACTAACAGGTCGTCCGGAAACGTCGGGACCACTACCAATTTACGCTGTTTAAATTCCCATAAGAACGCAGATCTCAAATTTGAAGTTGTCCCTCTACCGGTAGTGAAGACGTGTTGGGTGATTGGAGGTATGTTTCCACTCGTTCTTAACCTAAGCAATAAATTAAGGTAAGTAATTAACTTCACGCCCCATCAATTTTACCTTCCACAAGAGAGACACTGGTACCCTTTGAAGGGGAGGGGGGAGTTGTTTTTAACTGAGTCGGTCTCTACGTTTTTGAGAAAGGAAGAAGTCGGGATTCGATATAACGACTAAGCTATCCCAACTGGGCTTGCAACACCAATAGCAGTGACAGAAATAGCACAACCACAACAGTAATAGTTCATTTCAATTTCGTTTCTGTTTCTTAACAGGCTGAATCAACCTCCAAATGGCTCATAACACACAGCACAAAATACAAAGAGAAGTTAAAAAAATACACTAAACATAAATATGTGAAAAAACGTGTTTAAATAATTCAGTAGGACATAAAACAGAATAATAGGTCTAATAAAAAAGGTAAAGGTAAGGTGATCCCGTTACAGGCCCGGTGTGGCCCAGAGGGTGGGTAGAGGTATAGCTCTATTCTTCTATGCCCACGGCAATAGAAGGGGGTGAGTGGTCAGCAGCACGCCCCGGCCGCACTTTACTCCCGGGAAAGACCCGGTACCCATTTTACAGGAGGCTGGGTGGGTCCCAGGGCCGGTCTGGACGGGCGGAAAATCTCGTCCTCATCGGAATTCGATCCCGGACCGTCCAGCCCGTAGTCAGTCCCTATACCGACTGAGCTACCCGGCCCACAACAACAACAATAATAATAATAATGAGAAGGCGTAACATAATGTTGCAAACATCGATAGTAGCAGTTGCCTGAATGAATACAGCCTGTAAGTTACATGCCTGTGAATAGAGTTGACAAAGCCAACTGGCCGGTTTAGTGAAGAGAGATTTCATACCGTTTAATTAGCCCAGAAACACCTGTTGGCGTCGACCTGTAATTAACAGCGCCCTACGGGTAGAAAAATTGCCTATACATGATCATAATTAGTGATAATGGCGGACACATATTTGCTGATACTATTACAATCATGTTCGGAGGTCATTATTATTATTATTATGAGAATCATATAACGGGATCGCTGCAGGCGGCATCTTGCGTACTAAAAAGGAAGTGGTTGGCTGTTACTCGGACGACGCTGTTTTGATACGTTAGACACTGTAGCCTGGTAGGGACTTAGGGACTTTTCGGAGGAATCGAAGATGGAGGTAGAGCCTTATTGTCAAACAAATTCCTCCTTGCGAATCTGACTGTTGCTCAACTAGTTGATGTATTATTTTTCCCCTTTGATAGAAGCCGCACGTTTATTATTTATTTCATTATAGTTAGCAACTAGTCCACTGTTGTTCTTCATCGCCTTCAAGATCTTGAATAGTCCTGCCAATCTTCGTGGTTTTTCGACTCAGATGTCGTATGCATCTATTACCTCACCCATGCGTGCTACATGCACTAACATCTTATTGCTTGTGGTCTAATAATCGGAAGCATTGTTTTGACACCCAACGCACTGTGGTTTACCTCAATCAATTTTAGTTCTTTCTCCACAATCCAGCGACAGAAAGCGGTGTCACTGGAACAGACTCCAGCGTCTTACTTTCCAATTTCCCACAACCTGTGATAACAAGGTGGCAGATTTGCAAATAGATGCATCACTAGAGCCACCTGCTTGAAGGTCCTGAAGTGGTGTATGGTAATAGACTTTCTGTAAGTGTAGGTTTCATGTTAGTATATCTTCTGTAGCTAAACGTTTAATCGAAATAGATATTCCATTAAGTGTAGATTGGATGGTAACAGACCTTTTGTTAGAGTAGGTTTCATAATAATAGAGTTCTTGTAGCTATATTTTTAATTGCAATAGACATAGACCCTGTTTTAAGTGTAGTTTTGCTGGCTATAGACCTTCTGTAGCTATATGTTTAATGGTAATAGACCTTCTATTAAGTCTATGTTTAGTGGTTATATATCTTGTGTAGGCCTTCTCTTAGTGTAGGTGTCATAGTAATAGAACTTCTCTAGCTATGTGTTTAATAGTAATAGACTTTTTGGTAAGTGTAATTTTGATGCTAATAGGCACTTGTTCAGTATAGGTTTCATGGCAATAGACCTTCTGTAGCTATGTGTTAGTGGCAATAAACCTTCTGTTAAGTGTTGGTTGTGTGGAAATAGACCTGTATCTATATGTTTATCGTAATAGATCGTATGTTACGTTTAGGTTTTATGGTAATAAACCTATTGTTAAGTATAGGTTTCATGGTAATAGAACTTTTTAAACTGTTAATGGTAATGGGCCTTTTGTTGCTTCAGTTTGAATGGTAACAGGCCTCCTGTAGGTGTGGATTTCGTATCCATAGACTTTGGGTAGCTGTCGTTGCGTGGTAATAGGTCTTCTGTAAGTGTAGTTTCTTGATAATAGAGCTTGTGTAGCTGTAGGCTTCGTGGTGATAAGTAATGAATCGTTATAATTAGGGAAGAGAACTTTGGTTAGCTGATACCTTATAAACGTAGGAATGAATTCTGTGTGAAATGATATTTTAAGTCAAAATTACAGACAATTAAGGTGGTGTGAACTCTGAGGTCAGAGCAGGCAAATTTAACTTATATTAAGACTGTTAACATATTAGGTTCTTTATAAAAGTGGGGTAAATTAAAGACAGCACTTGCGATAGTTATGTAGAAATAGACATCTCTGCACTAGTTTCGCTAAGTGATGTTTGCTGAATTTCTTATGTTTATTCAATATCAGCTAGCAGGCATAAATAAGTCGCAGTATAGTCGAATTCTTCTTTATTATTCTGCCTAATAAGCATAGAGAGCCCGTGGGAAATATGGTTTGTTCATGAAACGGCTAACAGATGACGACACTAGCGATCTATAATACGGCTTATTACTCTGTCATTCGTCAAGTACAGTTGACGCCTGGCACAGTGAAGACAGTCCTTCTCCGCCCATTGTAGTCAGCGGACGAAATATTGGCGTACAGCAAAACAGAGAGATTCCTTTAATTTCGTATTACTTATACCACTGTTCATAGCTAACTTCAGTTACATCGCGTAGACTATATACAGGGTGATTTAAGAATTGATGTCTTAACTTCAGAATCTTATTCCGTGAGACAGTTCCATTCAGAAATATCCGATAAAGGACGTACTATGTTATTCCTGGGCGGGACTATGGATATTTGGAGCAATGCAAGTTGGTGTTCGATATTACCAGTTAGTGCAAGGAACAATCATAATGACACCACGATGCATGCTGTATTCACAGGTTTGCGAAGGTGTTTATTAGGGTGGGATGGAGATTTTGAGGATTTTCCTTAATTTCAGCAGTGAAAGCTCATACGAGCGGTTAAATTCTTCGGACGTGCTCTGTAATCCGCGAAACATAATGCAATTTCTCTAGAATACTCTAATTTAAGATTGTCGAATTCTTTATTTTTATGTAATCCGCTACAGGTAAGTGTTAGAAATGTTCCCAAACGTGTGAAATGTTAGAACACTTAAAGCATAATGATCACCGTGTGTGCAATTTGATGTAATGTTGAAAGAACTAATTCCCTACCACAATATTTATGTTAGACACTTTGTTTACAGCAACAAGCGACTGCTTTTCGGTACTGCGTTAGCTGACTGGTCTTAATGTTGGAGATGGTAATTGTTTACTGAGAGGTACGAGGTAATTGTTCAAATGTTATAATATTTAATCTTGCCGTCTCATTACAGACGAAGCCCCATGACAGCCGTGACAGTAGTGGGCACACTCACTCATGATTTTCGATCTTGCCGTGATGTAGAGAAGCCTGACATTCGGTTGCAGTGTGATTTCGTCTTGGGATTACATTCCTGCTTCAGAGATTAGCCACCGTTTAGCGGTGATGCTGATGTCGGGGCTTATTTATTTGTAGGTAGGCCTAACGTACGAAGGCCTTCAAAATCACAGTTAGGACTACGTGATTTTTGTTAAAATGGTAATGTTTCTGTGACAACAGCCATTGCTTGTTCACGCAGGTGTCCTATATGGACTAGCAGAAGTGTGTTGCAGGTGTTGGTTAGGTCCGTAACATGTTCATGTTACGTCACAGATTTACTGTGTTCGTTGCAAGCAGAAATGGGTTCTGTTATGGAATGGCTGCTATAGATGTGTCAGATAACTGATGCCTCATCTCCAAGCTCATGCAACTTCAGTGCCTGGAAGTAGAGTAAGATGAAGAGGCTAGGCGCGTCATGAATTCTAGTCATAAGGCAGGGTACAAAAAAATAGGATTACACACGTGTACCTCCGGTACTTAAGAGTGCTGTAATGGTGGTATCAGATGAGGGTGCAGCGGTAACTTGACGTACGGCAGTAGGTTGTTGAGCATGAAGTATTTTGTCAGTAACTGCAAGAAGCAGAGTACTTGCGAAAAGTTTTTAAGACATTTCTGGTTGTTACGCGGTTATTGGATTTATTACAGTGCTTGCGAACACTTGAAAATGGGCCTTAGTTCAGGCGTTATTATCTCTCCCATATACACCACTCTTACTTTAAGATAAAGTGTGCATTACGGTATGTTTCAGACAAAATATATGTGACGATGAGTCACGTAACGTTCCTTCAAATGTATTTTTCTCTCCTATTTCATAGTTCCTGGCATTGTTGACAGAGTATCATGATTAGCTTGCGGGCTGGACAGCTGTTATTTGGAAGTAAGGAGGGAACAAAGACGTCTGCATCGTTCACAATGTTTTTCACAGTGTACCTGCCATGCTGTGTCCTTCCCAATCTACCAGCCGAGAGTTTAGGAGTTATTTCTGTGATGTTAAAATGATTGTGACACCGAACATTTGCCTGTGTCGTAGTGCAGAGTTTAAAAATTTATTAATCGTACTTCCAAAAGCAATACATGTCCGTAACATGGTGCTCAATCATGGCGACGGAAACATTTTTCTTTTACCTTTTGTTTTTTATTTTCCAGGTTTCCAAAATAATGTAAATGAGGTTGATGTAAGGTGGGCCTAATGCGTATTTAAATTGGTTTCGTTATCTTGGTTGTTGAGTGTCACAGACCGAATTTTGTCACAGACGCCATCTTAGCTTCTAGATTTCACCTTAAGGAGGCCAGCAAAGTTCTGTAGATTATTACGAACATGTGACATTTACTGAAACTCTTAGCTTGGATTTTCTCCATATTTTCATTTTTACGAAAATCCAGTAATTTTATGTACATTACAGTGAAATTAAATGACGTGAAAATTTAAAATTATGCTAGTTCAAATTGTCTCTCTGTATGCCTTGAAGGTATATGGGAGACCAGGTTTTAGTTCCAATCATTCTGAACCCCGATTTAAATTGGTGGTAATTAGCTTCATAACTGGGACTTTTCCGCCTCCCCCGGAAAAAGGTCCCATTTTCCTTGTGCCACAGGACCGTCTTGACAGTCCCATGTCCTGCATTGTTAGAGCCACGATTCTTCGTTTATTCTTCCCTCTCGGCTCATTTTTTAAATCATCTGTTTTCCGAAGTTCGCTCTATTTTCTTTACCATGCCAACAGCAACATACCGTAACGGAATTCTGTGTGGAGTTCGCTCTCAAACCTAGGACACTGAGGGTCGTTCTAGGCTATTAGGGACAGTGAAAAATGGCGCTTTGAATAATTATGTGTTTTGGGATTCGGACTAGTTTGTAGGCTGTTAGAGATGTGCTGTATTTTCGGATATACCTCTGTTTCCATTCTCTACGTACTGAAGCGTGTCACATCCATCAGTGTGTATTCTTATAATTACCACAACAAGAATCTAAAATCCTTCAAAGTAGGTTTTCTTTAACATGGTGATGGACAAAAACCGGCTTCAGCTGTTATATTCAACGAAGTCCAAAGAAGCGGTACTGTTGGTGTGATCGGTGGTACAACTTCACACTTGTACCCCATAATCGGCCAGATGGCTGTCAGAAATTAAGCCCCCGTGGAAGTGGCCAGTTGCTGCCAGACCATCGCAATAGAGGAGTATGTACCAAAGGTGGAATGATTATAAGGAGGAAGCGGAGGAGACTCTAAGGAAATCTGATTCATTGCCGCGCGTCTCAGGACATGTTGCCAGGAGTTGAAACCTAGGCCCCGCGATGAAAAGGCGGCGCCTAACCGCTTGAGTTACGATACGTCATATCTGTTTTAAACCGAGACTTGTGCTGTAAAAATGGTTCGTTATAAGACTGTGAATGAATGAGGTAACTGGTAAGGTAGGGATAGTTGCGTTCTGCAATAGTGACTGAGTGGCTGTGTGATTAATCCGCCTCGTTGGTAGATGGTGGGGTTCGAATCTGAAGGCGTCGCAGACGGGACGACGTTTCGCTGGTACAGATGGCGTTAGGGAGGGTACAAGCAAGGAGGAAAGGGAAAGTTAAGACGATTATTAAATTGGAGGAATGAAATTTTGTGCTGAAATTGCACAAAATATGATTGCTGTCTCGCTGACAGTAATAGTAGAGAGACTGGATGGTAGGGGAAAAGTATATGTTATAAGCGGGGAGGGGAGATTGCAGCATCTTGTATTTTAGTTTGTTCTCTCCTTCACTGGCTGTCTCTTGACGAATGCATCTAACATTATTTGGAACTGGCAGCAGTTATATGAAGGTAGCCCAAAATTAAGGACTTTGAAACTTCAGCGGGAGATGTTAGCTGCCTTTAATATCAGTTTTGAATTTTCAACATAATATATATTTATTTACAAATCATTTCCTGTACACATAGAAAAATATTTTCCAAAACAGAATAGAACGTAAAAAATTCGTAATATAAAGGGCCCCATACACTCTAAATTACTGTGTAAAAAAAACTGCACGAAAAACTGAACTGAATTTTCTCTGGCACAGCACAGGTTTGTCAGTTCTGTATGTCTTATTGTGCGTGTGACTATGGTGGATAAAAACAAGGCTGTCGTTTGCGGTTTGCTAGCCACATCCGAAAAAAAGGAAAAGAAAGCGTAAAATGTGAGATGATGGTGTCGGCAGGTAAACTGAAGAAACTTTGGGATTCCCTGAGTGAACTGCGCAGTTCTCTGTGTGAAAGACAACTGGAAAGTACAATTCTGAGGCCTGCGCAATTGCTTGTCAAAACTGCGCAGTTTGCTTAGTTTTTCCGTCAGGTACAAATTCACACAGAAAAATCGCTCAGTTTAACAAAGTGAATAGGGCGCTTTAATAGACGAGCGGGCATTTCAGAAATGCGTACACAATTTGTCCCAGAGAAGTCGAAGGAGGAGATCATTTGGGAGACTTAAACATAAATGGGAAGACAGTAAGACCTGTTTTTAAGAAATGGGATGTGTGGCACATGGAGCTGTGATTTATCTGGAGTCTTCTTCTTTCTGGGATGCTGAGGCGCTGTATGTTTTGATTTTGTTACCGACGGTTCGGGATAACGTATCGGCCCCCCCCCCTCAAAGGTCAAACAATCCAAGAAAAATGACTGATCCTTAAGGAATGGATCGATAGGTTCCCACGAAAAGTTGGTAACCGACTACTAACCTACCCAACGTAACACCTAAGAAGAGCTAAGAATTGAAGCGCACCATAACGGAAGCCTGAAATCTCGAAAGGATTTGTCTGGCTTGGAATGCTTTAACGGGTATTGCTTCTGAAAAGGATGATGAATTTCGGTCTTCTTAGATTGTCGGAAATTTCCTGACGTATTGAGTGATTTATTTCAATTCGAATTCCTGTTTGAAAAAACATGGTAGTCGGACTTCATCAAAGATTGTGAAATGTAAGTTTTGCATACGTATATATTTTTTTGTAATTTACTGAGAGGTTTCCTTCAAATAATCATGTACTGATAGTAATAGGAGGACTGATGCACGTAGCAATGATTTATCAATATATGGCACCAAACAGCTCAGTGTGATTTTAGTTCTTAACAGTTGAATTTGGCCATTACTTGGTTCTAGTGTTGGGCCGTACGTCGTGTCTGTTGACTGTAACAAGCCGTGGCCTTCAACTGCCTCCAAGCACGTGTAAGGATATGTGTTACCTCAATTGCATGTCAGTCGCTTCCTTTCACATCCCTCCCAGTTTATTATCCAGTACCCATTCTACCGTTCGTTAAAACAATCATATTCTTGTGCTCAGAGTAAGAGTAAATGTGCGTATAAACGTAATACTGAAATGTGTTCTTCTAACCATTGTTGCAGCTGAACAGCCATATTTGTTACCTATTACGAGTGCGTGTCTGTGGCTTTAGTTGTCCAAGTTGCAAAGCGCATGCACCTTATATTGTCATCTGTGGCCTGACTCTACCGCACTTTTCTACATTATCTCATAACACTGGACAAAAAACTTAAAAATATTTTTTGTATCTGTGATGACTGTTATTAATTTGTTTGTTTGCATCTATGAAATTAGAAAAGGAACTAAAAATTACTTGGCTCTAGTTTTAAAATTTTGCTACCACTATGATATTTTACGAAAAGGATTGAAATATTATACGGAACGGTGGTTTAAATAAAAAAACTAAATAATATTCGGTGGAAAAAATGGTTTAGTAGACTTATTCTGTTTAGGGGTAATATTTACAATGTAAATTGAACGTCTTCATAATATTTTTCATGTAAGTTCTTTATTTAACACAAAATCATGCAATTTTTGTTTTTTCGTTTTTCCTGTCCCTTGTATTCCGCGTTAGGGGTATCCCTTTCTAAAGTCCAGCGGTAGTCGGCGAGCATAGCACAGTTCCATTTCCCTTGATATTCCTTCACCATTGAAGAAACGTCTTGATGGAAACCTTCTCCATGTTCATCACTCACTGCACCACATTTCTCTGGGAAAAATCAAATGTGAGTGAAGGAAGTGTATTTTTAGTGACACGTTACAGCATAATTTCCGGTAGCTCTGCAAAAGGATGTTTACAAGCTCCTCAGAGTTTTGAGGCCTTCTGTTTCACTACAGATTTAAAACTGTCCCAAGCCATCTTTTCGTCGCCTTGAAGGAGCTTGTCGAAGTATTCGTCCTTGATAAGGTCTCGTATTTTTGGACCAATGAAAATACATTCTTTCAATTTTGCCTCACTTAGTCTGGGGAACTTTTCTCGTAAGTAAGTAAAGGCAGCTTCTACTTGGTTCATGGCCTTTACAAAACTTTTCTTCAGACCCATCTTTAAATGCGTGGATGACAACAAAATTTTACTCGGTTCCACTAGTGGTTGATTTTCCACATTCATGATTCCTGGTTCCAGAGATTTTCTGGCAGTCCAGTCTTTTCTTGAGTAAAGAAGACCGAGCTCTGCTGTCCCAGTCACAAATGAAGCAACAATATTTTGTTAATTCTTGTTGTAGTCCAAGTAAAAAAGCAATCCCTTTTAAGTCACCACTGACTTTCCATTTGAATTTATCGTAATTAATGGCTTCTATCAGAATCTTCATGTTTTTATATGACTCATTATTGACTGAATGACCAACAGGAATAGGAGGTAGTGTGTTGCCATTGTGAAGGAGAACTGCTTTGAGACTCAAGTGAGATGAGTCTATAAAGAGTCGCCGGTCCATAGGATTGTGATTAATATTGAGTGTTTGCATCAGGCCATCAATATCCATTTTAAAGAACTGAACTAGGTCTTTGTACCTTTTACGATACACTGAAATTATGACTTTCTTTTATTACTCACCGTCTGGGAGCCAGTGCTGACACGTGTGTCCTTCTCAAGTAACTATTTTACACATTAAGCCACACTTCATGTATCATGACCACCAGAGCCAAGAATTGAATTATAAGGCCATATTTGCTCTCAGCACATTGAATTGGAGAGCAATCAACTATTTTGGTTACGGATACATTTTGTGTGTTGACCAGTGTATTCGGCAAGATTTTATAAAAAATGTTTACTGAACAAAAAATGTGTGTTTTGATTTTCTCTACAAATTTTGGCTGAGGTATTTTTTGTTCTGAGAAGAATCTGGCAAAGTTTTATCATAAATGTCCCGGTGGGGACGAGATTTTCCGCCCTTCTAGACCGGTCCTGGGGCCCACCCAGCCTTCTGTGAAATGGGTACCGGGTCTTTCGCGGGGGTAAAGTGCGGCCTGGTCGTGCTACTGACCACTCACTCCCTTCTAGTGCCGCGGTCATGGAAGAGTAGAGCTCTACCCTCTACCTACCCTCTGGGCTACACCGGGCCTGTAACGGGATCACTTTACCTTATTATCATAAACGTGCGTAGGTCTTCATGTAAAGTTCCTGTTATTCCTGTCAGATCTTATGAACCTTGAATTTACAAGACAGATTTTCGAAGAGTGCTGATATAAATTTCATATAAAACCGTCCATTGTTTCATCCTGACCGACTTACGGGCGGACGGACAGATGGACGGACGGAAGGAAAGACAGTTAGACATGACGAAACTAATCGTCGCTTGTCGCAATTTTTGGAACGCGCCTAAAAAGCCATATAAATTCAATAATCCATCCCATTGTTTGAAATAATGCAATAACAAATACAAACAACCGAAATGAATGCCCATCGGGGAGCCGTGAAAATGCTGAGGAAGCAAATTCATTGGAAGAGAACAAATAAAATGAGAAATAAAAGCGTACAAAAATTATGTGTTTACGAATTAAAACTCTTTCCACTAATGTATTGGCTAAATTTGTGCACACTAGTTTGTGTGATTAATCGATATGCAACCTGCCATGCGGTCTATAATCCACGAAACAAAATTGGGTGTTTCGACATTGCTGTAATTTAATGTTGCCGCATTTTGTACGTTCCGTTAAATCAAATAAATAGCAGTTGAAGGCGGGGGAAGGGGAGGAGCGGAGTCTGTGTGTATGTGAGTAAATATGAACATTTCGGCACTTTTCCCAGCAATACGTATAAATAAATTCCTCCCCCCCCCCTATTGAATACTGTCATAAGCTAGTTCGATGTACTTTATGTCCATATAACCGTACTATCCATCTTATATCATTTTAGTATTCAGTCTCCTGTCAAAGATCGCAAGGCGAAATTTTGGTGACTTTTCCCTATACTCGGGAGATCCCAGGTTGAATTCTCGGCCCAAAGCTTGAATATCGTAACCCACATAATGATTTTATCTATCCATTATCTCCAAATAAATGCACAGACTTTGCCCCCCAAAGTATGCCGCGTCCACTTCGTTCCAAAGCGTTGGCAATTTACGTATAATTCACAAATCATCTTGAACTTTTGACATTGTTAGTTGTTCTCTTGCCAATAATGTTAGTTGTTCTCTTGCCAATAATGTTAGTTGTTCTCTTGCCAATAATGTTAGTTGTTCTCTTGCCAATAATGTTAGTTGTTCTCTTGCCAATAATGT
>Ga0136643_10006626_pt1 | contig 16602 bp, 6 predicted proteins | sample TergutLab28metaG_FD_96883 | JGI IMG/M metagenome (GOLD analysis project Ga0136643, IMG submission 96883) | Labiotermes labralis P1 segment gut microbial communities from Petit-Saut dam, French Guiana - Lab288 P1 (version 3) (version 3) | ecosystem: Host-associated > Arthropoda: Insects >... | reverse complement strand
GAAGAAACAACCGAAACATGTCGGAGAATTATGTATGACTTTTTAAAATGTTTTTAACCAAGTGAGGTTTTATAATGTTTTAATAACAGTGTGCATGTGTTGGTAATTCAAATAAATGTAAATCTTCAGCTTTAAAAAAAAACTTGTTTAGCAGTGTTGAAGGGCTACACCATTTTTCACTGTCGTCTTGTTCGTATTTCTTTAGGAATGTGAGACTGTACCTCATGTGGGTGTATACGGAGGCTTAGTCAGTCTGAATCTGCAGCTGGTAAGAAACTATGCCGAACGCTGGGCTCTCTTAAATGATGGAGTAGTTGTGGATTTAATAATATTGGACTACTGTATGTGGCACATTCCACAGTATAGGTAGGCTTCATTATATGTGATGACGTACACATTATGCATCTTCTGTATCCAGGTAGTGATATGGGCCAACATTATTCGAGGAACATCGCGGAATGAGAAGTCATTCCGTTCACGTTCGAACGAAAACATAGATCATCTGTTGTAATCTGACAGAGGGCAATAGAATATTCTTTAAAAATATGTAATTATATTTTTCTTTTGTACATTCGAGATTCTCATAGCGGAGTTGCTGAGGATTCGAGTTTTATGGGTTATTACGCCATGGCGACTGGCAAATATAGGGTCTTTTTTTCGACAGATAAGCGCCGGTCCAACGCACCACCCAACGCTCTGCCAGCGTTGCGTCTTACGCCGCATGTCGGCGAGGTTGAACAGTCGATGACTGGCGCTAGACAAACAGTCGCAGTGACATTTAACCTGTAGAAAGTCTAATAACAACTCACAAGAGCGTCGGGCCGGTGCTTATTGTTCAAGTAGGATAAAAACACCGTATAGTTAAAGAAGGTTCTGGAAGATTATTGTGCCTTCTGTCGATCATTCGACGCGGCATGAGATCCCAGAAGATATGAATCTTCAAGTGGTTTTGTTATTTCGTAGTGATATCCTAGTCGTATTCTGTTAATGCTTATAAATAGGAATGATTGTGAGACTGCCTACTGTTGATACAACTCCTGTTTCTGTAAGGACATCGCATTATATTATGATAGCATGCAACGCGAGACATTAGTTTTAATTCATTTTAGGCGCTGTCGCAAAATTGAGAAAAGCAACTATTAGGTACTTCATATATCTGTGCCAGTCATTGCGTCAATTTGTCTATCTGTCCGAATTGAACATCTCAGCCCGCAATGGGACGGATTTCCATAAAATTTTACGCTTGAATATTTTTCGAAAATGTGTCGAGGAATTTGAAGTTTCATTCCAATCTGACAATAACGAGTACTTTACACCAAAACCTGTGTACTTTTATGAGAATGTCTCGTTGAATTATTTTTAGAATGAAAAATGTTTTCCACAAAGTTAAATCCAAACACACCTTTTTATGTTCAATAACATTTTCTCGAAAATCGCGCCATTTATGAGTTAATGTACAAAAATATGGTACAGCTGCACAAACCACCGATGGCAATATGGTTTTGTAAATTTGAAATGTGCCATCTCCATTGTGTGTGGTAATTAATAGGTAGAGTAATTACAGTCAATAACACAACAATATATATCTAATTGATGTTTATTAGAAAATAACAAAAACTACATGTTTCGGCCAACATTGACCATCATCAGGTTTTTCATCCGAAAGATTTGTATGCTGTAAGAGTGTTTGTATAAACACTCTTACAGCATACAAATCACAGTCTTACAGCATACAAATCTTTCGGCTGAAAAACCTGATGATGGTCAATGTTGGCCGAAACATGTAGTTTTTATCATTTTCTAATAAACATCAATTAGATATACATTGTTGTGTTATTGACTGTAATTACTCTACCTTTTAAAGGGAATATGGTTACAAACACAAAATCATAATATATAATACTTCTTGCTTTCCCACGCAACAGTTGTTTCGCGAAGGCGGCTCGATGGTACGTTGTAATAATTTGCTTCTCTTATGATTCATCTTATCAAAAACTTTTTTAGATACAATTTTTACGAATATAAATATAAGTTTATTCGTTGACTTGTTTTCATTCATTATATGAAGTAATGGGCGTGTCACACCAGGTTCTTACATAACACTGGATCCTTACTATTACATAATTGTTTATCTACTCTCGTTTTTCTACTCACATATCTGAATTATTATTGCTACTTAACCATTGCAGTCAAAAACGTTTATTCAGCATGATGAAGTAATTTATTCGGTCAAACACAACACATATATAGTCAATTAATACACAGTTGGCAACATGTTTCGGTTCTAGTGAACCATCTTCAGACCAGTACTTAATATACGGACATGGTGCATTCAGTGAGTGTGCATATTATGGGATCCCATCTTGTTTTCAAAACCATTTTTATTTTAAAATTCAAGTTAAAAATCTATTGGCCAATGTATCTTTAAAATGTATGTAAAAACTCCTATCAGTAAGTTGATAAGTCCATATTAAAACTTTATGCTAGCTTATACATATTGCGAGTTTATCTGTTGGCTGATATTCTTCCTTTCCTCGGCAGCCTTAAATAAGCGCTGTGTATTACTGAATTCTTCATTTCCATCTTAATTATACAGGTGCTTTCCAATTCGTTATATGTGTATATATACAAATATATTTACGTTTTTTTGTTTTAAACTGTATATACAATGTGCCGTTTCTGAGGAAGCAGGTAAAAAATTGTCTTTCACGTGATGAAGGATTTATAAAGAACATGGTTTCGATGTGAGGTACAATTCACATCGCCTAGTCAGATTTTAGTGTAGATACGCAACGCTAAATTCTGTCGAAATCCATTCCGTAAATTCGGAGAAAAGACAAGCTTACCGACGAATGGCCTGGCATGAATTTTCCCATGTCCGCTGTCCAGAAGACTCATAAGAATTATCTCGCAGCCGCCACTGGACAGATCTGTAGGCAACGAGGCGAAAGAGTACAAGCGGTGGTGGCTGCTGCGGCTTCGTAACGGAGAGGGGGTGCTGAAGTTGCTGATTCATTGCGTGGAATTGGGTACGGATCGTAGTTTCGTTGTGCCATTCCCCACACAACAAACAAGAACAAATGATTACATTTGAATCGGGATTAATGTTATTTTACTGTCAAAAGACCTTTTATCTTTTTGTTGCCTGCGTAATCCTGAGGAAACGTGGGCTTTCAGTGCTGGTAGTGAGTAGTGGTACGCATCTGGACGGATTTGAAAGGTGAACACAGATTCCACGGAAGTGTGTGCCATGGATACTGTATACGAAACACGGTGTCTGGCCTGCTGTTACACAATAGAGAGTGTTTTGTGGTTATCTCAAATTTAGTTTTTTTTTGTAGGGCACTGGAAGAATAAAGGTGGATGGAAAATAAATAAATTATCATAAAATGTACGAATATGTAAATGAATAATTGCATAAGGTAACAAATAAAAAATAATGAATAAATTAATATTACTACCCAACTGGCAGAAGGAATCATGGTAGACCTTTGAAGTAACTTCTGGATGCGTGAGACCGGAACGGGTCAACAAATGGTCCAACTCCATGAAAGATATATGATGAAGAATAAATTAATACGTTACTTGATAAATTAAGGAATAAGTAAGCAAATAATTATGTAAAAAAAGGAATAAATCATTGAACAGCTGCAGACAATTTAGACTTATGTAGCAAACCAACAACTGCAATTTGATGCAATATACTCGTATCTTCCCTGTAGCATATACTTTCTTCTCTGACAGGGTGTATATCAAATATATGCAAAATAACATACAACAACAACGCCCCCAGTTTTATTTGTTTTTAAAGAAAACGCAAATTTTTATCTGTTTTATTTCAATATAATCCAACATTGTAAGACCGTAAGGACAGCCTGAGGTATTCACCATAACATTAAATGGTTTTACCTATACATTTTGCGCAGCTGCTCTATTATACCAGCATTCTTTTAAAGCGCACTGTAGTTGGTCGCAAGAGCGACCGAAAAACGTAAGGGAATGTTAATATAAGATAAAGTGTATTTTATCAGTGTGCACTTGTTGATTTGCCACATAACTCTAAATATTTCTTAATGTACAGATATGGAGCATACAAACTGCAAACAAAAATGACGGCACAGAGATACAGACATACCCACAGGTGAAATTCCGTCGCATTCACTTTCTAATTGTAATTCAGATTGTTTGTTATGAATCTTGTAAATATCAAGGACCATTGACTTCGTGGTAACATTTTAACTTCTAATTTAATTTTGCTTACTTCCTCTAGGGAATATCCACCCAAAATTAACTGAAAAAAAGTTATATTACCTCCAGGAAATCTGAACGCTTTGAAATCTGCCTCGCATGAATACTGCAACAATAATCCCGCTCTGCTTTTTCCAGCTGCCTTTGTAACGATAAACACAAAACAGAAATATTCGCAATCCAAGCACCATTATTTGATTTTTAAGCAAATGATAACTGTATTGAGCTTTTATGAAAAAACGAGTCACGAATTCTAGAGTTGCAAATATTTGTTATTTAGAATGGTACTATTGTTTAACGCATTCTCTCCCAGCACACGCAAAAATCCCGCTCTCTCTCTCTTGGCGTGTTTGTGTTTTATATGCACGTATATTTTTGTGAATGTGTAGAAAGTTAAACTTTGAGATCATATTGACTCAACACGAAGTCAGTATTACGAAACTCCAGGGAGCTGACATCATAATGTAACTGTCTGTAGGAGTTCTGTGGTCTTTGTTAATAATAATTTGTGTTTGCGAATTTTTATTAAAACATTAGTATATTAGTGAATATGTAGAGGCAGTAACAGTCGAACGCGTTTTGGTGGGCCAAAAGTAGGTATACATTGCATAGTATAGTATTGAGGGTCTGTATACCTACTTTTGGCCCACGCTTTTTGAAACTTATTTCAGTCTAGTATACGGGTGCAAAATTGATACTTTGTCAGACGAAGAGGCAGACAAATGTTTATGAGAATATTTAGGAGAATTCTCTGGGAGGAACCTGATGCAAAAACGAGACAGATCAGACGTACGTACAGAAAATCTATCAGGAAGGCTGAAGGGGCACACCATTTGTAGAAATTACGGATGTGATCCGAAATGTACTTTAAAGACTTTGGGTGCATAGATTTGAGCTGGCATCACCTGGCTCAGGGTGGGACCCAACACCGAGCAATTTTTTGAATAATTATACTAATTCGCGGTCCATAGAACCAGATTGCCTTGTAACTGGTACTTCGGCACGACAACCTTATATAGAGTGTTAATTTTATGTACGTATTACGTATTGTAATGTGTTTCATAATTTTACTGAATATGACTTTTGGGGTTCCGTTTAATATGTCCCCATAGATTTCCCTCTCTCTCTCTCTGTCCACTAAAACGACAGGTTTATGGGTCGGTGGTGATGATGATGATGATGATGATGACAATAATAATAATGTAGCCATAACATAATAATGTTGTCGTGGCTTGGACAGACAAAGTTTATCTCTTGCGTTCACTTTACAATAACAATATGAGAATGTTGTTCTGAAGTGACACTCTGTTTGGGACACGTCAGTCAGTGACGAGGGAACGGAGAGATACGCTTGACAAAAATTTCCTGCAGTACTCTATCCCAAATATTGTTTGGGCGATGAAATTAAACAGAGAAAGGTGAGCACAATATGTAGAAGCATGTTGGGAAGCGAAACACGTGTGTATGACTTCCGGTTATACGGTTCTGTCGGAATAAATATCTTAAGTTAACAACGTATTTAAATATCACCAGGTTTATCACCATAGCCTATTCACAGAATTATTTTAATTTATTTAAAATTAACGCGTATTTCTGTTGGTTTTGGAATTTGTTTTCGTGACAGCGACATTACTGGCAATTTGTTATTACGATATTTTTAATTGTTGAACCCTAACAAACACAGTTCTCCTTCCCCAAAACAATTTTGCCCACAAGACATATGGTCTTTGTAAAGGTGACTTGATGATGTAGTACAAATTGGAAGCCCGGATTCTTAAGTGTCGACCAGCTACGACTTGAACGGTACGGGATTTGAATCCTGACTAAGGCAAGAGATTTTCTCTTCACCAACAACGTCCATACCGGCTCTGGGGCCCTCTCAGCCTCATATTCAATGTTTACTGGGATTCCCTAGCGGAGGTAATAGCAATTGAGTTGTTAATCTCACCACGCACTGCCATCAAGTGCCTAGATGAAGAATGAATGGAGATATAGCTCTAATCTTCCTACACGATTTCGTGACGTATGTGGGGACTGCCGTGTATCTGACCTTATTTTGTGTTTGCCCATTTCACGGTTAAGTGCCGCACTTGGGCTCTGTGTTCGGGTGATTCGCAGTTCAGATCTTGACTCGACGACTTGTCAGACTTTCGCAGTCCATCCGGATGAACGACAAGATTATCTCGGAGTTGGACCCAACACCTTTCTTGCTTATTTTTTAAATTAATTGTTTACTGTCTTACAGTCGGCTGGGACGTGACGATTTTTCCTTTAATAGTGTGTCACCGACATTACCTTCAATTTCAGAGTAGTCGAAGAAGAATAACAATGCGCTGGGTGATTACTGTCATTACGCAAGGCATTCCGTCCCTCTCCCCCACCAAATATTATTTTTCTCTCGAATTTCGTATTGGAACAGTATGCTCCAATGAAACGTGAGTAAATTGCCGACCCATGTGACATTTTGTTTCATCATTCCGCACTCGTCCAGGGCGATGTGAATTTTTTTCAAGTGACGCATTGTTTAGTACCTTACTGTTATTGACGCTGTGTACTAGAACAATTATAAGTGTTAAACAAATTAACAAGATTTAAAACAAGTAACAGTTTTTATTAACTCTAACTATGTATCTTGTCCTTTAAATTACGAATGTACATTTAATGAGTTTGTGTTTCAAGTACGGAAGTGTGCTGGAGGCTGTGTCATGTACTTGTAGGTACGTAGTTATTAACTTCAGTGGTTACCTTTTTGGAACAGAACGCACAAAACACGATATAAGGGAATCTCGGCACGTGCCGTAATGCTTTTAAATGTTGTTCACGTTCTTTGAGAGCAGATTAGGGGATATTTCTATTTCAGGGTAGGAAAGTAAATCAAAGGAGCCTTACTTGGTTTTGGAAACAACGAATACTGTGAACAGGCCTTGTGATTTCGGTAGCATTGTCTGTAAAGTGTTACCTTAACTGTTTGTCATGTATTCTGTACGGGTGTAAAATGTGGTCTAATGAGTCTGCTGTGGAATTGCATGCTTGTCATCCAAGTTCTCACGTTACTGGATACGGTCACGTTAAGGTTCGTCATATCGTCTGTTCCATGGTGATTGTGCCCTGGTCACCACGGCAAGACAGGCCCACACATTTCGGGTGTAGGAGGCGTTCTTCGGCTATTGACGGTGGCAGAAGATGTTGACACTCGTTATGGGTGGTCCTCCATTATCGCTCTTGCGCGACGGCCTGCAAGTCATAGGGCTTAGATTTTCCGTATAAATTTATATTTACGGACAAGTCTATGCAGAATACCCAACAGTGACATTTTTATGGTAACTTTAATAAACTGTAAAATAATTTAGACTTACCAGTACGAGACAGTTTGTGTTCTAATAAGGATACATAACTAAAAGAAGCGTCGAACGCGTAATGCGGTTGTTATCGTTTCGGGTCGGGTGAAATTCTCATTGCGGTCAGTACGATATAAGATGTTGGTGAATTTGCTATTAACGGCAGTATGTTAATAACGCCGTTAGCTGTCCGTTCTGAGACACGGCCATGTTCGCTAAAAAGTGCTGTGAAAAATTCCTAGTTACTTGATCTTACAAAATATACTTTTCCGGAATTTCTTGGGGAGAAGATGTTTAATAATTTGAGTCAATATCAGAAATATTTCGCAGGTTATATTAATTCAATACGCTACAGTCTGTTTAACCCACGCATACACAATGTATATGAATAACTTATGTGTCTAACGTCACGTTTGTCGTTAAATAGTACTTCGAATGTTTTGTTTTCTATCTTATGTATTTATTTTCATCGCTTCACTTTACCAACTACAGGGATTTATTTGGAGAACAACATTTTACGCAGTCCACAAAGTACCAATAACCAACATTAAAATATCAAATAAGTACGAAATTCTAACAATTCTTATGTCCAGGTTTCAAAAATAGTTGAAAACACGAAGATTAGGCTTCATAGCAAGTTCAGAGCAAGTAATCAGTGATGAACAACGCAATTAGAACTGCGTTTTGTTTGAACTTTGTCATAAAGAGGCTGGGAAATAAAGGAACTGCGTAACTGATTTGGCGTGTTTATTTTATCAATTCCTAAATGCTAGCTTGTGATGGCTTCAAGCAACACAACATCAAGTGTGTTTTAAATGTGCTTTCGTTCTTTGCCAAACACACGCTACGAATTTTCTCCGTGTTTTAGCAATAGATTTCCAGTCGGTTACACTCGAATGTTGCCCTGCCACAGACATACGAGAAATACTTGAACAGTGAAGCTTTGGAGTCACATTTTAATGGAACACTACACTGAAGGAATAAAACAAAAGGCAGTACTGTGTAAAGGCAATAAATATGTTCTTTATTTTTCTCGCGTGAGATGATGGAGAGGCCGACGTAATACCTACCATTGTTTACTCTGTGTGTGTATGTGTGTGTGTGTGTGTGTGTGTGTGTTTTGCTGAGTGCAGTGGTTTACGCAAATGAGAAGAAATGCTTATGACAGTATTCATGTAAACTGTTTTTCGAATTTGTTAGATTTCAACGAAAAATGAAATGGCTTGAAAAAGTCTCCTAAAATTGCCCACTATCGAATTTTATGAAAACGTTTTGGAGAGAGCGAGAGGCGAAGTTACGTCAAATTCTGATCGATTTGGATAAACATAAGCCGAGAGGGCCTCTTTGTTTCTGTTATTTCCTGAAATAACACGAAAACTAAAGACTGGAGGAAGCCAAAACAATGTAAATTGAAGATTACTGAAATTCAGTAGGATGACGTCGTACTGTCAAACCGCTGGCTTAACAAATAGTTACTGCATTCCTTAACCTGCTGTGATATGTGGGTCCCTGTCACCACGGCATGGCGCGTCCTCAGGTTGCGGATAGAGGAAAGGCCTCCGATAAGGAGGGTAGCTGCGAATAAATTGAATAAGCAGTCGCGTACAGCTGACAAGGGGTAATTCTCTAACTTGGGGGTTGGGCGAGGTGCTAACAACTCCTCACAGTAAAAGCACATCACGTTGCGAAACAGTTAAAAAAGCACTTGTAACTGCAGGTAATGAACCTTCGGTTTCCATAAAATGCGGGAAATTTCTTGACTAACTGAAAACCTGTTAATTTCTCAAGATGTGCTCTGCTCCATGGAGTAAGTGAGTAAGTAAGTAAATTCCTGAACCTGAAAAACGCGAACGTAGATCCCGGTGGCCGCGCGGTCTAAGGCGTAAGTCTGCGGCCGCTAGCTTGCTGCGATTGCAGGATCGAATCCTACCGGGGGGTATGGATGTCTCGTGTGGCTGTTGTGTGTTGTCAGGTAGAGGTCTGTGCGTCGAGCTGATAACCCATTCGAAACTTCAGTAACGAGGAGACTTTGTTCCACTGGGGCTGTCTAGCTATTAAAAGAACATTAATAGTTCGATAATACAGACTTAGAAATTTATATTCCTCAATACAAGAAGCAGGAACAGAAAGCGAAAGGAGTTAAAAAAAGGTAATCACTAAAATATATTCCTTATGCCTCAAAATGCGCAGGAAAAGTAACGATTGCTTCAATAGAGTGGGTGGATGAAAGGTAAGCTGAATTTATGTTGTCAATCAACATGCAGGAAGGCACGTGGTTATGTCTGTTATAGACAGCATATTGAAATATTTTCAGTCAGTAGGTCAGGATATAATAGATACTGACGTATTACAAATTTCGATAGACTTGTTGAGGAGAAAATCTAATACAGGGCACACAAAAGGTGGGGGGGGGGGGACTCTTGTCGCAAGCGGGCGAAGGGTTTTTGCATGACCTCAAGAGAGTGGAGTGAATAACGTATATTGAAGGCGTTTGAGATCAAGTGCTGAAGGGGACGGTTGGATTGAATGAAATTTTTCAAGGCTGCGGGTTACGTGATATACTAATGGAGAGAATGTGATTTAATGTTGTTTTGCTATAAAGCAGCAAGATTGTAGGGATTCTTAATGCTTCAGGTATACGGATCTGAACTCCTTACTAAACTTTCTAAGGTTTCGGAAGCTTAAATGCGCTACAACGTTGGCTAGAAGTGAATGATGCAGAAGGGAAGATATTCTACGCATTAAGTGAACACCGGCTGATACCCAGAGTTCATCAGCAGGCACAGGCCTAAACCAGTTACCTTACGTTCCGTTTCTCTGTTTTCGAAGTAGACCTCTTTAAAGACCTTTCTTCACCGCAGTTATATCAGCATTTCTTAACCCAAGAAGAAGAGATGTTAAACAAAATCACTTACAAGATAGCACGGAACCGTAACAGCCCATGTGCCCTAATCGTTCAGAAAATGAAGCTTAAATCCTCCCGAAACCCGAGTGCAACTCTGTGGTGTCACAAAGTAAACCCAATAGGAATATATAAGATTTAATGTATTGGTGTCTCAACGATTTTACCTGGCGTGATATGTCGGAGCACTGAACTGTATATTGACGGTTGCTGTTTTTGCAGGGACGTACGTTCTGCTGTGGCGCAGGGGCAGCGCTGTGCTGACGGCCGCCAATCTCATGGTGACGCGGGACTCGCGCTTCCGCCTGGTTGACGGGTACAACCTGGAGATCAACAACGTGATGCCGCAGGACGCGGGTGACTATGTATGCCAGATCAGTGACGGTGACAATCGCGATCAGATCCACACCGTCGAGATACTGGGTGAGTGACGGAATGCTTATTAGTGCATGGAAACGGTCATCTCGCTTACATTCTTACCCACCTGCTTGCTACCTTGTATTAGAATTTTCACTTTATTCCAGAACTTGTGCTACATTATGACAACATTTATCTTAAGTATACACTATATCTTTTGTGATGTGCAGGTGCTGCAGAAGTCACTTTACACCCGATGTTTTTACAGCAATACTCAATGGTGTTTTTAATAGGAGCCATCCCGTTGTGTTGCAATAAGTGTAACAATTTATTACGTCAATAACACAAGTATTAATCAGAAACTTTTAAAAGTTAAAATCTTGACAACATGTTTCAGCTACAGTGAGCCATCATCAGACCAAAAAGGAACCTACTTCCGGTACATTCAGTGACTGTGCATTCTATGGGATTCCATATCGTTTACATTTTATATTATAGGTCGTATGTAGGCCGAAAGTTAACATAGAGAATAAAATCTAAAATACCTTCTATAACTGTCAGTGTTGTGGAATATAGTAGCTAGATTTTAGATTTTATTCTCTATGTTAACTTTCAGCCTACATACGACCTATAATATAAAATGTAAACGATATGGGATCCCATAGAGTGCACAATCACTGAATGTACCGGAAGTAGGTTCCGTTTTTGACCTGATGATGGCTCAGTGTAGCTGAAACGTGTTGCCAAGATTTTAACTTTTAAAAGTTGTTGATTAATATAGGTTGTGTTATTGACGTAATAAATTGCAGCCACACCACCAGATTAACCACACCGATGTATTTTAACTGAATGTTTTAACAAATGTAACTTTAGCAAGATCACATAGTACGCTCCCTGATGATGGCGGTTACACTGAAACATGTTGCAGCATTTTAAATGTAATATTTAATACCCATTATAAAGCATTTCTTTTGTGCATCAGTTGGTAATAAAACATTTTTGCTTATCGCTATTCAAATTGATATTATCATATGTATGTCATATATTTATTAATAAACTAAATACTTTAATACATTCAAATTTAGCGTATAATGTTTTATTTCATACTGGGATAGCGTACTCGGTGCATCTGCTCGCTACGAGCTGGACGGTCCGGGGATCGAATTCTGACAGCGGAGAGATTTTCCGCGCCTGTCCTGACCCGCCATGGGGCCCGTCCAGCCTCCTATACGATAGGTACCGGGGGGTAAAGCGGCCGAGGCGTAGCGTTAATCACCAGCCCCCATGTAGCGCCAGGGTTAAAGAAAGAGTGAAGCTAAACCTCTGCTCCTCTCTGGGGTTTTTTGGCCTATGAAAGGTTGAACTTTACCTTCCTATCCCTTCCTATCCCTTCCTTTATTTTTCCTTCTTAACAAACTTAGAAGTAGCTCTGATAATTAAATCTAAATGTCCAGCACCGAAAATTTGGAATATTCCTTTTGCTAATTGTTTCTGTGACAGTAATCTGCATGAATTTTAATGTTTCCTGCCTGTGACACGTACTGACCAATATTTATACGGGTTTGAATTGGAAATGTCGGTAGATTGGGAAAATAGTACAAAATGTCAAGCTAGATTCCGACACTCTAACAGTTAAAATACTGTAATTTTTCACTTTCATGGGCGACTAAATTCGGGCTGCGTTTTAAAAACAGTATTTCATTCTGAATAGTTTCCAGGATGTAAATTTAATATTCATGCTGTTGACTCATTCACAAGTTCAATGCATAAATGTTTGATCCAAACACAGATCATCTGCGGGCCGATGAATTTAATGTTAGACTCAGAGCATGTCGTACCAATAAACATTTTGTTCTCTAGAACTGGAGTGAATACATACGTTTTATTGACTTTTATTTTATTTTACTAGGGCAATGCCTCAACCAACTGCGCCACCGTGTGCCCCAAAGTCTGTAATAGCATAATTTATTTTAAAAAAACCAAATGAAATGTGATGCCTTATAGTGTTATTGAATAATAATAATAATAATGACGATAACCAGTTTAAGAATGTGACTGCCAGTATAAGGATGTTGATCATAAGGCAAGTTCGCAGTAACCACAACTGAAAGACAGGATTTTAAAAGAGGAAACTTATATCACGCAGTCAAATTGTCGCTGCTGTGCTACATTACAACATAATCACTGTAATGGTTGAGGTACTGTCATAGAGAGTGACAATTTTGTCCATCCCGAACGCATTGAACTTCATATCCGTATTGTGTCAGCCACTTGATCGTAGCACGTCGGGCGTCTTCCCGCAGATGAAACGATCGTTTCACAACTGTGCTTCTGCAGCAAGTTCAGAGCCTGCCGCACCGAGTGCGGTCGGTCGTTGTCAAGGCGAAAGTTCGCGCCATTGCTAAAGACCAGCATGTATTCTCCTGATGGCCCGTCGCAGTACTTGTCAGCGTTAACTGTCCGTCCATATTGCGGGAAGTCGAAGAGCAACACCCCCTGCACAAATACAGTCTTGCACAGCACAATTTACACATTTTTCAGGTTACCAATTTCGGTCCATTAGCCAGGCCATCATCAGTGTTATATTGTCAAGAGCATGGCGAAAAGACCTACAAAAACCTTATATGTTTACGTCGGATAGAAATCTCGCCTCCCAGTACAGATACTTTATAAAACATAAAACATATGTTACTATAATATGTAAAGATTGGATTTAAAAAACATTATTTTAAAGCAATAGTACTGCAATGTGCCTTACACATAAAATAGTTTTAACTTCCCAACATCTTTTTTAAGAAAAGCTATTATTTTTAATACGCTATTGTTTTAGTTTTAATCCAATTTTACATCAAATTTTAATATTTTTTAAAGTATTTTCATTGGAAAGAGATCTCTAACCCACGCAAATTTATGAGGTTTTTTGGGGGGTTTCACAAGGCTGTTAACATATTATACCACTGGTGATTGCCTGGCTAATGGGCCGGAACTAGTAACCCGAAAAGCGTGTAATTCTTGTTGTGCAAGACTGCTTATTATATATATATATATATATATATACATATTGTTGTGCAAGACTGCTTATTTTATATATATATATTAAAACGCAGAGAGGAAGTGTAACTTAAAACAACACACCCGTCAAGTCGCAGAAGACTTTGCACTTTGCCAGCAGATGGCGTCTCTTCAGACTTCTTCTCCCTGGTGAGTCGGAGTGTTTCCACTCCATGGTTGATTGCGTAGTGGAGGGAGTTAAATGATGGATCAGTGTCTCATCACCAGTAAAGACTTCACGCAGAGAAGTTGCAGTCATGCACTGCATAATATTGCAAGAAGCTGCTGAAATACAACCTTTTTGCTCTTTGTTTTGTCTGTCAACACACGAGGCACCGATATGTCCTGTAACGCATCCACCATGACACGCTGCATAGTTCTAAAGAACGACCAAGGCCATATGCCACACGCCGCAATGTTACACATATTTCCGTCCGTCCGTGCGATTTCCTCGACGCGTTCTGTGTTGACTCCAGTCATCCAGGCACTTCGTCGTCCACTTCGTTTGACGTTCGTCACATTGTCCCTGCCAGATGCAAAGATGCTGGACCTTTTGTCAACCAGGTGCCTGGACGCCACATCCGTGCCTTACACCACCGAGAGCTGCCGAGGGATATCGACTGACGACACTTTCTGTACACGCACAAAGCGTGTAACTCCAACTTCCAAGCGAGACGAGTTTTCAAAAGTGGGCCACCGTGTTGAACAGCCGCAGCTGTGCCCCTTCTGCCCGTGTGCCTCGAATAACGTGACAGTCAACACTAGAATTCTGCGTCATACGTGTATATATCAACTGTATTTTAAATTTTGACGAGTTTTATGTCTCTGATAGTATGACTTATAATTTATTTGATACACCCTCGTTAAAAAGTAATTATCTTATTTGCCTTGTATGCCGGTGTGAATACTGGTCTGTGGTCCTAAAGGAAAACAGTACATCAATAGCATTTAAAGTTCTAGATGGTTTTAAGGGGAAATTACAGGAGGTTGGAAAATTAGTTATAAAATTCTGTATGATTGTAGCAGATATTATTGGGATCTCCGTGCCAAGAAAATTGATACTGGTGGGAAGTGGAAGATTCCTAAATGCTTATAGAATTTTGATCTATAAACGTGAAGGATAAAGGTTACTTTGGAGACCTAGGCACAGGTAGAACATATTATTAAAATGGACTGAATTTAACAGGGTACGACAACCAAGAATAGTAAAATCCTTGTAATTCACCATTCTCATCCTATGGTATCCAGTGTACAACCCAGACACAGGTACCCTTTTTATGTATTGCGATAGATGTGCGTATGCCAGCAGATTGAAATCAAGTATGAGTAAAGGGGAGCCTGACATTTGAATGAATTCATTTTTTTTTATGTCTTAGAGATGTGTGACATTTCAATACGGATAACCGTATTTCTGCCAACGACATTAAGCAAATGTCGTACCATCGGATATTTCTTGGCAATAATAGGCAATGCAAACCTCCGACTTTTATACCAGTTTTCAGAATTGTGGATATTTCCCGAGTTAAAGTCTTGGAGATTTCATAGCTATGCCACAGTGTGCAGATGTGAAAGTGAGGGAGTTCACGAACTGTTTAGTTTACTACCGCACAACCCTGAGTAATTATATTCATCTGAGAGCAGGGAGCAAATATCTTCTTGAAAGGTTGTTAGTTCGGAGGATAATGAAGAAATTACCCGAATTCTATTGTTCCGAAATTTTATGTTGTCAGATGATCGTCTATTTGTCGTTGTTCTGAACCAAGTGAATTCTGTCCACGCCTCCCCCAACCTCTTTCTTTATGATCCAGTTGAATTTTAGCCTACCGTCTACGCTTAGGTATCCCCAGTAGTCTCTTACCTTCACGCTTGCCAACCAATCATTCGCCCTGATATTATCCTGACCAATTCGCAATTTACACCGCATTTCTTATCTTCTAAAGACCATTTCCAACAATAACCAACAAAGACCCATAACTCTCAGGGTAATGATATCTTGAAATTCAGTAATTTCTCCTGGTGGAATTAGTTTGTCTGATCATGCCTTTGAATGTGTTTTTTTTCAGAAGTCAGATTCAAAAAGGCTACCTTTGAACCTACAAAGACAAGAAACAAATTTTCCTCCTGTTGCCCACGCCACTGTGCAATCAGTCTCGCATTCCAAGCGTAGATAAAGCTATCAGGCCCGGCAGCGAAGAAAACAAAGGAGGCTTAGCGTAATTATTATTCCGCATGAAGCGACATTGGATATAGTAGTAGCAAATGCAGCTCGACTTGTGGGATGTTATCAGGGCGGAATCTGGACGGTGCGGAGAAGTCATCTGTGCTCATTTCTAATTACCTCTTATCGTCCCTCACCTCTTACTTTTTCTCCTTGCCTTTTTTTCTCCTTCTGTCCTTTAACTTGTATTTTTCGAAGTTTTTATCTCTCTTCCATATTTTGTTTCCTGTTTTCCTCTTTCCCTTCTGTATTATTGTCTCACTTGCCTCTGTGTGGTGAATTTTACGCGTCCGAAATGAAAATGCAAACGTTTTGCCTGCTGTAGAATTTCTAAAGTCAATCTGCGTACACATGAATACTCAAATATTTACAAGCAGATATGCTTGAAAATATTATTAATCACCTACAGTTTTGGCTTCGTGATTGGGTCTTAGTACTAGTCTGCCAAGTGTCTTCCTCCCCCCCCCCCCCCCCCCCACACAAAACCT
>Ga0136643_10006625_pt1 | contig 16603 bp, 8 predicted proteins | sample TergutLab28metaG_FD_96883 | JGI IMG/M metagenome (GOLD analysis project Ga0136643, IMG submission 96883) | Labiotermes labralis P1 segment gut microbial communities from Petit-Saut dam, French Guiana - Lab288 P1 (version 3) (version 3) | ecosystem: Host-associated > Arthropoda: Insects >... | reverse complement strand
CTAACTAACTCACTCACTCCACGGAGCACATTCCTTTTTGAGAAGCTAACAATTTCTCTGATAGTCAAGAAATTTCCCGCGTTTTATCGAATGTGAAGTTTCATTACCCCATTGACAAGAACCCGCCACCTTTCCCTATCCTTAGCCGGGTCTATCCAGTTTATACCCCCCATTCAACTTCTTGAAAATGCGTTTAAATATTATCCGTCCATCTACATCTAGGTCTTCCATGTGGTCTCTTTCCCTTGGGTTTCCCACTAAACTCTTTAAGAGCCTTTCCCCTCCCCCATGTGTGCCACATGCTCCGAGGCATGCAGACTTTCTTGTATGCGTTCATTTTTTTACAATTCGTGGAAAAGCACGTGAACAGTCTTTACAAAGACCCAGATGAGCTTCCATACAGTATGTTTGGCTGTTCTTTATATAACGTGAGGCTGCTGCATCATAATCAGCGGCAACAGACCCATCGTTATCCAGTCAGCCTCACACCTGTCTCATCTACCTTGTTACGTCTCCCTTACTCCTCTGAATACCCACGAGCGGAACCCCGGGCGCTAAAACAAGTTGCAGTTCATAATTTGAACCTTATAAAAAATTCCATCCTTTCTTCTACTTTTTATGCTTTTTATTTTTTGAACCTCATTCTTTAACTCAGCCCCTATAAGCAACCACGGCCACCTGCTTCACTTCTTGCAGATACCTGGTTTCCCTATCCACAGAGACACTGTGTCTTACGAAGAAGAAGGGCACAACTCACGTAAACAATTTTCTTGTCAAAGAGTCCTATTTTAAGGGAAATGACACCGTGTATTTTGATATAGAAACATTTCGAAGAAGTGTGATTCTTCGATCTTCACAGGAGACAAAATGTCCCGAAGGCAAACACAGAAGAAGTCGTATTTAGGGGGACTGTACCCTTCATAATCAACATAGCAGACTTCACAATATTCTTGTTATTAATGGTTGGAATCATTAGCAAAGAAAATTTGCACCTTCATCACGCATAATCGAAAGACTATCAGAACAGTGGTTATTTGCCAGGTTCAATGAAGTTACCAGAAAGCTAGGCCATGTTGTCTTCAGTACTTTGGTGTAACCGGCTTATGACTGATTGTTCCTGGACAAGAAAATTTCTCCGTTTTTTTTTTCAGATAGAATTTCATTGCGAAAACGATTACGCAATAATTATAGACGGAAGTGTATGAATATCTGTCGCAGGATATGGACATGTGGTGGGCTGTTTTTAACATTCGGATTTATAAAATGCAGGAAATTTGTTGACTGAGGAAATTGTTCCTTCTCAAAACGGAATCTGCTCCATGCAGTTGACACACACTTTTAAGACATGTACGTATTAATTTATGTATATATATATATATCTTATTTATTCACTTATTTGTTTATTTGTAAACCTGGTACTCAGCCAGATGAATAAATTAGGCCCACTTATATTGCCGAGTAATACATATCTGTAACTCTCTTCTATTTATTTTACTATTCCCTTCAGATTTTGTTTCCGGAATCCGTTGACATACTACATACACTTTGACAGTCAGATGCAATTCTTTCCATTTTACATTATTGCTTTTTTTCCCAGATATATTCAATCCAGATAGTTCATTTCAGATTGGGATTGTAAACGCAGAATAATGAACAGCTGGTTCTTTCTCGTTAATTTTAGGTTTTACTTTCCAATTTCCCGTAAAACTGCCTCTGTAAATTTTCTGTACCAGGTGAGTAGCATGGGCCGATTTTGTGCAGAGGCTATAGTTGTTTTCATTCCCTAAATATCCAACACCAGTTCTAGGGCGCAATCGGGCTGGGGTTTGTGCGCCAGGACCCTGAGTCTGTCCACTTAGGTCAACCTAGTGCCGAGGTTATGAATCCCACTTCCCAAATACCTTCACGATATGGTGCTTAATTAAGCGTAGGGACAATTTAAACTTTACCCATATTTTTCGAACAGAGAAATTTTTTGTCAGCAAGGTAGTGCGTAATCCACGTTCCGTATATTTTACGACACTTCCTCGCTAGATTATTTATATCAAGTCGACTTGGGTTGATTGTAAAGAACAAATTTAAGTGGTTCTGCCGTTAATTAAATATGTTGTTCCAGTTACAGAGGTTGTTTAGTGTCGAATTAGATGAGAAGAGCTCATGAGTATGTAGTAGTAAGCATTGTGAAAAGAAGATACATTCTGTTAGATTATAATGTGCCGTAGTTCCCCGGGAACGACTGAGTAACAGAATCCAAATCCTCATTTACCCGATTAAATTTCCACCGCTTTCATCCTTTCCTTTTTTTACTGCAAGGAATTTGTTGACTTATAAATTTAGTGGACATAGAAGAAGCCGTTAATGATGTACCATCAAGTGTATTTTCAGAATCTATCTCAAGATAGTGAGGAAAACCATGAAGATTTTGTTATAACTAATGGGACTACAAACCAAAGACACGCTGAGTGATAAAAAGAGTGCCAACCACTGCATGACGAAGTTTTGTGCTAGAATATCTGTCTTTAGCTGTATAACATGTCAAATTAAAGGTTAGTGTGAACATACCGAACTGTTTGGCATGGCAGCCCCATGCTTCTGTTTTCCATACAGTATAAAGCTGCATGTGTTCACTAGGCGAATTGGCGTATATCTACGAAACTTGAAGTGCAACACAAAGTTGCGAAGCTGATGTGTTATTTAATACTGTACATGCGCTAGGCACTAAAAGCATTCTGCACCTATGAGATCTTTTGAAGAGTAAGTAAAGTTTATATTGCATGGGGTATTGCGGGGCTTTTTCTTCCCTTTTTTTTTTCTTTAAGAGTCTCGCACATCTCTGAACACCTGATGCGGAAGAGTGGCGTGGACCGCAGAGATTCCGGCTGTTGTACTCGGTTCAGCCTTCATTTTGGACCACCTACTTAGCAGGGCCTATGTATGTGAAATGGATAGTCACCACGTCTCTACGGTCATTTTAAATATATCGGTTTGCTGTGCGACGGGACGTGTGACACAAACACACACACACACAAATGTGATAAAAATACTTATAACACGAAAGTATGGAGCGTGTGGATTCTGGCCCTCCTTAACGTACGTGTCAGAGGAAAATTTTTGATTCATTAACTCCTTGCACAGTGAAGCGAGAGACGGATATTAAAATCGTTGCTATGGAAAAGCAAAATGGACTTTCTTGTGTGTTGCTGAGCTACACATGTTGCTGTCAACGGTATAAACATATTCATTTCTTCATATTAAATTTCTTACAGTTCATCGCGATTTTAACGAAACTTGACGTTTAATGTTGAAGAAGAAGAAGAATGAGAAGGAGAAGAAGAAGATGATGATGAAGAAGAAAAAGATAAAGAAGAAGAAGATGATGATGAAGAAGAAAAAGATAAAGAAGAAGAAGAAAATAATGAAGAAAAAAAGATAAAGAAGAAGATGATGATGAAGAAGAAGAGGATGATGATGATGATGATGGTGAAGAAGAGGAAGAAGAAGGTGAAGAAGAAGATGATGATGAAGAAGAAAAAGATAAAGAAGAAGAAGATGATGATGAAGAAGAAGAAGAAGAAGAAGAAGGAGAAGAAGATGATGATGATGATGATGATGAAGAAGAAGAATAATAAGAAGAAGAAGACAACGACGTCGTCGTCGTCGTGAGGATAGTTGATTATAGTCAGTAGATTTCATGATGCGAAATGTGAGGTAATCCTGACTTCGGGCTATGAAAATCACTACGTTCTTTTGAGCGAAATAGTATAGTGTTATAGATAATGAGAGACGCTGAAGATGGAAGCAGTGGCTTCTTCCGAAACGACTTTAAATGGTACGAGACTACTCGGCATTATATCGCAGGAGACGGTAGTGCGAATAAAGTTTATTTGCTTATACCGTTTTCGAAGGACCGTAATATTTGTTACGTGTGTTATCCTTATATGCAGCCTGCCCTGTTCAGTGTTCGCGTTTTATAACTGTGCCTGTAAAATCAATTCAAGAATTGTTGTGAACCCTACTGCCATTATGTTGTCACAGGTCACCTGAACTTTTAAATTTTGAACTCATGCCTTCAGTAATGTCAATGTAGAGACTTAAATGGAAATAATTTTAGAATGCGTTAGGCAACGTATTATTCACTTAAGTACATAAAGGAATCACATGGCGCCAAACAGGCAAATGAAAAAGTGATGAGTGATATAATTTTTTTCATGTTTTGTAACCGTTTAAGGTGGTTACTGTGTGTCCCATTTAAGGTGGTTACTGTGTGTCCCACCGGGCTTAACAAAAAACTTAACATTTGGCCTTTACGGTGCATTTATCTGTTGTGCCTGATTCTTAAAATAAACAGCTATTGTTTCACTATCCACTATTCAAGTATTAGCTTTTATGGTGGAAGCACTGTGAAGTAGGAATTTTAGCCTATCTCTATACCAAGTACTATAATTTTAGTTCCTGTGAAATACGTCGTAGACAAGGTGACACTGGAAGGGGGTTTTCACTAAGCACTTTCTTCTTCCCGTGTCAGTATCATTCCACCAGTGCGCCATATTCACCTTCATCGTAGTACTGCTTTTATAAGCACAACAATCGGGCTAAGCCTGAATACCTTCAAACAAAGCAAGCTTTGTCTGGCGTTGGAGAACATTGGGCAGCAAATTATTTTCATAGTTTACGCTTTCTAAACCGCTGATATTTTAAGTACAAGAGGTTGAAGCTAATAACACAGCGCTCTTCGGTAAATTAGAAAAATCGGGAAGGAAATATTTTAAAATTTTTAATCTTAAATTGTTAGAAGTAAGGACGCCTAGCCCAGTACCTGTACTTTGCAGTGAATTCACGTACATATGTCAGTTATGAATTACGCTCTGTGGTTATTACAACAGTTTATACAAGGCGAATTTTGCAGGCAAAAGTGTTAAAACAGGGTGTCTAATAAGTTATTGGTATAAGTATGAATACCTTAAAAATAAACTTTTTTGAAATGTTCCTTTATTATTTATAATGTACATACACGTAAAGTATTAATGAGACTTACGTTTATTGGACCGTGCGTCATTGTAATAATTGAAGAATAAAAGACCAACTTGATGTCACTTGCTATTTTATTTCACTTCTTATGTGCACAACATATATTAATGTCCGAAACATGTTGAACACGTAAGAAGTGAAGTAAAATAGCAAGTGACATCAAGTTGGTCTTTTATTCTTCAACTAATAGTAAGACATTTTTAATAGAACTTTCCTTCAGCCTGTGTTAGTATAATATAAAATTGTCCTTAACAAAGTGCTATTTATTATTATTTTTATTCAAGTGTTTCAATAAGGCATATTTGCATGAATCCTCATCGGCAGCAATGGTGTTCTAGTTTCGTATCTGGAATCTCTGCTAACAGAGGTTGTCCTTGTTTTATTGAGTCCTTCCAGGCGAAAGAGGTACAAACGGCCTCCCTCGATTAGGTCATGACCACTTCCTTCCAAATTTTGTAATATGTATTTCATCAGTCATCATACCTTTGCCGCTTTATAGTCTGAGATGCCAACAACATCGTAAAAGACGCAGAATAAGTTCTCGCCTAAGCTATGCAAGTAACAGACAGCCTTGTTGGTTTTCCTATAAATTATTCTGTATCTGAATATTATCACTCAGCTTTGCCGTGGTAGTTTCCACATGAAATAATAAACACCAGGGCATTAAATGCATTTAGTCATTATCATAAATGTTCATTAAACATAATACCACGTTGCAGTAACCGAAGCTCTGTTATTACCTTTGATTATGTACACTATCATAGCCGTGTTATGGTGCCACGTACATTACCGGCAACCACAGCTTCGGCGATATTAGTTACTTTACATGAACAAATGGTACCCCGATGCTAGTATATATGACAGAAAGTTCTAGTTCTTTTGCGTTCAAAGCAAAAAGAGACGAAGATATTTTGAAGCTCTGTTACAGTGACTTTTTTCAATGACCATTATATTATTAAGTACGAATTACGCAGCCAAGGAATGCCTTAAATCTTGTGTACCTTAAGAATTCTGCCTGCACGAATAGACAAGATACGTAACTGAAACCCTGCAGAATCGTTGTTGTTGTTGTTGTAGTTTATTTAACAACCTTTTGTCTAACGAATGTCGATGTAGTTGTTAGCATTCGTGCAACAGATCTGCATATCAGCTGCCAGGCTGTTGTAGCTGGTATCTGTGCTTGTCCAGCCAATGACGAAACCCGACCACATGAATTCATAGAGTGAAACCCGTCATGAGCTAACCGTCGCTCATCTACTCGAGAACTTCTTATTTTTTGTGAAAATCAAAGCAGAGTTTTGGTGGTTGTGTATTAGGTTTATCTCGATCAATATTAGGACCAAAAACGAGTTCTTGTGAATATTGTAATAAACGTTCAAGTTTCATTAAACGGTACTTGAACCACTATTAGTATCTCCAGAAGCTTCATGGGGACAACTAATTTTCTAAAGTGACTGAGGGAGGGTAAACAGGGTTTAGGGTCCCGGTGGGAATTTTAATAATCCCTCTCTTCACCTCATCCAAGGCAGCTCTGTGGACCACGTTACTCTTTGTCCAATGTACAAAGGAAACCTTGTCGTTGGGAATAAAGTGGCCTGAATATCAGCCAGAAAAAATTCCCTCCATATAATACTGGAATTTACAGTTCTTATTACTTACAAGCATGTCCAATATATATACTCGTTTGGTAATTACTTGTAGGTGCATCTTGCCTTATCTGTATGAAATAAATAGATTTTCGAAACATAACTACTGGACAAGAACCCGCAATTGTTTTTAATGGCGTTCATATGTGTAATATATATATATATATATATGTCAGAGTGATCTTGTGTACTTGTGTTTGGGTTGAGTGTACGCACGTATTTATGTGCCTTTTACATTAAAGATATCTGTGCCCATTTAAATTTCAACAGTCTTTACATTGGCACGTTGTGAAAAAGGAGGAGTACAACTTCTTCTTCTTCTTTCACTAAGTTGAAGTAGAAACGAAGACGACAGATATTTCGCTTCAAGAAATTTGTCAAATTAAAAATTATGGAATGAAAGAATCTTGTATTCAAAGTAAAAAATTTATGCTTGCAATCAAGGAATTAAATATCGGTGTCAGAACATCGGCTTCATGTCACTTAAAAAGAGCTATTCCCAACATCAGCTACTTTTCTGTTGATCGATCTGACCACACTGCACCACTTCGTTTATCTAGCATACATCCTAATTTTTATATTAGAGTTTATATAAATGGTTCTGTAGACGGTAAACTTTAAGTAACAAAATTCCTTGGTAGTAATAATCTTACATGATATATGATCTTCATAAGATCATCTACATCGAAAATGTGAACGTTGGAGAAGAGGTTTTCTAGCAAATAGGTACTGCTTAGCACTAGTAAGAAGAGTTTTTTTATGTAAGAAGAAGAGAATCATTACATGTGTTTAGTAACTCTATATAGGACGCCCCCTCTGTATTATTTTCGCAGCGTTCCCTTAACAAATCACGGAATTTGTAGTAGATATGTATGCGCAATACTTTATTTTAATGTCTACGATAGGGCGGAACATTGCATACTTGGTAGAAATTGTGATACCCACACCATTTTAGTCTAAATCCTGAAGAAAAAAGATCGCTTTTTAGACGTAGGCGTAAATGTTAATAGCGAAGTAAATGTTAACAAGCAAATTTTCATTAAATAGGTAGTGAGAACGTGGACTGAATTCATCTGATGCGAAATGGGTTCCAAAATTTACAAATACTGAAATGGAAATCGAGTTCCATATAAGCTGGGGAACTTCTTTAGTACCTGAACAACTATCAGATTTTCAACGATGAATCTGCTGTACTGTTACGTAGCATAAGTCGGGCAGTGATACCACTTGTTACAAGTCAAAGGCCAATAGACCTGTTGTCGGAAGTTCTTACAACTTTAAGGTCGGTTAAATAGTCTTGCTCTATTTTAAGTAGTAACACTATATACTTTTATTCTTTTTACTCGTACATGAGGCAACATTGACGAGTGAGCCAGGGCCTCCTCACAGACGAGTGAATAGCCGAGTCAAAGACCTGTGGCCGCTTGGATCTTGGGTTCGAATCCCACCAGAGTCGTTGTTGTCTGTCTCTTGTGTTTGTTGTGAGCATTAATTAATCGCCGATGAAGCAGAATACAATTGACACGGTCCCACTTCTTCATTCACGCTGTGCCGATGACAGCCACTACTTTTTAATATTGGATTTTATTTATAGTTCATTAAATTGTTCCTCGCCTGGGTGAAGTTAAAGACTCACAAAAGACAGACAACAACGACTCTGGTGGGATTCGAACCCACGATCCAAGCGGCCACAGGCCCACGCCTTGGACCTCGCGGCCACTGGGATGGGCATATACGTATATACGTATATAGTACACGGAATAAGTGCCGGTATTATTTAGCTATATGAACGCCTGGAACATGTTTCTGTCCTAGAATCATCATAAGCAGAATATTACCTACAAATTATTTTCCAGCAAATGTTGGTATTATCCACATATTTTCTCATTTTGATGTAGTAATAATGTACTTCAGGTTATGCTGAGAAACAGAATAGGAAGGATTGATAACAGAATAATTCATATTTGATTTTATTAAATTCACTGCAATTCAATGGGTATGTATTAACGGGCAGGCTTAACGGCATAAGTGCCTGTTGTAAAGCCAACACTAAGACACAAATACAACAAGAAGACAGCATAAGTACACAGCAACAAAACAATAAACGTACAAAATACAATATGGTAGGGAAAAGCAATATAACCGAAGTAAAACTGGTTATCCCATTACAGGCCTTGACAGGCTCTTAGGGCTCCAGGTGGTTGAGGCTCCCAGAATTTCTAGACGGTCGGCACATGAAGGTGGTAAGGTTGTAAGCCCTACGCACCAGCCGCCTTTACCCCCAGGATATATCCTGGTTAACATACCTATAATTATGCAGTTTTACTGAAAACAATTTTGTAGAGTGACCGGACGTCTTCCTTTCTCCCAACCGCTTCTGCTTAAGGGTAATTTTGATGTTTGAGCCTCTGTCTTTACAAGTACCTAAATGCCCTCTTTGTCTAGTTTTCAATCTTGTATACTTAAGATCTTAAATAATTTATTCTCTCAAACGTTTTGAAACAAGTGTATGGTCGTGAACATTTTTTATTGTATAGCTGGTGAGTGACGTCATACTATATTCGTTGTAAGAAAGAAAAAAAGTTTTAATTACAAAATTCAAACATTTATATGCGCGAAATTTTAGAAGTTAGCTGTATCCAAGAGTCCAGTGTATAGTATAATGGAGTAAGTATGTGCGGTGTAATGTTTCACATACGAGGAAGTTATTGTCCTCTTATTTTACTCATATATCTTCAACATTCAGTTACGTTTAATTACTTACCGTACTGTATTGCTCGTGAGTATGGCGACATGCCACCCTCAATACTCAGCCTGCGCCCAAAACAGCAGTTGAAGTAACAACTTGCAGTTCAGTGAGTTCTTGAAAAGTAAAATGTTCGAGAGCCTTACTCGAATGTTTTGGAGCGAATGGTGTGATATTTTGGTTTAGATTCTTATAATTATTAGAGTCTTATTTTCAGTTACTAGAAAATCTTAATAATATAACCGTAGAAAGAATTGTGTCTACGTGATAGCTTCAAAATATTCCTGGAATTACTCGTACTTTATTTCTGAGAAATTCTAAACAGTGCAATCATTTAAGCTACATTTCAAAATATTCCCCTTGTGCAACTATACACTTCTCCCAGCGACTTTAAAAGTTCTGGAAACATTCTGGAAGCCATTTTGTCGGAGCCTTTTCAGTTCTTCTGTCGCATTCTCAATGATGTCAGTAGAATCACAAAAGCACCATCAATTCAGTGATGATTTCAGTCGAGGGAACAAGTAAAAATCAGCTGAAGCCAGGTTAAGAGCATGTTGGGGATACTCCATGTTGTCACATTGTCCTTGCTAAGAAATCTTTGACCAAATCCGACCGGTGTGCTGGAGCATTGTGGTGGAGGGGAAACCAACTCTTGGTTCTCTTATTTTTCGGGGCGTTTCCTTCTGACTGCATCCCTAAGGCGACGAAGGATGTCAATGTACATTTTTTTATTCACAGTAGCAATACCTGTTAATTGTAAGATAATTCCGGGAACTTTCTGAAGATACTACGTATGTGAATTAGTTTGAACTGCGTTAGAACAGAGCTGAATCTTCAACTTCACCCAGGCGAGGAACAATTTAATGAACTATAAATAAAATCCAATATTAAAAAGTAGTGGCTGTCATCGGCACAGCTTGAATGAAGAAGTGGGACCGTGTCAATTGTATTCTGCTTCATCGACGATTAATTAATGCTCATCTCATGTGAAGGGAGACGGGTTCCTCATCTAGAGCAATATATACATTGGTCATAGACATGCAGATTGATGAGTACGAGGGTGGACATATATAGTGAATTGGATTCTGGTGAATGTATTGAATTAAGTATTTGCTTGTCTCGTTTTGATTACTTGGAAAACCCGTTTCATTCAAATTGTTAACAATTCTTCGTGGATATATAAACCACCTGTTTCGATCTCTTGAACATAGGTATTCATCGCCATGCACGAAAATTACCACATATTTGATCAGAATAAAACAGACTACATCCTAGACGAACAAACCTCCATAAATTTCAAGACAGTATTCGAACTGGCAATAGAAGAAGAGACCAACAAATCCAGAATACAACAAACAGCCGAGACTTCAGTCACCAAAACTAAACATAACTCACATAGCAAACCGGCGCAAAACCGTACATGCGCAACAAATCACCACCACGCAGACACGCTGCACACAGACACGGGCCCTCAGAGGCAACAAATCAACACGCATAGTAGTGGATACTGACCACGAAGCAGAATAGCGTCGAAACAAGCTCGTTACTGATGAATTAGTAAAAGTTCAGGCAGTGGACAAACAGCATGTCGCCCATTACACTGAGATTTGTTGTAACCCACACAGTTGGTCAAAAACAGATTCCCACCTAAATAGACAGTTTTGTTACAAACACGCCTTCTGTCGCAGTGTGGTTTTCACAACGAGTTGTTCTTATATTTCCGTAAAAACGTAACATGCTCACTTTTTAGTGTATTGAGGGTCGGCCAATTTTACTCTGTCTCTTGTAAAGTCGGTGGGTTATGACGAATTGTTATTTTTGAACGACATTGTGAATAAGAAGAGCCACGCCGTCCGTACGGTATGACATTCACAAAGCTTGCGACCTAGAATGCATTAACCTTTTGACGCCTAATGTCAACTATAGTGGTCGTACCGCACCGCTAACCTCTAAAGTTGCATTTTATATGTTTATTCATCAAATATATGTACTGAATATTTTAAACGCGGTGTATACTCTCCGTTTTTTTCTCTTCAAAATGAATGTATGTGTGTGTGTGTGCGTGCGCGCGTGCGTGTGCGCGTGTGAGTGTGCGTGTGCGTGTGTGTCTGTGCGCGCGTCCTTGCGCGCGTGTGTGCGTCTGTGTGTGCGTGTGTGTCTTTGTGTGTGTGTTTGTGTGCGTCTGTGTGTGCGTGTGTGTCTTTGTGTGTGTGTGTGTGTGTGTGCGCGTGTGTGACTTTGTGTGTGTGTGGAGAAGGAACTTTACGGGGGCTTTCACATCGTTATGTATCATTGCTGTGATGAATAATCTTTCCATAGGTGACAGTTGCGCAGTACACAAGTTCATCGCTGCTTCATCTGCACAAGAGTCAGATCCAAGCTGTTAATTTAACGAGTCCCCTAGGCCGGAAATTTGCGGTGACGATTGTGCAAATGGTGTAGAAACACAGAAAGAGAAAGAGTTTGGAATTTCCTAAATCCAAAGAATGTGGTGAAAGCCAGGCTGCGGTATTTCAAAAATACTGGCACACGCGCGCACACACACACACACACACACACACACACACACACACTCACATTAAACACATCGGTGTGAACTTCTGTTTCACTCGCTTCAACCTCATAACATCAAGGGAAACCATCTCTTGTCCCAGAGTCCAGACACAGGTCATTAAACCTCGTCATTGTAATTACCTAATTAGCAAGCAGAGAGCGCTGATTGCATCCTTTGATGATGGATTTAATGCTGAAGCCCTTTCCCTCTAGGGGTGGGCTTAACCTTCCATATGCGAGATGGGTTGGAATATCCATGTCTTTATACACCGTGTTCAAATTGCCACATGAACCAACTCTTGGCCTCTGTAACGCCTGGAGCATCGGCTTTCACAAATGAGGCGATGCTCTTGGTAAAGGGTGCAGGGAAGAGCAGTTTACCGTAGCGTCCTGATATGAACTGCATTTCTCACCTAACCTACAGTGCAGTAATCCAAGTGCTGTTGTTAACACTGTGTCCACGTGATTCGGGGTTTACAAAGCGCCAAGTACAGTAATATCAAACAGTGAAATACAATTAAATCGAAACTAATAGAGGCTAATTTGTGTATTGTTCATTACTGTAATTACCTAGTGCCACGAAAACCACTTTTAGTTGCAGGGAAAATTACAGTTTGATTTTATTCTTTTAACTCTTCTTTGTGATGGACTGTAGTTAATTACTGTGGTTTAAATTTGTGAGGATATTGTGTTATACCGGGATTATATTATCTGCAGTTTGAGCAATATATCGGTGTGGAAAGAGTGAGACGTTTATTTTGTACTTCGTCACATTCGTTTCCACAACATGCACACAACTAACGACTTATTCGGTAAAAAAAAAAGCTTCGCTCCATTATTAAAATTCAAGAATTTGGTTAAGGAATTCCCACATTTCATTTAGTAGAAGATTCATTTTCATGTTGACGAGAAACCTTCTTAGGACCTTAATAACTGCTGCACCACTGAAATTAGTGCTATACGTTTTGAACCTTATTCCACTGACTTAAGTTCGCATCATCTATGTCCTGGACTCTTTGTTATTATTAGGTTACGTTTTGTCAGTTCTTTTGAGGTAGGTATATATGCGATAAGTGAAATGTGTTTATTGAGCTATGTTTCAGTCTGTGCTAATTAAGGCCTTTGTAACACCGGGCTCCTAGGGAGGATTGTTACCTGAAATATCATACAAACCTATTTGCATTGGTCTTACTCTCTCGTTTTATTACTAGTAGGCACTATGCCACATTTGTACATTTTCGCTACCGTTCCAATCTACTCTCTTTTCTCCTATAGATTTTAGTCCCCCCTCTATTTTTTACCCCTGTAGCCCCTATACTCTATGTGGAAGGTTATATGGCAATTCAGAAACTGATTTTACTTGTGACAGAATGTCGTTAGTGCAGGTTAGTGTTACTTGTTTCATGATATTCCTCGCTGCAATTTTGGTCAGCATGGTGCTTTGGTATGTGCACATTATTTTAGAGCTGAAGAAGTCTATACTGACATCGTAGCCACTGTCGTATTAAATGCCAGTGAACGCAGTGGCAAGTGCAGATGTCCCTTTTATCGTGTCTCCGAGCACAGCAGCTTTAGCGCACAGAAAGCCTTTTTTCAGCAGGAACTTCCCGTGACACCTGCAGGTATAGTTCGGAAGGAAAATACTTTCTTTTACAATTTACAAACCTTCAGTACATATTTTATCGCACTCTCTTTACGATATGTTTCTGCATATCATATAAGGCCATCTCCTTGTCAGTTACACTTAAAATTCTATGTCGGATTAAAAGAAATGTAATTGTTATTAATGTTTTATGTAATGTACATGTCAGAGAAAGTGAGATCCCATTTTTCTCACTTCGTTTAAGCATAGTGCAAAAACTAAACGTGTTTAAGATGCGTTTTTAAAATTCTTGTAAAATAATTGTATTGACTTGTAATATTGTAATAGAATATTGAAAGTCTTTTATTAACGATATTAGGGCTATTAATCTATTAATATTTTACGATATCGATATTTAATGAAAAGTTATGACGTTTAGAATATCTGAAGTATGTTGAGTTAAACTTAGATATGGTCTAAAGAAATGACTTACAGCTTCATAGTGTCTTGAATTTAAGACTCTGTAACTGAGGGTAGTCTTTTTATCACCTATATTTTGATTGTGTTTCTACAGTCTGGTGGTTATTTGGTGTTTGTATAGGTTCTTGGATATGAGGCTTGTTATTTGTGTGTGTTTGTTTACTCCCGTATCTCCACATGCTTACAAAATACTTATCATAGAATGGACGAAGTCAAATGTAAACAAAGTTCTCTGTACAACTTTCGGAGACTTATGTCTGCGCCACGCAGGGCGGGAAAAGCCGTAACAAAGTGAGTAACTTCACAACTGTTTATAGAAAATCTGCAATATGGCGTTCTTTAGTTAGCTTTAATTCAGTGACAACGTTCCTGTCAAATCACACATGAATTGTTTTACGTGGTCATGCGTATTGAAGTTCACGGTTCTGTGTCTGTGTGTTTAAGTCACTGAACCGGAAGTTTCTCTCTTGCAGATAAATTACAACTCGTATATATAAATACACAGAAAATGTTTCATCGATTTAAAAGCATGACAGTAGTAATTTACATTCTATACACATGACTCCCTTGCATAGAAAGTGTTTCTCTGTCTTTTCTTGTATACAGAAATATGCCCTATGACGTCAGCCATCTTCCAATTCCCTCGACGCAGAATAAAGTTTCATTCGTGTATAAAATTTCATACATAATACATGAGACGAAGATTTTCAACGGTGGATGGGCGAGGGGATGAATCTGGTATATAAAGATGGTATAATAATTTACAAAACGCGCAGAAGCCGTCCGTTTCCTGTAAACAAGATAATAAGCTAGCTATAAGCTTCACGGTATGTGACCGAACTTGGACTCTACTTCAGATAGATGCAGCTTAATTGTTTCCTGTTTTTAAACCCCCTTTCTGCAGAGCATTGAAATTTTTAAGGGTCTAAAGAAACAGATGCCAGACCTATAAGACGCAACATTTAGATTCTTTCAGTTCATTTTTTGACAGAAGCACAAAGCATTGTCCAGTGGTTGAAGTCTCAGTACAAGTTCTATTTTCGATGCATTATGGCAGCACAAATCTGTCCCGCCTCAGTCCTGATTAGTTTAAATTTTTATAGGGACGGCATCGTTACAAGTATTGTCTTGAAACAAACTGTACTGAAAAAAATTTGCTTAGTTGACGAATAAAAACGTACATCATTCTGTAACACATATAGGAACCGAGACATCTTAGACGATATAGTGACTAGACTATGGCTGGCGAGTCCAAGGATTCGTGGTCCGATTCCCAATAGGGACAAAAGTCTTTTCACCAAAGCATTCATATCGAAACTGGGGACCTTGCAGCTTCATGCTTAGTGTCGAGGTTAAGAAACTGTGGAGCTATACCTTTCACTTTCCCGTATGCCTCCATGGTGTTCTCGGATACAGTTTTACTCTTCTATATCTCCTCTGTGATTCTTATCTCATAGCTGACGCATGGAAAATAGTTTTCAGTAACAAACTATTTTCTTCTGCGCAGTGGCCCACACTGACCAATCCGGGTTGTAAAATCTTATTTAGAGACGTGGGGGGGGGGGGGCGGGCCCTATCAAGAACTCTAACCACGCAGAAACTCGAACATAGGAGAAGTGAGTAATTCTACATGCTTTTAGAAGAATTTGAACGCACTATTCCAAACTATGAGCAGTAGAAATCAGTACGTGTCTTAGGCACCACAATAGCCTGCAAGAAATAAAAAATTACTTGACATTAAATTGGATTCTAAGAAGTGAAGTGTGTGATATTACACTGAATTTCGCATTATGATGATTTCTGAATTACAAACTGTGAGGCGGCAGTAGGAAAACTTCGCGTTATGCTTTATAGAAATGTTTGTGAGAGCGGTCTTCAAACCGTCAATATCTGAGGAACCCTGATGAATAAATCCGGAGTTTAGCGGAACCCCTCTAACACAGAAGTGTACTTTTGGGCATAAAAACGAAATAAAAATTTTAAAACGTAACGTTTGTACATAAAGAAGTAAAATATTTATTTAACTTTATGCAAAGGGAAATTTTGTTCCTGGTGAATTACAGTAAAAAAAACCCACGCCGATTGTGCACAAGTAGGGTAGAAAAATAAGAAAACGCAAATAAAAATAATCAAAATTATACTGGATTTACAGATTTTATTAAAAAGTCAACGAGCTCGAATGCTGCTGTGCTGTGGCATTCCAACAGGCCCACGGAACGGGGAAACAATGCTAATACACGTGAATTTGCATAACAGATATTTCGGTGCACAAAATGTACAGCGAGGAGAATTTCACGGTGAAAGAAGAAACAAGTTAATTTTGTATGTATAGTTATTAATTAGGCTCTTATGTGATTATAAAGGCCTTCAGCATGTATTGCTTAATGGAACAAATATGAGGCTTTATCTTTTACGTAATAATAATAATAATAATAATAATAATAAACAGTATAGTGGAGAAAACAAAAGAAAGATGGCAAGGCAAGAGGATGCATGGACAATTCCCACGTAACTTAGACGAAAAGCTGGTGGACATTGAACAGTCATATCGCTGGCTAAAATCTGGTG
>Ga0136643_10006624_pt1 | contig 16604 bp, 9 predicted proteins | sample TergutLab28metaG_FD_96883 | JGI IMG/M metagenome (GOLD analysis project Ga0136643, IMG submission 96883) | Labiotermes labralis P1 segment gut microbial communities from Petit-Saut dam, French Guiana - Lab288 P1 (version 3) (version 3) | ecosystem: Host-associated > Arthropoda: Insects >... | reverse complement strand
TTCAGTCAGACTCATCTTTATTAACCTTACAAGTTTCTTAGGGATACCAAACTCAATGAGAATCTTATATAAGACCTCCCTCCTAACTGAATCATAAGCTTTCTTGAAGTCTATAAAGAGCTGCCTACCTACATCATGTAACATCCAAGATAAGCAAAGGTCTCAGTAGTTGCTTTTGTTGAACTGTAAGTTTGCCCCAGATCTTCGTTTTTGTTTCCTTTTGCTTCTGCCATAAGTTGTATGTAGATATAGAATTATTGTTGTATGAACGTTTGTAACGACCAGAAAATTGAGAAGTTAGATTTCTTCACTTTTTGAGGTCCAAGTTAATTGGAAAGAAATATTTATATGGACCTAAACCATTCTGGTGTTTTGTGTCTACTGTCACATTTCCACCTAAGGGGTAGAGGAAAGTAGGAGCAAGAACATGTACTACACTTGTATAGCAACAAAGTTCAGGAGTTTAACATGGACAAAAGTAGTTAGCTTGGACCATTAGAAAAAAAGAAAATCACATTGTTAATAATATGAATTATTTTCATTTTAATAAAGGCACATGTATATCACACTTCTCAATATTTCTGTTTAAAGCATTATTATGTTACCTGAATTAGTTCAGTTTGAAAATTCAAGTGTAATTGTTGGATTGTCATTACTTTCACCTTGTGGTTCTGAAGTAATGATCATATGTTTATATCCTGTTAGTCACCTTGAGCTTTAATGAAAGCTGCTGATTTATGCGTTAGCCAGTCTGTCACGAACATTTAGTGCTGTTTGCACACAATGAAAAGGCGGGGCTTTTTTGCACGGTGTCTCTGTTTGTCCATCCAGGATCTAATACAAGAAGTGCTAGCCATCACTGTTTCTTAAACTTACCTGATCCATGGACCATTTAAACAGGAGTGTTTTCATAATGACCAGTCTGAATTTGCACAGTAAAAAAAGTAATTTTCACATTTGTACTTGCATCCTGCTATTATCTGAGTTTTTATTGCTAACTGATGAACAAGAGAATTGTTTGTAAAGGAGTTTTAAAAATTTACATTAAAATTACAATAGCTCCAACATGTTTCGGTGTGATCACCATCATCAGGGAGCGTACTGTGTCAGCTTGCTAATGTTACAATGTTAAAACATTTGGTTAAAATACATCATAGTGGTTAATCTGGCGGTGTGGCCGCATATGTTATCAGGGCCTTGTTGGTGTATGTCTGCTGCACTGTTCGGAACCTGAGTCAGGCAAGTTCCGAACAGTGCAGCAGACATACACCAACAAAGACCTGATAACATGCTGCTACACCGCCAGGTTAACCGCAATGATACATTTTAACCAAATGTTTTAACATTCTAACTTTAGCAAGTTGACACAGTACGCTCCCTGATGATGGTGATCACACCGAAACAAGTTGGAGCTATTGTAGTTTTAATGTAAATTTTAATACTCCTTTAAAAACAATTCTCTTATCCATCAGTTTGTAATAAAAAACTTTGATAGTAAAAATAGTACTCTGCATACCTGTTCATTACTAGTACATCTGAACGTGTTATACCTATAACATGCAGAAGTTACCAGGCCATATTGTCCACTGTCCATGCAGAAACTTCATAATCTTAATGAACAGTGTAAGAGATAGGGTTAGTGTTGGTTCGTAGTTGGTCTGATTGCTTTTTTTTAGTGCCTTAATGACATGTTAAGAATGATTTATGGGGGACTAAAGGGGGGTGAAAATTATAGATAATATGTAGGGGAGATATTGCAAGAAAATGCTGAGGTTACCACTAAATACCTGGCACGGCAAAGTATGAACTTGGTACAGAGAGTAGAAGACAGGAGATATTTTGTAGAATATCAAAATTCTGGTGTAGGATCTTACAGGTGGAACAAGAATTGTTAAAATATTATAATGACTGGCAGATAGTAAATCAGAAATGGGAAAACTGGGTAGCTAGTTTAAGAGAGGAATTATATGAAATGGAGCTGGGATATTTCTGTAAAAATGGAAAAGACTGGGATATAAGAGTAATGTATCAAAAGTCTGTAAATAGATGTAATGATATAGGCAGACTAAAATAAAGATAATGAAAGAAAATAATCTTTAAGTGCATATTGGAAGATGAAGAAAGAGTAGGGAAGAGAATTATATACATTTCGTTGTCAGTTGAATAGCAGAAATGCAATAGCATGGTTTTTTACTAGGAATTTGGAAACTTAAAGAGGTTTGAGGAAAAGGAGTAAAAAGAGAAAAGTCCTTTAGGTGAGAAGGAAAAGAATGAATCACATGTACTTCTGAAGTGCACAGAAATGATAAGATGGAGATAATGATTTTGCAGCAAGAAATGGCTAAAAATAAAAGAAGAAACAGTACACAAAAAATTAATCAGCAACACTAAGATACTAGAATTAGAAAATTTGTATACAAAATGCAATGTAAATGGGGAAAATTTTATGCAGATAGAGAAGAAATGCTGTAAAATATTAACAGATAGTGGAAGTATTATAGAACATATAATTTAGTAATAAGATGAATATTAGAGATGTTGGCTTTAAAAACCTGGTGTTAACAGACACATCTCCACAAACTGTAGTAACAGAACTCAAACTAATAAAAGTGAACTTAGTAATGACATCGTCACATGCAGGTATTATATGGTATTAGTGGTGGATGAATGAATGAGTATGGAGCATTGATGGAACGATAGCAACAGGGACAAAACCAAAGTGCATGGAGTAGAATGTGTCCCACGCCACTTTGTCCACCATGAAATTCCCACAGAATGGCCTGTTGTGGCAAGTAACCAGCAGCTAATGGCTGAGGTATAGCGCAGCACATTTAGTATGAAACTACTGTGTAGCAGTACATATGCATATGCATCTACATCTGAGTTATTGCATAGCAGTATGCAGTAGCTTCCATAAAAACCAGACCAACTATGTACCGACACTAACACTGACTTCCAGCATCAATATAAAAAAGTGTGGTCCCTGCGTAGACAAATGTGGCTGGCCTTTCATGTCACAACACACAAAAATTAAAAAAAAAAAAAAAGGGTCACAGAACACATACATGGACTTACTCTTAAGTGTTCTCCATAGGGGCCCAGCTGGGGAATCTGTTTGGGGTTCGTTTGCTGGAACTTTTGAGAGAATAGTAGTAGTAGTCTATCTGGGTTCCTTTCTTGGACCCGGGGGTCATTAAGATCTTAAGTCTGGGGGCCACGGCTCCCATGATCTGATATGGGCCACAAAGGGCCCGTCTATTAAGGCCTAGGTGCATCAGGGCTGAGAGGCCCCAAACCCAATTGCTAATCTATCTATCTACTCTTAAGTGCGTATTGATACAGACTTATTGGACAATATTGGTTTTTCCAACTCTTACATTTCCTTAAGTTGCAGGCTTCCAGTTAGTTTTTCTCCTGATGGTATCTTAACCCTTAGCCGCTGAGCAATATATATATATATATATATATGTCGCACAGTGAGCCCTTATGGCCATTAAATTGGCCAGGGTGGTGGGAATTTAATTCTGGCATCAAAGGGTTAAAAGGCCAAAAATTATGGGGTTGAGTTGTACTTTTATCTAGCACTTAGGCATGCAAAAATAAGTTATATTTGTTTTGTGATATTCCACATTTTATGAATATCAGCAGTGTAGGCTCAGAGCTGAGAAAAAAAGTTTCTCTGCACCTGCAACACCTGCTACTGACCCTGCAAGTTACACTGCAGAGCTGTTTCTTTACTCCATTCTTTAGATGTGAATGGGTATGTCCCATCATAAGGAATATTAGTGAAACATGATTCAGTGTCATACATCTGAATATAACTTTCTCGAACATAAAAATTCATGGCTGTGCTATTTATGCTGTTGCTGCTTACCTACTGCTCTTGAGCAGCAACAAATTAGCTTCCAGTATTTTGTGGATCCTAGCACATAAGTATTAGCTTGTACCCAGGATTCATACTGGGAGCATATATTACATAAAAATTGGTATATACCAACATTTCCCAACCTGCATTGTGTGGAACCCTTTGGTTCCATATGGTGAAAGGGCAAGTAAAGGTACAATTTTTTCTTTACATGCCACAAAGGCATCCAGGGGTCATAGACGTATAGCTCCAGTTATTCTGAACCTCAGCACTAGCTACAGGTATGTGACTACCTTCACACCCAAGCCTTTTTACCCCTGGGAAAAAACAATGGTAGCCATTCAACTGGAGGCTAGTCTGGACATTCTGGAGAAGAAAAACATCTCTTGCACCTACCAGGGTTCAAACCCCAACCATCCAGCCTGTAGCCTAGTCATTACATCATCTCCAGTATCACGGCTCAGAGGAGAATACAGGTTCCAGGAGAAAATTTCCGAACAGCAAAACTGTTCCTGCTCACATTAACAAACAACTTGGTGATTCAGTTGGATGCAGGTCATTCTTAATTATCCATTTTGTACCAACAAAACACTTCCCATGAAGATATTTAAACATGGTGCTGTTAAGAAATAGGGAGGGAGGAATATTCTTAACACTCAGCAGACACTACACAGACAGGAATGCGATAAATTAAAAAATCACATGTCCTTTGGCATTACATGTAGCAATTTTTTTATGTAACTAATTTTTCATTTTATTATGCTGTATTATTTTGCAAACCCCCTTCAAGTTCCATCTGTATATTTCAATCCCAAAGGGTTTAGTGTCCAAATACGTTTGCTAACCACCAGTGTGTGAAAGTGCGTGCCGGTCTGTAACATTCAACATAAAGTTTCCAAACTATACACCCAAGCAAAATGCGTCAAACAAAATTGTACCACACAGTACAATGAAGGGAAATTTCTTATTTTGCATGTCTGCAGCTTCTAACACAGTGGTTTCATGAATGTCGCATGTTAAATGTGTTACATTTTCTATTCCAGCAACCCCAACATGGCTGTACCAAAAACTCCCCATCAAAATGTGCCTGATGAGCATTCAGACAGCAGCTTCAGTGATTAGATTACAAAACTGTATTAATAAATGTATATATTGTATTATGTAATGAAATAAAGAACATTTGTATTATAAATTAATTTTTTTTATTGAATATCAAATTATAGCCTTATTCAGAACTTTTAGAACTGGATCATTTGGCCCTGAAAAAGAAAACAAAGTACATTAATTGTAATAGGCTGTGTACATCATATGCCAAATATGTGGTAAAAATAGGATGTATTAACTATGTAATATTTAACACAGAAAATAATTTAAGGATTGGAATATGTTTTAACAAAAATCAGCAATGGGACACAGACCGTTGTCTATCCTGTAACTCAGTACAGGCCTATAAAAGTGATACTTTTTGGTTTCAAATATAAATGCACATCATACTTTACCCACAGAACCCTTTAACTGCTTACATGGAGAACATGGTGAGCTCCGAATAATGCTAGCAAAAGGCAGATGGGATTTAACTCGGCGTTTAAAGGGTTAAACACAAAAACAATCATGGTGAATTTGTCACACTTAGGAATCTGCAGTCAGTAATCAATTATATCCTCCATCAGACAATGGCCTTTGTGGTTATTTATGGTATATAATGTGACTGCTTGTTTTGGCTTGATCATGCCGCCATCATTTTTTATAATACACAATTGCAACTTGCTATGAAAATCCTAGTCATCACCAAAACAGCTCTCGGAACAAATCTGCGTGAAAGAGGGAATGAAGTTTTTAAATCATTTTCTCTAGGCCAAAATGTTCTGACTGTTGCTGCCTTGTCACAGAGCATTTAAACTTTACCAACCATTCCATGACTTCAACCGCAAGAAGTATCTGCTAATTTTACTCCTGCTTGTGCAGTGATGAGAAAATGGTAAATACTGTTCTAATAATTACTTTATAACACAGACAGAGTGCTGAAGTTCATACAGTCAGAGAAATGTTACAGTGATACCTCTATGAAATTTGTGAAAATACTAAACTGGCCTCACTAAGCAGGAGGGTTCTTGAAAGATAATGCCATAAAAACATGATTTAAAAGTAATTATTTTTCATAAGGAATTTCTTCCCTGAATATGGGTTCACTTTACCAATCTGTCGTATGAAATAATAATTATTACACCTTAAATTAGCGGCTCTACAAAGTTTTCAAAATGACATCATGCTTCTAACCCAGTGCATGGTCTGTGATGTGAAGCCATCCCAATGCCCCTCAATTTCACTGCCCATTCAAATGGACAAAGTTTCATCAAGATGGACTACAGTTCTGTACCTGCAGAGGCCCAATAGCAAGTGTAAAAATCCTTTCATAAATCCCTATGCATACATCATTGTAGATTGGGTAGTGTTAAATTTCTCTCTTCTCTGAATGCATGGTCTCAAACACTTCTCATATAACCACTGCCACCAACATACTCTTTTTTAATTCCAAAAACCTTTCTAACAATGTGACACCAAGGTCATCTAATGAAATCAATGAACTTTGCTAACATGAATGAGATAACAGAAAGCCTCACCCTGTGACCTGCACCTCCCAAGTGTTCACCTGGAGGGATAAGCCATACTAAGCTCACTGTCACACATTCCAAGCGATATGAGAGTTAAAAATAGTGACACCACAAGTCCAACTTCATATGGTGCACACACAAAATTAGAAAAGAGACACTAGTGTCAACTCTGTAAAGTATAAAGTTATAAAAGAAATAAAAATTCACACATGTCAGCAGGCAAATACTGTCCATAATAGTTTTCCTGCATGAACATGTTCTGAACTTCCAGATTAATTAGACATGTATCACTCTTCCTACAAAATAACAGTTTTCGACATGTCTGGAATGAAATTCCCTAGTAATCCAAAAGGGGTAAATTTATTTTTCTATATTTCTTTCCCTATTCACAATGTGATGCATTCTAGCATCTGAACCAAACACCTTGAATTTATTCAACAAGAAGTCCTTATTAACATAACTGTTCAGGAATACCTTAACCTTCCAGGTATGTGGAAAAGAGGAACTATTCTTGTGTGTATGTTTACACAGAAACGTAACACTCACACCATATCCTTATTAAATACTTCAAAAGGAAAAGAGCGGTATCATTTTCTATATGTACAATGAGTTGAGCACAACCACCTGCTGAGTCTGTTATTATTCTAAACCTTTTGCAGCATTACCACTGTAATGAAATGACAATTATGCACAAGGGTGCAGTAGTGGGTGGGACACTATTTCCCATGTGAAACTAAAATGTTTGCATTTCTTCATTCAGGGGAGCTTCCAATATTAATTTTTCAGCAGCAAAAGCAATAATTGTAACTGAACATGCAACTTTATTCACTGCATACACCTTCAAACATATCTCCCGTTTTCCTTGCAGCTTCTGCCATTTTTCCTACACTGTACCAGAGCACACAGTTACAGATACTCCAGTCACTTGCCATCATAAATAAATAAACACACACAAAATATAATCCACCATGGTTAGGCTTTGAGATTTTGTGTTAATGACAGCCAACATAAATAAAAACACACAAGCTGTATTTAACCAGGATTAAGCTCCGTATTCATAATAGCCACTGGAATTCATAGTTCAGTTGCTAACACACATAAGCAATAGGTTCCATTTTTTAAACAAACGCTCAAGTTGTAGTGCCATTTATCCCAATACAAAAAAAAACCTAGAAGGGTACAGCTTTCAATATTCATATTAGTGACAAAAACACAGCATGTGTTTGCAGTCACCACTTCAGTTACTATCACCACAGAAACCCACATACATTATGGTTAGTGTTATATCAAAAATGAAAACATGGTATCATATAAAGGTACCCATTTCAAGTCCTTTCAAATTTTCACTCATAAAATTGCTTCTGCTACAAGAATAAGAGTGTTGGTGAATGAATAATTGTATATAGTAACACACAACTACATCGCACCCAGTGCTTATATGCTGGGCATCTTAAGCAGTTCTCAACTACTGTCGCTCACCTGTTACTAAAATTACATAATCCATAAGAAGGAAATCTCTTGACACCTGACTGTAACCATGTTTGTCCATTCTTATCCAATTCTACTATAAGGAGGAAGTCTCTGACAAAAATGTGCAAAAAAGTTCAGGTATATTTTACCTCCCACCCCAGCATTTGCTATACGTTTCTCCAAAACTTCACATCTACCAGACTTCAAAAGCATCACATCCTAGAAGACCGTAATCTTCACTACAAATTTTTGTTCCATTTTCTAAAATAGTCAACTGAGCATATTCTGAGAGAGACAACCCACAATTTAGGAAAGCCAATTTCTAAGTGTTCCGCAAAACTAAATGCAAGCATGTTAAAAAATGTTATATTACACAGCAAGGGTGAAAAAATAATTCCAAACTGTTCAACATTCTGTACCTTGACGTTGGGAAGTTCTTGGTCACATACTTGCATTGTATGTTTCATATTTTATGTATTTTATAAAACTACCTTACTCGTGTATGAATCGTTCCATGTATAACTAAAACAACCGTACCTTTCTTTTCTTGTCTCCACCCAATTCGAAATGCTTACATCTTTTCAAAGGAATCTGCTTACGATATTTGCATTCTGTGCATTCCATTCTCAGCACTATCTTCTTTGTTGTCTTGGCCTAAAACATTTTAAAAATAAATCGTGTCCATCGAATTAATTCACACTTACACTCAATAACTTAGAAACAAGGAAATAAGTATACCTTCTTTCTGAAGATCGGTTTAGTCTGTCCTCCGTACCCCTGTTGTTTTCTATCATATCTCCGCCGTCCTTGAGAAGCTTGTCTTTCCTTGGATTTCTTATACTGAGTTACTTTGTGTAACTTATGTTTCTTGCACTTCTTGCAGTACGTGCGCCTCTGCTTTGGCACGTTAACCTAAAAAATTTTTGTTCTCACATGAACGTGTCCCACTCCAGCACATGACGTGAGCACCTTCTAATGGTTTATATGTCTACTAAGCAGGTCTATATTACTGAAATCCGTAAACCTTGACATATATTAAACGTTTAAAAATTACAACTTCAATAATGGCATTGTCAGAGGAAGGATGGTGGTTGCTATAAATTGATTTACAATAAATACACAACAAACTCACCATCTTGCTCTCACCCGGAAAGGACGTGCATACACGATAGATGTCTCTCGCGTTCACTGTTTCAAGCATAGAAGTCATAGAGTAACCAAGTAAATTGCAACTGCACGCCATCTTTATCTTTGCCCGTTGAATTATGGTACACCAATCAACAGGAGCACCAACATTACTACTTTTGGTCCAGTAAAATTTGACATTATGGATCACGCAGTAAAAAAATTTGGTACGTGAAATCTAGATCAATGCTGTTGTTATTCGCATTTACCCACACCATCGTAAGGCTAGATAATTTCGTGTTACCTGTAACGTTATCCCTCAGTTACAGTCCAGTAGTATACATGAAAAAAATTAAGGGTAAAGAAAATGAGGGCATGTGCTTTATGTCGTTGCAAAGGCAGTTTACAATTCCAGTTTCTGATTCAAAGCTTTACGTATTATTGAAATTAAGCGATATTCATAAGTAAAATCTAAGAAGAATATTACGAATCGCCCGTGAAAGGAGCAGATAGACTTTCAGAACGCTAACACTGCAGTAATGAGTACGACGGAGAAAAAGCCCTTGTCAAATTTCGAGAGTAGTAAACAATTCAAACCAAAAATGTACACAGAAAAACAATGTTATCAAAACTATTACAAAGGATTCATAACTTTGTTTTAATATCGTTTTAATTAGGAGTCAAACATTTGTTGACAATCTTTGCAAAATAAATTCCTACACTATTTAGAGCTAATTTATCGTCTGCTAGAAGCTCACATATTATAGGAATGTGGAAATGTAGGTTGTCTGTCGAAACGACGAATTTTTAAGGCACTGTGGTGGTGTGATTTGAGATACTATTCTGATATTTGCCTAGAGGATATGGGAAAAACTGCAATCCGCATAATTTGTTCTGTGCGGAGGTGTGAACGCGGGACCTCCCGATTACGAAGCAGGCGTGCAAACTAGTCGGCCGCGACGTTCCTTGCGAGTGTTTGTTAATAAATTATCACTAATTGTAAATTAAAGTGTTTCACGTTGAATATGAAGTGTAAAAAGGACACTGTGTTCATAATTCATTATCACATTCTGTGAATTATTTCATAAGTTGTCACATACTGATTAGAGTGAAAATGGCGACGCATAGTATATGACAGTCGCTTCCGAACGTCAGTGATTGGCTTATGCTATGACCTCATCTAAAGTCTTGTACCCAAATTTACCAGATCTGTGCAGGTACTCTCCAACCCCTCGTCGAGGTAAGTTAGGAATTTTATTTTTTTAAAAGTTACAATTTAGAAACTTGAATTATTTATTTTATAACATAAAATATTTCTTCCGTTGGTACATTATCGAGACTTTATCAAATACTTGCTTCCAGAAGTTCTTTGCGTCATCAACCAATCACCGGTTTATCGAGCTTCAAGCCCGCGCCATCTTCATTTTTGAACAAAGCCTGTTGGAAGTGCGTTACGAGTTGTTCGCAGGAAATCTCCATAGAAAATATGAGTTCTAAGGAAAATAACGCCGAAGTCGCTGTAGATAAAGTGACAGAAAACAGCGAAAAAGGTGGAGGTGATGTGAAAGCAGAGGTGAAGGGAACGAAGAGGCCAGCAGAGGTGAGTACAAATAAGAGCATCATAACTAATACTCGTGGGCATGTATTGGCCAACGCTCGGAGGCTTGTGTGCATCATTACATCAAGGAATGTCATTTTCTATCGTTTTGCGTTTATTTAGTAGTTTAGCTGTGTGCATAGTTGTGTTTCATAATATAATTAATTGTCATTTACGTGATTTATCATGTGTGAAGTACTTATATCACTGTGATCATCCGTGGCATTTTGTTGCCATGTGAGAAAATGCCGGCCGGGTATGCTCGCATAGGTTCCGCGATGTTTTCTGAGGAAGTTCAGTTTCGACACGGTCTTTAAGTGCTAGTAATTTTTCCAATATTTGTTGTCATGTGGTGCGTATTGTATGTAAATGTGTAAAATACTTCTTTGTGAAAAGAAAATGGTGCGTCCCGCGCTTTAAATTTTTGCGGCCCTTGATTGAGGCTAGGCACTCGTACATTTTGAACGTGGCGGTCTTTCGAATTCAAGAGCTTTTGGGGTTGGAGGCTAGGTGAGAATCAATAGTAAATCGCGTTGGGAGCCTGTATGGAGGCTATGATGATTGTTATGCCGTATAAATTCTGTTCTGAGTAAACTTTATGGCAGCACATCAACCAAGCGAAATGTTACATACAAATTGTTTCGTTTCAAGCATGGTTTTCTCACATGTGGCGTCGCTATTGTTTATCGATCTTATTAGAAACATTTTGCCATTTGTTTCTGATATTGATCTCGTGATCGTGGTATCCCCTCCAGTGTATCTGGCTATGCAGTCTGTTGCGCTGTATTAAATCTGTATAAATGAACATTTTGTACTTTTTAGCGTTTCTTGTAGTGGGGATTGTCACTTAGGCATGACGCTGTTGTACGTACGTGTGGGGGGAGGCGTTGACCTTCATTATCCCCCTCAAGCCTTTTTCCTAAAGTTTGTACTTGGCTCCCGGAAGTTGCACGCATAGAGAAAGATGTGTAATGGTTATTGAGGGTGATTTCATTATCCTTCAGAATTTTGACTCTTAGTTTGTAGCATTTATTGTGTTAACGCATATGCAGTTGTATGTTTGAAATTGTCGGTTTACTTTCCCGCCTTAATTTCATTGTGGTTGCCAGTTTTAGGCAGTTGTACCCCAGGACGGTCCCCCATATCGGAACCCTTATGGGCTTTCATAAGCGTCCTGCACCCCTCTCCCTTCCGGCGTAGTTTATCGCTGTAAAGTTAGCACAGAAAGAGAAAAAGAGTACAATGATAATGCGTGCTGGGCTGGAGGGAGGTTGAAAGAACGAGATGGGAAGCTTGTAGCTCATGACCAATCAGCGGCGCCTGCTGCAGAGAGGGAGGGTCGAAGACCTAGCCTCGCTACAGGTCTCTAGCAAATAGTTTGCAGTTCCCGAGGTATACTCTCACGTAATATTCCTTTCGACCTCTTCCCGCCCTTTCTCTTCGTTCACTGACGCGACATTTTACCGTCAGTATTTCCTTTGCCATTTTCTTTCTTGCGCTTGTTGTTCCATTGATACACCCTTCATTCGTTTTTAGTATACAACTCGTTTACGTTATTAAGAATAGATTGTTTAAAGGTCACCCTGCCTTGTGATGCTGTAAGATTAGTAAGACCCCCTCCTCCCCCTGCCCCATATGCTATGGCAGCATTTTATCACGGGGATGTAGGAACTGCAAGTGGTTTTTGCCGAAAACGTTTCCGCCCAAAATTCAAGGTTAATAATAACGATCAAAAGTTGACTGTGGAGCGGTGTGTACAATGAATTAGATAGCAGTTACCCAGGCACTCACGTAGTATAAATGTTTCGTGACCGTAACATGACAGCGTAATGACAGTCGAGAAAACCAAACCAAAATTGTAGTGGGACGACATTTCTTCATATTTTTCGGTAATGTAACCAAAATCTTAGCGGAAAACAACTTTTAGTTATTTTTCTGTATAATTTGAATTACTGGAATAGTTAATGTTGAGCGAAGTTGTGATTATTTGTAATGAATAAGACTGTGCTTTTAATTTTCTTGACCCAGTTAAGGCATCAGGGTCGATTCTGTTTGCTGACTAGCAAATGAGTCACTGAGAATCTTTCCTTCTGGTTGTATAAGTGTTCTGGCTTTTCTATTTATAGACAAAAAGTGAGGACGCAAAAAAGGCCAAGAAGGAGGAGAATGGTGAGGATGATGAGGATGTAGAAGATGAGGAAGATGTTGAAGGAGAGGAAGAAGATGAGGAAGAGGAACTGCCAGAAGGGGAGGAGGAGCTAGATGAAGGAGAGGGTGAGGAAACTTATACAAAATGTGACATGTTACTGATCAGAAAACAGCTACATTGATGTGAATAGTGTATGAATAAGGATGTATCTAGGAAATCACGTCACGTTATTGAATAAGAAAGTGAGTTGTGTTGATTTTGTATACAGTTCTTCCTCGAAATTTTGGCTTGTGTGGCAAGACTGCTTTGTGATAATTCATACAGAGTAGCATTTGTAGTTTTTCTCCTTGTCATTTTTGTGGTAGTTGTATGTAAATTATTATGTGTGAGATATATACATTTAGATTCCATGTTCATAATCTTGATATTTTCTGTGTTGTGGGAATATCTATACACTTCATGACCGAGTTTCATGGAAGATACAGATGTGTCTGAATTGTATGTAGTTCTACATTGGAGTTGCTTCAACATTTACACATTTGTCAGTTGTGCGCATAGTTTCTTGATCAGTGACATGTCATTTTCTGTGAATAGCCTTGGCAGCAGATCTAATTATAAATTGTTTGCCATGTGGAATATTGTGGATGTTTAAAATCATTTCAGTGGTTGGGTTTTGATCGGCACCCATTTTACCATTTTGTGTCCATCGAATTATTTATATTGTTCCCTCCAATGCTTAGTTCCCATGCATCCTTTACTTGTTTGATTCTGTGTGTGGTGTCGTCAATGCAGGGTTCCCCCCCCCCTTTTATACTGCATAAGGAGATAGTTCAATCAACTGTGAAATATAATTGCCTGGACTGAATCCATGGAAAATGTTTGAGATTTCAAAGAATGCCAGTCAGTTCCTTGATCACTGCTGCAACTGTTTGAGGTGTTGAACTCTTTTGAGCCAAAATTAAGTGCCCAGTGTATACTGCAGATGGCCAAGATTTAAATGGCAACTCACTGCTCTGCGTGTTCATGGCTGACAACTGTAGTGCATGATTGATTTTAACACCATCGTACTGCATTATCTGTAGTTGACTGTGGTGCCAAAGGGTTAACACATGATGGAGCAGTGTGGCGTGGGTGGTGTGGTATGGAGCCTTGCAACAACTGTGTCGTCATCTGAAAGGTGCACAGTCCTCTGTTCAAAAAAATAGCCAGTATTTCTCCTATCATCATATTATTTTCACATCTTCTTTCGAACAAAAATGGAGAGGAGCATATCTGTCATATTCGCAAGATATATGCGAGTGTTGATTAGGATGGATCATGTTTTGATAGATTACTGCTAGTATGCATATTTGGTCAAGGGTATGAAAGTTATTGCTGACAGATTGTGCTTGTAGGATGATACATACCAGTGGCTTGCTGCTACTAAGGTAGACCGTAATGCTTCTGGTGTGCTCATGTGATGTGTGCATCAATTTGCTTGTCCTGTGCACTCCACTACCTTTTCTGTGGAATTGTTTCAATATGGTATGGCAGGTGTTCACCAAATCAAAAACACTTGCCCAAAGCTCCTTGACCTTGTACTTGTCCCTGCATTTGCTGTGAAGAAGTCTCATTCCAGTAAGACAAGTGTCCACCTAGGAGGAACATGTTGGCATAGCTAGAGCTGCATGTCTTTTTGTACAATAGAAGAGAGCAGTGCATGCAGATGTTCCTAGTGGCTACTGCTTTTCCTTTTAGCCCCTTGTGAGGACTCTTCTTGTCTGGTGATTGCAGTATATACCATACCCCCTCCTCCCTTCACCAAACTCTGCCTAGGTTTGTGCATTTAGGAGACAAGAGTTTCCAGCTTACTGCAGTTTTGAGCAGGCACTGTGCTTTTCAGCTTTATAACTGTGGAATTGAATCAAGCAGTAGGTAGGTTTTAGTCATGCTATAGATGTCTTCAGGGCATGGAAGTGTAGCAACATGCATTCTGGATCTCTGCACTAGTTTCAGGTAAATTGTTTGATTCATGTTCTGCTGTTTTATTCTGGGGAGATTACCTGGTATTCATTGTAGATGAGTGGATGAATTCCAGGGGCAGTTTGTATGGAGTGAAAAAAGTATTGCTTCTGCCTGCTGGGCATAGTGTGTCAAATTAGGCAAGTTAGGGGACTATGCAATCAGGCTAATTTGAAATTTTCTGACTTCATGAGTAGGATTTTGTGGTGGGTATTAAATGTTGACTACTGTTTACCTTTTAAGATCCCCTGTATGCTTGTGTATTGTTACTGTTTATCTTTTACTGCCCTCTGTGTTGATCAAATCAGATTACAAGATGGGGTTAAACAGGGAGTAGGATTCCAACTGTTTGTTTCCAGATCTCCCTTACTATCAAAAAGGTTTGTATAAGTACAATATTCTGGCTTCTGCCTGTTCCTTTGGTAAAGCAGTACGTTTCAGTTCTTGGCCATGTTGCAGTCTACTTCTGCTGGTGTACTCCAGTAGATGTTGGAACTATGCCTTCTAATGGACCAGCTGTTTCATATCCTGCAGTGTTTTCTAGTTGTGTCCTTTGTCGTATTCAGCACTGTATATTCGCTGCCTCTACAGTTGGAAATGGGATCATTAAAGTCTTATGGGTGGTATCAGACAGGAAATACAATAGAGTTGTCAATTGCTGGTTTAAACATCAAATATCAGGGAAACAGCTTATTGGAAGAGTACTGAGAAGCGTTTTGAGTTGTCCGCAAGTGGAGTTAAGCACTCAGAAGTTGCTTCCCAGTCATATAATTTGTGTGCTCGGTATGTTACTACTGATTGTAGGAAATTATAATCAGTGGGTTTGGTGTGTGATACTGTGATGTCGTGTTTCTGCTTTGGCATAAATCAGTCAAGTGATTGAAGACCTGCGATGGGACACACACATAGATGGTCTCTCAGCCTTCCACCGCTTTATTGGAGTGTTATGAAGTACAGCACGTCTGTTATGTTTAATAGTTTGTTTTTGCTTGTAATGCAAATTTCATTGAATTTGTCCCAGTCTTGACTCCCATGATATATGTTCAAAATTCGTAGTTTCAGTATGTTTTTACTTTTTCGTTGCAGAAGAAGAAGAGGATGAAGGTGAAGGGGAAGGGGAAGGGGAGGATGAAGAAGATGATGCATAATGAGGAGAGAGTGGCAGAGACTTAAAAAACCAAGCGAGTGAGTGTTTCCTGCCTTCCCGGTAAAGCTTGGAACTAAGGAGTGAAAGATGCCTAGGTTTGTTCTAATAAATGACAATGGATAGACATTATTCTCACCTTGATAAATAGTCTTTATTTTTATTATTTTTATTTTCCTCTTATTCACCATTGTCCCAGGAGTAATAAAATGGCGTGTGCTGTGGTGCTTGGAAATACAAGGGTTGATACTTCAGCAGGCCTGTCAGTGTTTAAAGATGTCTTCTTTCCTGTGCGTTGGCAGCCCTCTGTTTCCTTGAATATGTGTGTGTGTGTGTAATTGACTGCAGTTTGTTACTTCAGCAGCTTGATCCCCCTCTGCGAGGTCATGGTGTGGCACAGCATCAAAGGAATGAAAGAAAAAATTGCAACTTTCCAGTTCTTTATCCTCTCACTCCCTATCTCCAGGTTTTAGCTCGGGAAATAAATTGCAACGTAAGTGGGGGGGAATTTTTTTAATATATTCATTCACTAAATGGTTTCTATTTAAAATAATTTAAAATAAAGTGGACATGGGTAATTTTCCTTTTTTTTTCTGATTTTTTTTTTTTTTTTTTTTTTTTTTTTTTTTTAAAACCTTTTT
>Ga0136643_10006622_pt1 | contig 16605 bp, 14 predicted proteins | sample TergutLab28metaG_FD_96883 | JGI IMG/M metagenome (GOLD analysis project Ga0136643, IMG submission 96883) | Labiotermes labralis P1 segment gut microbial communities from Petit-Saut dam, French Guiana - Lab288 P1 (version 3) (version 3) | ecosystem: Host-associated > Arthropoda: Insects >... | reverse complement strand
TATTTTTTTAATATTCTTGGGTTTTGGGGGAAACCCGTAAATGGTTAAACAAAATTTGGCGTAAAAAGTCGCCCCCCCCCCCTGCCAATTTTTCCCCCAAAACGCCCGCCCCCCCCCCCCCCCCCTACTAAAATGATATCAAACACTTGTGACCCCCCCCCCCCCCAGCCACAAGAAAATGAATTGCCTACAGGTTTAAAGCCAAAATACTTTCCAGTTGTACTATTTTACAAATGGCAAAGTCATAAAAAAGAATGCGCAAAGTTTAGGCCTATTGGAAACAGCAACAACAGGCTGCCTTGTACCCATTCATTAGTAGCTGGCATATTCCCTAACTGCAGTAAGAGAGGTCTAGCCAGCCCTGCACAGAATCATACTGGTTGTATTAATGCTTTTGTGACATCATGACATTTCAAGCCTTCCTTCCATCCTTTGTCGCATATGATCACATAGTCTGAAACCCCTCCCCACCCTGGAGCATGACAGCATTTATGGATGATTCCTTTGTTGGTGAACTGTCCTCTAGTTTCATGTCTTACGTTGTCCAGATTATCTGTATTGATTTGGCTTGGATTCCATAACCATTGCAGTATAACCTGCTTCTTTTTATCTTCAAAATTTAAACATTTCTCTTCAGACTGGTTAATGTTGCTTTCATTTGTAATGGCCTAAACTCTCTTAGACTGTGATTCTGATCTTATCTCTGATATTTTCCCAAGCCTTATTTCTCTCCCTACTATGATCTAAGCTGCCGAAAGCTTCACCTGTTTGAGAAATTAATTTGATACTGTTCTCTAACTTCCTCTGTCTGCTGTGCATTCTCCATAGGAACATCTTTAAAAAATTACAACTCTTTGATAGCAACTGAGTGAATATTCAGATATTTTAACATTGGGAAACAACAAGAACTGGGTAGAGGAGTTTAAAATCATGGCTTCTGCAGCAAGTAAAAAATGTGAAAGCAATGTCAGAAATGAAAACAGCAGAAAACACTGAAAGAGTATAAGCCATCATTGATCATAGCCACAGGTGATCAGCACACATTAAGTAACCCTCAACATATTGAACAGATAGCTGCTATATGTACTTCACTGTCACCTACATTATCACCCCCACAAAACACAATTTGTATACAAACCATCAGACCATGATTTTGCTTCAAGAAGTGCATGCTATGAGCAGTTTGTTACCTTAGTGAACGCAGATCCAGATGTTGTTTATTGCTTGAATATGACTGATGAAGCTCACTTTGAATAGTCTGGTTGTATGTATAAACAAAACGTGCCTTTTTAGAGTGAAGCTGACCCTTAATGATTTGCATTCGAAACTACTTCACCATCCGAGAGTGTGTCATACAGGATATAAGTATTTAGTGTCATCAGTCATTCTTTTTTCAAGGATGCAACTGGATGTATTGTTGTTGTGATGCCTGACTGTTGTGTGCATATGATAAATAAGCTCTTCTATCCAGAGAACTGTGATATTGACCTTGCCACCATTTGGTTCCACCAATTTGGATTAATAGCCCATACTGCTCACCAGTCAAGGAACACTTGAAGGGCTGTGTTTGAAATCACATTAGCGACATCTTTTGGTTGACATACTTGTGTGATGTGTCAGTTTGTGGTTTCTGTATATGGGGCTATGTCAAAAGCAGAATGTTTTACTCCCATTTGGCAGTTAACACAGTCTCAAACAGAGAATTTTTTAAGAAATACATTCCTTATCACCTGCTATGTTACTTTGTACAATTGAAAGTGTTATGAATGCAGTGCATCAGTTTTTGGTGGACACCATCTGATGGGGGTTGTTTTTAAGAAGTAACTTTGTTGCAGTGTTCCTAAATAATGGCAAACATTTGTCTATCAATGTGTGTTACATGAACTAAATTTTAATAAACTTTTGTCTACTAGTGTGTCTTTAAAACATGATGAATGAACACTGCCCCACCTGTACTTTTCATTTACTCATTTTTTGCATTATTTTGTGCATCGTCCTTTCTTTTCCTTCTACTTCCTCTTCTTTCTCTTCCTCCTCCTCCTCCTCCTCATCATCATCATCATCATCGTCATTGTATTGATCACTTGTGTCATAGAATGCCAGCCACTGCCAGGAATGTCTTCTCATTTTCTTCATGTTTCTTGAAATGACGCATGATGTATTCACTTAGCTGCAGCAGTGCTGCTGTACACTCTACTTGGTCAGGACAAACAAAACTGAAACATCTAGAAAACATGTGGTTTCTTTGTATTTATGTTCTGTTTTGGTCATATTCCTTGTTTTATCAGTTTGGTGTGAATCCAGCCTGAATTAATATTTTCTTTTTGTTAGAAAATCCAAGTTCAGCTGTTCCTTCATTACTAAACAGCTCAGTCATCACCAACACCAAATAGTGTAACTACCAAAATAAGTTTAATGTAGTATGGAAATCAGTAGGAGGAACTCTCAAAGTCTTTTTGTTGCAATTGGTCTAGAAGTTGTAGCAAAAGGTAATGGGTGCAGGATCTGTGGGGGTGAGCTGTTTGGATGTCCTGTTACATTGTTAGAAAATACTTTGTTTTGTTCCCTGAAACAGTAGGCTGTTGGTTTTTCTTACATAATTTTATCCCTATCAGTGGACCACCATGTTGCTGCCATACCTTAAGCTGTTTGTTTATTGATGCCCCTCAGAAATGTTTGTTCTTAATTTTTAACCTACCGCCAGTATACTACATGAATCTGGCAGTCACACTACCCTTCTGTGAGGCAAGCACTTTAAAGTATGACACACATCCTTGTAGTTTTGTGTTTGGTGGTCTCTAGGGTTTGGTGTGCATGATGATGGACATCATGTAGGCTGTGATAGTACTAAAGTTGTATGTTGTAATTGGTGTATGGTGTGTTTATTATGACACTATGTTCATACTTCTCAGCTTAGTTTTGTGGGTATTGAAACCCTTTGGTGCCGAACAATGCATATGTTGTATTGCAGGCTGATGGATTTTATTCCTTACTGATGCAGCATATGCATCAGCCACTGTGGCATTTCTTGTACAGCCCTGTTGAGGTTTTTACCATTTATATTTTTTAAGAGTTTGTAATTAAATCCTGTAATTTAAATTCAGGGTTTTGCAGAATGCACCAGGAATTTAACGTGTGAGGATTTGTTTCAATGTACCTTGTAGGATTGTTAGTTTTAAAGTTTGATTTTCTATGTTCTTCAGAGTGTTTTTGTTTAAAAATACTTGTAAAAGTAGTGTAAATGCAGAACAATGTCCTCAATTTGTGTGAATATCTTGTGATGTATGTAAGACACATGGACATGTGAACACACAATATCAGGAACAGCAGCAGTGGAAGGTTTAAGCTTGCTAGTCATTTTAACATACATCCAGGAAAGGAAAAAGTCTTGCTTACAGACTTCAAAATTTTTGAGGTGGTGCCTAGACTAAAAAAAAAAACCTCATGCCCTGTTTGAGACATTCTGTCTTTGGATACAGACTCAGCATATGTGGGTGGAAGTATCTTCTGTCCAAATATGCTACGCACTCATTATGTTGATGTACAGGAGGGCAGAGGGGAGCAATTAAGCAGTGTGCATAAAGTAATGCAGTGCCACTCTGGGTGCTTTGGCAAAGAGATACATGTCTTCTCCTAGCTAAGGATGGAAGCATGATTCCTTAGTCATGCAGGCCATAGCCAAGTCACAATACTTGCTACACACTTCCAGCTCTTGCTTCCTGCACTGTTATGAGTTTTAGTGCTGTCACGGCAGTGAGTACTGAGATTATGGTCTTCAGGTTGTGACTTCATGTAATCTCAGAAGTGGATATGAACATTTGGGATAGTACTCTACCTACATATTTATGGTCTGAGTGATTAGGGTGATAATGTGGCAAAGTTATTTAGTGATTACTCAGAAGTGGTGGGAAAGGTAGAGGAAAGGCTCTGTTGGGGCTGATAAGAACAGTGCAACAACATTCAGAAGTTGCTCTTTTGGAGGCATAACCACATCTCCCCTGAAGATGCAGGCTGCAGGTGTCCACAAACATTGCTACTTATGTACCATACTACATGTCTTATGTTTCAAAAATCTTTACAGTCACTGCTGTGAGAATCCCAAGTTTTACACTCACTCCCTGTTCTGTGTTTATGAAATGGATAGAGCCTTACTACCATTCCATGTTTATTCTCTGATTGCATGACACTTTGTTGTTTGGATAATTTGTATGTGTTTCCTTATGTTTGAAGGTGCTATATTATGCCAATATTTTGGCGGGGGAACTGGATCCGCCAGAACTACGACAAGAAGACTGCAGTACTGCCACAGATGACTCGCTCCTGAGTAACATCTCTGGTAACAAAAACCCTCGTCCACCACAGCATGAAGATCCACTGGGGGCAGAATTACAAGTTAATGTTCTTGACTCACGATGTCCTTACCTTCCATTTACTGAGTTCTACAATGAACTTCTTAGTGATACCATTGAAATGGATAAGGACTTTGCGCACTATAAGAGTGAATCAGCAACATCATCTTCACAGCAGACAAAAAAGTTCAGCTTCATGAACTACGCCTTCATTCTTACACCTGCAACCAAAACTCTGGGGCTTTACTATGACAATAGAATACGGATGTACAGTGAGAGGAGGATGAGTTTCTTTCACTCTGTCGTCGGACAGCCAACGAATCCATACCTGCGACTCAAAGTTAGAAGAGATCACATTATAGATGATGCTCTAGTGGAGGTATGTTTCCAACACACTTTTTGGCTACTATCTAATCTCTGTCCAAAACTTTTTTGAGAAACTTTTTCTTCTGTAAGTTGTGACTGCTCAGGGTATAACGTAAACTCAGGGGTGTTGTGGACAAACTGTATGTATCCAAGTCTGTCTTGAGAAGACAGAAGTTGCTTAGCTCATTGAGAAATGTCCTTGCTTTCATGATAACTGGTGGTTCGTCATCATGTTCATGAGAACTCACTATTGCTTCCTGTCCTTAGCAAGATAAATTCAGTCCACATTCTGACACGTATTTCGTTAAGATATGCATAATCTTCCACATGTCCTTTCTGTTTAGGTTTTTTGAATGAATCTTGTATGTTTTTTATCTCTTACATTCTTTTTTACCATTTTCTTCCTGTCTCATCCTCCATTTGGTAAACTTCATAATATTTGCTGGGAGACAAAGTATGATTTTCTGTGACTTTGGTGTTTTTGTAAATTTATACACTTTTTAAGAAATATGAGACTGAAATTCAGAGTTCCAGGATGTGTGATGTGTAGAGTTACCATTGTCTAATGAAATTTTAAATCCTTTGTGTTGGCTTAGTACTACGGCTGTGAACTGTAAGTTTTCTTACATTATGTCAACTGATCTGTAGCATCTGTGGAATGGAAGATTTTGTATACATATTTGATGTTACTTCAAGAAGAAGAAATTGAGTGGTTGCAAAGTTGCTCTCATCTGGAATGTGATATGGAACGGTTTGGCAGTAGGGTCCTTTGAAACATTGGTACATGTCTGAGAGACTACAGAGTGTCATATACTGGAAGACTGTGATCTTGGGGTACAGATGTCTTCTTGTGACTGAATATTCTGGATTACTTTCTCATTCTCAGTGTGTGTATAGGAAAGCATACAAACTGTGTTTTAGAGATTATGTAGCTCTTTGTTCTTAGTGGATGTACCACTCTTTTGGAGAAACCTGCTGCTTGCTTTTCTGTCCAAAGAAGAGGCATTGGGTTTCACCAAAATTTCATGATGTCACTTCATTATTTTAATATTCACCACCAACAAAGCCTTATATTGTGTACATTTTAGAGAATTTTATATTATGATTTAATGTGAAATTCACCAAATTCTGTATCCTGCTTGCATTCTTACTTGCTGCTTTGTGTCTTATTGGGTTGTGCTGAATTATTGTTGCACCTGAAGGTGGTAAGGTCTGAATCATCATGATTGAGTTAAAACTGTAGTAACCCTTAAAAACTAAAATGACCCTGAACTGTATTTTAAGATTCACGTCATAACTGCATGGTAAACACACTGCATCTGGGTTATAAAAAACAATCAGCAGATGCGGTATAAGAAAATAGTCACTGTTTGTTTTGTTCTGATATCCATAAAAAACTTGTAAACAAAGTGCATGAGCAGAACATAGAAATTTGAATGTTTAATCTACTAGTAAATAAGGTAGCGACAAGACCTTAAAGGGTTGTTAAGTTGAATGTTTTACTGTTGATTTTTAAGAATGTGTTTTCTTTTTCTCAGTTGGAGATGGTAGCAATGGAAAACCCAAAAGATTTAAAGAAACAGTTGGTTGTTGAATTTGAAGGAGAACAAGGCATTGATGAGGGAGGAGTGTCTAAAGAATTTTTCCAGTTAATTGTAGAAGAAATATTCAACCCTGATTATGGTAAGTCCTGCTAATTATTGTGGAGAGGAAAATAAGTTCTTTTTTTACTTGTATATTACATAATACAGGGACAAGACAGTCATCAAATCAGTCGATACAAATGGTAATGCTGTAGACATGTGTTTAGAAAATTTTAGGTTCATGCAGTTTAGTATTGCAGGGAATTTTTTTTTTTTCATAAAAAATTTGGCTCTTGTGTATGGGGAAATGGATATCTAGGACTCAGATAACAGGGACTCCCTATACTGTCATTGTATTTGCCTCAAGGGTCGAGGAAATCAGGGAAGAACTTGTCATGGTAGTCTGTGTAGGGGTTGCGATTTAACCTTGAAGCTTCCAAATATTTAACAGGCAAGAGGCCTGTGCACTTGACTTTGATGTTCAGTGATATCCCTGAATTGAGTTTCATTTTATTTAACAAATGAAGTGTTTTAACATTTAGATTAGACCTTGTTCATTTTTGAGGACATTCCCTTTCATTAATGAGCAGTTTGCTGTAGCTAATGACAATATTCAATTTGTAACTATAATGTGAATAGACCTATAATAAGTTCAAACAAGAATTATGATTCTTAAAGTCAGCATTGTCTGTTGAGATTGCATCCTTCTGGGACATCATGCCATGTAATCTGGAAGAGATTTAGAATCATTTCAGAGAAACCTGCCATCCTTTTCTTCTGCCTTGAAGGTGGAGGCATCAGGTTCCTCCCGAAGTTAGTTAAGCCTTACCATACTACATGCTGTCATATCATCCCAGGAAACCATCATATTCATAATATATTTCTGAAGTTTAACAACAGTGATATGTTGTTGTTGTTGTCATCATCATCATCATCATCATCATCACACTCCAATTAGATGTCCATTGTTTGATAAAGGAGCATATTTAGCAACGGTATGCTGTCTCTGTCCTCAGGTGAAAATGGTGGGGGGAGGGGGCTGCACAGAATTTGACTCATTTTCATTCATCACATAAAGTCAGATCAAGGGTACCCATTTGAAGGCCTACTGCTGAAGGTCAGGTTTATTTCATGGTCCAGACTGAATCATCTGTGGGTGGAGATGGAGCCAGTCCCCAACATATTGGTCTTAAAATGCCGCATTTGAATCACATGGTGGGCAACACCCAATTGGAGTGCCATAATAATAACAGTAATGGTAGTAATGGTCATGGGCACCATTTTGAGAACCTTGTAGCTCATTATTGTGTTTGTTACATATACTGTGTAACCTGACTTCAGTGGTCTTTTGTTGCAGGAATGTTTACATTTCAAAATGAATCACAGACTGTATGGTTTAATCCAACTTCCTTTGAAAGTGATGCTCAGTTTACACTTATTGGAATTGTACTAGGTCTAGCGATATACAACAATATTATTCTGGATGTCCATTTTCCAATGGTGGTTTATAAGAAACTTATGGGCAAGAAGGGCACATTCTATGACCTTGAAGACTGGAACCAAGTAAGGCTTAAATGCATTTTCTGTAACATGTAAAACTATTTTAACATTTCTTGAATATGAACCTTTACACTTTCACTATAATGTAGAGGACCTGTAGTTTGTGCTTTGTGCAGAGAAACATAAATTGTCACTGGGATGTGATATTGGTAGTTAAACGGGGCATTTTTTTTTTTATTTTTTATAATGGAATTAAAAGAAAATGTGGTATCATACTCAACAATTTTTTGAATGTTTTTGTATTGTGAGCTCAGACGGTGATGAGGCTATGAGCTGGATTTTCAAAGATTTATGGTTCAATTCCTGGCAAGGGCAAGAGATTTTTCTCTTCTACAAAAGTTTAGACCAGCTGTTTTGTCCACCTGACATCCTATCCAGTTGGTACTTGGGGGTTTTTACACTGGAGGAAAACAACGGGGCCATGAAATTGTTTGCTGTCACAACTGGCACCAATGTTAAGAACAGGTGGAATACCATGACATCTCCATATGTCTTCATGGTGTGCACAGGAACAACTTTGTATTTATGGTTACTGCATTTCAGTTACTTAGAATGGGGGAAACCTGTATTTTCTTAATTATGTTTTATATATTTATTTTCTTTTTGCTTTCAATGGTAATAACATTCAAATATTGGCATGTGGACCCCCTAATCTGAGGCACATTTCTATTGAATAATCTGGCCTTGTAGGTATTAGTATTTCAGAGGAGCATGAAGCATCCTCTCCAAAAAATTTATTGCCTCATATTTTGAGAATTTCAAGTTTCAAGTATAATACACTTATTCCTTGAGTTATGGATATGAACTGTTCTATGAAAACTATTCATAAGTCAAAAATCCATAAAGCAAAAGCACAGTAGCAAATGTACTGATGTATGTGCTTGCATGTCCTGCTTTGTAGACCCTTTGTCCTTGAAAGTTAAAAAGTAATCCTTACAGGAAAAAAACAAGCAGTGCATTTGAGGTCTGTATTTTGTGGGTTGTGGCACTGTTTCACTTCCCAGAAAATGGGACACCTGAGCATGTACAAATTAGTGTGTGGTAAAACAACAGCCCATAAATTGAATGTCTGAATTGTAGGGGTTGGGTGTACTATCACAGACATTGTCACATTAATTATTTTAGTGTTCATTCGTGTAAATGTATCCACTTCACTGTTATATCAGCTTCTCGTTTTAAGTTAACCCATATTATATTACGTTTGAAATTTCTTTATGTACCCTTTGCAAAATGTCAGGTGTCTAAATGTTTCTAAGTGACATAAGTTTACAGCTTCCATTATAATTCCAGTCATTTTTAATTTTCCTGTATTTTGTCTGTGTTTGGATTTACCTAACCTTCTATTCACTAGAGTTATTTATGCCAGATATTTATTAGCCAAATACACCAAAATGTCTTCCACACTTGAAGATAAACATGGGTTAAAGGTGATTATTTTGCTGACATCATGATGCTCCATGGCAAAGTGTAGATAAAATCTTCAACTGACAGTTACAGTCATGGTTGAGTGGTCAAACAGGAAATTGGTATTTTTTGGAGATCCAATATGCTACTTTGAGTCTTGGTATGGGCATAAGTTTTTTACTGCTCCTCCCCCCTCCCACCAAACATGCTGTGATACTAATTGAAACTGTACATTTACATTATTTAAGTACGTGCCTCAAAAGTTATTTGTACTGCATTGGTGATGCCAGGAGTGTGAGTGAAGCAGAAATTCCTGTTATTTTTCTGTGATTTGTTATTTATTGGCATTGTGATTGAAAGGGTTCATGTTTGAATGTGACTGTACTCAGACAACTTTATTTGCAAAACACACACATTAAAAGCATTTTGTTTCCTGAAGTATACCACTTATACAAAATACGAATTAGATGTTAGCGCATGAAATGGCTCATTCCAAGGCATGGCTTCTTCCATATGGTGTCCAGACTTCTGGAGCTTGGATTGCACATCACCTTCATTTTCAGCAAGGAATACTTATGGATTGAACATAACACTCAGACAAAACAAGTTATTGCTTATGCATTTTAACTTAATGGTGGGTTGGTTTGTGTTATTTTTGAATCAGATATCAATACACTTGTTGTTTGAGCAACAGAGACTCGGAGATAGCATCATATGCTGGGTGGTTCCTCTGTATATAGTTATGCTTTTTTGTTTACAGTTGAAAGGGCAGTTGTAAATGTAGGGGTGGGGTGTTCAAACATTACTTTGGATCTACTACAACATAAGTGGTGTATGGGACTCAAACCAGTTCTTCTTCATTCTTGTCACTGTGGCTTACTGCTTTATATTACTTGCAAGCGCTTCACAGCTCTTGTTGAGGAGGGACAGTTCAGTGCAGGCACTGCAGTGGACAGTATGGTATCCCAAAGTCTGTGGAAGGAGCATGGTTACAGAAATACCAGGTGGATGCGATAGGTTGGAAGACATGTATGAATTTGGTTGTGGTGTGTATTCAGCTGCGTTTAGGATGGTGCATTTGATAGCCAAAGTTCAAAGGGACCCTTTTATCAGTGCAAGGAAGCCTAAGGTTGCCATCATCTTTCCTGGACATAAATGTGCTGTGAATTCTAGACTTATGGAAGCCGGTTTTAGAGTATGCTGCACTGAACTGAAGGATCTCTTTACTGGTGAACATGAATTGTACCATCCAGCACCTGCTGAGAGCAAAGTAAATCACCTGTGGGATAGATTCATATTCTCTGATGAATCAACTTTTAACACAGCAAATGGTCCAGTATTAGTGTACAGACCATGGGGTCATCATTAAATATCTCATCTTCTACATACATTGGGGGGGAATGCTCCATTACGTAGAAGAGCACTTCAATGTAATAGCATGCTGAGAACTTAATGGTGTCTTCTGTAAAAGTAAAGTTCTCCATGTCCACACTTTGAAGGCTCAGCTCAACATGGAGGTGAGTTCACACCCTGGCCACTGTCCCCATGAAGAACCACAGTACCTATTGAAGAGGAGGATGGGTGGACTCCAGGGCCGGTCTGGACATTTTGGAGAAGAGAAAAATCTCTTGCCCCTTCCAGGATTCAAACCCCAGATCATTCATTCCATATCCTAGTCACTATACCCACTATACTACTCCACTTCCAGAAAGACCACTCCTTCATTGACAATTTTAATTTGGTTCAGGAATGGCTATTGCTGCAGACCAATTTCTGACTGACTGACAGACAGGCCACAGCAAGTGCCTGCTTTGAACCAACTAAGAATGTGTGGAGTGAGGTGAAAAGAACCATGCAGGAAGCCTGGCCTCTCCTTCCTGCAAAAAATAATGATGCTGTCTTTACCCTTCCATCAGATGGTTAGGATGAGGTTGCTTCGTCTCAGCATCATGTCTGATCCGCCATTGAATCCATGCATTTCATCGTTGATGAGTGGATTGTGGACATAATACTAAAGATGCAGTGCTTTGGAAACAGCACTTTTAAGGATTAACATATTAGTTCATATCTTTATGTGTGACATTCTTTGTTGGTTTGTGTTGTGTGACATTCTTCAAGTAACAAAACACTTGTAAAGAATGTATTTTTTGCCAGATGTTTGCTGACACTCACTGTTAAATGTGGTCCTTTTAAACCAGAAAAATCAGTAAATGACAAATGATGGAAAAATAATAGAAATATCTGCTTCATTCACACTTCTAGCCTTGCCAGTGCAGCACAAACTTTTGAAACATGTAGTTATGTAGCGTAACTGCACACTTTCAATAAGTGTTTCTGCAAATGCAATGTATGCAAAAAAAAAAAAAAAAAAAACACTTGGGTGTTGTTCTTAATATTATTCATGTCTGTGTATTAATAAACATTTTTACATGATAAACTCAACAAATGCACTCATGATGAAATTATATATTTACACAAAATTTGTCATTAACTTTGCATTCACCTCATGTGGTATGTAGAACCATTGAAATGACTGTGTATAACAATTAATCAGATACTTGTAATTATTTTTACTATTTACTATAATTGTATATTAATTCCAGAACCATTGTAAAGAACTATAAAACTACAACCTCTACAACCTATGAACTAGTTCTCCAGTGCTACAAGCAAATTTTGTGATATCTGTGGATATTTTATGGACAATTTTAATCCGTTTAATCCATCTGTGTTTATATATATGCTCTATTAATGTTAAATAACCCCCTGAAGATGATCAAGATAGATCAAAACATGTTGGAGTTATGACAAATTGTGTGTAAGAATGTAATTTGAACATTAGTGCATTTGTTGGTTGTATTGTGTGTGCTAGGTGGTCTTCTGCTTTGTCAGCTGAACTGTGTGTTAACATGGTTGTTGAAATCTTCATTTACACATTGAAGCAGAACCTAGTCACATCATAGAAGATAAACGCATTTTAATCCATGGTTATCCTCAAATTAGGCTGGCATGGTGTCTTTGGTTATTAGATATCTTGCTTAAATAAATATAATGAGCTGAAGGCAGAGAAAAATCACACATGAACAGATGTAAGGAAATTGTGAAAGAATGGAATTATGAAGGCAGCTGTGCGCTTTTGTCATTCTGATCTGGAAAATTTCAAGTGTTTGACTTTTATTGCACAGAATGTAAAGGCAGGTAGCCATATTTATATTCCAGATTCTTAATTTAATTGCATTTAAATTGGATTAAATATTATTTCTTCTAGCACTGTCAGGTTTTAAAATGTAAAAAAAAAAATTTTTCATAGATAACTAAATGAATGTTAGTGTACTGTGAGTTATTTTTAACAGAGTTTCACATATGCTGTGGAGGTGGCCAAAACCTAAAGTAGTACAGAAAACAGATTACATTATATTCATGAAAGACTGCACATGGAATAACTTGAATATTATGTAGCCAGTATGAAACCTGTTAACATTTTTATATACTGTACTTTGTGTGTGATTTCTTATTGCCATGCCATACTGGTGATACTAAAGTGTGTGTGTGTGTGTGTGTACCTGTTTTTATGCACACGGTATCATAATATAAACTTTTCAGACCTTCTTCACGGGACTAAAAGGAATGCTGGAATATGAAGCAGATGACATGGAAGAAACTTTTGTGCAGACATTCCGTATCTGCTACCAAGATGTTTTTGGTACAACTTTCTTTCATGAGTTGAAGGAAGGAGGTGATCAAATATATGTATGCCAAGATAACAAGAAGGTGAGGTAATTAACATTGGAATGGAAAGCAGAATAATTTGAAGTAAACTTATTTGTACTTCTTAAAGTGTTCCTGTCATAAAGAGTGTGATGGTTTGTGGTACAACTAATGATTTTTCTTTGTAGTTTTGAAACTGATTTAGTTATAGATTATGTTACTTGATATTGCAGTTGTTAGCACTTTTAGTACTTTATGGCAGTTGTATGTACAGAAAAGTGTACTTTGCCTGTATAGTCTCTTGAAAGTCATAATTATTTAATGTTGAACTGTTGTTGCTCACTCAGAAAATAATTTGGTGTAGTTGACGCTGCAAGATTAACAGGGACAGACTTTGTGTTATGATTCCACCTACATGTTTCTTTTCTGTCCATGTTTTTTATCTGAAAGCTGACACTTACTTCTGAAGCATTGTGCTGATCAGCTTAGCCCCAGACATTGGACAGTCTCTACTGGATGCCCTTATGTCAAGAGGTGACATGTTTCTGGTGTTGATGCTGTGTAGAATGCCAGAAAGCAGTGTTTTAAAGGAACCTTTAGCCTTTATCTTCTGGTCCAAACATGGAGGCAGTAGGTTCTTTTGAAACAGTGGTAACTTTTTTTCCCAAACTGCCCTGCGTTATGTTCGTCATGAGAAACTCAGATCTCATACTTACATTATGATGCTTCAGTACAGTAGAATTCTTTTATTCTAGCATCCACAGTACCAGACATGTGCCAGATTATCAAGTATTCTGGGTTATCAGACAGTACCTATACTGACCTAAGTTCTTTCTGGTAATTTTTTTGTTCCTTCCCTCAGAAAATGTGCATTTTCAGTTGTTTTCATTTCACCATATGGGCAATTAACTCTTTAAATTATCATAGATCCAGTAACAGGCTTTCCCTTAGAACAAATTGCTGTAAAGCACTTCTACTACACCTTGTCCAATTGCACTAATTTAGGCTCTGGCACTTGAAAAGGTCCTTGACACTTTCACTTGATGCCATAAACAATCATAATTGGTCCTGCTGTGTCCTTGTATCATAAATAGTTCATTATTCATTGAGGTAGAAAGCCATAACCTCTCATTGCCTTTCACACTTTCAAGCTTCCTAATTATTTCATGTTGCTGAGGAAAGATTAAAATTACATGCTTCCTGTTGCCAGCAGTACCTTGTATACTCATCTTTGTATTGTATGAAGCCATTGTAATAGCTCAGTGCATACGTTAAATTCCAGCCAACCCAAGATAAAATCATGGAATCAGTACATGCACTGAAAGTTATGGACAGTGGAACTTTGGTCATGGGACTATTTTCCTCAAGTGTTGAACTGTCAGGAGTGCCAGATTAAAGGACTTCTACTGTGTGTGTGTGTGTGTTTACATGTGTAAAGTAACTATTTGTTGCTCTCTTTCTTATTGCAGGAGTTTGTTGATTTATATGCAGATTTCCTCTTGAACAAGTCAGTAGAGAAACAATTTAGAGCTTTTAGACGTGGCTTCCAGATGGTGACCGATGAATCGCCACTCCATCTGCTTTTCAGGCCTGAGGAAGTAGAGCAGTTGGTATGTGGTAGTAAGGTAAGAGCCTCACCTAAGTATCATTCCTTTTCATGATTTTTTCTGAGCATGTGAATTCAATCTGTCTCCTCCACTCTGCTTGACAAAAAAGTGTGAATGTAGTATGGGGACCTCTCTTTCTTATATATGTGACTCTTTCTTACACTCCTGAGTTTGAATTTCATTGTTTGTTTTGAGCATTTTCTGTTTTCAAGGTTACTAGTATATCCACACAACATTTATTTTCTGGAGGCTGAAGATTTAAAGTGCCTGGCAATGTGGTCCTAGTGGCTGAGCTTTAACTTGTGTGTCCTGATATTCATATGGAAAATGATGGATAATGACAGTTCCTGTGGGTGTAATCTGTTATTGAAACTGTGGGTGTAATCTGTTACTGAACCTGTGGGTGTAATCTATTATTGAACCAGATTATTTTCTGGAGCTCTAAATGAGGGAGGCCCAAGTTTGATCCAAGGCCAGTCCACGTGGAATTTATGGTGGACGAAATAGCACTAGGCCAGGTTTTTCTACATGTTCTTCAGTTTTTCTTTGGCATTATCATTCCAGTAATGCTTAATTCTCATATTGCTTTCATGCCATACATAATATCAGCAGTTGGCAGTGTCATTAAATAAAGTCCACTTCTGTGAAATCTGAAGATGAATTCTGGAAATAAGTTTCAGATTTAAAAACTTCACAAAGCAGGCGTAAGGGAGATCAGCCATTACTTAACTGTGTTCCTTTCTGTTCAGAACTTTGACTTCAACGAATTGGAGGAAGCAACAGAGTATGATGGTGGCTACACATCAGACAGTCCCATAATTCGAAATTTCTGGGAGATAGTCCATAAGATGCCTCTTGAATCACAGAGGAAGTTACTGCAGTTTGCTACTGGAAGTGATCGGGTTCCTGTGGGAGGTCTGAGTAAACTCAAGTTGATAATAGCAAGAAATGGTCCAGATTCTGACAGGTTGGTATGCATAGTCATATGCACACAATAGCTTTTTGTAAGCTCAAGTTAATCATAGAAAGAAATGGTCCAGATTCCAACAGGTTGGTGTGTACAGACACATACATGCTGCAGCCATAAGTAGCTTAAGCTGATCATAACAAGAAATGGTCCAAATGCTGACAGGTTCGTGAGTGCATATGCATACACACAGTAGGCCTTCATAAGTTCAATTTGATCATAGCATAAAATGGTCCAGGTTCTGACAGGCTAATACATGGAAGACACACTACTCTTATCTGCATGAGGAGGAACAACCTGTTGTGTTTATTAATGTATCTGTTCATATAGTTAACTGTGGTAAGTAAAGCAAAACTTTTTATTTCCAGGATGCAGAGTAGCTGTACTTCATCTGAAATAACACGGGTTGGGAAAATAAAGTTTACTTATATAGCTTTAATAATAATAATAATAATAATAATAATAATAATAATAATAATAAAAATTAGGGTTATCACATAAATAACTTCCAAAAATTCTGCCACAGTGCTTGCACATCTGTGTAACAGCCATGACTGTAGCACACATTGGCAAGTGTACACTGTAAATTATATAGTATTGTGGCTGTTCTCTATTAGGTCCATGGCAGGAAGATTAAACAAATAGGAAAGTTACATTTTATATGTACAGTAAAACTTCATTCATTTTAAATCATTTGATTCAAAACACAATATAATTCAAAATATCTGATGCTCCACAGCTTATAACATAGGATTGTATGTACGTTTTAATGGAGATAATTCTAAATATATTTAATTTTGTGTTTGGAGCTCATGGTCCTCTGATTACTGAAAGTTGAAGTGTTTGAAAAACAGTAAAACTCCAGTAGTACAGAACTTGACCTGTCATTCCCTTTAGTATGGCAGAAAAACTGGTGAGTGTTTGTGAATGAGCTTTGACCCCCCCCCCCCCCCCCCCCCCCCCACAAAAAAACAACACGCACCCCAAAAACAAAAAAATACCAAAACAAATTATTTCTATTCCCTCTTTCCCTCTCCCCACCTTTTTTCTTTTTATTTTTT
>Ga0136643_10006621_pt1 | contig 16607 bp, 11 predicted proteins | sample TergutLab28metaG_FD_96883 | JGI IMG/M metagenome (GOLD analysis project Ga0136643, IMG submission 96883) | Labiotermes labralis P1 segment gut microbial communities from Petit-Saut dam, French Guiana - Lab288 P1 (version 3) (version 3) | ecosystem: Host-associated > Arthropoda: Insects >... | reverse complement strand
CTTAAACACAGCCTGCAAAATAACAATAACCCTGTAATTTCTAAAAGCTCTAGCAAATAAGTAATCCACATGTAAACACTATGGGATCCCAAAGTGGACAAAGCATCTGGTAAAGTAATTGTAAGGCCTGAAGATGACTAACATCTAGTCGAAACATGTAGCCTTACTATAGAATAAATAGATTGTGCTGACGTACATTTGTGTAATACTTATTGATATTTCGTCACTGTTTGTTAAAGTATCCGTTGGCATTGCATTTTAATACTTTTGCTTTAAATTCTCGTACCTGTTGATGACGCAAGCTTAACCAACTATGACAATTTTAATGGAATCCCTCCTGCTGTGTTGTGACATATTAATACTGGCATACATATTACCATGATTATGAATATGTCACAGCTCAGCAGAATGGATTCAGTTAAAACTGTCAGAGCTAGTAAAGCTTACACCATCAACAAATAAAAGAATCTAAAACAATGCAATGCAAACATATACTTTAACAAATTACGTTCAATTTTTTTTTTTAATTGTTGCACCATGGATTCTGTAGTTATTTAATTAGACACACCAACACATGTATATATATATAATTTAAGAAGTCTAAAATTTACATTAAAACATTGAAAACGCTCCTACATGTTTTGATCACACGATCATCCTCAGGGAGCATACATTGTTCCTTGCTAAAGTTATAATTTAACACATTCTGTGAATTATTTCATTATGTTAACTTTGGTGCTGCTGCAGCATGTCTGTAAGTAGAAATATGTTTATTGATTAGACTATCAAAGCAATATAGTAAGTAAGAATTGAATATTATACACAAATAATTAGGCTATCCGGATTCTTACTTACTATATTGTTTTGACAATCTAATCAATAAACATATTCCTACTTACAGACATGCTGCCACAACATCAAAGTTAGCATTACGAAGTAATTCATTGAACATTTTAAATTATAAATTTAGCAAGGAACAATGTATGCTCCCTGAGGATGATTGTGTGATCGAAACATGCAGGAGTGTTTTAAGTGTTTTAATGTAAATTTTAGACTTCTTAAATAATATATATATATGTGTGTGTGTGTGTGTGTGTGTGCATGTGCTGGTGTGTGTAATTAAATAAATGATGTTTAAACTTGTTTGTGGTAATATATACATCAATATTAATGTCACAGCACAATGGGATGGATTCCATTAAAACTGCCATGGCTAGTCAAGCTTATACCATCAACAAATACATTAATCTAAAACATAGTATATTACAATGCTATACCAACACATACTTTAACAAACAATGTTTAAATATGTTTGACGGTACTCTACATACCAACAAGTTTTTGTATATCTCTTTGTCCAGCAATGAACTTGTAAGAAAATTTTCCACAATTAAATTATTTATTTATTATTTTTATATTGTATTGTTCATATGTAGTCAAGATGGCAAAGTCAGTATAATGAACAGGTTGATCCAGACGATCCAGAGTTCAAATCTCAGCAAAGGCAAGAGATGTCTCTCTTCTCCAGAACACACAGACTGGCTCTGTGATCCAACCACAGAGGTACATACAATGGCTGGGGCGCAAGGTTGATGACTCATCTCCATCTAGTGGCAAGGTCAAGAATGAGTGCAGCTAGAGTTCCATTCCCCCCTACACCATCATGATGTGGACAAGGACTCTACACCCTTTCACCCCTTTACTGCTGACATGGAATATTTTTCATGGAACTATTGGCAACATACTTTCCATAATCCAAACTATACACCAGCACTCCAAATGAACATTCTTGGTTCACACAAATATATATCTCATGCACAGAGACCACTGCTGTTACTAATAGGAGGGAATACTCAGCACCTGTATCATGTTTACACAAGGAAGTTGTTGGCTGCCCCACCTTTACAAGCAAAGGTCATATTTCTCTATGTTTGGGGGCATGATAAAGCTACCTCTCTGTATATTAATGCTTCAGATACTGTATTATGAATACTACATCAGCAGAAAACCCTCATCCACCAATTCAAAAAACAAAATATATACAGCAAGATGTAAATCAGGCAAACACATATATAGGACAATATTTATATTGCAATAATTGATACTGCATGACTTCAGACACATTTTCCAGCCTAGTCATAAACGCAAAGATATGACAAACTGACAACCTGTCATTTCATCCTAAATAATGTAGGTTCAAAGGGGCATTGAAACAGGTTTCTCTCCAAGTCTTCAGTTTTTCTATGTCCGTATCAATCCACCAGTGCTCCATGATCATCCATCAGCAATGCTATATAATCTTAACAATTAACAGCATCATTAAATAACACACTTAGTAAAGTGTAGCTTTAAAATATTATGTATGTACAAGTAACAAAGTATACAGTCTGTCACATGAGTAAAGAATATATCAGCACATACTTTAATTTGTGGGACATATTCTGTCCATATTAGTATTGTTCATAACCACTTCTACTGATATTACTTAATAATATCCAGCATCCAACAACCCATTTTAAACATTCAATTTCAATACAGTCTGCAATGCAGAACTCCAATTAAATTAGTACAGTCATCTCTAATATAAAAGACACAAAATCAAGCTTCATGTAACACATTCGAGGAACAAATGTAATTAATCTGTCTTATCGTCGCTCTCTATATCGATGATGATCTCTGTCATGATCTCTTCTTTCACTTGTTCGCCACAAGAACTCATCCACTGAACGATCATATGAACGCTTATCTGAATGACTGGTGGAACGGGGTGGCAATGAGTACTCTGGAAGTGGCAAACCATCATAGTAGCGTGGGGGTGGAGGCATAGAATCATATGGGGATGAGGCTGAGGAACCATACATTCCTGGGGGAGGAGCATATGGCATTGGAGGAAGCTGATGTTGCAGAGATCGCATATAGTCTGCTACATATGCTTCAGCTGCTGCAGCTGCACCACCGTATGGTCTGTTGCAGTCTCTAGAACTTCCAAACCACAGTGAGAATCTGTCCCGTGACCGTGATGATGAAGAGCTTTTGTATATGTTGCCACTATTGCCAATACGACTACGGCTGCTAAGAAAGAACTTTCGACGCCCCCTGCTAAAGGATCCTCCACGTCCACGCCAACTGTATGTTGATCGAGGTGAAAAGCGACTACTGCTTATGTGCCTGTGGTGGCTATCATATCTGTAACGTGAACTATGAGGTTTCACCATTTTTGCTGCTTCCTTCGATTTCCTGAGTATGGGGGTCATTTCAATTCCATCATCCACTGGAAAGAGTCGACACAATTCTTCTGCTACTTTCGGCTCAATCTCTTGGCCATCACGGCCAATTTTAACAGGTTTTCCTTCATTCCATGGATTATAAAGATGCATAGTAGAATTAAAGGGCAGTTCCTTACGACAAACCCAGTCCACTCTAAACACTCCTCCAAGGGCTTTGGCTGATAGACCAGGAGGTAAAACCCATGATATTGGAGATACATCTCTACGAGATTCCCCATGCAGTCGTGCAAAACCTGCAAACTTCCCACTTTCTTTCACTGAGAAAATAAGTAGAACGTTTCTGGATTCCCTGTATGCCTGATTAAGTTTCAACTCATTCTGTGGAAGAGTAGACCACACCCCCTTTGCTTTAGACAGAGTCACATTCTCAGCATTGTTACTTTTGATAACAAAAAAGCGAGCATCTCTGAATAAGTAATTCAATTTTGTCATATAGTCATAAGATCTGACCTTCTCTCTTGATTTAGACCTCTTCACCTCTGGAGGTGAACTCTTTCTGTCTCTTGAACGACTCCTTCTATGTCTTGAATGTCGGTTTTTGTGGTCTGAAGAATCAGAACTGACAGAGCTGATACTTGGTTGACTGGAACCACTTTCTGATGAAGATGAACTGACCTCACTACGGGTGTCGTACTCTGGCATCTCGTCCAGTTTTAACTCATCGCCCATTTCTTCGCCAAAACTGAGATTCAAATTTTCTCCATCCTTGTTAGTTTCCATATCACCATCCTCCATAATGTAGCGAGTTAAATATTCCTAATTTCGGTTGTAGACGTTAACCTCAGGGTAGGACTGCCCCATATTCTACAGGAAAAAATAAGTAAAGTAAAATCACTACGAATATTAAATACGTAAAGGTTATTACCGGTTCCCACATCGTATACACATTGCTATAAAGTTAGACATAACTCTCTTAACAGGATGCCAACCAAAGAAATAAACATAATGTTAATAATACAATGGAGTATCAATTGATATCTACCTCCTAAAATGCCAAAATAATAATTACACATTATGCCTTCCAGCTGATGCATTACACATTACACATAAGGGATGTTTTATTATGTTCGCCAAATGCCAACATTTGAAGTAGTCTTTCTTTCTACGAGAGACAAATTTCCCCACGCACAGTTAAAGCTACAGTACCACGTGACACGAGTTCACGGATTAGCACACACCTCCAACACATTGTGTGCACGGTCATGGTGCTAAGCATTTATTCATCACGGATTACCTGCTTGGGGCACAGATCAGTCGGCAGGCAACCGTGATAATATTTTGTATTGGTCCGCTTACGCGAAGTACTGTTCCACAATTCTCGTAATGTATTCAGCACATCCAGCTTCACAAATTAACAGTTCAAATTCAGGTGTAAAATGCGGTTGAGAAAACTGCGACGATTAGAAAAGCCATCCATAACGATACAAGACATTGCTACCGACACACAATAGGCACTATTCACGTAATGACTCACAGCACAACCAATAATAAAGTTACGAATGCATGGATTTCTACTCTCCATATGCCTTCATGGCACAACCATACCTTTTAACTCCGCTTAATGATGCCTTAAATTGCTAACATTATATAGTGTGAATGAGTTTGAAAGAAAGTGGCAAGTGCAGATGTGTCCCAATTGCTGTGCAGACGTTTATAAAGATTGTTGGTGAATCTATGTTCATTTCTCATAAGTAGCAAGGCAAAAAATGTAATGCCATGGTAAAATGAATAAAAATTCAACCCAGTTCAAACTCTTTATTTTTTTATTTCATCTGGTGGGCAACTAGCCATATGAACGTATGAGACTCTAATGTCACCATCGCTGCAAATAACGAGATTTTCCGGACCTGTCCAGACCGGCTGAGGCCCACCCAGCCTCCTATACAATGGGTAACGGGTCTTCCCCGGGGTTAAAGCGGCCGGGGCGTGGCATTGACCGCCCACCCCATCTAGCGCCGAGGTTAAGAGTACAGCTACACCTCTACTCCCCCTCTGGGCCTTCGTGGCATGTTCTAGGGTGAATTTTACCTTTACATTTAGACAATTACTAACCCTGTGATGTGCAAAAAGTAAAGAGTAAAACTGTCCCTGCCCATACTCTGAAGGCAAATGGGGGGGAGTAGAAGCATAGCACCACTCATTCTTAACATCAGCAACAGGTGGCAGTAACCAATGAACTTTGTGTCCTGACCACTTTGCGTCCAGGTAGGAACATGAGAACCCATTGAATAAAAGGTTGGGTGGGACCCACAGCCAGTCTGGACATTTTGGAGAGAAGAAAAATTCTTGCCCCTGCCATTATTCAAACCCCAGACCATGCATCCTGTAGCCAAATCATTACAAAAATTACACTATCTTGGCTCCACCACCAACACCCTACCCCCCATGATGTGTTCAAATTCTAACAATCAGCATTTTGCAGGCCCATTGTGACTAGTTGTCAGGTCCTACTGAAATAAGATAAGTTCCATCTTATCAGGGTCCCTACTTCCCTTCCAGTATCTCTCCTTCCTCCCACACAGGAACACAAAAACCAACACTTTGCACTATTGCAGTGGTCTTTCAGTTCACTGGGACAGATTACACGACATACATTTCATCTGCACAGCCACAAGTGTTCCAACACTCTCAGATGGGTAAAATCAAGCTCCAATCAGAATGAAGCCATGACTCACACCCACAACCTATTGAAGTGCACATTACTAGCAGCTGTGTTAATTGTGTCATTCCATTTAATTTTCATAGCCAGAGGTACATTTCAACTCAACAGCAAAGCACGAATATCCCAGAAATTGAACTGTCTTCAAAATAATGTACCTATTTCAAAGCTCCACAACAAAGAAACTGTAAGTATAGATACCAGAAGTAATATCATTTTTAACCTCCTGACTACTGATTTCCAGACTTGGAGAACATACATTTAAAAAATCTGAGGAAGCTGTGAATCAGCATAACCCATCAAAATCCTCAAACTCTTGCCAGGTTTAATTTTTAGTGCCATCTATATGCATAACATTATGTATATAACAGTTAATATTACCCATAAAATGCTAACTGCAGTGAAATGTAACATTCTGGGGGTGTTCTGCACTATCATTACTATCTAGTAAGATTCCATTTTCAGTGGGATGTAATTCCTATAAAAACATTAAAGGAAACAAACTACATTCCTGTTAAGTTTTACCATGACCACCCACACAGTCTCATTAATATGTAACAAATCTACCATTTTAACTATCTCAACAAAAATTTAAATATATCCTCTAGTTCTGTCATGTGTCTATACTAGCACCTAAAATTACAGGACAGCAGACTTGAAGTACATTCTATCGAAGATATTTTGATAGTGTTTAAATGATGATTACAGCCATCTCCCACGTTATAACAGTAATCTGTTACTGAAAATAGATGTTCTGCGCAAAAATGCTAGATAGGAACTTATTTCCCATTTTTTTTAAATATGAAAAATCATAATGCTTTACCTCAACACAAAATACCCAACCAATTTCCTAAAACTAACCAAAACACAGTAAAATGCCTATAATTAAGAAACTTTAACGTTAAACTATAAAACCCATAAAACATCACTTCCTGATCACCAAATAATATGGTTGTTAACAAACAGATGCTTTGTAAGCAGTAACATGTAGTTTGCATGGACATCGCTGTGTTAAAAACCTTGTACAAAGTTTTGGAACATCAATATAAATTTTTGCTACATAAACATTGGCTCAGAAACATATTGGGAGATACGTACATACAAATCCAGAAACATTCCACCAGGAATATGTTAACTGGGAAGACATTCTGTGGGGTATGCCTGATTTCTATCAGAATGTAACCACAATGCCTACCATATTACATAACCGTTTGTCAATATTTCAGAAACTCATTAGTGATGCCATTCTGCATTAGAAACATCACATGAACATGGGCCCAATTCTCTTAATTTCAAGAATGATGTCAGTAAGCTGTTGAAATTATCACATTTCTAAACTGTACAATATACTTTACCTTAAATCTGCAAAGTGGTCCCCTTCAGCCTATATATGCTTGATGACTCATCTTCTGATTGAATGTACAATCCTAATAAAATCCCCACTGTCAACTACACCTATGTAATAAGAACCAACAAAATGCACACTTTCTACATTAACATTCTAATTTAATTATCGTGTATTCGACATGTGGTATTCATCATCATGAAGACTTGTGCATGTAGTTTTAACGTATTTCTTTCATGCATCCATATAAGCAGTCTGATTGTTGGAAGAATGTGGTCATATCAAACTGCATGTACAAGTATTCCTGAGGACAAACACTTGGATGTTCGAAAAATATCGAGGACACTATAATTAAATTACAACGTTAATGTAAAAAGTGTGCACTTTGTTGGTTCTTATTACATAGGTATATCACAATGCATGGTTCAAAAAACGTGATGTTTGTCACCTATACATCTCATTAAAATCCAATATTCAACAAAGTGGTTGATCTCTTGGTTACATTTTGTGCTTGTACACTGCTTCTTCCATATGATTCCACACATGGAAATTTAACAGACCGAAACCTGGGTAACAGCAACAAACACAGGTTACAGGTATTTAAAATTCAGCTTTGGTGCCCATTTGGGTTCAAGCAAGGATATGTTCTTACAATACTAAACCCAGCTTAGTTATGTGAAAATTAACTTGAACTACAAAAACTTGTAATTTGGTAACCATACTCACACAACACCATTACAAGTTCCTGAAGTATAGACTCAGAAGTCTACAAGTCATAAGCACCCAGGATTGCAGACCTTGAAATTAGTTACCTTTAAGGCTGCATTAGGTAACATTATACATGGGTGAACAGACTTCACATCAAATATGCCAGCACCTCAACCACTTCAAGTCTTTGACATTCACAGGACAATGCATCATGATATATTCTTATAATAAAACCAACGAGATGCAGTAATTTCTCAAAATTATTTTTGGAATAGAACTCCACGTTTCAGACAGGTTTTCTGTCCAACATCAGGAGTCTAGTACTGTATACACAGCAATAGGCATCAGGATGGAGTCTCATCCCGATCCCACTAGCAAGCAGTCAGCAAAACCTGTATGATATGTACCTATTGCTGTGTATACAGTACTGGACTACTGATGATGGACAGAAAACCTGTCCGAAGCATGTAAAGTTCTATTCCAAAAATAAATTTGAGAAATTAGTGCATCTTGTTGGTTTTCTTACAAGAACACTTCAAGTCTTCTTACATAATGAAGATATCTGTGGTTCAAGCACCTTACCATGCAGTCTTTATTCATTAGTATACTTCAGTGTACTCTGAGGTCCTAAACACATGTCAATAAAAGTTTTCCCAAAGAAAATTTTACTTCATAATTATACATATTTCAAATGTAAAAAAAGATGAATACAAACCATGAAGCCAATACATGTTTGCCTTTCTTTTTCAAGACACCACAAATTTTCAACAGTGAAGAAATCAGGAAGTTCTGCTCACATAACAAGGTTGACCTCACGTTACCACACAGTCGTAATTTCCTGGCAAATCATGAGTACAAACTATTGTACTGCTGGATTCACAAGGTAGCTTCTACATCATGGATTGCATTATTTAGCCATCTTGCCAACAGGACACACATTGATGAATATTACAGGTAAAGTTTCTTTTTAATTCTTCAAATACAGAAATATGTAGGCTGATGATCTGAAAACATGGTAAACAACAATCAGTGGCATGCCCACAATTTAAAATGTGCTATCATGGCACCATGTTATCCAGCACAAAGTAAACTCCATTGTGCATGGCTCCATCTTAAGCAGCAGCCTGTAGAATGTCATGTTATGAACAAAAAGGTTTATTTCCATTATCACAATATTAAAAAAACAGACCCTATTCTACGCCAGTGCAATCCAGTTCAAATCTTCCCAAACTACTTCTCTGCAATCAATTTCACAATTTTCTTCTCATCTATGCTCATGTCTGTGAAGTTTTCTTTTCCCTTGTGTTAAGGAAACGAAAGCACGAGTGATCAACTCACAAGCTGTTTCTTGAACAATCTTATATAAACAACAAACAGCAAGCAAAGACATGTTTTTGTTACTACATCCATGGACTGGTCCCTCTTTGTGGTTCATTACCTTTCCACATATGAAAAAGAGACACAATGTATTTCTGTGTGCTCTTGTCAATATAGTAGGGTCTCGTTTTATGATTGGGTTACGTTCTTGAATATTTGGTTGTAAATTGCATCATCATAAAATGAGTGCTATTTAAATGGTTCAAATTGAGATAGGTTCATGAGCCAAATAAATTATTCAAATAATTTTATGATTTACAATATTTCTTTATATTGTGACATACAATTTTAATTTAATGAATTAGGTATATACAAAATAACACAGATAATTGAAAAAATCAATCAAACCACTTTTTATTTTCTTGAAGAAGACCAGGATGTGCTTCAGAAGGCATCAAGAAAGAATGTAATGTCAAATGTTTTGATTTTTTCTTCTTTTCTGTGTTTTTGATGGATGTCATGGGTGGAAAAATCACAATCAACTTAAAAGAACTGCACTAAAATAGAAGAAGAAGAAACACATGCACACCAAAAAAGAGCTAGAAGTGAACTAAGCAGGGAAAGGATGCTTGAGTTGCGACAGTGACGCACCACTAGTCGGGAGTGCTCGGTCAGACTCGACAAGGGTCATGAAAGTTAAATCGTAAAACGGACTGTCACAAAAGAGATCCTACTGTATTTACACACATTAAGTTCAAATTATCTCTGAACCACTAGATTAGTTATGCCTCCTACCTGTGACAGACATGTCAGGTTATTAACAGATGCACAGTGAACTCTTTCCATCTCGTTTTTTGTCAAAACATGACATTTCAGAAAGCAGCTCAGCTTCCAGTATCAGGTAAAGGAAATGAGTATAATTATTTCTTTTTACTTTTTTAACCAGCTTCTGATATGTGTTTTACAAACAATCAGATGACATAAAAAGTCCATTACATGTGTCAGTTCTCAGTATTTTTGATCCGATAGTTACTATTATTAGCACCACAACCATTTAATAATGTAGTATCAACTAGTAATAAATAAGATTTAACAGTAATTCTCTATGGTGAACTGGGTGGGATGTCAGAGGAACTCATTTCTGCACCCCATTTGTCTGAAATGACATAAGAAAAATCACTGGGGGGGGGGCTCAAGATTTCCTGATGTAACATCTGAATCAGGTGACTCCTTCACTTGTTACTGCTGCTAGAAAATTTAGTATATTAGTTAATGTAATGTGATAACAGTAGTAACAAATAAGAATTACACCCCATTATTCCAGTCTGTTTAAATTAAAACATACTTGAAATAACTGTGATAATTATCAAGGCATTAGTAATACAATTAATTAATTTCATATTAAAATGTAAGATAAAATTAAGCAACTTTTAGTATGTCCATCAAATAAGAAATAATATACCTGAGGAAAGCAAAATGTGAATAGCTGAATACCCAATGAGTTGCTTCCTTCATTCTGTGACTGAGCAAAACAGACTTACTAGAAAATGTTATCAGTGTATAACAAAAGGCAAAGTGGAGGAAGAAAACAATAAGAATTCTGATTCTAAATGCAAATCTTGAAGTTGGAACAGTCCACTAGCAGTAATCAGTAACAATTATGATTATGACAGCAATAATGATATTAAATCTCTGTTCACAATAGGGAAATAAAAATTTTATCTCCCAAGAGCACTGAAGAGCTTCACCGAATAGTCAAAACAAAGGACTATCATAAGCTACTTGTAGTACGACATCCATTTCAACGTCTGGTGTCTGCATACCGTGATAGGATTGAAGATACTTCAAAATTCACCTCACAAGCCTGGATCTATGTTCCCCGAATTTTTGCTCTCACAAGACCATCACTAAATCAGAGCCAAATATTTGATATTAATTATCATAAACACAAACTATCCATTGTGCCAACATTCCAAGAGTTTGTTGAGTGGTTACTTGTAATACCAGCCAAAAAATATGATGTCCACTGGAACCGCTACAGTGACCACTGCAGTCCCTGTAGTATTCATTATGATACTGTCATCAAAATGGATGATTTTTCAAAGGAAGAGGAAGTATCAATGATGTGTCAATTGGGGCTAAAACATTTAAATGTCAATCTTCCACACCTTCAAGAAACTTCTGGTGGTTCCACTGATTTTCATGTCACCTGTCAATATTTTCAGCAACTTGTTCCAGAACAAGTCAAAGCACTCTACAAAATTTATCACACAGACTTTGAAATGTTCCATTATTCACCACAGTCATACATAAATTGTGCAGAGAGTAGAAGTAGCCTACCAGTCACGTCAGTACCAACTGCTGCCAAACAAAATGTTATTAAATAAAATGTAAATGCCTGAAGTGAAAACCACATTCACTGCACTTCCCAGAAACAAAGTATGTGAGCAATGAAATTCATATGTTCAGACGGAAAAGAATTTTTTCCAGACTCATGATGAGCTGCCCTAATAACAAAGATGATACTTCCTAGTAGGCAAGAGGGTAAAAATACATGCCTGCAGCTTGTACATTAATACGTAAAACAAAACACACTCTGAAGTGACATGCATAATATAGCTTTATAAGAGAATTACTGACAAAAATAACAAATATTTATGCCTAATTATGTTTCATTTTCATCCAGCAGTGAATGGGTTAATTTGTAAAGTGCTTCAGAACATTACACCTTATAATGGGAGGTCAAACTACCTGTGCACAGTTTGGATTCATATTCAATTGGCATTTTATTTTTTCAAACCTGGCTTAGAAAAATAACCTCTTATACAACTTGTATATTTCATCAGTGTCTGTTGGGTTAAACTGTCATACCTTTAAGATCACTACACATCACCCTGCAAAACATACCATGACAGCGCCTCTCAAATGACCACAGTATCATCATCGATCCTACGCTTCTTTAAAATGCCAACTTCTGTTTCGCCTTGTGACTTTCTCTTCTTGGAATCTATATCTGTTAAACTGACATTCTCTTCTTCCACAATTTCCAGGTAATCATCATCTTGATCTGATGAACCTAACAAAACACAAAGCACACTCACAAAAACCTGGTAAGTGTCACAGTTCTGTATGCACATCTGAATGAACTCTTTTTTCTCCAACAAAATACAACCAAAATAACTAACAGTCTTTAATCCAGTGTACTCCTGCTTTATGGACGCTCAGGTCACAAAATTTTGCCCTCACAAAAATTACAAAACATCATGATAAAATATGTACTCACAAAATCACACTTAAGAAAGGCTGAGATAAATATGACACATTTCAAACACCAAACATAAAACAACAAATCAAGAAAAAACTAATTATTTTTCAACATTTATTACACTATCTGTTAAGTAATTCAGACCAAATAAAAACATCGCCATTTACATATCCATACAGGATATGTAAATGGTGATTGGCTAGCCAAATTCCATGTGTCACTGATGTACCAAGATATACAGCACACCTCTTCTAGCTCTAACTTAGAGATGGATTCTTGGTTTCTGGGAATCTAAGTGTTTCCCGAGAGGACCCAAAATACTAATGTAAATGAACAACTACAAAATTTATGGTAATTTAGTCACTAAACTGATTATTGTTTAACTTTTAATATTGCGTTGCCCAGATTATTCATAGGTGTTTTGCAAACACATGACTGTGGCACCAGAACTTTAACACTTCACTTATCACATTCACCCAACTTACTGACTTTACTTTACGCAGGCTAACAGTTACTGTTCTTTTGGGTCCCTATGCGGTAACTGGCGCTTTTCCACTACTTGAATGTTTTTCCACTTCCTTGATTTCCAATTGGCTGTCTTTTAATTTCACTATTTCCTAATAGGTCAAAAAGTTAAAATTTTTTAGTTCTGTTACATGATTGGCTACCAATGACCTAATGTTGCCTGCCGTGTTGTGACCTGTATGAACCCCAAAAGAGCGTTGTAGCCATTTTTCTTAATGTGTATGCCTGACTACCGTCCACCCTCCCCCGCAAGATTTAAGAGGTCTAAAACTGCCAAAGTTTAGAAATTTCCACTATTTCAAAAATTAACTAAACCCATTTATTTTGACATTGACATAATGCGACAACTGCTAGACCCTTCTGGCCACCCACATCGTGCAAAGTCTCACCCTTTCAAAACATCCCTTTCTTTTTTTGTATCTCTACTATGCCTTACCATCGGCCTTTCAATTTCACTTGCCCAGTACATCTTCTTTTAACATGTGCAATGGTTATAACAAGTGAACAGTGATATGTCAGTCATGAAATATGTTGCAGTATTAACAACTCATGAATGTGCTTTAATGGTTACTATTCAGAACACTATACCCAAGGCACATGGTAATAATGAAACATCCTCAAATCCTGAAATTAAATTTGAAATCTCTTACACTTCCAATCTGCTCACAATATTTATTATTAAAAAAAAAAAAAAATCATTAACTGCAAGCCCAATAGCCAGTTTGCACACCCACACCAGTGACCACATGTGTAAGTATTACTTATTATGTCAATGTGATACCACAGGTATGTGTTAAGAATAAGACCAACAAGCAGACAACAAATGCAGGAAAATACTTTATACCATTGGCTGCTGAATTTGTTGCATCATCATCCTGTGGTTTCAGCTGTGATACATCACCACCAACTTGAAAATTAGGTTCATCTTTTGAAAATAGCCTGCACATAAGGCAAGAATGATACATAAGAATTACAAAACATGTTTACAGCAAAATTAATTTATAATAAGGACAAAGTGATAATTTGGTGTGTTAAGAAAATAGAACCCAGGAATCACAATGTTAGGTTAAACCCATTAAAAAATCTTTCATTTCAAAGTTTTTGTTTTGAGTTTTGAAAAGATGACATATTTTAAATAACCTTCTTTAGAGAGTAGCATCAGAGTGTGAGCAAAATAAGTCCCTCTACACAAAGCATCACAAAATATTATTTGTTGTCTTACAGCAATCAAATAAATTACAGTCATGCACAAAGTTATGTATGTACTAAACATGTATTTTTCTGAAAATTGAAGATTGTAATGTGGGGTCCTGTCTCCACCTTAACGTGGTGAGGGAGTTTGAGAGCTTCCGTGACCCCGAGAGCTATGCCGGCGGTAGCATAGCTACCGGCAGGGACACCCAAGCCAGACAGGTCAAAGGGTAGAAGCCAGATGAAGAGAGACACCCTGGCCCTCCAGGTTGGGGGTTGGGCGCAAAGCCAGCACCCTTGCCCCGGAAAAATTAAAATACTGCTAAAAACACTCAATTATGGAAAGCTGGACAGATAGTTAGTAGACAACCAACACGAGTATTAAGGAACAAGAGAGATGAAGAGTAGTTAAAAGCATTTATAAACAGAAACCACACGCAACAAGACCGAAAGGAAGGCCAAGGGTAAGATGGGATGATGACGTGAGAGACGATTTGAGGAAGATGGGATTAAATAATTGGAAACAGAAGGCACAGGAAAGGAAACCATGGAGAGGAATAATTGAGCAAGCCAAAACTCACAAAGAGTTGTAGAGCTGAGGAAGAAGAGAAGAATGTGGGGTCACCGTATATTTGGGTGAACAGCGTACTTTTGTTGCATGAACACAAAAGCAAGGTGCATGGTGTCACACCATCATTAACTCTTAACAGTAACTCATAATTCATCCACATATACAAACATGTGTATTAGAGCACCTTCTCCTATCCCACTGGCCTATTAACAAAAAACTAAGCTAATTTAATTCATTATGAAATATGTTTACAGCCAAAGCAATCATGTTCTTAAAACTGTCAATCCTTTCTGACCAAAGAATACTGCTTTATTCTTTTACACATCTGTAAAATTATTTTTGCCCCATGTGAATAATACCTGTACTTTAAAATTATCCATGTTCAGTATAGTAAGACAAGTCACGTTCACCCGTGGTAATAAAACCAACCACAGGAGACACAAGACATATTCCTGAAAACAAAGATGTATTTCTGAAATATGTTTGTTTGCTATGCAAATAATAACTATTACAATATAAATTCTGCACTATGCTTTTTAAGTTTTTAAATATTTTTTTCAATATTCGTATTTTAACTTTATTACTGCACACCCACGACACAACTAGTCATTATTGTATAATATGATTGTGACATTTGCAGATGACCTTAGCAGTAGTTTATACTGGGAAGAGCCGGCTGTCCTTTGCTTATGACGATTAACCAATGTATTCCAGCTAAAAATACATAGGGCTTAAATTCATCATGTCTTGTGCTTGTACAATACTACAGTCATGTCCAGTACTGTTCTATGTGGTTAGAGTTGTGGATAAATTTGGCTTGTGTTGTAAACAAAACATCTAACAAATGGTGACCAGTGGAAAGGTCATGTAGCGATACAGACAGGACCTATATGTTCTCCCCCCATCTGTCACTGCAAGTGCTAAGGGACTGTACCCATACAGTGTAGGTCAAATGCATTCTTACGGGTAAAGGACAGTATTTTCCTTGTTGAATACCTCCCCGAAGATTGTCAAAAAAGGCCGAAATATGTAGGAGGTTTATGACATGTTTGTATATTACTGTACATAACTATACCTGAGAAAAAATGGGAATACAATGATGTAGTGCATCAGCTATTTATGGACTCAACAAAAAGACTATGATTCGGTTACATGGAGGTCATGTAGAATATTCTCAGTGGGTTTGGTATCCCAATAAAACATAGCACAGTTAATTAAAAATGTGTCTAAATGAAATCTGTAGCAGAGTCTAGGCAGGCAGACACTGTCTGACATGTTTCCTATTAAGAACAGTACGAAACAAGACGATGCTTTATCGCCAGTGCTTCCTGAGGATGAATCCACGTGGTTCGAAACATGTACAAGACATCAGAAATTAAATATTAATTCAGTAAATTGTGCATTTTGTTGGTTTGTGTTGTATAATTATTTGGGTTATCATATAAAAAAGAATGGGATGGGCAGGAAATGTAACATGTGTGGGGGTGGGGGTTTTGGTGTGGAAATCTAAGGGAAAGAGACTACTTGGGAAAACCCAGGAATAGATGGGAGGATAAAACAAAAATGGATCTTATAGAAGTGGAATTGGGGGGGGGGGGGGCATGGACTGGATTGATCTGGCTCAGGACAGGGACAGGTGGCAGGCTCTTGTGAGTGCAGTAATAAGTTTTCAGGTTCCATAAAATGTGGGGAATTTGACTGACAACCTGTTACTTTCTCATGAAGGACTGTGCTCCATG
>Ga0136643_10006619_pt1 | contig 16612 bp, 14 predicted proteins | sample TergutLab28metaG_FD_96883 | JGI IMG/M metagenome (GOLD analysis project Ga0136643, IMG submission 96883) | Labiotermes labralis P1 segment gut microbial communities from Petit-Saut dam, French Guiana - Lab288 P1 (version 3) (version 3) | ecosystem: Host-associated > Arthropoda: Insects >... | reverse complement strand
GGTTCCTGAAATAATAAAGTTTTTTGTAAACCATGTACAAAAATTTAAATGCCAAGCGAAAATAATGTCGTACGCGAAGGTTGACTGTAGCCATTTAAATCCCGTTGCGTAAAGGTTAATGATGATTTCAGCAGCCCAGGCATGTAAAGTTCAAGGGTGGGGTGATTAGTTAACAGGGAATTGTGAAGGCTGTGGTCACAATGTGTAGGTACTGTCCTTGCATTTGTCACATACTTTGGAAGCAGTTTATTGTTTAGTATTATTTTACTGTTTGTGGGTTCTGAGCTATGAAATTCCAGTGTTTTTCTTATGCATTAAATTTGTTATCCCTTATTTATATATTAAATGATGAAAAGAATCCCTTATTTATCTATTAAATGATGAAAAGAAAGTGTCGTGAAATAATTTGGTGGTTATGGGAGATTATTTCTGTCAGCTGTATATAAATATGAAAATCAGGAATCAAACAAGAAAAATAATACTTCCAGTTTAGGTGTGAAAGTAGCTAAGTAGGGCCATAGTGGTGAATGTAGAGACATTATTTACATGCCGCTAGTGACATACAGGTATGGTAGAGTATGGTACATATTTCAGATGCGAAGATGCTACTTACATGCCTCTAGCAACATGCAAGTATGATAGAGCACGGTACATATTTCAAATACAAAGATATTAGCAGGCCACTAGCCACATACAGGTATGATACAATATGGTACGTATTTCAGATGCAAAGATATTTCTTACATGCCACTAGCAACATAGGTATGATAGAGCACAGTACATATTTTAGATACAAAGATATTACTTAGCTATTACTTAAAATGTCACTAGCCACATACAGGTATGATACAGTATGGTACGTATTTCAGATGCAAAGATATTCCTTACATGCCACTAGCAACATAGGTATGATAGAGTGTAGTATATATTTTAGATGCAAAGATTCTACTTTCATGTCACTAGCGACATATGGGGGTGATAGAGCATGGTACCTATTTCTTACATGCCATTAGCATCATACAGGTATGACAACAGTATGGTACATATTTCAGATGCTAAAGCAGCTGAAGCAGCTCAGAGTGCATACTATGATCCAAATCAACCACAGTGCGCCTATGTTCCACCACCAGCTTATTATGTAAGTACAGCACACTGACCAGTGAACTTCTGTTCCAGCCTCATTCATCCATTGTGCAATGCTGTAACTTATTGACTAGTCTCTTCAGAGACTAGTCGATAAGTTCTTTTTCTATGTGATTTGTAATTTCTTAATTGTCTTTGAAGTCCTGTTTCTTTCAGTCTTGAGGTGGCATGTTGAATCAGAATTGGTTTTATACTTTGAAATTTTGTCCAGTTTTTTTAAAATTCTTTTCAAAAAGTGCACTAGTATACAACCCGCTGCACTGCGCAGATTTTAGCAGTTTCAGTTGCGAAAAAGTAACATAGAAGTCTAACAGAACCTCTTTTGAGACTGTAATAGTTGCTCAAGTCATATTCCCCACCTTGCATAAAATCTGAAAATTTATTGACATATCAAGAAGAGCTCATCACTTCACCTCCATTGAGTCATATGAATCCAGTTCAGATCCATATGCCCTATTTCTTTAACAGTCATTTTAATCACCCAATGGGCAGCCATAGATACAACCATAGTCAAGTTTCATTAGGTAGTTCATTCTGACATGTTTCTGTCCTTAAGTGCTCCATACACACATCATTAGTTCCCCCCTCCCCCCAAGGAACACCGTTAAAACTAACATGTACCATTTTGAAATAATTTGTAATTTAGTCCAGTGGTATTTTTATCATTAAAATTCTTGATTACTTTCAAAAGTATAATTCCCTGTTTTACACAGACATGTGTTTGCAAAAGGTAACACATGGTATAATTTAACATTTCAGTTAGTTTAGCTTCCAGTTAATCTTATAAGCATCCACAATGTAGCTCTGGTTGCCATCTGGCACGTGTGTTACATTGGTAGTTTAGTGCACTATGAATGTTGTTGGAATTAATTTGTATGCGTTCTTATATAATCCTGGAAGTAGTGACCTGTCTGTTGTGTCAGTACTGAATAACACTAGACAGTTTAATTTTAATACTTTGCATCCTCCTGTGGATAAGGTTACCAAGTGGTCTGTTCCATTCATATATTTGACTAAACTCTGTATTTATCATGTCTCATGCATGCAAGATGCCAAGTCCATCTTATTTCCCATAATATGATCGCATGAACTATATTTTATCAGATAGTCAAATGAGTGAGATAATGGAAACTGTCATTATAGCTTAAGTGCATGTCCTGTAAAATGTATGACAGTTATATGTTAGTGTCATGTCTACAGTCGTGTCCTATCCACTAATAGCTAAAAATTAAAGTGATGAGACATATTTATGTTTAGGTATTAAATTAATTGACTGAAATATGGTGTAATTGAACTGAATATGTTGGTTTGAAGTGAAATTTTTGGTGACTTGTTTGGTTTATGAACCGTAACTTCAGTAATTTGTTTGGGTTTATGTTTTTGACCCTTTCCTCAACAAGGGGCTTTGAAGACACTGTTCACTAGCAGTAGTGCCAGCTCATTGTATCGTGCCATTGAACCAGGTTTCTATTTCTCATAAATGACAGTAATTATGCAATGATGATGTAAAATTAAAATTCACTCTTATAGAAGGTATCTGCATATCACTTGGACACAGTTTAGGAAGCGCTGTTTTATATAGCGTTAAGTCACTGCAGATACTTTTGTTGTTGCAAGACTATGCTGCACTTCTCAGTATGCTACATGAAATAAAATGTCTTGAAGTTATCTGTGTAATTATATAACAAAATTAGTTTCAGCAGCAGTGGGAACAATAACTGAAATAGTCAGTGTCGACCTTTGGAACCTTTACCTGCAAGAACTGTGCCCCATTGCAGTGTCCTTGGGGGCTTATCATTACATCCTCTTTTCCCCACACGTCCTCTGTTTCGACCTAGAAATTTATGTTGGGTTTTTTTTTTAAGTAGTAGAAATGACCAGGTTTTTGACTGGTTATTTCTTAAAGCTTTGCATATGTTCATGGTACTGAAAATTAAAAACTACTACTGGCTTAAGAATTGCATATTTATAATATTACATTAGCATTGTCCATGGCAGAGAGTAACATGAATTCAGCAGTTGAACTATGAAATGTCTTGGAAAATTTTGGTGTGGAAATTCTGAACATCTTGAATTCAGTGAAAAATGTGCTTCAAGAATGTCTTGTACTCAATTTCATACCCATGATATTTGCAGAACTATTTGCAGGAAAATATGGAGAGGGACATTTATTGAATAAAATTGTGGTTATGTTATGTCCCTCTTTTTAACCTCCTTTTGTGCTTATATTCTTGAAATTGATATATGAGGGGCTACCCAAAATTTCCAAGAATTTGCTCGTAATAACATGAGTACATACTTTAAGTCCTCATTTCCACCGTCACCTTCGAAGTAGTTACCTTGGGCTTGTATACAATGATCCCAGCAATTTTGCCATTTTTGGAAGCACTCATTGAAGTCTCCCGGCATTAGCATGTTTAGTACCTGTTACAATTCTTCTTGGATCTATTCAGTGGATACGAAACACCGCCCTTCGAACCAGAGTTTCATTTTAGGGAACTTGTAGAAATCGCAGGGGGCCAGGTCAGGTGAGTAGGCAGGGTGGGGAACAGTGGTCATGTTATTTTTTGTCAGGAATTCCCTCACAACAAGTGAGGTGTGTGCAAGCGCATTGTCACGGTGCAACAACCATTCTCCATTCTTCCATGTTTCAGGCCGTTTGCACCTCACATTTTCCGTCAGTTGTCTCAAAACCTCGCAGTAAAAATACCCATTGCCAGTCTGACCCAGTGGAACAAACTCCTTATGCACAATTCCTCAAATGTCAAAAAAAAAATGATCAGCATTGACTTGATGTTTCTGTGAACTTGGCGCGCTTTTTATGGTCGCGGAGAGGACGGTGTCTTCCATTGTGAAGAGTGTTGTTTTGTTTCCGGGTCATAATTGTACAGCCATGATTTATCACCAGTTATGACCCTGGACAGGAAGTTAGGATCATGTCTAACTGCTTTTTGCAGTTCGGTGCACACCCGAACCCAATGGTCTCGCTGGTCATTGTTCAAGAGAGAAGGAACAAACTTTGCTGCAATTTGTCTCATGTTCAGTTCATCCACTAGAATGCGTTGACATGACCCGTATGACAGTCCAACACGATTACAAACATCGTGGATAGTCTGTCTTCTAGGATAACATCATGCACTTTTGCAATCATTTCTGGAGTTGTGCATGTGGACAGTCAACCAGAATGTTTACTATCTTCCACAGATTCCCGGCCATCTTTGAAATGCTTAAACTACTCAAATGTTCTTGCTTGGCTTAAAACTTGCTCACCAAAGGCCTCCTTTAGCATTCAATGGGTTTCAGCTGCAGTTTTGTTGAACTTGAAGCAAAATTTAATGAAAATTCTTTGCTCCTTAACATCCACCATTTCGATATTAGCAGACACATATGAAAACGGTGTAAAGGAAACAGCCAAAATGCAGAAACACGTGCACTTATAAAGACACAAGTTGGCTGACTAACGGTTGAAAGATACAGCAAGAGGCACCTAGTGGCGCAAGTTTGTAGTGCTAATGGTTTGCATGGTATATTCAAATTCTCGGAAATCATGGGTTAGCACCTGGTGTGATAACCCTAGGTATCCTGTCTGTGAAAGGACTGCTTTTCAAAAGATTTCATGTTATCTTCATTATGTTTTCCTCTGTCCATGCTACATATCCCATTCACTGTAACTTCAATTTTCAGTAAGAGGAGTACAAGCCACGAAGTCCGTTTCTGTGCAGTTTTCTTTGTTACCGTTCAAATGTGTTACTCTTAGAAAGAAGTGCTTTCCTTTGCACTGGATTTTAATAATCCTTAATGGCATTCTTGTCCTGTGATGGAGACTGGCCCTATGTAATTGGCTCACCAGAGTAGCTTTATATACATTTACATACATACATTCCATGGATCCATAAGTGTCACAAAGACAACAGAATGTGGAACAAGTCATAAATACACATATCTACACAGTTTTTACCGTGTAAAATGCTGTATATTGCCTGATGAAAGCAGCGCCAGCTTGCAAAACAGTTCCATAATAAAAATTATGGAAAGTGTATAATGTGAGTTAGTGTAATTGTTATTGTCGTTTCAGGAATCTCCACCATCATACCAGGCTGCAACAGGCAAGAAAGACCAGTAAACTAACTTAACTCCCACTCAGTATCTTTGTCATACAGAAACCCTGAATGCTTTTTCACGTTTCCTTGCAGCAAGATACGCAGATTTATTCAAGTTTGTTCAATGCACAGAGTATTTTATTCTTTGTGGGAAGTACAATCTCAGTGCTAAAGTTTTGTCATCAGCCATGGAAATTAAGTGGAACAAAACCAGTTTAATGTTATGATACAAATAGGTTTGTGATTTACTGATACGTTTCACATGTTGAAATTTATTGAGTATATGTACAGATTTTAAGGTGTGTATTGTCATGTTCTTGTAGTGAATGGTTTTATTTGAACAAGGTATGTGTTCTGATAAGATAAATTGCCTTAAGAAGGAATTTGAAGACAAAAACTATATCACCTTAATTGTACCAGAAGAATCTACATGTGTTATACAAAAGGTAAATTATGCACATTTTAACAATATTATAAGCTGTGTTACTAGTAGCATTGATGACAGGTTTCAGCCTTGAACTTGTTTCTAAATGATACAGTATTTGATCCAGTAATTTGCACAGTCAGTAATAAGTAATCATTTGTCCAGCCTACATATTTTCAACCTCTTCAAAGCCATCATCAGGTTGGTATATACAGAGGCATTCAAGTACAGCAAATCCTGTTAGAGATGTGCATATGTAAAGTTAAAATACAAGATCATTAAATAAAATTACTAAAAATGTTTAAAATATAAATTGCTTAACAGATTTTTTTTTACGGCTCTAAACTATTTTATCTTTTATTGCTGACAACTTTCTATGTCAATTTTTGTCATCTTCATTCGGAGGAAATATCCCTGTGTTGTCTGCTTGGTGTTTATGCCACTGAATATTCAGTACCATGGCGCGCGCACACCCACACATTATATTGATCCGTCAGTCAGCCCTGTGGCATTTGGATGAGACAAGTACACAGAATGTACAACTAAAAAAATACAATGTTTATAATTCCTTTCTTAGGGAGCAATCATTAGTATTCATTTAATGTTGATGAACTAAAGAAACACCAACCAGACTACATGGGAATATTCCCTTTGCATGAAGGAGACAAAAATTGGCATGCATGTTTCTCGAGAGTGGAAGATAAATATTGTTAAGAGTTGTAAAAAGTATTTGTTAATGATTTATATTTTAAATTTTTTTAGTAATCTTAATTAACGATTTAGTATTTTAACTCTGTACATGCACGTCTTTGACAAAATTCATTGTACATGTGTGCCTTCGTATATACCATCGTGATGAAGACCGTGCAGAGGTCAAAACATGTAGGATGAACATGAGTGACTGATGAGTATTTACTATTGATTTTTCAGTTTGTTGGATCAGATACTATATAATCATTATACTGCATGGAATATGGATTTACGTTCAATATGTGTCTTTAAGTATTGGAAGTTAAAATATTTAAACCATTGTTCTGTGTTCTGTTTATTCATGTTTCTAAATGCTTATAAATTCCCTACTCAGCAGCATGTATGTCATGTGCTGAATCTAATGTACTGCATGTATTGCAATATATTATCATTGGTACAGGGAGATGTTATGTATAATAGGATGCAATATCGATCTTTTGTGTTACCTACACTGTTCTACTGGTTCTAAGCTAGCAACATACTGTTAGCTTTAAGACTGTAAGGTGAAGTTGTATATTTTTCTTACAGCAAAATTTAGCAGTGTGGGTGTTGTTACTCTATTATTGTACATTAACTGTATAAATATATGCAAGTATGTAACATACATCGGTACAAAAATGATTTTATCTTTTAAGTAAAAAAGGAAAAAGAACTTACTTTTGTGACCAGCCAAGGTCAGAGTTGAAGCCTCCAATATAAACATTGAGAGTGTATTCATGTGGTACCTGCCAGGAACTGAAGAAACTTCCAAGTGCCACAGTCTACTTGTAATCTCACATGAAGCTAGGTGGGACTGAAATGCAGACTGTGTGGTACTTTGCACTGGAGCATGGCCTCTTGTCAGTTATCACTCTGAATATACAGGATAAGTATAATTCTGAGGATTTTCAAATCTTTATTTAACAAAAACTGAATGGCATATAGAATAAAAAATACCACTGGAAAGAGAACTTAAAGAAGTATTGTAGCTCCAGTGGCCACTAGATTTCAGCTGGTTATATGGCAGTAAAAAAGTGACAACCCAAGAAAATATGTGTTCTAAGTTCCATTTCACAGAATCCATACAGCTACTCAGATGGGTTTTCAGAACACATTCCATGAAAGTTGTGCGAGTGTGAATTCAGTTCAAGAGTAGTATGCATGATTTTCAGACACCTGCTTCATCTGGAAAAGCAAGGTCCAGGCTGGCTAGCTGCCAGGTTGAAGCACTTCTTAGAAAGGCAGTGCATCATGTAAGCTATGAACTTCATGTATTTTAGTAAAACTGTACAGAAGATTCTGAGAAAAATGTCTTACCCTCTGTCTGCAAACTTTCTCCAAAAACCCCAGTGACCCGTGGTCAGAGATTTCGTGAAACATAACTACACATGATACTACACATTCAAGTAGTAATCTACAATGCACAATGGTGACACTGAAGTGTTGTCACACTACAGTGTGTCTCCCCACACACTAGTGTTTAGTGTCATATCCCATGGTTTTGGGGGGGGGGGGGACATTCACATGTATAACAAGCATTCCCATTAAAAAAAATATATTAATTAACCAGCAGATGTGAAACTTCAAATGCTCTTGCCATTATACGACTGCTTGCTGGTATGTGAACCAGTCAATTCAGCTGTGTGCATAAATGAACAATTTTAATAAAACACCCATTTGTCTGGCTTCACAACACTGAAGAATCACATCATAATGCACTCTGATAACACATATCCTGTCATAGCATGGTCCCATAATTCTACAAAACAGTCTATTCTGCTCATAAAGGTACACAGATAAACTAGTTGTGTGTAACACACAACATTCATTGGTCCACACTAAGTTATGTTTAATGCCAGTTTTATTGTAGATATTGTAGGAAACAAGAAAATGTGAAATTAAGAGCCCCACAAACAGCAATTAAGTACTGTCCTTTAATTTTCCTCACATTTCTCACACGAACTTCCACTAAGCTACCATAATACAGACAGATAAAGATTCATAACATTAAATTTTTGTACTTTTCATTGGAATATATGCCTTTCTGTTAACAAGTGGCCCATGTATGGCTGGATGCATGGTTTGGCATATTAGGAATGTAATGGGAGATATGGCAGACAATACAAAGGTTTTTCCAGGTTACAGCTCATAATTGATATGAGGCTATTGGCATATTCAGTACATTTCATGTTCAATTCATGTTACTGGTGCGGTTTTTTACATCTTGTAAACTTTAATTCTTTAACCCTTATTTGAAGACTATATATTTACACATTAAAAAATTACAAAACATCTCTGCTGTCATATACATTGAACAGTAGTGTTTAATCTGCTGGAATGATTCATTTTCGGTTTAGTGAATTACTAACCGGTTAAGATAGTATGCATAACTAGTACTAAACGTCAGTCTGGCTGCCAGGACACTCGTTCTTACACATCACTAATACAAGTGTGAATAAGTTATACACCAAATCCAAGTTGCATACATCTTTTACATTTGACTCTCGATGAAAGCCGTGCATGAGCGAACACACTGTTGGTAACACTTCTCAAAACCAGCGTCATTGTCATCGTAATACGGGTCTCGGATTATACGCTCTCCTTGTGGATCGTAAGACCCAAGTAAAATCAACTTAGACTTTGAACCGGGTAATTTCTGGTCGTTCAGATCTCGCATATTGTTTTCGTCCATTCCAAAAATGAAGTCAAAATGTTTAAAGTCGTCTTCTGTGATCTGGCGTACTCTGTGGGAAAAATCAATGTCATGGTTTCTTAATATTTTAGTAGCACGTCTGTCAGGTCTTCCACCAACATGCCAGGAACCAAGAGCTGCACTATCCACTTCCCATTCATGTAGTAGTCCTTTTTCTTCAAGAATGTGCCGAAACACTGCTTCTGCTATTGGAGACCGGCAAATATTACCTAAGCAAATAAATAGTACCGACTTTTTTGTCTTCGACATATTGCTATTTTTCACAAATTCTGTAAATACAGTATAGCCTAAATACAATGAAGCACTTTCAGATGCAGTACGCACAAAACTTTCACGCTGAAGGCACGTTAACAATTACCACCACGGATCAACAATTTCTACGTCACTACCACAGATCATCTAGTATATCACAACAGAGCATAAATGCGTATTTTATACACTACATACCTGATTGTAAAACAACAGCCTACGTCCTCAATTGTTTCGTACGAAGAGGAGTTTTTATGCATGATGTTGCTCATCCGATCCATTTGTGCAGGGAGACCTTGTCATTGCCTCATTATTACAATATTATTTTGTGGTTACTGTTTTATTATTTAAGTACAATATCTCTCTTCCACTATAATCGGAATTTAAAGAGTAAAATACAATTTGATTTAGGTTCAATGAGCAATTTGAGGGACTTTTGTTTTGAAATGCGGTAATTTCTGAGTGTTGGTACATGAAGCTCATTGGTGAATGGACTAATTAGTGTGCAATATGGCGGAACGGAATAATAATCAGATGTGTAAAGGAACCCAGAAGAACATACAAATATTGTATGAAAAATTCGTAATTTTAAATAAGGATTTACTGAACTTTGGTGTCAGTATAGAAGAGTTAAAAGAAATATGTTTCAGTCGCAAAAAGACAGTGTGTACGATTCAAGGTTCACAAAAACATGCACGACATGCAGGTTTGATTGTGGCAGTCACACTTGGCGCTGTTTTAGGCAGTATTTTACTGAAAATAGTATTTGATTCTGTAATCAGGAGCACTCTCGGTACTCGATGCTTGCTACCGAACAATTACTTTATATGGGAAGCAACGAGACCAGAAACCGACTGCAGTATGTGTAAGGATGTCAGAAGTGTTCTGACGTTTGAAAACATTACTCGGGATGAATTTAGAAATTATGCATATTCCTCACGACCGATGTTAGTGAAAGGTGCAGCATTACATTGGCCAGCAATGCAAACATTTACATATCATTTTTTAAAGGAAATGTATGAGACTGTTGAAGGAGCTTATGAAAGTATTGAAGAAGAATGTCAAATTTTAACATTTAAAACGGAGTTTAAGTCACTAGAAGATGTATTTGCTATGCCAGAATCAAGAGTTCTGCTGAAAAAAGGTGAAAAGCCGTGGTACGTTGGATGGTAAGTATTGATGTTAGCAAGAGTGTGCTGTGGATCATACAGTTATCAGTTGCATGCTGTGTTTGTAACTGCAAACTTTGTGACTTGTTAGGAGCACGTTCTAAGTTATGGGTATATGGTGTACATTTGTTTTATTTTCAGGAGCAATTGTCATCCAGAAATACTGGCTATAATGCGAGAGCATTACAGTATACCACACTTTCTGCCAGAAGATGCAGAACATGCTCATATGGATTACATCTTCATTGGGTACCACCAGGGGGCAGTGATGCATGTTAGTAAAATTCTTAGACTGATGTATTGACACTTACACAGTCTTTCCTTGCCATGTTATCACATGTGTAAGTTTAGGGTAAAGACATTGTGTGGTCTGTAAGATGGTTGTCAGAGTTTCAGAGGACCATACAGCCTCCTTCTTCTGGGTGATGGAGGCATTACATTCCCCCAGAACTCAGATGGCCAATTATGACAAATGATTTGGTCTAAAGCATTGATGATACATTCCTTAAAAAAAAAGTAACATCCATTATTGCATTTATGTTTTAAGTTAGCTGTAGCTATTCTGATGCTGCTGCATTATCCATCACTTTAGTTGTGTTACCAGAATATTTCCAGAATTTCTGTTCATAGTTGGTATATCCCAAGGAAGTTTGGGTTCAGCACAGTGCTGTTTTTGTTATAACCTGATGTTTCTCTTGGTCTATGACACCTGCTGTGCGTTGTCCTTACATGCCTTAGAAGATAGCAGTACAATATAGTGTGTCACATGTTTCTGCAATAAAAGTGTATTTCAGACACAAAATTCAAGTGAGTCTTCACCAAGCAGGTCAAGTAAATAAATCTTCTCCTTCTTCTATGGCACTACAACTCTGAAAGAGTCTTGGCCTTTCCGACAATAGCCTTCTGTTTAAGGGGGTCCTGTACTTGTTCACTGTTCACTGTACTGCTCACTTCACAAGCTTCATCTTCTTCACATCATTCCTGACATCATCATCCCATCTAGACTTGGGCCTTCCAGCTGGTCTTCTTGTGAATGGTTTCCATTTGTTTATTCTTTTCACTATGCTGGTTTCGGGCATTCTATTTGTGTGTCCAAACCAACTCAATCGTTGGGCTTTAACATAATTTATTATGTTCCGATGTTTAATTAATTCATCCAACTCCTTATTTGTTTTAATTCTCCGTATACCGTTGGCTTCCTTAGTTGGTCCAAATATTTTCCTTAATATTTTCCTCTCAAACATAAAGAGTTTTTGTATAATACTTTCTTCGAGGACCGATGTTTCACAGCCATAAACTACAGTTGATCTAATTACTGACCAATATAACTGCAATTTGGATTTCGTGGACACCAAATTACTTTTAAAAAGTACTTTGTATGCATAGAATGCTTTATTTCTTTTAGCAATTCTTTCTCTAATTTCTTCTTCCTGTGTGTTATTCCCATTCACAATAGTACCAAGGTAGATGAATGATCTAACCTGATCAATATGCTTGTTGTCCACAGTTAGTTTATTTAGTTGGGTTTCTTTTCTTGTTCACTTCATGTACTTCGTTTGGTTCTCATGCACTTTTAGACCAAATTGTAATGAAATGTTTTTCAGTTTTTTAAAAGTGTCTATCATTGTTTGTTCAGTTCGGGCAGTGATTAATATATCATCGGCATATGCTGACCATTGTTTTAAACATGTTGATATGTTACCTCTTAGTTCCAGCTGCTTTAAAATATCGTCAATAACTATACTAAATAGAGTTGCTGATAACAGGTCACCTTGTTTCACTCCTGTCATTATTTCAAACTTTTCTGTATAGTTTTGGTTTATTTTGACTCTAGCTTTTGTATCTTGTAATGTCCTTGCTATAAGTTTAATTAATTTACTTGATATTTCATATTTATTTAAGCATTTTATTATTTTATCTCTAAAAACTGAGTCAAATGCATGTGTGTAATCATTGAAGATATTGTGAAAGTCTATGTTGAATTCATGACATTTTTCAATAATTTGATTCACTATAAATATGTTGTCGATTGTGGATCGGTTCAGTTGAAATCCCATTTGGCAATCATCTAATTAGCTCTCTACTATTTTAGTTAATCTATTGTTTATTAGGATTGAGAAAATTTTATACACTACATTCAGGAGAGTAATTGGTCTGTAGTTACTGCATATCATCCTGTCCCATGTCTTATATATGGGACAGATTATTCCTTCCATCCATTCTGTTGGTAGAGTCTCCTCATCCCATATCTTTATAATTAATTTGTGTATCCTAGTTTTTAACTCTGTCCCACCTCGTTTTATTAGCTCTGCTGGTATATTGTCCGATCCTGTGGCCTTATGTGTTTTAAGTTTCTCTATTACTTGATTTACTTCATAATATGTGGTGGGGGTACCTCTTCAGAATAACTTAAAATTACATTTTCGGAGATTAACTCCACAGTTCTGGACCTGATGGTTTGTAAGTCACAGAAGTATTGTCTCCACCTTCGTAGAATGTCCCCATGCTTTGACAATATGTTGCCACTTTTGTCTTTACAAGATATTGGTAACACCGATTTTTGCTTATTGAAAAATTGAGCTTCTTTAAAAAAATTTCTTGCATCATTTTTGTTACTTGCTTCTTCTATTTATCTAATTTTGTTGTTTATCCAGATTCTCTTTTTTTCTCTACATATTCTGTTAGCTTCAGTTCTTTTCGCTTCATATATTTTGGGAGTAGCTCTAGTTTTAACTTGTAAATATTTCTTTCTGGCTTCATTCTTTTGTGACATTATTAACTTAGACGACTTGTCCCACCATTCATTCCTGTTAGAAGTGGCTTGTATTTGGATAATTTCGTTAGCTGATTCTATTATTGCCTCTTTAATTTGTGTCCATTCTCCTTCAATATCCTGTTGAGCTTCTTTTCCTATTAGTCTGTTATGAAGACATGTTCTGTATTGTTTTAGCATTGCTGGATCTTGTAAATTACTTTGATTCCATTTTGTTTGCTTAATTGTTTTCATTTGCATTCTGATCAATTTCTGCTTTATTATAGTTTTCACTAAAAAATGGCCAGAGTCACAATTCAATCCTTGCATTGTTCTAACATCCTCTACCACTCCTTTTTTATTTGCATCTATAATTACATGGTCTATTTGATTCAGTGTGTTGCCATCTGGTGATGTCCATGTTCCTTTATGTATTCTTTTATGTTGGTAGTAAGTACTTATTATTTTCATGTTGTTTGCAATTGCGTACTCAGACCCACTCACCATTCCTATTTGTGATCTCATGGAGTGTATGTTTACGTGCAGCATTTTGGTGTACATCTTCCTTTCCAATTTTGGCGTTCATATCTCCCAAAATTATAAGTATGTCGTGTTTGGGAATTTTGTTATGGATTGTTTGTAAATCTTCATAGAACTTTTCTTTTTCTTCATCAGTTTTCTCTTCAGTAGGAGCATGTGCACTTATTATAGATGAGTTATTAAATCTTCGTTTAATTCATAATTTACATAGTCTTTCATTATATGGTTCAAAACTTAGTATGTTCTTCTTAATTTCATTTCAAATCATGAATCCAGTTCCAAGCTGGCCAGTTTTTTCTAGGTTACAGCTATAGTAAAGTGTATATTTAGTTTTATTAATTTGCCCGACTCCCTTCCATCTTAGTTCTTGTAAAGCTATTATTTGCAATTGTGCTTTTAACATTTCATTGGCTATTTCATTCATTTTTCCTGCTTTCAGCATTGTCATTATGTTCTAAGTCCCCACATAAATTGTGTCCTTTCTTATCTGTTTAACTCATGTAGGTTGTCTTCGTATTGTCAGCCTCTCATCCCTTTGTCGAGAATTTTTAGCATGCCAAATTTTCCGAGACGAGTTTGCTGGCCTTGTGCTCAACCCCCACTACCTTGGAAGACCTAAGATTTTCTGTCGGGGTTGTCTCCCTTAGCTGGTTTGTCCCAATTATCGCATCAGGAACTCGCATCTCACCCTTGCATGGCTTGGCCATCCAAAAATGTTTCCAGGGGCCATGGCGGGGACATGCATGCATAGGACTTGGCAGGAGTAAGTGGCATTTCTCAGGTTTTAATGGCACAGACACCAGCAGGGTATGTGTCCCGAGACCACATACTGCCCCTTTGACCCCCAATTAAATAAATCACAAAATTTAAATTTGTAAGTATACACCTAAATAAATACATTAGTTTATTCATTCTACCATGTGACATGCAGCAGATTTGTGTGTGTGTGTGTGTGTCACGTGTATACTGCTGCCACTTCAGTTTACCAGAACTCTTGTTTAACTTTCTTTCCTTTCCCAGCTTATAGAGCCATAGAGAAGATAACTGAACTTTCCAAGACTGCACAGTGTTATAACCCACCAGATTACAGCGCGGTTCATTCCAGTTCAATCAGATTATTTTGAACAGAGAAGATATAGTAGTTTTCCAAGGGATTAATGCTTTATGGGCAAATCATGCCTGTATGTTTCTAAGCATGTAATATTTGTTTTAATTAAATTTGGTGTATCTAAACCTATATAGAAACTTATAATAATTATTGATCTTGGGTTACTGTGGCACAAGAAATGTTGTCAGTTTTGGTTTGTGTATATATTTTACACATTATTTTGTTTTACTTACAATTTCTCTTATAAAAATATGTTGTGTTTGCAGATTGATTATATTAGTCGGCTTATGTGGCAAGCACAGCTGAGAGGGCACAAGACATGGAGGCTTGTACCTCCGCCAGACTGTGACCACGTTTGCACAGGATTCAGTTTCAGGGTTGAACCTGGTGATATTGGTAAGTTACTGCTGAATAGAGAAGTGATGACATTTGATATTTCTTTGTTTTTAGTTGTCAAATGAGCAATGTGTGTCACATGTTACTAGTAGTACTTCACTTTAAGGGGCATTGCTTTATTTACATGAATCACTGTTCATTTTCACTGTTTTATATTTATTTATTTACTGCAATTGGGTTGTTACCCGGTGGCAGTGTTGACAGCAGGCAGTGGAGTGCTTGCCTGTAATCTAATTTGTGATGAGTCAGGGTCCATGTTTGTTTGTTCAGTGTACTGCAGTTAACCCTTTCCGATCCTATGTTGGGACTCGTCTGATATTATGATTTTCCTCTTCCGCTCCGATGTCGGGTGATGTCCGACACATTTTTTTGTTGCATTTGTGCGCCCGCTCCGTTGTCGGAGCCTGTTCAGCGTTTTCCCTCATGTAGTACACACATTAGCCAACAGCTTGCGTAGGTTGTACTCTTTCTGTTTCTCATCAGGCCATGTGTTTTGATGTGAACAGGTGGTTGTGCTAGTGGGAAAATGGCGGCGATGAAGGTTGTAAGTGACGATGATATTGCAAGGTGGATTTTAGAGGACAGTGAGGTTGAAGGAGAATTTAGTGATGAAAGTGAGCATGAAGAAACTCTTCCTGTGTGCAGTGATATTAGTTCCAGTGAATCTGAATCTAGTGGTGAAGAAAGTGATGATAATACGCAACATGTAACAAGGAGCTGGAAGGTTTATCGTGATGGTGATTGCGATCTTATGAAGTTCCCGTACTCTGTTACACAACAGGGATTTATCCTTCGTCACAGTGCTCGGCCAAAAACTGAACTTGAATATTTCCAGCTCTTTTTCTCAGATGATCTTATTGGCAAAATTGTTACCACGACAGATATGTATGCAGTGGAAAAAATACAGATGGTGACTCCACTAACAAAGTACTCAATGTGGCACTCGTGGAAGGATGTTTCATCAGAAGAAATGAAGGCGTTCTTTGGTATAATACTGAACACAGCTCTGAATTTGAAGGCCCAGTTAGTTGACTATTTTACTGAAGATTGGCTAGACCGAACCCCATTCTTCAAGGATGTTTCCTCTCGTCTCTGTTTTCTCCAAATATTTTGGATGCTGCATTAATTCCTCCTGTTGCAGCTCAAGGAAGTGTGCCTATCCAATGGAGCAAGGTGAAGAATGTTAGTGAGTATATTGACAAAAAATGCAAAGAACTTTATGTACCAGGAAGAAATGTGGCTATAGATGAGAGCACAGTAGGTTTCAAAGGAAGGATTCAGTTCAAGTG
>Ga0136643_10006615_pt1 | contig 16623 bp, 8 predicted proteins | sample TergutLab28metaG_FD_96883 | JGI IMG/M metagenome (GOLD analysis project Ga0136643, IMG submission 96883) | Labiotermes labralis P1 segment gut microbial communities from Petit-Saut dam, French Guiana - Lab288 P1 (version 3) (version 3) | ecosystem: Host-associated > Arthropoda: Insects >... | reverse complement strand
CAACTACAACTATACACACGGCCAACCAACAACAATTACACACAAGACAACTTAAAACTAGCAACAATACACACGAGACAAATTAGAATTTTACTACACGTACAAAAGCTAAATACACCCAAGCAAGAGAGTACTGTGTACAGTTTCTTGTAATTGTTTTTTCCCAATCATTAATTCACTCACGCTTTCACCCAATTTAGCTTACTTCTCATCACTTACTACTCGTATAAGCCTTTTCCATTAAGACTTGTCCCACTCCCCCCCACACTACACTGCACTTCACTTCACCTCATTCCACTTCACTTTGCTTCGTTCACTTCACTTCACTTTATTTCACTTCGCTACACTTCACATTAGTTGACTTTTCACTTCACTTTAGACTTTTCACTTCACTATACTTCGCTTATCTACACTTTTCGATGATTTCCAGCACACTTTAACTTCCTTTTAATTCAACTCAATTATCACTTTCCTTACCCTCGTTTTAAAAGTGATTGGTTTGCAGGGAGAGTTCCTTCTTATAGAAAAAATATGTGGTTATGAGTGGATTCATTATTAGGATAATTTGGTAATGAAAGTAAGATTGTGGAAACGGCTGGAGCAACCGCCATGCACCTGAAATATTATCAACGATACAGCATAAAATTTAATCAATGATTTCTGACGTCAAGATCAAGAATATTTGTGTAGAGGTGTTTTTCCATTTGCTGGGAAGGGATAAGCGATGTTTGTTCCCAGGCAAAAATTGCCGTTATAACGAGATATCCTTCAGATGACACAGGCTAACCATGCGAAAACATGCAGAGCCTTTCTATTATCTCCGCAACAAATACGGCAGCTTTATCGCAGAAGTAGCTTCCATCCGCCGGGACATCCTGCGACAGCTGTGGTGCTCAGAGACCCAATAAAAGAGTCGCATAGGTTTGTCCAAATACTTCGGAAATTGATAATAACTAAAGCAAAGGTTTGTCTATGCGATGTACGGTTGGAACAAATGCATGGTTTGTTACATTAGTATGAAAGGCTATCGGCTAAAAGCTGTGACCTTCCATTGCAGGCTACAGGCACAATGGGCGAAAAAACAGTCAAGCAGTGGGGCAACATAGGTAAAGAGAAAAATTCAATATTTTTAGTCTTTCACCGTGCATATTGTACAAATTTACATTTATTTGAATTACCAACACACGCACACTGTTATTAAAACATTATAAAACCTCACTTGGTTAAAAACATTTTAAAAGTCATTCATAATTCTCTGACATGTTTCGGTTGTTTCTTCCAGTCATCACCAGGGAGCTGCATAGTTTGACTAAAGTTACTCTTGTGATATACATTTACGATGGGAATGGTATGATGGCAGCATGTCTGCAATTCAATATAACAAAGAAGTTAATGTCAATCAAATACAGGTAAAAAACCTGAACGTCATATGATTTTGCGTTGTAATCAGTGTGAAAATCTTGATGGAAGAATTAGTATTTTATCTTATCGTTTAATGTATGTGATGTTCTTGGATATGGTGTTGCCCGTCTTCCCCGTGCCCTTCGTTAACTGCAAATGTGATGCCTGGTATGAGTCTCGTTAGGTTCGCCACGGTATAGAGAGGGTTTAGTTCGCTGACCTGCTGTTCTGAGATTAAGACTCCACGGATATAATGTATTTGTATATATATGTTTTCCCAACAACTCAGCTTTGATCCTTTGGTGCAATGCTTCATTATCTGTAGGATTTCTGTTTCAGGTCCGAATTCGTGTCTGTTGTTCAATATGTGCATGGCGTATGCTGACTGTGGATTATTATATTTTATAGATCTGATGTGTTCTTTGTACCTTGTGCTGATTGATCTTCCTGTGTGTCCGATGTACGCCTTATTGCAGGTCATGCAGTGTAATTTGTAGATGCCATTAGGATTTGTTAGGTTAGCTCTTTCCGTGGATAGTTGCTGTTGTATAGTGTTTGTGGTTCTGAAAGATATACGTGTGTTTGTGTCTTTGAATAGATTGGTTATCCGTCTTATCAGTGGGCTGTGGTATGTAAATGTTACCATTTTTTGTTGTTGTTTCATTTTGTTTTCTTGTTCATGTTTTTCTTTTTGCATCCTTTTGCTAGTTAGTTTTTTCTTTAGATTATGTACCATATGACTGGGGTATCCATTCTTTGCGGCTGTTGTGATTATTGTTTTCCACTCCTCCGTTTTTTATTCTTTAGTTATAGGTAGCGTTGTCATTCTGTTTATAAAAAACTTAAATGCAGCCATTTTATATTCGTGTGGGTGGTTAGATTTGTAGTGGATGATTGTATCTGTGCTTGTGGGCTTCCTGTATATGCTGAGCTCTATATTATTGCTATTTCTATGAAGTGTGAGATCCAGGTAATTTATAGTGTTGTTGTTTTCTGGTGTCATTTTGAATTCTAGGTTTTTATCAATTGTATTGATTATTTGTTCTATTGTGCTATTCTTGATTTTGTGATTATTGTATATGATCAAAATGTCATCTACGTATCTTTTGTAGTAACAAATCTCACCAGTTTCCCACCATTGTTTTATGTGTATTGCTTCCACATATTGTAGATATATTTCGGCCGTAGTTCCTGATATAGGTGACCCCATTCCTATGCCTTTTTTGGGTTGAAAAAATCCGTCTTTGTATTGAAAGTAGTTTTGTTGCAATATTGTTTTTATTACATTTAGCATTTGTGTTATTTTAGTTTCACTGTTATCGTTCTTGTGTAGCCAATGTCTAGTTGTTTTCAGTATCCCAGCATATACAGGAAGCCCACAAGCACAGATACAATGTCGGAGAATTATGAATGACTTTTAAAATGTTTTTAACCAAGTGAGGTTTTATAATGTTTTAATAACAGTGTGCATGTGTTTGTAATTCAAATAAAAGAAAAATTCAATTTTACTGTTTTCCTGGTACGCAGATACTGACGGGTCAATGTGTCCTGCATGAAGTGATCTGAGTATTGCAAGATACTAACTAATCTGTAAAAACCTACGTGGTTTAGCCGAAGTCATGCCGTTCACATATTTATCAGTTGTCTGCTTGGGACAATATGTATATCTGCTAGAAGTATGACATATTGTGGAAAACAAGAAGCATAACCATCCGTAAATATAAGGCCAGAAAAGGTCGGCAGCCTCAAAGATTTTTTTTTTTTAATCTGCCTTCCAATTTAGTGAACTCAGAAAGCTTGACCGTAAAGGAAAGACTGAGAATGACACGCTAGATATTTTCAATGTTTTGTATTCACATAGATCCATTTGTGGCTATTGAATACTTTGTGCGAAGTTGAAATGGAATTTTCGTCCACCTTCTGGCATTAGATTCAAAATATGTGGGCAAAATATTTGGACATAGCATAAAATATACGTCTCAATAACAACTATGTCTCTTATTTTAACAATTTTGTAAAAAGAATATATGTTGAAATATTAGACGATATACGTTGTGATAAATGTAATGTGACAGCTTTGATACAATACTTTTTTATCTGTCACATGCAATTAACTATGCAAGATAAGAAACAATACGTTTCATACACATTCTTAAAACTGGAGTAGATTCTTTCTGAACAGCCGGTGCCTAGTGATACCCACGACATTTACCTGTGTGGCTTCCAGAAGTGAATCGTGACCGGAGACTCAGGTTCAAGTAGTTAAAGAGGCGGTTTAATCTTTGATTCAGATGCATCCAAAACCACTTCTCAGCGCCGGGGCTATTCGCCGATCACGACCGCACTGATATACGTATAACGTCTCGTGGTGTCACGTGAGAATGACTCTGTATCGTGTCTGTTAACGACTGATAACATTCAGCATTCAGCACTACATAATGAGGAGATGCATGACGTTAATCCATGTCAAATATTATTACAACGACAAAACAAAGGACGAAGAAATGGGCGAGCAATATGGCACGCATGGGAGAGAACAGAATTCATGCAGGGTTTTGGTAAGAAATCCCAAAGGGAAGGGAACAATTGAAAGATCTCGTAGTGGATGGGAAAACAATTTTAAAATGGACTTTACAGAAACAGAAAAGGTTGGTGTGGACTGTATTATTTGGGTCAAAATAGGAGAGACATGCGGGCTGTTGTGAACATGGCAGTCAAACATCGAGTTGCACAAAAAGCGGGGAACAGTTTCTCATGAGGCTGTATACCTAGATCATGTTCATACATTGTACATTAAAATTCAATGGCGTTCACGAAGGAATTAAGAAAATAATACATCACAATTCGTGACGCAGTGGTTAGCTCTGCTCTTTTGTCACTAGTTGTTCGGGCTCCAATCGAATATTCATGGCTTTCCCCATTTCCTTCCAATCCATCTTTCACACTAAGACTGTCATTAGACGTCTTATATGTACCGTATGCACTATAGAAAGCGCTGCAAATGTACCATGAAACACATACAAAGAGATCTGAAAACGTATGTGTAAATATAGACTGAAATTGCGACATAGCAAAGAGTAACTAATGGCACTCAAATTTCAAAATCAGCACAAAAAAGAAGACAGTTGAAGAATACGGACACGAACACTGAAGGACTTACTATGTCTCTTCACTCTTTTGTTCTGTAAAGGCACAATTTTTAGTTTGGAAGATGGGTACGAAATTGTAGGAGAAACCTGTTTCTTTCATTTTCTTTTTCGAAGAAGAAGAAGAAGAAGAAGAAGAAGAAAAAGAAGAAGACAGAAGTTGCGCCAAAATTTTAGCAGCCAACGATCAAACTGCACGACGTCACATTCAAACGAATCGTAATCTTGGTACTCGCAGCAGTAACAAGATGAAAACTCACAAAACAACCTGTATGTGAAACGATGTTACATAAAATTATTCTGCGACTTCCATAAAGCAGTGATAAAATATTCGCTATTAATCATACCAGCATGAGATTTAACAACTCACCGTAGGACGTAGCACATTCACAATTACGAAACAACTATTCAGAAGCTGCGCGTCTGGCAATAAAAAAGAAAAGGAGTCACGTGAGTACGACGTGCTACAGAATACTGGTAGCACAGCCGGTGGCAGCTGCAATACGAATGGAAAATTCTTGTCATTAAAATGCCAGTGCAGCAGAAACAAGGGCTTATAAGACATAAAGCGGGCAAGCATCAGACTCAATTTGGTGTCTACTTGGTTCTTAATCTGCCTGGCAAATATCTTTTCTTAGTTCCTGCTAGCCAGCTTATGGCATTGAACTTGGCCGCTTATGCCTCGCTACAGCAGGAATGTATATCTGTGGTCGCCGACTGGAAAATCGCGTGTTTCTGTACGGAACATAAGACATAATTAAATCCTACAAGAAGTTTCATACTGAGTTTAGATGAAAGTTTCCTAATCCTCCTGTCCCATAACCTATAACAACAATTCACAGATACCTAAAAAGGTTTTCTTGCAACAAGTTCAATTCTAACCAGAAACGTAAATAAAAGACGCTGATAAGAGAAACAAGAGAGGCAATGTACGTACGTACCACGAAACGTGCGGCGCTTTCGTGTAACCACATTTGCAGTGAATAGAGATATAAGTACTAAAATTAAGAGTTTGTGTTTGTGCTCTTGCCATTCTGTTGTCATCGGTGGCCTGTCTTCTTCTACCTTATTTTTGCACATTATTTCATAAATGAAACTATTTTCTGAAAAAAATTTGAACATAAAATGTGTGTATTGATTTTCTAGGCAACTGTGTCTGAAACATTTCTCATTCAAAGAAGAATTCAGAACGATATTACGATAAATATATATATAGGTCGCCGTGTAAAGTACCAGTAATTCTTGTCATATATTAAATTTCTCAACAGATTTTCGAAAAACCCCAAAATATCACATTTCATAAAAATCCGTCCAGTGGGAGCCCAGTTGTTCCATGCGGACAGACGGAAGGACGGACAAATATGAAAAGTCAATAATTGCTTTTCGCAACTTTGCGAACGCGTCTATAAACTAAACGAAATTGGTGCTAAATTGGAGGCATACCAAGAAATCGTTCATTCGACATACACAGCAAAAGTGCGTCTGCAACACCTGCGCCAATTGCAAAATATCTGTTTCCTTTACCCCATTTCTCTTTAAGTCAACTGTAGTGCACAAACTCTGTGAAACTGATCGAGATGCAGGAATGAATTTTGTAAGGGGTACCTTCGTGCTGTATATAATGGAGAGAGAGTCACCACAGACATTATGTTTACCGACGAAGCTTTGTTTCATCTCAGTGAATATTTGGACTGTCAATACAACAAGTACTGGTTAGAATAATATATCATGTTCATCCACGACGTGACTTTACACAGTGTTAGGTTGGATTGGGTCCAAATATTTCTAAGATCATAAATAAGCACCGGTATATTACACAAATGGACACAGCTTTTGAAAACCTCTCGTATTTCGACAGAACCTATGCCTTTTTCCAGCAAGGCAGCGCACTGGCTCGCTCGGCAAATAATTCTGTGCGTAATTCAGAGCGTGGTTTTCGTGACACAATAACAAACATGTGATTGTACTTTGTCGTTTACCAGATGTGAAACCGAGCAAATTTTACTTGTCAGGCATGTTAAAGGATACAGTGTGTATTAAACATCCTGGCACCAAAGACTGTCTGAAAAGAGACATTCAGACTGTAATTTCTTCAGTGTCACCATCAGGACTTCGACGACCACTGAACAACGTGTCGAGAGCTTGCGAGCCGAAGAAACCCTTTTCAGCATCTTCATTAAATACGATAATTAAGCCCTATTATTAGGTGCCGTACATTCAACAATAATTTTTCCATAGTCAGAGTTAAACGTATTAAGCCTAAAGACAACTATTTATTTATCACACAAAATCAGGTACAGGTTCCGGCTAATATGTAGCCACCATCAAGCTGTCCACAAAGCAGTTGCACTGGTTTTAAATCTCGAACTTTATAGGTATATTGTTATTTAAAACTATATAACGTAGATATGCAGCCTAATGAATAAAATAGAAGAAATTTACAAAATTATATTCGTGTAAAGTTTAAAAAAAAAACAAAGTAAATGTAATAATAGTAGTAGTAATAATAACAGTTTAAAATATTAAAATATTTGTGACACAGACAGGTCACGAACATGCCCAGACGTTAGTATGAAATGCTGCTTGAATGAGTGGTTTCAAATAATGCAGCATGGCGAAGCTTTGAGGTTACATCCGACAAACACGGGGTTCTTATTTCATCTGGCAAGTAACTTTTTCGCTAGGCGGTCGGTTGAGACATGCGACAGGATGTAGCAAAGGATATGTGCCACATAAAATAGTAGCCTAATACAAGTTTTTAAAATTATGACCCGTGAAGCTATTTGTAAATGCCAGCCTGCCAAAACTAGTTCAGCGCAAGGAAGTCTGTTGCGCTGCCTTCCGATTAGTCGCACACGATGGCACGATCAGTTGTTTTTCACTCGCAGTGGACTGGCGTTGAGATTAGTGTGTTTTGGGAGGGCTACCGAGAAAAGTTTGCACGTAACAGAATGATATGCTACAAATTTATCATTTGGCAAATAATGTTGTAAATTTAATAGAAAATTCCCTAGTATTGATGTACCTACAAAGACGATGATACATTAATTTTAAAAAACTCTCATAAGTAACGGATCTGTGCTCAACATACACGACAGAAGAAGGCGGATTGTATTGACAAAAGAGAAGTCAGATGAAAGTGAGTTATTCTCAGAAAAAATAAAAAAAATCATTGCCATGTTTTGCTTCCGCACTTCACGCGGCAACGAGACTCCTGAAACAGTGACGACATAAAGTAATGTGTCGGAACACAAGGAGGCAAGCAAACGATGACACGAAACTTTTCAAGCTTATTTAATGACAGGCTGATTAACGATGATGTATAGGATATAAGCGACTTTCTTTTCAAGGCTCGACAGCCCTGGTGCTAGGCCTCATCATCATTGAGGTTTCGATGTCACTCTCAGACACATTTCACTCTGTAGCACTCCTCTGGACGAGTGATCGGCCCGTCACAAAGGCCTCTATCTGACAACACACAACACATAAGAGAAGCATTATCGATAATGGGAGAGCCCGATTAGACCTAGGCATGGTCGCATAAAGTAACGAGATAGGAAATGTTCGTACAATGTAACATGTTCGGATCCATGCGTCCTAGACTCATCGCAGATGATTATGCCATTTAGTCTACTGTGAGGTAGGAGTCACATTCTTTATGATCACTTTTGCAGATGTATCTTACAAGGTGATTACTATTACTACTGTTTTTTTTTATTTTGAATGCTTACACTGAAAAAAATTTAACAAACGTAAAGCTACATTAATCCCTTATAAAGTCTACAGCTATTTTATTTACAATGTAACTGCACATCCACACTAACGACTACTAACATCCACCTTCCGTCGGGCACCATTAGTGGCAGCGGTGGATGATGAGAACGTCGACTAACAGCTAATTGCAGAGATAACCTCTACTCAGGGAATATCTGCGAACTCGATATTAATCAACGCGCGTAAACATCCGCTTCGAACTTTTGAGTGTTAAGTCGCTTATTGGTGCAGTTGCACACCGAATGCCTGCTGTATCTAAATCAAAACTGGTAGCCAATACCGCGTAAAGCTGAGCTCCGTTACAAGGAAAAGAACTGACTTTGGGTCTTGACCGTTACCCCTTCTTTTCAATTGTCATTCTCTGTAGAAAGCTGAGGGACCCTCGCACCAGAAAGTTTATGGGCGCTAATTGTTAGTTCGTGACTTCCTGGGGGAACGAACACTTAGGTCCAAATAACATAATTATACAATACCAAATGTAAATCCTCAGCTTTTTTTTTTACCGGTCGACATGGAGATTTCTAATCCTAAGAAGTTGCCCATAACCTCTTCCTTCCTACAAAATAATTATCACACTGAATGCAACAAATCATTCATCTCATCTGGGGATGGCAGTCCTTGGATTCGAACTCAGGCTGCCCTGCTACAACAAATTTTCCTACACACATACATGGGTACCTTTATTGTCATTGCACAACTGATGAATACTGAAACTGTAAAACAAGATGAAATGAAGCACCACCGCAACAAAGAAACACTTACTTTCATAACTCAATTATGCAGGTACAAAAACTGCATCACATTCATAATTGAGGTAACGGGAACAATATAAAAATTACACCGTAACAAAAAGGGTAATATAAATATAAATATATATATATATTCATATTCTTAAATTTCATAAGGAAAGCAAAATGGAAAACACACATATACTTCCACAAAAAAGTAAGTAATTTTGTCACTGACAGCTTTCATTTAGTACAAGATATCTGTTTGCTGAACGTCTTCCTTCTTCAGGCGGAATTTCACATATTTGGTCTACAAAACTGGTACATCGGTGGACCAACCAAATTTAGGAAAAGCAAACCAGCAACAGTTGTACCGTTTATGGAATGTCTTTTGCTGTCAAAATATTAGTCACTTCAATAAAATTTCTTTCACTCTCACTGTATCCACAGAAGTACAATGGTGACAATATGTCAACTTACTTACTCTCGCAGCATGTATACTGAATGAAGAAAATCGGTAAATTCATAGGAACGTGACGTAAAAATGCCGACTAGACCTTTTTATTATTACATCACATCACAATAACTCCAAACTATGCAGCAACATATTATGTAATTTTAGTCAAGAAGAACGAAATTAATAATAATTATTACAATTGTATGTTTGTATTCCTTCCTTAAATTCCAAAACACGTAAATCGCATGTAAGTGGCGCCACATTATAGTTAGTTCATAAAATGTTTCCCTCACCTGTCTAACTCTGCTGTATTTCTTGTACTGATCTCGCAAAGGGCGAGATGTTATTACCGATGTAAATAGATTTGCATGTAAGCTGTCTGCTTCTTTTTTCAGACGTAACCGTTCCTGAATTCGTCGGCATATTTTAGTTTAAATCTCCCAATATAAAATTTACGACAAGTCATCCAGTGGGAGTCGAAATGTTCTATAAGGATAGACACGACAACGTTAACAGTCGATTTTCACCACTGATTTGCAAAGTGCCTTAAAAAAGAGAAGAATATCACGATCAATTATTACACAGGAAAATGACTAAGAAAAAATCACAGAGTAGGTCAAGTAGGCGAGGCAGTGCCTCAACATAAGACTTCTTATTCACTCTTACCATTCTTCCACAGGGACTGTTATTACTGCGTTACCCTAACTATTTCTGCTACATTAAGCAATATTTTCTGAGTGCAAATTTCAGCCATTAAGCATGCTTCTACACATCAGTCACATTAGATGGTGCTGGGCCTAGTAGAACCTGTCTCATCAGGTCAATAGGCGCTTGACACAGTGTTACTAAAAGGCACAACCGTATTTCTCAATTAAGAGTCTGTAAGCATAATTTCATTCGATGATGTATGACCGTGGGGTAAAGAAACCGAAGAGATATCTTTTTAACATCACGTAGTATGTAAATCATTCAATATTTTTTGCTGAAAAAAATGGCAGATATTCAAGACAACATTCTACTTTACACTCAGTTATAAACACGGTTTGTAGGAGCATACTTGTCTCAGCACAAAAAAAATATGTGGACATGTCACTTTTCTCTAAAATAAAAATGGTGCCCTGATACGAGATAGCACTTACAATTTTACACTTTTTCTGCACATGGGGCATACAAATTAGTCTTTTTTAACCCCACAGTCTCCATGCGCCCAACGATAGCACTTCCACTTTGATCTCATTTTTTGCCACGCTTGTCATGCGAGAAAAGCCCTGTGCAGTATAAGCAATCTGGATCTCCATCGCTTATGTCATAACCAGAATTATCACTTTCAAATTCAATTTCCATATCTGATTCATTAGATGACTCCTGTATGCCTACTTTACCCTTCTTTGAAGACCTTTTACTCTTTGTTCCAAATAGCCTTTTTATTGCTGGTTTCTTTGACAGCGAAAAGGCTTTTTTTTTTTGACACTCTCGCAACTATTTGCTGTAAGGAGAAGCTGTTAATAGCTATGCACGACTAGCTCTGGATTGTTTTGTTTAATCTACGCGAGCAGAACATTTGCTAGATGAGGAATGAGTCGGACGTCTGCTGGTCTTATAAAATTTCCCACCAGTGGCGTTGTGGAAAGAAATGTTTGATGTTCTCGGTATTGAAATTTCATTGCCAGCTCCATCAGCACATTTATCTTGAGATTCGTTCATTCCATGGCATGCGAATTCATGATCTTGGAATATGTGTCTGTTACAGGGAAAGAGTCCATTTTTATAAATGAGTTTACTGAAACATCCATGGTTGCTGCTCTTCTATAAGCAGGCTCGAATAAATTGCACACTACGAGGCGTAACAACACGACCAGGATTGTTGCCTAGCTACCTTTCAATTACTTGTGCATAACATTTTTTAGTGGCTTCATGATACCAACATCAAGTGGCTGCAATTTGTGGGGAAAAAGTAGGGGGAGAATGACAAGGGCAACACTGTGTTCCCTGAATTTATCCATCACATCTCATTTTTTGGTGTGTGAAAAATAACCATCAACCATCAGAAAGACGTTTTCAACTGCCGAAGGCTTTCGAAGTGAAAAAAAGATGGAATCATTTAGTAAATATATCCGTCTGAATCCAACCACTTGGATGGCAAACCAAAATTTAGCCCGCCGCTGCTCCATCCATAAGCTTCTCTTTCATATTTTTTTTCGGGAACACGTTTGACAGTGCAACGTATATTCCAGTGGCACTCATAGAGATGACAATAGCGATTAGATCTCCCCCTTCTGCCGATATTAGACTCCATTTCTTTCTTGCCCCTCATGCTGACAACTTTACTGTTCCTGTGTTGCACTGTTGTAATCCGTGTTTCATCAACACTGAATATCCTGTGGTCTGGGTGATTAACTTTTCTTAGTTCAGATTTAGAGATGTCAGAAAAACCTTGCTACGTTTTCTGATGTAAAGCTTTTCCCCCAAGTTGCAGAAATGACTTCAGGAGTTCTCACAGATAACACTGGATGCCTTTTAAAAAAAGCATCGAGGCCATTTTTCCCCAGGTGCTGATTTTTCTTGGTTAAATGGATGTTTCAAACCATTTCTTATTGCCAACTGTAAAGCCATGCGTTTTGTGTCCTGACGTCTCAGTCCATTCATAGTATCTTTGGTCGATGGTTATGCAGTACTCCAAAAGTTCATTCTTAAGCTCACTAGGTAGAACAGTTCTTCCTACATGCACATTTACTAGCTCCTCTGGAGAAAGGGATGTATCCTTCACACACTTCTCCTGATTTTCTCTCGGCACAGAAAAGTATTTTGAAGCTCTCAAATAAACCATTTCTCCAATTCTTACAACTCTTACGGCACGACACATTGCCTCCTTACTCCAATTATTTCGCTGCGTGCTAGGCGACATCTAAACCAAATGCAGAAGAACGCTTTTAAAAAGAAATCATTGTTGAGGGTAAAACTGTTTGAAGCAAAGCAATTCAAAACGTTGTATGACAGCGGTCTCCTAATATGAGATACTGGTAACCAAATATGAGATACTGACTTATATTGGGTGCCAGACACTGTCTCATATTAGGGACTCGCCATCTTGAGATGTATTTAATTATTCAGGGTTAGGAACACATTTTGAAAAGAAAATAACTAGCGTATACTATAGTTAACTATATGAAAGTAAATGTGTGCAAATAAATTGAAGCTCTGTTTCTGCCTTCAGGTAGAACACTGATGTACATGCAGCCCCGTAAAAAAAACTCGAGAACTGAAAAATATGATACGCTGTTCTGTGAACTTACTCCTGCAACACACAGCTTCCTGTTGCTCACTGATTAATTTCAAGGTCTGAATGAAGCAGGTCACGTGGTTACCACGAGATTTCAGCACTTACTTTGACCGCAACTGGGGTGTCTCATACTAGGAAACTATCTCATAATCGGTTCCTTTACCCTACTATTCGAGAAATTCGGTTAATAAACCAGGAACATAAAATGGGTATAGTTGTACTGTGTGGAGGAAACCGTAACTCCAGGAACATTCCAGACTTCTTTAACACAACACTGTTGCAAAACATCACCATCATATATATTAACACAGCAACGTCTTTTTGCGACATCAAGATCTACTATCATGAACTACCGAACGAATCTTTTCAACAAAAGACATTTTTAGAAAGCTTATGATTCGACACTGATGGCAGTTTCTTTGTTTTATTAATTCCTTGTAAAAAGGTGATCTTTTTTTTTTAATTTGTGGCTAAAATCCGACAGTGCTGTCACATGAGAAGACCAAGGGAACCTAACACATTACATGTACCTCCATTTACCTCCGTCTAAGGCAAGACGTTTCTTTACACGCGTTAGAAAGCTTTAGTTTCTTATATACACGTCGCTTATTAAAAAAAATTTCGACGAATAATTATTTTATTCGCTTACATACAAAAATATTATAATAAACAGTGACATAAATAAACAAGTGCAAAATGAAAGATAAATAGAATGCAAATAAAATCATGTATGTGTGCTCAATTCATTTTATCCGGGACTTATTACAAAAGAAACACAATTAAAGACTTATTAGGTAAGATTAGATTAAAGTTTTGAATATTAATTCCAAATAAGTTGCACCACCCCAGTGGTGACACTACTGACGACAGGATGTCATCATTATTGACATCCGTAAGTAAAAAATATAATTATTATTTATAATGTGGCCCGCAAGCATTTTGCATCTTGATTTGGACATCGTGTCCAAAAGGTTTCTCGCCAAGGCCTGGGTTATTTAAATGTTTGTGTATTACATGAATTTGTGCATTTGATAATGTTTGCCTTTAATATCAATTTTATTTGAATTTGATTTTATTAGTATCAAATATCAAGGTCAATAGGCCGCTTGACATGGTGTCACTAAGAAGTAATTTATTATTATTATTATTATATTATTACCGGGTTCAAATTTCAGCACAGACACCGAATATCAATGTTTCTCGTGGCTTTCCTCACCCCCCCCCCCTCAACAAATGCCGGAATAGTAGGCCTACCTGAAATCTTAATATGATAGCTTCCTTCGTCGCTGTTCCCACTCGCTTTTTACTGATCATCTTATCATTCGACGATATAATCTGAGGCACAGCAATCTTATGTACACAAAATAGGTATATTTAAAAATATTATACTAATATTTTGCTTATTTTAATTCTGTGACATCTGGTAGGATGGTTGTAACGTAAACGTCGCAGTGGCTAGTCCGGTACTTGCTGTATGGACTCAATGAAACCGCGAAAATAATAAGTCTGCAGAGCTAGCCTCCGCGAAAAGAATCGAAAACGAAAATTGTAAATCAAAGAGTACAGGCCGAGTCAGCAGGAAGACTGACAAATATTCGAGAGGTGAATACTCCAGTTCACGGTCGAGCTGGCAAAGGGTTTGAATTTTGTTACATGTGCGTAAGTATTCCAGGAGCGTACCTCCTTCCAAATCGTTATATTCTAAGTTTTCACATTTGCGACAATATTCGCACCTTACTGAATCTGCACAGAAATGTAACTTAAAATTCGAGTGTTTTCCCCTGAACAATTTTTCAGATTCATCCAATTTCGATTCTTCAGCCCAATGGGTAACGCGTACCTTTACACGCAAATCGTCCCCCAGAATTCAAAACCCCCAATGTCTTGCAGCGTCTAGCAGGCCTACATCTGTCTACTCAATATGGTTGCCTACTTTGGAATAACATGTTTTCTCCTTATACTCTTCATTTAGTTTACTGACGAAGCATATTTTGGCTATGCTGTCCACGTGAATAATGAGCATTAAATTCAAGCTGAGTCACAGAAAAATTCCATAGGGTTTAGTAAAATTTGTATCCTCTGTGAGATTTGAAGTTCTCTCAGTGGCGATTACGAATATTTTGTTCTGGGTTGTGATGCCATCTATACTGGTAAAAATTTACCGACTTTTCGGAAGAAGATACCACTTAATTCTTCACAGAATTATATTCCGAACTACAATCTAAGCCGCTTCTTGTGAATAGGAACACTTCGTGTAACTTAAAATCATTCAGGACACGACAATAAAAAGCACGTAAGATAAATTTCGTCCCGTTAGATGCCAATATTTTTACAAAGAACACTATTCCTGTACCCAGTTTTAATGTAAAGATCAGTTTTATTCTGTGTTGCCCAGCTGTGAAATACAGTGAAATTTTTCATCGCCGGACTGCTCGCAGTAGACCAAACCACGTAATTGCTGCATAGCGAAGAATTGTGCCACGCGGTCTGCACTGACCATTCCGGCAATAAAAAAAAAATTAACTTCTCTGTTCTTCCACGTATGGACAGATCTCGATTAATACAACAATAATCGCTGATATTTCAGAAATCGACGGAATATTTTTAAGGTTTACTCCGCCACCGACTAGCTTTTCACCGGATTTCACAAGTTGTGGAAAACACTACACATCTCAGAGAATCAGATAATACGTTGCAATATACTAAAGTGGTTAGTAGGGTAAAGTCGCCTAATATGGGGTAGTGTTTTTTTTTGTCACACCGGTAATACAATTTAAAAAAGCTGGCAATGTTTAACGCATTTTGAAGCCCATCAATCCTTCATTAAGAACGATGGTTATTTGTTCATGAAAATTTATTACAGAGATAATACCAATTTTACGAAGCAACATAATACGGGGTGGCTCCTATAATAGCGTACTATGGATTTCTCAGATTTAGAGCAAGAAAACAATGTAGGGAGGCCAGAAACAGGAAGTTTCGTTTATTAAAATTACAAAATGAAGTTTTTCATAACATTTAGCGGCCACAATAAAACAATGTATTGTTATTTCTGACACCTGGCACACACAAAGGTCCTTTTCCGATAGTCCGCACAGTGTGTGCCCACATTTTTGGCATGCAACCCAACCTTCACGGTTGTGGTCTGCAGTGAAAACATCTCGCACAGTATAGACATTCAGCATCAGCTTCAACCTCACTCACTTCCTTTCCCCCATCCATCTTCTTCTTCCGACCCCGAAGAAACATTTAACTTGCTTGACGGCGAAATCAGTGGTTTCACTTCACTTCTTTCCATTTTCACCAAGGGTTTGATAGGCCTAATTGTTCCGCAGGAAAAGAGGCCCTGTTTTGCTCTTTTCCTTCTGCTGCTTACTATGTTTCTCGAAGGGACTTACGACGAGTTCATTTCTTGCCTGCGTCGGAAAACTTCAACTCTCTTTTCTTCTTCAGTTCCACGTTGTATGGAGAAACGTTTATGACCTAAGCGAAAGCAGGTCCAAAAGATCAAGCAACATTTGTGCCTTGTTTTTACACTGTAGACAGTGGACTCAGACTGCAGGCTTGACTGAAGAAGTTCTTTGTGTTCTGAGGTGTGTCATTCCCGTTGTGTGTTTAAACTATATGGTGAGGTAAGTTCAGTCAAAAACACAACTATAAATATATGGCTAAATGATGGTGTTTATTAGCAATGGAAAAACTACATGTTCCGGTCTATAGCGGCCATCTTCAGGTTTTGACAACTTTCTTGCTAAAAGACTTTTATATAATATGCCTAAACCGCGTGGTGATCTTGAGATCTCATCATCATTTTACGTGCTTTTGTTAAGCTAAATT
>Ga0136643_10006614_pt1 | contig 16623 bp, 10 predicted proteins | sample TergutLab28metaG_FD_96883 | JGI IMG/M metagenome (GOLD analysis project Ga0136643, IMG submission 96883) | Labiotermes labralis P1 segment gut microbial communities from Petit-Saut dam, French Guiana - Lab288 P1 (version 3) (version 3) | ecosystem: Host-associated > Arthropoda: Insects >... | reverse complement strand
CACTCTACATGTTTCGGGTGTCACAGCACCCATCATCAGGAGTACTAAAAACTGTAACCGCAACCTCCGGTACAGGTCATACTGTAAAATAGAAGGATTAACTGGAATGAACTAACAGTGTGTGTTGGTTTGTTAACTGCAGATAGTAATGGGTGGCGGTACATTGACATATTTACAAAAGTCTGGATATACAATTTCGTGAAAATTAAAACTTTTAGCTATTCATATTTATTATCCAAAGAGTTTTTAACTTTGTAGTAAATAAATATCTGCATACTGTTGCATCTGGTTGGATTCTTATTAATATTCTACCTTGAAGTTGCAGGTTATTTTCTAGGCAGGAAATAACGTTAACAATGATTTAGTAAACTCCATGTAGAATGGTAACTATCCTATAGCCCAAATAATATCGACTCTAGAGCCCTGTGTCGGTCTTGGCCGGCATCCTCCATTTCCTAAGTCACACAGAACAAATTATGTCTTCATTACAAAGACCAATCTGTTAGTCTTGTTCATTAACATATTGGATGTTTATTCTGACTTTAATTCAAAACCCGTAAGTAAACTGTTTTAATAAAAAGGAAATATTCCGACCCGTTAGCTTCCTTGTGGAATGTCCGCTGTAATCATCCTGTCGCATTTGTGTATTTCGGTAACAACGTGAGAACCGCTGAAAATATATTTCTTGAAACTGGAATCTGCAAAAATTGAGTACTGTTCAACAATTTTACATTCATTTAGATCTAATAATTTTGGCGGTAAACTTACTGCAGAATTGCGTGTATTTATAGACTTGACTCGACTGTGGATTACTGAAAATTTGACGAGGTAAAAGATATTTATAACAAATGATCTACAATCGTATTAACCATGCTTTTTAAATCCAAATTATTTTCCACGTTACATCTTGTTGCTTTTAGATAACAAGAAGAAATGGCCTTATGCCTACTTTTAATATCCCAGGGCATACTGAAAATTCAGAAGCATTTAAAACTGTAGTTTTGTTCCAACTGTCGTTATTTATTACGTAATGTGCAAGATAAAGGTCATAACACTCGGCTTAAGATAGACTGAAATAAAATTAATAATACAGATTTATCACAAATTATAAATATGAATACATGAATGTAACTGTTTGTAATCAAGAGGTACACAAAATTTGTATGCACTCCGATGTGAACAGCAATTCGCAAGACTTTTTCCCTAAGTTCACGTAAGAAGAAATTTAACATCTTGCCGCTGGAATGCATCACTGATTTAAGTTGGAGACTCAAACATGGAGAGCGTATTGTTGGTCTGAGATTCATTCAATGAAACTTGTGGCAAATTTTCAATGAAGATTTACGATAAAGAAGAAGTGATATGAAAATTTGTGTACACAATTTGCATCTGCAAGGGAAAGTGTCTAGGGCGACCGCGTGACTGTGTGGAAGTAGCAGATAATTTTCGACAGGATTGTCTGTAAAATCAAAAGAAGCCAACGGGTCGGGCTGGCAGCAAGCTGAACATACCACAGGAAAGTGTGTGGAAAATTGTATGAAAAAGCCTTACTCTCCAAACTTATCTACCGCAAATTTTGCAAAACTTATCACCAAAAACAGTGCACCTTGTTTTAAATACTGAGTGAACACGATGCGGTGTTTTGCAGAAGATGAATTATGCATGTCAAAAACCTGTTTCGGCGAAGCAGCAATATTTCCTCTTTGTGAGACAGTCAACAGATATAACTTCTTTTTGTGGATAAGTGAAGGTTCTCAGTTCTTGGCTGAACAGGTAAGGAAACCCCTGAATATAGACTTTGTTTTGTACCATTAGCTATGTACGGAATATTCTCACTCGGAAAAAATAGTTAACTGGACTATTTATCGTGATATTTTGAGTAGTGGTCGAGGCTTCATATCAAAATGAAGTGTCAGTCTTCTTGACTAGGCAGTTACCTGAGAGATGTTTCGACCTAGAGGATTCTACTTCCTACACTCCGTAATGTCCACGTCTCACAACCAACCCGTTCTGACTGCGGTATTTGGAAAGTAAGTTTTACCTTCCGAAAATGCTTATAGCATTCAACAACTTTAATGATTGATCGCGAATGACCATCGCAAAACTGGGAGGGTTATTTTGCAAAATATTTAGCCTGAAGTAATTTTTCATCTTGATGTGTGCAGAAATGTACTAGGATGAGGAAAGAAAATGTTAAAAGTCGTGTCTCCAGTTTTGTGTTATTGTTATTTTATTACCAATAAATTTCTAATTGTTCACATAATTTTTAAACCCCCTGTACATTAATGTCGTGTTCCATTACAGTAAGATGGCGAAACGCAGTCGTACATTAAACAAGGTATGACCTGTTTATGCTAGAGCAGGAGATTTCATGGCCTTCATTATTCAGTGGATAGACTTCTAGTATGAGAAGTCACGTTGTCTGCTACAATTGCACTGTGGTGGCGAAGTAGCGTGTTGCTTCCTTCAAACTTGGAATAGGTAAAAGGATGTAACACCAGTGCGTGGTTAAACTTTTGACGCCTAATGTCAACTATAGTAGTCGTACCGCACAGCTAACCTCTAAAGTTGCATTTTATATATTTATTCAACAAATATAGGTACCGAATATTTTAAACACGGTATGTACTCTCCGTTTTGTTCTCTTCAAAATGCAGTTTGTTTCATAATTCTAATATATTTGGTTCCTGTATTATTCACATTTTATTTACAGGGTGTGCTAAAATTAAAAAAAATAATTCCGGCGCCAAAAGGTTAAATGTGTGTCAAAATACAACGTATTATGTTTCATAAGACGGTAACACAGAAAGTGCATATAATGTTTAATCTATTTTAAGTGATTCTATCTTATTGGAGTAGTCAAGAACAGACAAAAATTAATTTTAAAAATGTATTTATTTTATGAAAGATCTCCTAACTGCTGACACGACAGCAGTCACTAAATGAATTTTCCACTCCGTGCGAAGTATCCATCACTATTTTTAAAGGAAATTCTACAGGATCTCAGAACGTGCTAATTTTCCACTCCGTGCGAAATATCCATCACTATTTTTAAAGGAAATTCTACAGGATCACAGAACGTGCTAATTTTCCACTCCGTGCGAAGTATCCATCACTATATTTAAAGGAAATTCTACAGGATCACAGAACGTGCTAATTTTCCACTCCGTGCAAAGTATCCATCACTATTTTTAAAGGAAATTCTACAGGATCACAGAACGTGCTAATTTTCCACTCCGTGCGAAGTATCCATCACTATTTTTAAAGGAAATTCTACAGAATCACAGAACGTGCTAATTTTCCACTCCGTGCGAAGTATCCATCACTATTTTTAAAGGAAATTCTACAGGATCACAGAACGTGCTAATTTTCCACTCCGTGCGAAGTATCCATCACTATTTTTAAAGGAAATTCTGCAGGATCACAGAACGTGCTAATTTTGGTATTGCAACAAACATGGCTTGTTACTGCTTGCACCCAACTGTCTCCGATTACATACACTTTTTGTGGAAATTTGTTAAGATTTCTTGGACGGTCAATAGGCCCGTCGCAAGGCTTCTGACCCCAATGGACAACACAAACACAGAAGAAAGCAGACAGACTAGGCGTATCGTTACTCCGATTGGGTTTCGGATGAAGGAAAGTAATGATGGACCAGAAGAAATAATACATATCTCCAACAGAACGATCCCTGTAGTTGGCATGTCTAAGAAACTGGGTACTTGTTTAATTCTGCAACTTTCTAGCAAACATGAATGTCACCCGCAAGGTTACACAAACCTGAGTAGTTATGCAAACAGTCGAGGTGATAATGTTTGTGAACTGAACAACACATGTAAATAGCTGTCAAGTGAGAAACACAGGCAAAATTTTCTGTAAACCTTCCTGAAGGTTAATTTATTTTCTGTCATTGAATTATTTTCGGAAAGAAAGTTTCACAAACATTAAGTGCAACAAGTTGCAATGTACATTCAGATATGCGAGAATGTGTGTTCAGTCGGAAATCTGACTAGTAGATTTGTGTGTTTCCATATATATATATATATATATATATATATACATACATACATACATTCATACATACATACATACACACATATATATACACACATACATACATACATATATATATACATACACACACACACACACACACACAGATAAATGACATGTGTCTTTTCTATGGAATTACTGCCCACACATTCCACCTAATAAGATGATTTTCTACCCTGATCCCACGTATTATAGATTACTATTAATCCGATCTAAATCGAAAGAAATTCGGAAATATTTTAGTTTTCTAATTTCTTTCTGTAGATGCTGCACAAAACAACTGCAAGTGTTTAATTTCACTGCAAATTTATATTACTTGTTTTTAAAAAATTATGTTCTAAAATTTATATTCATACATTAGGGATATTCCTTGTCTTAAGCAAGAAATTTCAGATTGAAAATTGCTTTGTGTGTTACATCAATACTAAAAATGGGATTCCCTTTTACTGTGCTTAAATATTCAACATCTAACTTACATAAAACAAAAACATAACGTCATTTCAAGCGAATTTCTAAAGAGAATTCATAAAAACTAATCTCGAAATTCGCAGGCGACTATTCCTAAATTTTGTTAGAACTAATACTGCTGTAATATTTAAGCGTTTAGGACTGCTTATGTCTAATATGTCGTTAAATTCGTCGACCCTTACGGCAAAATTAAGCGTCAAAACTGCGTGTAACTGGAGGAGTAGAAAAAATGTGCAATTTCCCTACAAAGGCATGGAGAGTCACTGAGGTTTCCAGAGGGCTGAGGTTCCCAGATTTCAAGAAAATAGGCGTTTGAAGGTGATAAGATTGTCGACCGTACTCACTGGCCGCCTTCATGTACCGTAAAATATTCCTGATACTCATTTCTTTTAGAAGCTGGGTCGATTCCAATTTCATAGTGCAGCCGGAAGTAATAAGCCAATACAAAATACAAATGGCACCATAGGAAATCGAAACCGCGGCCTTCCGGCTTGTAGCTCAGATAAAGTAGAAACACTATTTCATAAAACGTACATTAAAAAATATTTTTATGACATTTGTGTAAGTTATCACAAACATTACTCCAAGGATTCACGAAGTATCTCCATGAAATACAAAAACTTACAAAATACAAGGACGCCATGTTATTATAACACACACCAAAAAAGTTACTTTATTCTTACTTTTTCCCACACGTAGATCGAATGTAATAAAGTAAGTGGCACTACTGTCGCTTGCTCCATTCTCAAAATTTCGCTAGTTCTACTCATTGCCCATGTTGTAATGTAAGAAAACATGACCCATAATATTGAGAAACCATTTTCGAACTTCGGACGAATTACTGTCCATTCTGTTCTCAGCGTTATTCTTCAATCTATCCTAGCAACTATTGGAATACCCCTCAAGTTAAATGGCCAACAGATCCTTCCAAAATCTTTCCAATTAATTACTCATGAATAATCTAAAAAGCCAACGTTATTAGACTGATTTCCGCAAGCAAACTGTGATGAAGAAAAATTCTAAAATAAATAATATTTTGTAGAAAATTAACTGGATTCTATTTGTTGGCATTTGAATGTGTTACCGACGGATCCGATGGGATGAAATGGGTATGGCCAGCTGTAAGTTCTTCCAGGCCAGTATATTTCCTCGTGTTCATTTTAAAAAGGAAGTACCTGGATTTGCAAGTGGGGCCTAATAAAAATTTTCCTGAATTATATAATTTTGAGAATATTGTTGAAAAATTTTTCCTTGTATCCAAGCATGCAGCCTAATTCACATGATATGAGTAAATTAAAATTCACTAATTACTTTTTCATATTACTTTAAAGAACTTACTTACTCACTTAATTACTTCATGGAGCAGACTCCTTCTTTAAAAGCTAACCGGTTTTCGACCAGTTAAGAAATTGCCCGCAATTCCTGAAACCCTAATGTTCATTACCACATTCAAAACTGCCCGCTACTTGTTCCTATCCCAAGACAGCGCGACCCAGTACATACACTCAAATACCAATTCCTGAAAATCTATGTTAATATTATTTTTCCATCTACGCCTTGGTCTCCCAAGAGGCCTCTTTACCTCAGGTTTCCCCAAAAAAACCCTGTATGAGCCTCTACTCTCCCCATGGTGCTACATGCCCCGCCCATCTAAATCTCGATTTCATAAATCGAACAATATTGGGTGAGAAGTACAGATCATTAACCTCCTCATTACATGTCTTTCTCCACTTCTTGTTACTTCGTCCCTCTTAGGTCCAAATATTCTCCTCAACACCCTTTTTTCAAATAACCTCAACCTCTCTACCTGCCACTACTAAAGCTTCTGCTGCTTCCTATATAGTATGTACGATTCCTCCCAACATATTAACATCATCAGCATAAACCAGAAGCTGATGTGGCCCATTTAATTTCAAGCCATCCTGCTTTACCTGTACCCTCCTATTGGCGTACTCTAAAAGAAAGTTGAAAATGTAATTGCGACAGAACATCTCCTTGTTTCAAACCATTCCTTATAGGAAACATGTCAAATTCTTGCCTGCGCGGACTCTGCTATACGTTTCCTTCAGACACATTTTATTAACCTTACCAGTTTCAGGGGAATACCATATGAGAATATTATACAAGTCCTCTCATCTAACGGATCATAAGCTTTCTTGAAGTCTATAAAGACCTGATGCCCAGCTTCGTTGTATTTTCTTTTATTCTCAAGTATTTGACGAATGCAGAATATATGATCAGTAGTCGACCTGTTGCCTAGAAATCCACATTGATGATCCCCAATAATTTCATCTGTATATGGAGTTAACCTTTGGAGCAGAATGTTGGATAAAATTTTGTACGTACTTGGCAAAAGTGATATGCCCCTGTAATTACTAAAACCTGTTTTATCGCCCTTCTTATAGATAGGTACAATGACCGATTCCTTCCACTCCTCATGCAATTTAATCTTATTCCAAACAGAAATAAAAAGTTTGTGGATCTCAGAGCAAATTTTCTTATCCCCTACCTTAATCAATTCTGCTGGGATTTGATCAATAACTAGTTATTTGTGACATTTTAGCTTGTCAATAGCCAACTAAACCTCAAAGGCATTTGAATCAGGCACTAATATTTCTGCTGCTTGTATTTCTGTCTGCCTAAACCCATGTACATTCAATAGCTGAGAGAAATTGTTCCTCTAACTAGCCAAAATACTGTGGGAGTCCGCAACCAAAAACGCATCTCATTCTTTACTATAGTAGTTCCTGGGTGGTAACCCTTCTTAAAATCATTGATGGCCCAATACGAGTCCCTTATATTTTTGGTTTCACTCTTAGTATCAAATTCCTCAATTCTAGCTTTCAGATGTGCCTTCTTTTTGCTCCTGAAATGTTGTTATTTTAACATCATGCACTGTTCACTGCTTTGGTTTCGATACTGTACTCACTGCATTTTAGCCTGCTTTCTTTGATCTAAATAACTAAACAACCATGGTTTATGTTGCTTCAATTCGTACATATGTTGACTCTTTTTAGTTTAGGCTTTGATATTTCCTTTAACTATCTCCCAAGCCCTATTAATGCCCTTGCTAACACTTCAGTTCTCCAAAGTTGCAAACCTGTTTTAAATCTCAATTTGACATGGTTTCCTAACTTCCAGCTCATTTAGCTTCCTGAGATTAAATCTTTCTCCATCACACTTCTGTGCTGCTTGTTCACTTACTGCCAATATTTCCCTAATTCTTGCAACCACAAGATATTGATCAGTATCACAGTCAGCTCCCCTGAAACTTCGTACATCTATTATACTCGACTGTCATCTCCTATCTATCAACATGCGATCAGTCTGGTTGTGAGTCTTCCCATCAGAAGATGCCCAGGTATGCTTATGAAGGTTTCGGTGTGGGAACATCGTGCTCTTGACAAGTAGATTTTTTGATGTGACAAAATTTACTATTCTAACACCATTATCATTACTATCCTGATGCAGACTCTCATTCCCAATTGTCGGTTTGAAAATATTCTCTCTCCCCACTTTTGCATTAAAATCTCCTAATAGAATTTTCATATGGTACTTAGGAAAATGATAAAAAAAATACCTGCTCTAAATCCTCATAAAACTGTCTTTTGAAACATCACATTTTTTCTCACATAGTGCATGCACATTCAAAACAATGATAGTACACCAGCGACCTCTCAGAACAATATATAACATCCTGCCGCTAACAAACTATACTCTCTTAACTGCTTATATTTTTCTGTGATGTAAAAATATCCCGTTCCCAATTGATAATTTTCGTTTCCTTTTCCATACAAAAAATTATAATCCCCTGCTCTTAACGTGGCTCCTTTGTCCCACCTAACCTCCTGCACACCCACTAAATCTAATTTGTATCTTGCTAATTCCCTGGCTGCTTCTGTAAGTTAAACTGTCCTATACAGTCTCCAACATTCCACGGACCAAATCTCATGTCAAATTTTCGTTGCTTATTTTGCACTAAATAATCAGTTCAAGTCCGAGGCTTAAACTGTGACTTTCGCAACATGATACATTTTTACGGTGAGAAGTTGTTAGCACCTGGCCCTACCCCCTAGCTGGAGGACCACAACTTATCTGCTGACCGCGACTTCTTATTCAGTATATTTGCAGCTACCCTCAATATTGGAGGCCTTTCCTCCATCTGCAACTTGGTTGTAGGAACCCACTTATCAGTGCCTTTTAAAGTTCACTAACAATTACATACACCACATCTAACGGCAATCGGCATCTTTGCATTTTGCTGCTCAAACTTGTTAATGTTACGATGACTTACTCTCAAACAGCAATTATTTCCCTACAGAATATTAATAAGTTGTCTTTAAAATGTACACGTAATATTCTGTGTGAAGACAAGCCAAGCCAAGCCAAGCCAAGCCAAGCCAAGCTAAGCCAAGCCAAGCTAAGCCAAGCCAAGCTAAGCCAAGCCAAAGTGTTAACTGGGGGCGGAGACTTGCGCCAAGCGCAAGTCGACGTCCCCCTGTCTGTTAGCCATTCCTGCCTTTGACCGCATAGCTGGGCTCAGTAACAAACACCTAAACTCTAACAGAGGGTTATGTTTACGCTAACAATTTTGAAGTCAGGCTGAGGGCCTTGACTGATTTTGTCAAAGATTGGGGCCTAGGTTGCCCTGGACTAAGTATGGGAGTAATAAACTTTGGTTGGTTGGCTGTCTGGGTTCCGAGCCCAGACTGGCTCTGTCGCAAACTGGAGTTATGCGACGTTTGTCAGGCGCTTAGGTGAAGCCGCAGCGCCTGGAGGAGGGAAGTGCGGCCGTGCCCCGATTTTGTATCGAATACTCTGGCATTTGCCTTACAAATAAAAAAAAATCACGGAAAACCTCATTCAGGGTAACCGAAGGGCTCTCGGCTGATCAGAGTCGAGCGCGATTCGTTTAGTCGACTTGGCCATCGCGGGCGACGGCCTCGACTGGTTTGCTGTCCCCTACCGCCCTTGGCTTTCGCGTCAAGCGAATGGGTCAACCCTCGGTCAGCGGAAGTATCTGCCGAGTTGCCGTACTACGGGGGTTCCCCACATCAGCTACCTTTGAGTCAAAGCTGTCGGTCAGGGCTCTGATGTGGTCGAAAAACAGCGGAACGCCCAGACCCTCGTACTTACGCACTTCCTACTTCACGTACGTAAACTTACGTACGTGAAGTAGGAAGTGGCTCTCTATATATAGGTTAGAGAAACATCTCTCGACAAAGAGATATAGTAGTCGTATTTTGAAAGGTACTTTGGTCTTCACGTAAAGTTTATATATCTGCTCCAAAATGTTGACGAAGTAATTATTCAACTCAAACTACGTACCAAAATTGAGTAAGTAGTGTCATTAAAAAAGGGAAAGTTTACAATGATCGTGTTTGTTAGAATAATTCTCTTTTCGTAAGTGAAGTACTAATTTCGAAGTTCATCACGGATCATGAAGTGTAATCCTCGACGTAATGTCTGTCCATGATGTGGGTACAGCCTGCATTCGACAAATAAATACTGTCACTTTGTAACATTTCCAATCTAAAACAGACATAGATATGGGTACTTGTTGATGTTTCTAGTATGCTGAACACTCTTTGACGGGGCCGTGTCGATTAACAGCAGCACTTCAACAAGAACACCAATAAGAAATCTAATATCACCTCATAAACCAGATGGAATGCAGCAAATTATCAAACGCACGGAAATTTCTTGAGAAAAATGCTTCTCACTTCCTGGACAATTGCCTTGCGGTGTTCTAACAGGTGTCAGTATGGTAGCGTGAAGAGCGTTACATTGGACAATGTCATTATTTTATCTGACCGATATCGTTTGTCACTTACTGGTGTCATTACACTGCACGGGTGTGCGGGCCACGTGCAGGTTAGTGTCTGTGGAATGAATTGGACTGGGAGTTAAAAAATGAGTTTGTTCACGCAAAATTATATCATCACGTTCTACTAACACAAGAACAACGCAAATGTCGTAGCAGAACTGATAGCTCTCCATCACTTTTCGGTGGATTATTTTTTAAATCCTTCAGAAGACTGGATTAATGACAGAGGATGTTATGGATTCGCATTCCTTCCATGATATCTCCAATAGGGTATTTTCATTACATCGCGATAGTTTCTATTCAAATACGTACCAATTAACTACTAAATGTGGCCGATACCGGTGACCGTACTTTCTCAAGACTCAGGTCTGAAGCCGTTTGATTTCCGGGAATGTGAGTTCGAATACCGCTGGAAGGTTTGCTCTTTCTTTCTTGTGTTATTTTTTTTGCTGTGTAGATAGCGACCTCTTTGACTAGGAAATCACTCATTCAGAGAAATTCTACCGAGTGTGTGTAGCCTGGGATTTTGAACAGTGAGGAGGCCTAGGCCTGAGTTGTGCTATTGTGCTGTTGTGCTGTTGTGCTGTTGTGCTGTTGTGCTGTTGTGCCGTTGTGTTGTTGTGCTGTTGTGCCATTTAGAACAATACTGTACGAAGTTCATGATAGCGTTGGAGGTAATGACAGCGATGTTAAATGTTCACAGATAAAGAATATAAAACTACAATAACACGTGTCGTGTTCACGTGTGTTAGCTTTATATTTAATTCTGTTTCTCGTATACAAATACTACCTTGCTGTATTCCATTAATACTATACACTGAAGCCATACTTAAGATTAATGTTCACGCAGCTTATCCTATCTTCAACCAATCGTTACTAGTTCTTTCCGAAATAAAAGAAGAATAATTTCTGAGGATGCCAATTTCAAATTTACGTCTGTCCGTTGTTCAATATTGTAACTGTAGTAACTTGATATTTGTGACACCTCTGGCTATGTCGCTTTTGTAAACACATCTCTATCGTAACCACAGTAACCAAGTAACCACAGAAATCCGCAAAAATTAAACAAGCGTGACTCACTCACCCACACCTATTGCATTTTACTTCTTGTTCTGACTTGACAGGGTGTACGGCAGGACGTGGTGCAATTTTGGATATTTCCATGTACTTTAAGCCCATAAATCACTTCATTTCGCTTACACGCGTTTGTTTGTTTGTTTGTCTTTATGAATGTAACTGAGATTCATTTATTCTTTTTTTAAATTGACGTAAGGAAGGAAAAGGAAAAGGAAGGAAAAGAATTTCCCTACTTCGGCAAAGATAAACTCGTAGACGAAAAAAAAAAATATATAAGATCAGGTGAATGTGCTTGACAATATGTCGGTCTTCTCATACCCATCCACTTATTCGAAAAATGATTGTTCCGTAACTGGCACAAAATAGTATGTTTCTAAAATCATCGTGAGCAACAATTTATCAGCATCGTCGAGGTCAAAATTTGGACATTCAAATTCTTTTTCTTCCGCCTTCCAGCAGTTTGTTCTGACCAGCGTACAGTACGAGGGACCTTCTTTCTTTCGGTACGAATTTTATTATTTCTATGTATAGTCTGAAGTTCCGTATATTCAAAGAAGTAGAAACATTTATTTAGAGTGTCTAAAATTTTATAATTTAAATTACTGACCTATTCCTTCCCAATCTTTTTAGTACTAATATTCCGCAAAAAAAAAAATTTGGTTTGTCATCCTAATGAAATATTTTAACTCCAGTGCCTGTAAGGTCCAATTATTTACTGCTAAGTTTGTCTCAGTATCTTTACATTCAAGTAACAAATAATATGCCAGAATGTTACTTTGAATAAAGCGCTTTACTTTAACAACAAACATAAACGTAAGTCACAAATTACACACAGCTCTACTTGTTGTTACATCTTATCACGCTTATCATGTTTATCACGTTTATCACGTTTACAGCCCACAGATAAGTGCGTGTCTCAAAAAATTTATTTAAAAATTTGAATATTTTACCCACAAAATATACTTATTTTTTCCTTTCAATTCTGAAAATAAAGAGATTTATATTTTCTCAGTTAACTCAATTTTGGCCGAAACATGCCTTTGTGATATATAATACAAGTAAAATAAGAGGATCCATCGGAAATGTTTAGTTTCAATAATGTACTGCATGTTTTAACTTATGAAGAGTCACCAGTTGTTCCTTGAAAGGGTAGTGATAGTAAATTGTATTTAAGATGTGAGTTAAATATATTGATAGTTTAAAATATATATTTAGAAATTAAGGCACACCCAAACACGCATCGTAACAATAAGATCTCAGTCCAAACATCGTTACTTGTAAATACAATTTTCGCTCAGAATTTTTATAAAAGGGAAGTAAAAAATGTAAAGCAGTCCCATTACAGGCCTGGACAGGCCCAGAGGGTTCCAGGAAGTTAAGGTTCCCAGATTTCGTGACAAGGGCGCAGGATGGTGGTAGGTTGTCAGCCTTACGCACCGGCCGCCTTTACTCCAGGAAATACTCCAGGTACTCATTTCTGTTAGAGGCTGAGTCGACCCCAGGGCCATAGTGCGATCGGGAGGATTTTATGTCAGTGAAAAATACACTGACACCAGCTGCGATCGAACCAGCGACCTTCAGATTTGTAGCACAGCACCTTAACCACTGTGCTACCGCGGTCCACATAAAAGGGTAGTAATAAGTGTATATATATATATAGCAAATTTTTGGCAATATATATTTTTTCAGTTACAAGTAATTCAGTTGTTCCTCTTTTATCCGTAAAATTAGCTGACTGATCTTTCCTATAAACACGGACTAATTTCAGTGAGATAGGAAATTAATCTTTATGTAAAGCTCAGAATAACTTTGGGCCTCACAATATTGGTCAATTAAAGGCTAAAGATTAAATATTTAAATTTTTCAACAGCTTTATTTTCTGAAATTTAATCAAAATTTGCTAAACATTTGTTTGAGTAAATGGAGAAGGTAATAGCAGTAGATTTGAACACAATCTTATTGGCAGTTTGTTAGAGCCCTAGAAATGATATACAATACGTTGAATGCTTAATTATATACTTCCCACAATAACAATAAATATGTACGGGAAAAATATAGAGTATATATATATATGTGTGTGTGTGCGTGTGTGTGTGTGTGTGTGTGTGTGTGTGTTTATGTGTGTGTCTCCCCTGTCTCTGATTTTGGTAAAATACAAAATAATATATTTCTTCCTCCTGCATCATTTGAGATAGAAGTGTGAAATGTGTTTTGTTTGTTGCATTGGCTGTAGCACAAAATGACAGCCTGAACCTGAATCACAAGACTGCAATCCACAATACTTCAGCTTATTCTTAATGACTGTTTTACGCTGCAGTTTAAGATACGTGTTCACATTATACTTTTGTATATTCTTTGGTCCTACAAGAGGCATTTCTCATACTATTCCTTCACAATAAAATTACTGAAATGTAAGGGTGTGAGGCCTTCAAGTTTGTATGGCTAAGAACATCAAGTTCCATTGCTGGTGCTCTCTCATGTACTGAACAAACCCCTCGACTCCACAACCGGCTGGGAACGTCTAGCTCAGCTAAATAACTACCAGTCTTTTAAAAAAGATTCCTCTTCATGGGTAATTCAAATAATTGACAAGAATATCGTTTTGACCTCGTGACAGTCGGCTGTCATTACCGGTGTTTTGGGATCGTCTCAAAACCGAACCCTCTTCAAGGATGATCTAAACGAACACGCGTCACTCTCGTGTCTCTTCATTCGGCTTAAGAAATTCGCATGTAAAAGGACTTACTCTAAAAACGTCCCGTGACCAGAAAGCTAGGGAGCTGTCTGATAGTTCCCCCTTTGTAAAGAAACAAGGCTGAATCTGTGGCGTGCGGCAGCACCACCAAAATCCGGACGGTATTGTCCCGTTTGGGGATAGCGTGTGCTTCAAAGGGATTACCAGTTCCTGTTTCGTCCGAACGCTCGGAGAACTGGTACGACGACTTACAACAGAGTAAAAAAAAAAACGATTTAAATGTGTGTTTTACCTTGACTTTTTTTTTTCCACTCATCTCTGCTGTAAAAGAGAATAGCCTATACGAGTGTCAGAAACCATACACAAGTTCTTTCAGACACACGTGGGCTGACAAAACTTACAAATAGACACGACGTCTAGTTAGAAACGGAAAATGTCATAGCGTGTTTTGAACTTCAAAATTTTTGTTTTATAAAATGAGTGCTTGATTATTTCTGTTTTATTTAACGACGTTCTCAATAGACCGTAACATAGGCTACTGCATGAAATTCTATGATGATTCGGTAAATGTACTTTGTATGAATCACGAACGGCTTTTTGGTTGTACCGTATTCTCTTTGCAGAAATCAAATAATGATTTTCGAAATTTGAACAGACTATAACGTGCTAACGGTATGTCACCTCTTGACTTGGGGGGGGGGGCGCAAGAAATACTGCAGTCAGGATGAGCATCCTCAGCACCGAGATTTGTACCAGAAACAGCGAAGAATCCTTAAAAATACGAAGCTGGAGAACCTGCAGCTTCGCTAAGATGCTTTAGTAAATGCATATGAAAGTTTCTTTGTCTCAGTGGCGGTTCGAGGAAACAGTCTGCAGATATGAAGGTGAAGTTACAAATATATCGAATAATTAATCGCTGTCAGCCGAAAAGAAATGTTCTCCTAGCCAAAGCAGTAAGTAGAGTGGCAACAACCTGTGCATCATTACAACGCACTGCTTACTGGATATCACACTACTTCTGTTCTGTGATCTCTTGTGAGAAGAGTAATGGGGTTCTATATCTCTTTTCTAAAATGAGAATGCATGTCAGTTATTCCATTCGTGTGAATGAGTCACACCATGTAAGACGTCGTTAACTTCGATGTTGTTATATCTGTGAGATAACAACCGAGGCAGAAGAAAAAGTTGAGTACCGAACATACGCGTACAATCAAAACACAAAAACGTGGTTGCAGTATTCAGGTAGATGAGAACTGGGTTTGAATTGCTTTAGGAATTAAACACTACAGTTAAAGAGGCCGTGGACTGTAGCGTGACTATTAATGTGGCCTATAATTTGATGGGTTAAATGGTTTGCTGTCTGCGATATACATGCCGAAGGATAGAAAGGAAAAGTTGAGCATTAAGCGTGCTGCAGTTCACTCGTTGTGACTCACTAGGGATAAATACAAGCGAAGCTTCGGGACGGCGCGAGATTATCATAGCTGCCTGTCATGTATTGATGACACCAACAGTGTGAGATTGGTATGGGTGAGTGTGTGAGTGGTTGAGTCACATCAAGTTTGCTTTGGTTGCCAGTTTCTTATGGTTACCTTGCTACCAAAGCAAAGGTTTGTAAGGGGTATCAAAACCAATATTTTCGTAGTTATGAGGCCTGTGAATCACAAATCGGGTACCAGTGATTATCACGTAGCCTGAAGTAACTGTGGGCTGACAATCGCATGGACATTATGTTCAACCCATCATAAGCAGGAGCGTTTTTAGCAACGAAGAGGGTATTTTAAAGATCTGAACAAAGGCTGTAACGCTTATTCAGAACTGCAGGTGCCCCTTCCAATTTCTGGTAGGTAGAAGTGCGTCATGAATCGAGTTCAGAACTAGGACCGGAATATATTAGGCGCCATAGTACAAAATCAGTCGCCACGGTGACGTGATTTCAGGTACTCTTGCAACCCTCACCTAGGGGAGTATCAAAGTCTCAAAACCTTTCCTTGAAGGACGAGGTAAGTCACTTGTACGACGTGGTAGCGTCCAAGTCTAGAACAAAATTAAACCACACTTTTCCATGTATAACCTGGAGTGGAAGTCAGTGACATCACACAGAAGGCCGTTGGCGTCATGCCATGTCGCAGACTGTTAGTCACGACAGAGGTTCGGTGTTCAATCCCGGGCCTCTCATGGTGGCTTTTGGTGGACAATGTGAATATGGCACAGCTGTATCTGAGAGCACTTCTGTAGTTAATAGGTACACGACACTATTGTGGGTCCCATTTGAGTCTAGGGTCTACGATAAGACGTAGGAATGCAGTCGATTGAATGCCGGAATCGCTCTTTCGAATCCCTCTGAGGGCATGAGTGTTCGTCTCTTCTGTTTGTTGGTGTTGTGTAGGTAGCGGTCTCTGCGACGACCTGGTCACTCGCTCAGAGGATTCCTGCCGTGTGTATTTGCGTGCGTGCGAGCTATCGAGAAACATCAAGAAAGAGGCGGTCTAGGCTCAAGTTG
>Ga0136643_10006611_pt1 | contig 16626 bp, 14 predicted proteins | sample TergutLab28metaG_FD_96883 | JGI IMG/M metagenome (GOLD analysis project Ga0136643, IMG submission 96883) | Labiotermes labralis P1 segment gut microbial communities from Petit-Saut dam, French Guiana - Lab288 P1 (version 3) (version 3) | ecosystem: Host-associated > Arthropoda: Insects >... | reverse complement strand
TGATTGATAACTAATTTAAATGTAATTTTATATTTGTCAACATGCCACACCGTATACATAAGTGTACTAATACTCTTTATGATTATGTCATAATTAATTATTAATGCTTATGTTAGTTCAATGTATGGACTTAAAAAATGGTAAGGTATTTACGAGTAAATTTGTTGGTACTGGGCCCTTGTCTTATGAAAAAAGAATTTACCGGGCCGCAGTCTCACAAAAGTTCAGAAACACTGTGCTAGGGCGTTATCCTTACAATACCCTGCTTTCTTTTTTCCATGTTGAGAAGTTTCGTATGATGGAAACTGTTATGTGTCCCACATAATTCGTTCACAATTTAAACAGCAGTGTACTTTTGTAAATAACCTTGAATGTATTCATTACAAACAATGAAATATTTCACTGCAGTATACCATCATCATGGAGAAGAGTCCGTCGTGAGAAGCCAGTAGTTTTCTCATCTAGGGACGAAATTCCCACCACTTTATGAAACCTCGTTGTTCCTTACCATGCTCATCACAGGGTGCCACTTTTCCCTACCATGAGTCAGCTCAATTCAGTTCAACACACCCATTCTAGTGCTTTAAGATCCATTTTAATATTATCGTCCAATCTTCGCCTATGTCCATGTTGTCTCTTTCAGTCTGTTTTCCCCACCAAATCCCTGAATGAGCCTCTCCGCTCACCCATACGCGCCACATGCCCCGCCCATCTCATTGTTTTCGACTTGACTACTTGAATATTTCGTCAGAAGTGTCGATCATGAAGCTCATTTAGATGTCTCCTCCAGTCCGTGTGACTTCGTCCTTCATATAAACAGCATACCGTCACAGTACACAAATAAGAATTTATCCTTATATTTATTGGACCGTGCATCATTGTAATAGTTGAAAACAAAAGACCAATTTGATGTCACTTGCTATTTTTATTTCACTTCTTATGCCCGAAACATGTTGAGGGCATAAGAAGTGAAATAAAAATAGCAAGTGACGTCAAGTTGGTCTTTTTTTTTCAACTATTCAAGAATTTATCCTTTTTTTTTTTTTACATTTTTACATATTTATTTACATTAGGTCTTCGAATCTAAAACCGTCGGAAATGCTTGCGTAGAAAAGGATATACGTTTGTGTACTATGGTATTATATTATTGCAGTTTCTTGTAAATAACTTTACAGTGTTTGAGATTTGAGTCCTACCTATCTACATACTCCCGCATAAGATTAAAAAGATTCCATACAAGACGAGGCCAAACAATGGCAGCCAGTCTATCGCAGCTTCCTGTGTGCCACTACACATTGGGTATGAGCCCTTGGGATCCGCGGACTAGGGGTAGAGAACCACTGTTCTAATGAAGTACAGTGTTGCAACAGAATAAACAGAATGATCATTTTGAGGTTGGTGTATACTCGCATTCGCGAGATGTCTGGTTCTAATTACCGTTCCAGCTTTGAAATATTTTTCAGTCACTTCATCGTAGGTCACGAACGTGTACTTTCAAAATATTATTAACCAACCAACCAACCAACTAACTAACTAACTAACCGACTAACTAATCAACAAAACAAACACACGAACTAAATAACTAACTGACTGACTAACCAACCAACCAACAAACAAACAAAAAACAAGCTAACTGACTGACTGACTAACAAACAAACTAACCAACCAACTAACTAACCAACCATCCAACAAACTAACTAACACCAAGCAGCAGGGTCCTTCCTGAGAAGCTAAAAAGATACCAGTTGATCTGTTCTAACAGGTCGTCAGCTAGTCAAGAAAATTCCCCGCATTTCAAGGCAACCAAAAGTTCATTGCCGCATTCACAAGAACCCGCCACCTGTCCCTATTCTGGGGATTACTCGCCACTCAAAATTACTTTCCCGCCTCATTCGACGTATTATCTCTACAGACAACACGGCGGCATAAGCAAGCTAAGTAAAGTACCAGAATAAAGTGAGAAACATGTGGACGAGGAAATGTAACAAGTAGTGCAAAGAAAAACCCCGGAACGATATCAAATTTGTAAAACGTAAGATCACTGTTTGTCTGTTTTCTCCTAGCTCACAAATATAAACACATTCAGGTCCGTCGTTGGAATTTTCAGGCAGCTGTACTACCCGAAGCGACGCTCCATCAACCCTTCAGAAGTTCAAGGCTATAATCAATAGCCATAACGTTACTCCGTTCGCAGTACGTACATGTCGACAGCAGAGTATATTTGAGATTTATTTACCCTCTCGTTTCAGGAGATCATTTCTCGGAGGTGTGTAGGTAGCCTGGGTTGTAGATTGCCAGGGCTCATGGGGTGCCTGCGTCTGGGTCAATCGTGGATGGTTACAATTTTGAGGCTGCTGCTTGCAGTTGTTGAGGTCCATTGCCTTGCGATCAAATAGGCCTATACAACCAACAGTTTACAGGATCAGTGCTGGCTTAATAATAACTAGGTCCGTTAAGTACTCCTATATACGAGGACGAGTCAAATGGAAACATTAAGTAAATAGTTTTTAACTCGTAATTTTTTTTAGCACAAAAGGTACGCAATGACTTCCGACGCGCTGGAACACTTGTATGGAACGCAATGGAGACTACATAGAAAAATGCAGTCATTGTGTACCTTTTGAGTTCAGTAAATTACGAGATAAAACATATTTAATGTTTTCATTTCATTCACCCTCGTATTAACAGCGTATCCTGACCATTTTATAAAATTCATTGCTCACCGTGTACCTGGTATAGCATAGCAAGCGGCAGTAACACCTGCATTACTGATACTGCAACGTGTTTCGGTCATGATACAACCATCATCAAGGAGAGAGAAACGAGTCCATCTAGGAAATCACGCAAGTTCTTTGTTTCCCGTGTTAGATAGCATTGGTTGTCATTGCCCGTATCTGTTAACGTACCAAATAACACAAAAGGAAAGAAGGCGTATGTAATTACATAGGCAAATCCATTTAGGTCCTTGTCGACGGCTGTATAAAGACGGACACATGTTGGAGGATCAATAAAACAGGTATTTACAGCTTAATTCATACGTACTTGATGGTTCGTTCTATCGTAACTACCGGGGTGCTGATAAGTCCTTAGCCCGACCAGGAAGGAAACAACCTCGGAAGCATGTCAGGGACGCGCGCGACTTCAACAACATCGAGACGCGAGCTGTCATCAAGATTTTTTCCCTGCAAGGCAAGGCGCCGAAGGAAATTCACTCCATTCTGACAGAAACATTAAATTGTTTCCTTCCTGGTAGGGCTAAGGACTTATCAACATACCTGTAACATGTATTGATTAATATCAGACGTTGTCATTAAGTGTGTGTGTGTGTGTGTGTGTGTGTATGTATGTATGTATATATATATATATATATATATATATATATATTCGTATGTAGGCGTAATCGTTACAGCATTTTGTATTGCAGTCTTTGAAATGCTGTACGTAGTTCAATAGGCAGGTACTTACAGCAGATCTGGAAGCGGTTTCTGTCACAGAAGAATTGGACTTCAAGTCAACATCTAGTTTACAGAGGGTTTGTTGCCATAGGAACGGCGGAACTGTCGTCATCTAGCGACATAAACCGAGAATACAGACACCCACCAAAGCACGGTCCGTAAACAGTGTCAACACGTTGAAGCAAGGACTTGCACCGGTTTAGCTATTTTTTAAACACGTTTTAGTTGAACTTATACACAGAGACGATATGGGTTATAACGTCATCGAAGGGACCGAATTAGTTGTGTCGTGGTAATGAGTGTCGCTCTAAGCAAGGTGTAAATTGAGAGTAAAGGAAAACTCTTTCCAAGACAAAATACGGGCATGCAGGCATATTACTTAAAGTCAACGCTACAATCTATTTCAAGTACAAATTACAATGAAAATTTAGAAATAATAAAAATTACTCCAGTGCATTTGTAATTTACCGTGCACGTTTACTCTTAAAAATACATGAAATTAAAATTAAAATTTGGGAAGAATAAAAGTCATCATGGGAAGAGCCCTACACGCTGGGACACTGTCATTTCTATCTGGCTTAAAACTAATCCATGTCACCCCGTTCAGGGTTTATAAATCGCTTTATTCTCGATCCGTTCTGTTCAAACACACTAATAATTTTGGTTCTGTTTTCCCATATCTTTTGTACCGCAGAATTTAAGAAACAAAATTCCCGACACAATTCAGCTTTCATTTTTCCATTCTATATTTGTCGTATCACTTTAATGACCCTTCTTCCGTTCAAAACCTTCCTTTTATTCGTGACTAAACATGTTCCCGCGGTAGCACAGTGGTTAAGGCGCTGTGCTACAAACCGGAAGGTCGCTGGTTCAATTCCAGATTGTGTCATTGCAATTTTTCATTGACATAATCCTTCCGATCATACTATGGCCTTGGAGTCGACTCGGCCTCTAACAGAAATGTGTACCAGGAGTATTTCCTGGGGGTAAAAAGCGGCCGGTGCGTAAGGCTGACAACCTTACCACCATCCTGTTCCGTTGTCACGTAATCTGGGAACCTTAACTTACTGGAACCCTTTGGGCACCTCGGGCCTGTAATGGGACTGATTTACCTTTTTAAACATGTTCTCACGTTACCAGTCTCCTGTTAACTGCAGGAGTAGAAACTTAAAGGGCATCACGGGTAAGGTGACTTACCTCTACTATTGTCATTTTCCAGGCCTGGAATTTATACATTTACCTGGAAGGGTAGAGGACTGGAGAAGATGGTTGGAAAATTATGTTGGAACTCATGACTGACAATATCGTTATATACGAGGTAGATTCTCTTATGTATGTCGTACTAAGCAAGGCAGAAACCCAAGTGCCTTATGGGGAGTTAGCTGGCACCACAGATTGTATGACATTATAGCGCAGATGTCGCACAAACTGAGGTCGTTATTACCGAGTTCAAATGTACATAATTCGTTCTTAGACAGCACTCGACCTAGATCATTCACAAGAATATAAAACTTTTTCCGTTTCTACAGGAAGACAATGGTGTAATGTATCGACGTGTGTCTATTCTTAACATCAGCTACATATGATGAAATTGGTGGCAGGATTTGTGTGTACAGATTAAAAACCCTGACTAAAACAATTTAAGCTAGTGTATTACGTGTTACCTAAATACTTACGTAACTTGCCAGTTCAGGACTCTGCATTCCTTCGAATACTTACAGACCGTTGCAGAGTTAGTAATAAACAGGACAGGGAAAATGAACAGCAGATATTTCCAGCAACTTCTATTTTGATATGGGATCATTCGAGTTTCTTTCCGTAATAATGCAATGCCCTTATCCGTGCTGACTTCGATAAGGTATAGCCTTGAAATTTTTATAATAGTCGGCATACGGTAATTTGTGCGGAATGGGCATATACGGGAATTGAGAGGTCAGAATTTGAGGTGATGCCCGTAATTTGTTTCGGTTTATATCAAGTAATGCGCTGCATTTTACTTCTCACAATGCCCACTAACATTTTACTTCTCACAATGCCCACTAACATTTTACTTCTCACAATGCCCACTAACATTTTACTTCTCACAATGCCCACTAACATTTTTTACGCAACTCTTATTACATAAATTATAAGATTCAGTGCACTTTAATTGTAACGTACAATACAAACGGCTAAACAAAAGGCACAAAGATAAAGGTAAAGCAATCCCGTTACAGGGTTGGAGTGGCCCAGAGGGTTCCAGGAAGTTAAGGTTCCCAGATTTCATGACAACGACACAGGATGGTGGTTAGGTTGTCAGCCTTATGCACCGGCCTCATTTCCGTTAGAGGCTGAGTCGACTCCAGGGCCATAATGCGATCGAAAGGATTTTATGTCAATGAAAAATTCCAATGACACCAGCTAGTATCGAACCAGCGACCACCTTAACCACTGTGCTACCGCGGTCCCCTAAAAGGCACAAAGATACAAATTAAATACTCCAGGACATGTATACACAGCATAGTGGTCGTCGCATGTTTAAAGCTTTGGGAGGATCAATCTTCCGTAATACCTCGTTGTACTTCACGTATCATTGAACAGATTATACAAGTGAAAGGATTTGCCCTCCCCCACCTAGACTTCCGCAGAGAAAGGGAGAGAAAATACGGAAATATAACACAAATTCATATTAATTTTTAAATTCTATTCTTACATCCAGGTCAAATATTTCAATAACTACCTTATTAAAAAGAGTTTTCTAAGTACATATTACAGGTGCCCGCAAATTAAGCATCTTCCCAGCTCCAAAATGTCGTTTCATGATCTCTTGTGCTAAACTGTGGCACTGTAGAATAACCACTTGATGAAATGTTACCAAGAAATGGAACAATGGCGGACACTTAAGAGTTTGTGCAGGTGGGCCTCCCGGTAACTGCAAATAGACTGCCGTTAAATCGTTGTTCTCACGGTATACCATCAAGTTACGATGAGAATTATATATATATATATATATATATATATATATATATATAAATCTACAACCTGCAATGCAGATTTTTAAAAATATTCCCAAAATAAAATTCTGTCAAAAAGGGAACATGTACTGTGACCTGTACACTAAATACATGTGTGTTGTGTTTGTGTGTGACAGCCACACACACACATAATATAACACGCCCAAGCATGTTTGTGTAGGGGTTCAGATAATTTCCCTTCTGGTTACTATACAGACCACCAGATTTACACTAAAGACTTTGCATTTTGCCCACTTCATGTGTTACAACAACCACTATTTCCCTACATAGCACCCACTGACTGGTCTTTCTAATCTGAGCACAGTGTTCACTGTATGACATGAACTGAATCTTTATATATCATGTATATTAATTTTAGTCTTCATAGCGGTTCAAATTTACGTGTTTGTGAATGCAGTAATAAATATCTGGGTACCACACAATATGGGAAATTTCTTGAATACTTGAAGGCCTCTTAGCTTCTCAGGAAGGACTCTGTTCCATGGAGTTTAGTTAGAGGTTCCAACTTGTGTGAAGACATAGCAAAAGAGTCACTAAACATTATAAGAAGTTAAAGGCCTGTGCAATCCATTGTAGAACTGTGCTGTTATTTCATTTCTGTGTTTCAATTATCTTGAAAACACGTCTGAAACTAACGTATCAGACAATATTTACATTGCTATAAGTGAGAAACTCAATGTACTGGGTTATTATATGGTGAGTAGTAGTTATTTCTTAAGAAATTACCACTACTCACCACGTAATAACCCAGAACAGCGAGGTTTTCAGCTACTTCACGACAGAAGCCTGAAATCACACATTGTTATAAGGTGTTCTGCAAATTTTTGGCAAGTGGTTTCAGACACCAGATTTGAGGTACAGAGCAAAGACCACAACCAATACAGAATATCAACTACAGTATATACAAAAGCAAGAAACACAATCTGTAATCACTTTGGGGTAATCCTCTACAACAGACAGTTCTTTTCACTTTTGCTGGATATAATTTCAGTGTGCTGAAGTTATTTACACTTACCCTGTGATCTTCAGCCACAAGAATTATATCTGACATCCATCAATTCTCCATGGTGCAATGTGAGGGACTTTATCTTCAGTGAAATAGCATAATATAAACATGGTTACAGAACTGTTATGTGTATAAATGCAACTTCTACTAATATTTTAAATGTACTGCAGTTAGGAGTACCTTAAAATACATTTATAATTATCACACAGAACATACGAGAATGAACAAGAGCAGTAACACTTACCCCAGTCATTAGTAGTCTATTTGTCAACACTGCTCATAATTTGTTCTATATTTCTGGAGCTTTCTTGGATAAATAGAGTAGAATGTTTCATTCAATCGCATTTAAGTCTAATGTTGGTGGTTAGTACCCTGCAATTTGTGTGGATCAATGGGTGGTCACTGTCTATACATTAAAGTTCCTGCTACCTGCATCAGATGTCTCTGCTTTATGCCCATCAAAGCAAGATTTTAGTTTTTGTAACTTCTTGGACTACAAATAGCACACGATTACAAATTGATTCATGTATACCGTCAACCACAACAAATTTGATTAATTTCATCAACACGTAGCATGTGCTGATGAGTCTAATAAAGTTTGTTATGGTTGATGGTCTACACTTATCAGTTTCTGATACATGGACTATAATGCAATAAATTCTAAAAAAAAAGATGATTGCAAGAAATTATTAAGGGATTTATGTTTGATGGCAGATTATGCATTCATTAAAGCATGGGTCTCAAAAAATGGGAGTGAGAGATAATTCTGTTATCAGGCCTACTCTGTATGGGGATGTATCGTATCCGTGTCCACTAGCAAAGATTAATCATGCTTGTTTTTTGTTTTCATAAATGTGGACCACAACATCCATCTCCCATATCTTTATAAATAAGTATCACCCTCTAATCATTTCCCTCTTTCCAGGACTGCTGTATATCACAGAAACCAGATTTGTGAAGTACAATCTGAGTTTTGGAAACTGTCTCTTCTTTGAAGTCTGGTCTCCCTTTACAACATGAAAGCATGGGAAAACCAGCCACCTAAAACTGTTAGTAAATATACACTCTTGAACACTGGAAGTTGAAGTTATGTGACTGAACTTGCCACTCGTTTCATTGGTGCTGTGTGTCACATACTTGCCTTGCATACCAGCACATGACGTTTGGCTATCCAAGTGATTCTCATTCGTTTATCCACAATCCATAAAAGCAAACAACAATGGCCTTATGGTCCAAACAAGACAAGGACTTACTAGTCATCACCCCATTTAAGTAATCAAATTCACTGATTATTTGGAGAGTTTATGTACAATCAACAGGCTCCTGCAAGGGTTTCACATTCCAGATTTTTCATATTCACCACTGCTAGACTCTCATACCTCAGCCACACTTTACAGAAATAATCCACACTTTTATTAAGGGACTAACAAACTGACATCAGGAATATGATGAAGAAAATCATGGAAAACCATCTTAGGTGTTACAATGCTACAGAATTTGTTGTCTCTTTGAAATACTAATTTTGAACAGCAGCTCTAAAATTACAGTCACTGTAAAACCAGTGGATGCTCTTTTGGAGTGATGGCCAGTATTTTCCTCTTAACTACAGCAGCCATGGAAAGGTTCTGAAATCACCTTCAGAACAGAGATCCACTAGCTGATCTAATATTTAGCAGCTTGTATGTGCAAAAATTTGAAGTTGTGAAAATATTTTCCCAGTTATAAAAATCTGCATGCATTATATTCAGTGTATATGAAGTTATATTATTATATTGTTTTCTTGCTGTAGTCATTCTCCTAACTACTAAAACTGTAATTTTATGTTTCAACAGAACAGGAAATAAAGAGGATAATAAAAAATAAACAGCAAATTGCTATGATTATTGTTTCATTCTTTTGTCTTACAATTTACAATGCAAATAAATATCAATACAATTTGCACAATTTTGATTTTTTAAATTTAAGTCCATATTTTTTATTAACACATTCTTTAAATTTAATATTCTGTGGACATTTCAATTCCCTATGTGCACTGATTTCATAACCTGTGTGCACGCACACAACACACACAGCCTACAGAAAACATTGCTGAGATCTCCATTCTTCTCAGAAATCACATAGCATCACTGGGTGATTGGTGCCCAACGTTGCCAGAGTGCAAAGTGATCCCTTCTTGACGGTTCCAAATGTAACCTATCACCCAGCGATAAAGCACCATGTGCCTGAAGAATAGAGACCTCAGCTACACCACAGCAAAATCCAAAAACCTCACATACTTTCAGGACTGCTGGACTGATTGCATATGTGCAGCCATTACAAAATGGACCTTAGATGTTGACACAGCAGTTATGGCCTCTTCAGTTGCAATGACTTCCAGCTGTCTGATACACATAAGAACCTCTAAATTGTAGAAAGCAATGTATCTTACAACAGACTCCAGTATTGTTTTTATTAGCAAAACTTATACACACATATGTAACTTGTGTAATATCTGAACTTAAGTTTACAAGCATATCTCTAAAACTTACTATTTATAAAGTGAAACTAACAAGTACAGTTTGCACAGTCGTTCATGGCAGGAAGGTTTATATCCAAAACTGGAAGTTGACTCTTCGTCTGTACTCGCTCTCAGGACCATGAGCATAAAATTCACTTATGTGGGGAGTAACCAATGAGTCTGGAGGAAGTGTTTTGTATACTGGCTCTCCATACCATGTGCCAACCACCCAACCTGGTACATTGGCCATCAACTTAGCTTCCTCATCACGATTACGATGTAACTGCTTCAAGTATCTGCAATAAGGAATGTAATGTTGATTCTAGCACTCATATTTTTTAAAAACTACCGATACAGGTGAAAGATAGGAAAAACAGCTGACATTGTACTTGACAGGTATTAAATTTGAGGAATCTATGATTTTCCTCAGATTCTCCAGGCAAATGTTGCAAAACATTCCCTCAACCCATTTTCCCACTTCATCATGCAATATCACTAACATGTCTTCAGTAATCCTAATACTTACAGCTGATACAGCATCATTAAATAACCTATGGGCACAGCTCTGAGACAGCCAACCTAAAAGTGGTGCCATCCACAATACACAGGCTAACCTGCAACTACCACCACCATCTATTTTATTTAAATGTACACCACAACTGCACCGTCCTATGTAACACCAGGTTTCCTTATATTGCAGATCACTTCTTTTCATTGGTTCAATGCTACAACAATACCTCTATCAGTACATTCCCTTACATATCCACTTCGCTCACACCACATTCATAACTACACCACTGTTTCATTCTTGTGTCTCCCATTTCACCTCTTCTACAAAACATACGATTCTACCTACATTTACATGAAAAATTTCTTTGGTGCATCACATTTGCTCTCAAACCTTCCTCCCTTGTTTCAGCCTGCATCTGCATACATACCACAAATGGAAGATGGTACATATAGGTTATCTTTGCAACCTACTCCATCCATCAACACCTAAGTCTAAAACAGTCACCATCCACATATTAATTACTCTAAAAGACCACCTGAAATATTATCTTTGTCTTTTTGTTATTTACCATCAAGGTTACACAGTGAACAGAACAATTCAGTTTTGCAAACGTAGCTACTCGCTGTATTAATAATTGTCCGAGATGCAACACAAAGCAGTCGATTTATTCTCCTGCAAGTTCACTCTACATGTTTCGGGTGTCAACCACACCCATCATCAGGAATACACAAAAATGTAACTACAGCCTCCGGTACTGTGCAGCTACCTCCCTTCAATGTGGTCAAGTTGGCCACGTTGGAGGGAGGTAGCTGCACAGTACCGGAAGCTATAGTTAGAGTTTTGTGTACTCCTGATGATGGGTGTGGTTGACACCCAAAACATGTAGAGTGAACTTGCAGGATAATAAATAGGCTGCTTTGTGTTGCATCTCATTGGACAATTATTAATATAGATCAGCGATGCACGGAACAATAAACATAAAAAAGTAGCTATTCCCCTCAATCCAACTACATTCAAAATTATGCTGCTATAAAATATTTATTTTTGCATCACCATTCTATTACCAATATTCTGAAACTAAACTATATTCACACTTAAACCATAAACCTTAACAATTCCCTAAAACTTGAGGTCTTAGCTCTTCTGGGCTATTCTGCAATGTAGGTTGGTAGTTGCATACCAATGCTCTGGGGCAGCCTATTGGTTGCATCTTAAAGGGGCAAACACTCCATAAATAACTTCCCAACCATTGCAGACTGGACCGACAAGCTGTCCAGAAATACTGGTAAACTACCAACATACACTAACAACAGAGAAGACTGCATCCACACCGCAGAGGAAGCCTGAAATCCCTAAAATTTCACACAGTTCTTGCCTTTTATACAAATGAATACTTCTGGTATATTCAGCATTTTAAAATAATACTTTTCTTCTTGATGTTATTACACATATCTACTGATGTCTTTATTTCCATCATGTGTGAATAAATTTGTTCAATCTCAAAAAACATTGCCTACAAAAGTAATAAAATTTAAAGCAGCTAAAAACCCCTACAAGTGTTACATTCCCTAAAAGTAATGCAAAATAAGGCTATTTGATATCACAAGATGAGTGGCATCACTGCACTTATCATTAAACATTATTAATGTTCCATCACAGTCTCAGTACTGTCAAAGTCCTAACATTAATTTTCAACATTATGTGACCAACCTTCCCTACGTTTACATTTGACAATAAAATGTGTGCAATGGTTCCCGCACAAAAAGAAATAATTCAGTCCCCAAAGTGTATTCCTTTACCTCATCCTAAGATTTTATATGCCCAAATCATAACTAAAACGAGAAACATTGCTGCTGTTGCACAAAAGGTCATACTGTGAGTGTGACACGCAGATCTTTTCTGTAAAAAACTTTCTTTAATTCTCAACACATTCTCCTCCAACTAGGTTCGCCCACTCTCCAAAGCTTGAATTCCCCTATGAAATGTCTCAACACAACATTCACAGCAGACATGTATCTTAGTTACCAGAAAATCTGGGAGGTGCTTTTTTGTTTCCAAAATGTGGCAGTAACTGTGATCCAGACATAATGAATAACACTTCAAATCCTTAAGCCGTGAGGGCAGCAAAGAAGTCCAATTTCCCGTTTCTTCTATGCTCTTTGCTAACAGATACGTGTAGCAGATATATTCTCTGGCAAAAGAAACACACCACTAACACCAAAGCTCGTCACTAGATGTGACAGACTCCATGCAGCTGAGCACTCATTTTTGGTACAGAAAGACCCAAAGTGTAGGTAACAAAATATCAGATAGAAAACCAATAGGGAAGAGATGGCTTGCTGATAATTTTCAGTGGCCCTTGGGTTTAAACCACAGTGTCAGCCAGCCTAAGATAAACAGATTTGGTCTGGAGATTTTGCAACTGATCCATAATTATGAAGAAGGTGCAGTTGAAGTAATTGGTCAGTGCACATATTCTTTCAATATTCATAATTTGCCAAAATTATTTTGGTTACATTGAGGCTGGACAGTAATACATGGAACAAGAATGAACAACAGAATGCCAAAAATAATGCTGAATTACAGACTGAATGGACTACAAGACTTGGAAGCCCTTTGAAGAGACTATTACATGAGGCCAAAACAGGTTTATCAAGGCCTAACTTGTGATTATTATTATTATTATTATTTTGGGTAAAATTTGGAAGTATGCAAAAGTTACAATTCCTGTAACAAGCGTCTGCAAAGGAATGGTACCTGGCTTGATGATTTAACATGGGACAACCACCCCTGTTTTTTCTAGCACTTAAAACCATTCCTATGCTGTTGGGATACCTGGGGTGCTGGACACCTGCTCTACATATATGGGAAATATGCAAATACCAGCATTTATAGTGGAATGAGGACCAACCAGATATGTTTATTTGAATAATTTGAAAGTTGCCATGTAACAAAAAGTTGAACTGGACACAGGCCATTATTCCAAATTATTTTTATTCTTGGTTGCACTAGCATTAACAACCGGCATATATATTCATATTCTTACAAAATAACTTCCCAAAGCTTGAGTGTGTGATAGATATATATGATAATAAGTGGTGGTGACTACTTGAAGTTGTTTTGTCAGAGAAAGGTGTGTTATTAGCTAGAGTGGTGCTTGTATCTGGGACCGTGTCCTGGTGTAGCCTAAAGTCTGCCCCGATATGCCTGGACACCTAACCTTATCATGCGTGAATATTCAACAACAGAGATCAGCTGACACTAGTCCGGCAAAACTCCACCAAAGCTGAGCAACGCGAGTGGACAGGTGCAGGACTTTACCTTCAAGGCTAAGCCAACACAGACAATAATGAGGACTGAGACATAGATTCATATAAAGCTTCAGCTGGGAAACTTCCAAGAGAATTTGTATTTGAAAAGCTGACAAGATGGAAGAGTTAACATGAAGACAGGTGTCAACAGAAGTGGATAAAATTGGCTCAAAAATGTGTCGAGTGGCAGGATTCAGTATTACCAGTACTGAAGCTTTGGGTCCTGCTACTGTTGAGTTAATACGCTGATACTGCCTCAGATAAATGTTTACCTTTACAAAACCTACAGTATATATCTCATGCATACACATTTTCATAAATCTCGTTTCTAGGGGCAGTCTGAATTTAATTTAAATCTGACACAAAACATCCCTCCACACTAAACTGTACATTCTTTACAACCAATAGGCAGATAGTGTGCTATTTTTTTTTCTAATTCAGGTGCATGACAAATACAAGATATTTAACTGACAGTCAACCTGCTGTGATGGAATACACACTCATGTTAACCCAAAATTTTATTATTATATGCAGCAGAGAGAAAAAACAGACTCTGCGACATAATGCAAGGTAATGTTTGATTTTTATTCCTTCTTCACACCTTGAAACTCTGAGTTTAAGAAACAACTTACGGAAATGGTATTCAACAATCACTAGCAATGCTTTCATATACAGATAAATCAGTCCCGTTACAGGCCTGGAGTGGCCCACCGGGTTCCAGGAAGTTAAGGTTCCCAGATTTCGTGACAACAGCACAGGATGATGGTAGGTTGTCAGCCTTACACACCGGCCGCCTTTACCCCCAGGAAATACTCCTGGTACTCATTTCTGTTAGAGACTGAGTCGACCCCAGGGCCATAGTGCAATCGGAAGGATTTCATGTCAATAAAAAATCCACTGACATTAGCTGGGATCGAACCAGCGACCTTCCGATTTGTAGCACTGCACCTTAACCACTGTGCCACCGCGGTCCCCCTTCATATACAGAGTGACAAGAAATTTACACACAAGCTCTCCATACGGTTTCCTTGTTAAAAATAAATCAGTAACATTATACAACATTTGTTGTAAGCCATCCAAATTTTTTACTTACACATCACTGTCAAATAGGGTAACACATTTCTCACTGACATTAGTCACAATACAGTGCATTCTTAGGTGTACTCAAGACAGACAGTACATAACAGGGCTTAAATGTGATCGAATAATCATGGAGACCACACACACACACACAATACTACACAACATGCTCGTAACCCTTTGTGCCTGTAACAGTAAAGCTGGAGCTGGTAATGATAAAGTAAAACACTTAACAGGTTTCGACAAGTGGAGCTGTGCCGCCATAAGACAGGAATTGTAACACACATGCTACATGTGATTAAATGAGAGCTGCAGAAAAGGCTCTTGCAGTATCACAGAAGAACTACAGCATTCCAACCAGTGATCCTCAGGATATCTGTGATGATCAACAGCATCCCTACAACTACTTGTGAAGCACACATCTCATCTGTTTTAAGATGACTGTCCTCTGTGGACATGATTCTCTGAATGGCTGTGACAATGCGATGTACGGGATCTTAACCTTCTCTGGACAAAGTGCATTTTATGCACAAGGGTGTGTTTCATGTCCATAACAGTCACCTATGGGAACAGCATAATCATCATACTACCTGTGAATATGGGTACCAAGTCTGCTGCAGCATCATTGTGGTATCACATGAGACATCCATCATGTGTCTGCCAGTCTACTATCTGGTGGGCTAACTGGGCAATAATACCATAATTTTCTGAAACTGTACTACCGCATCTATTTGAAGATATGCCTCTAGTTGTTGAATGCAATATAGCCAGGAATGTGTATTGGACATGGAAGGCCAACTGCCCCAGCCTCCATTGCAGAATCTAACTCTGATGGACTGTTTCATGGGGGCCAGCTAAAGAAGCATGTTTACAGTCCCATGCAGGACTATCTAAGATATGAAACAACATTTCACAAAGCTGTGAGAGATGTTAATGCCAATGTATTAAGGTGTGTATGAAAAAATGCTGTGTGGTGTACTGCCATCTGCCTTCAAACGGATGGAGGCCAATTCAAACACCTTCTGTAGCCACATGACATCCATGGTTTGATAATCTGACACTGTATGCCATTTGAAGCAGATGTGCATCTCAAAAAACTAAAATTCTCAGGTCTCCCATTTTGATTTACCCTTTAACAAAGAATCACACTATAGAGTGCTTGTGTATACATCTGAAATGGAACAAAAGAATGTTAATTAGGTCTGCACCAAAGTATAACAGTGGCAATTAAAAAATATTAATTATATAAAAATAAACTAAAATAATTTTATGTTTTGTTGACCGTGCAACCTAGTATGATCCTTGTAAATAACCAACTTGACGCACAATTTTTCATGTATGTTTACTTCTATTCTCTACATGTTTTGGGCAGCCATGTGCCCATCATCAGGAGAACTATTGTATCAATGCGACACCTGGTTTATGTCATTCTGTGCAGATGACCATCTGGTATGCATACCAGTCATCTACACAGAGCTACATAAACCAGGTGTCACATTGATACAATAATTCTCCTGATGATGGGCACATGGCTGCCTGAAACATGTAGAGAATAGAAATAAACAAACATGAAAAATTGTGCATTAAGTTGGTTATTTACCACGATCAAACTGAAATAAGTATACAAGGCCTCAATAACAATTACATATGATTCAAATGATAAAAAAAATATATAAATATACAATGATGTATCAGTCAAACACAACAAAACTTTATTATGTTTATTATTGTATTAGGGCAACATGTTTCGAT
>Ga0136643_10006606_pt1 | contig 16627 bp, 10 predicted proteins | sample TergutLab28metaG_FD_96883 | JGI IMG/M metagenome (GOLD analysis project Ga0136643, IMG submission 96883) | Labiotermes labralis P1 segment gut microbial communities from Petit-Saut dam, French Guiana - Lab288 P1 (version 3) (version 3) | ecosystem: Host-associated > Arthropoda: Insects >... | reverse complement strand
AGGTAGAGCACTTACCACTAGATAAATAAACTAACACACAAAACCTCTATTATTACAGCCTACACAAGCACACACAAGCACACACACACACACGCAAGCACGCGCACTTAAGTTTGTGACGAATTTAGAGCTTCATAATAGGAAATATTTATCACGAAATTGGACAAGTTCACTTTACTCGATGAGGTGAATACGTTATTCTATTTACTATGTGGAAAGCTAAATGGGACACTCTTTTGTGATCCAGAATGAAAGAAGAAAGCTTTAAACCAATCGGCTCTTGACAGTGCCCATTAACACTTGATTTCACATATGAATTGCATAGTTTGAAGCATGCTGTCCAGCAGAATGGAGTTGACATTGCAAAGCAGAGCAGTCGAGATGCTTGCAGAAAGGCACAGATGGTGACAGTGACTGGCTGGCGATGCGACGCAGCTCATTGAGAATAATGGAATACAGATTGCTTTTCGAAATATTTCAGAAAAAATAAAATGTGACAGACTTTTAATTTTTGATAGGTCATTTAAATGTTGATGGCCAAGTATCTCTTCACTTTATGACGTTTGATGGAGACTCCTCATTGCTCTATATCGTTTATTAATATACAAATAGATTTTTCCATAATGACATGCAAAACGTGGGGAAATATCTTCATATAGCCATGAATGTATAAGGTAAAATGAGAGGGTCTCGGTAATTTCGTTTTTATTTTCTCTGTGAAAGTCGTGCTTTTGAGCAGCTACAACAAGAATATCACATCGGACGTAGCTGCTTGTCTTCTGAAGCGTTTATATGCGGCGTGCAAATGTGTACAGGATTGGATATAATCTAGCATTCAGGGGATTATACTGAAACTTATTTTATCTTAGGAGTATTTGCGATTTTTTAATGTTTTTTTGGCCGTGCATCCCTGTATATTCTTGTAAATAAAGCCAATTTGGTGCACAATATATTCTTAGTATATTTATTCTTAGTACATGTATTAATCTCTACATGTTTCAGGCGACTATGTGCCCATCATCAGGAGAAACAACTGTGTTATGCGACACTTGGTACTTGTTATTCTGTGTGGATGACTGTCTCCAACCTTTTCATGGCAAAGAGTCACACCGGTTATTGCAAGACTGGTTCGCGGGCCCCGTGTGGAAAAATAACAGTAAGTGATATGCTTAACTGCCTAAATTATTTTGTAATTTTTGTGGTGCATTCACAATTTACAAATATGGCCTCGGGCCGCATAATACAAGCTGGCGGGCCACGAGGTGGAGACCCATATGTTACAGAGTTTATTCTTTCGTGTTCATTGAATTCTAATTTCAAGGCTGAGGTATTAGGCGCTTATCGGGAGATTGCCCTTTTTCTAAATACTCTGTCCATCATGTTCCATTGTTCAAAATTTTACTTAAAGAATCTTTTATGTACTTATAGGTATTCATAGGGTAGTTGGTTAAACTTCTTTATTTCGTTTTAGCAGAAGGTAAAATTTGTGTCACATAAATACGACTGGGACTTTCCTCACCAGGCTTACTAACGGAAGTGTTTGTAGTTGCTTTGTGCTTACATGTTGCGGTAAAGAATTTGTCAGTCTCTGATCATTTTTATCTCCAGAAACCCAATAAAAATTGTTGCGTGTTAAACTACCAAGATGAATATTCTTCATTAAATCTTTGAAGTCTGGCACCAAACTAAATTTTATATAGAAATTCAATTCTACCTCACCGAGGAAACACTTCCTTGTCCGTTAGAAGGACCAACTGGCTTGTGTTTTTAAGGGAAACAATGGGCATTTATTTTGCGAATTATTCGAAGCACCTAAGTACGCTGTGTGGGGAAAATGCAGAATTTCTTAGTATTAAAGCCTGTGGTAAGTTAACTTAGCTTTAGGCTTTGCACAGTTTATCTGATCACTTATTTTCACGGCGTGTTAGAACCCTGCAGGACATCAGGACGTTAAAGAATAATTGTTGGAAATAATGGTGAATAAATAACATAAATACAACAAATTTTCTGATCTTTTTCGACATTTCATTTGTTTGTTTGTCCTCTACAATAATTGAAAAAGCAATACTGTCATATATTTTAGACAAAAGAACATTTAATAAATACAAGACATACGAGTAGATCCTGGCTCCCTGGTAGCAGTTGCTCTGTTGTCTGGTTGACTGTGTACAATATCATAGCCATGTTGGTGGGGGGGGGGCTGTTTTGCCCTCAGGCTGAGCGGATGTTGCGGCCACATTGGTCATCAGTCATCACACTGTGATACTGTAACCTCCGACCTGTCACATGCCACAAAGAAACACTGTGCAGTGCACAAAGCACTAGTTAGCGGGCGTGAATGTGCAAACAATACAGTCCAGAGTAATCGCATCTCCCACCCCTCTGGCAGTTTGCTCAGCTACCTATGTACTGCCCCGATACGTACTGTGTATCGCATTGCTTTGTTACGGAAATATTATAGACGTTTTGTATAATGAACCAATCATGTTTCGCGTACATAAAGTAGCCATTGATTGTCTTTTCATAGGGAACTCGACTTTTGATGTCCAAATTTTACCGTGTTTTTGTTTAAAAAGTTATGCGTTGTCATCTGTTATGTATTATTTTGAAATTAATGCCTCCTGACATTTTAATTTAGTGGGGCTATATATCAGTGGACAACGGTGTATAAGTGGGTTATTTACTATAAAACCTACACAGAGCTCTGAGCTGTTTTGATGGTGAGCCTTTATTGATCTTCGTAAGCAAGTGTCGACCATTTCATGTTGTGTAGCTGTTGTTTTGTAAACAGAGCAATCGGATAAAAAATTATTCGGAATTAGTAACAGATTTACGACAATGATTCTCGTCAATGTACAGTCAGTGGCCAGTGATTATTTATTGCTATGGTTTAAAGAAATTAAGCGGTAGTCGAATTAGGGAACCAGTTTGAAAACCTATTCCGTTTTCTTATGTTTATTGGACCGTGCATCATCTTGATAGTTGAATAAAGACAGACAAACTTGATGTCACTTGCTTTATTTCATTATTTAATGCTCAACATGTTTCGAATGTTAGTACGTCCATCCTCAGGGGCTTGCGACTTATTTGTTGAGTTATTTCATGGGTTGTATTGCTCTGGTTCGATGTGTGTTGTTGTTACATTGTGGTTTGGCTGGGGTGGTGTGTGCTTCAGCCTGCCTAAAGATACCACACTAGATCAATACAACCCATGAAATAACTCAACAAATAAGTCGCAAGCTCCTGAGGATGGATGTACTAACATTCGAAACGTGTTGAGCATTAAATAATGAAATAAAGCAAGTGACATCAAGTTGGGCTATCTTTATTCAACTCTTCCGTTATCTTTAAAGCCATGCTATTTTCAGTAGAGTAGAGTCCGTCTTTGGATGGGGACGAAAACTGTACTGTTCCAGAAATTTTCCGAATTTTTATATATTTTCCAACCTCCCGCACGTGCTATATTTCTCGTCGTCCTGATCATTCTTGACCTGATTTCCACTGTAGTGAGACTCTTCATTATTCCACTCTCTACCACTTGCTGTTACTGCTTCCCTTTCAAGCCTAAATTGATTTCAAAATCGAGTTTGTCATTTTCCTCTTTTCTGATTATGTCGCGGTTTTAGGCTGTGTAGAGAATACGTTTGATGTAAATGAGTGTAATGTTGGAAAGCAAAACGAAATTTGAGGTTATAATGTCGTACAGATGCGCATCCTTCATCTACATAAGTTATAAGCACTTTTATTTTTCATTTTTCTGTCTTTGTGTAGCACCGATTTTTAATAGTTAAAAATAGCCCTCAAGATGGCAGAAGTATACAACAGTGAGATGTACCTATATTTTTGTCGGCATTTCAGCATCTACCGTTGTAGATAAATTCCATTGTTCATAGCGTGCATATTTATCGAAACTCTATTTTATTGAAATATCTAATTCAATATGTAGGATTGGATTAGTGGAGAGATTAGAAGTCGAAACTCTACCTTTAGATGATAAATGTCAAATTTAGCCGTTCCAATTTTGAAGGTACTTGTGATAGTGTTAAGTAAAATGTGCGCATGTTATTAATGCGGACTGTAAACTTTGTCAATTAGAAATTCGGCACCCACTATTTAACCTTTTGGCGCTGGAATTGTTTTTTCAATTTTAGTACACCCTGTATATAAAATGTGAATAATACAGGAACCAAATACATTAGAATTATGAAACAAACTGCATTTTGAAGAGAAAAAGAAATGGAGAATACACGCCATGTTTAAAATATTCGGTACCTATATTTGTTGAATAAATATATAAAATGCAACTTTGGAGGTTAGCGGTGCGGTACGTCAACTATAGTTGACGTTAGGCGTCTAAAGGTTGAAAATGTTACATAACGTAGCTTATTAAGCCTTCTTCAGAATGAATTTCATATGTAGGCATAAAATCTCTTAAATATTTGCGCAGAGTAAATAGTGAAGCAGATAGGTATATTCATCATTACGAAATGTATCAAGAAGTTCCTGTTCTTATTGGATACTGTCACAAGTGACGTCATGGTGTATGATTTCTATCAGATTCAAGCTGAGCTGTGTAAAATAACATCAAACGTTTTTGCACCCCCTACAGACCTCCGGTTCTATAAAGTCGTTAGACATGCAAGGGAAGCGGTGTTGATTGGTTCAATTCAGACTAGGAGCAGGAAAACACACACAAATGGAAAATCGGTAGGACCAAATAAGGTAGTTTTCAGTACCAAGTGCTTCCTTTTACTTTGCATGTTTTATATGAAAGTCTTGTACACGTGCTGAGAAGTCTTTTGAGATTTACCAAAAATTTCACTTTGACTTTAACATTCTGCCGTCATGGCATCACACAACTTTGACATATGTCATTTTCCACCTCCTCCTTCGCCGTTTGGTATTGTGCCACCCAAGAAATTAGACTTCAACTTTCCTTCAGTTGCACACAAACATTTTCCAGCAAGTTCTATACTTCTCTTTCTCCCTCTTACATTTTCTCCCGTCTAACAGTCTATACCCTTCCCTTTTCTGCCATCAAACTAAACGAAACCAAAGCAACCTACTTTTCAATCCCGTTCGAAAAATTGCTTCCAGAAGGCTTTCAGTTTGAAGTCTATATAGCTGACGTCGTAACTAAACCACAGCTTTTTTTTCAATCTCTTTAAGCTTGTCTATTATAATCGAATTGAATGAGGTAAGCTTTCGTTCAGTACGCAATTACGAAACTCTAGCAAACCTCTGATTTAAAATATGACGTTAGCCGAACAAATTCTTACTTTCTAAAGGAAGTAATTATGTGGAGATGTTAAAATCTGACACTGGGAGTTAAATGCAAGGCGCCTCTTTTGGAATTGACGGTATTGTAACAGAACTATAATATAAAATATGTAGTTTATTTATTGCACAGTTTTTCAAAGAAATGTGTATATTTACATATTCCTGAACATTAGCAGCTGATGGGCTCATTGATTGAATGTGGTGTGGAGGCGGATGGGGATGATGGGTTTTTGAGTGGGGTAAGGATTAATGATGGGTTTTTGTGATAACTAAACTTCGAGATAACAAAAAGGAATTTCGTTGCCATGTGAATAAGACTCACTTATTATGGGATACTCATTTCCTGGAGTTGGATTGTCAGGAATTAGGTCTGTATTCCTGAATGATTTGTACTCGATCATGGAATAGGCAGTTGCATGTGATTCAAGTACCTCTGATAACATTATTATTATTATTATTGTATCCAACACAATATTCTTCGTTAACTCTCAGCTGTTACTGTAACAATAGCCACAAAAACGTACTTAAACTTCTCAAACATTCTTTGGATAAAAGTCAGTTTGGGTTTTGGATGGTCGAATCGTGGTCCTGATGTTTGCAAACGCCTGTGTTCAGATCCGCTGCCTGAAGTAGAGCAGTCTGTATATGATATTGGTATGTGTGGTCACTACCTGGAAATAGCGATACATAGAGGAGATATATGGAGAAACTTAACAAACTATGCCCAATCTGAAAATAGCTTGTAACTCAGTTTGCGTTTTTACATGACAGCTGTTATGAAACTGTAGTCGTTGCTCCGAAGAATGAATTACTTCTTACAGGCGATAAAATTCGAATGGGCGCGACTAACGTCTATTTATTATTTGCTTAAGGAGTGACAGAACTGCTCCTGTAGTAGTATTGCAGTGGTCGCAACTTGTATCTTTTTAATGAAGCTCAGATGAACAAATTAAGAAATAAACGTGGTCTTTCCTGACAGAGCCTGTTTGGTTGATTTAATAAATCAAAATCTGTGACATCTCAACTCTAGCTTCTAGCTCTTTTCCAGTGTGCATGTGTTTCTTCTTTTTATATTTTAGTGCAGTTCTTTTAAGTTGATTGTGATTTTTCCATCCATGACGTCCATCAAAGAGACAGAAAAGAAGAAAAATCAAAACAGTTGACATTACATTCTTTCTTTACGTCTTTTGACGCACGGCCTGGACCTTCTTCAACAAAATTAAAAGTGATCTGATTAATATTTTTTCAATTATATTTGTTATTTTCCACATACCTAATTTATTAAATTAAAATTTTTTGTCATAATGTAAAGAAATATTGTAAATTATAAAATTATTTGACTAATTTGTTTGGCCCATGAACCTAACTCAATTTAAACCATTTAAATAGTACTCCTTTTACGATGATTCGATTTACGACCAAATATTAGAGAAAGTAGCCCCGTCGTAAAAGAGACCCTACTGTATATTATGCACATCGTGTGCGAGGTACACGATGTGTGTAATATAGTTTTGTACTCTCATGTGTACTTCTTTATTTTTATATCATATCTGCGCAGAGAAGTTTGTATCAATAATCACTACGAAATTAAATACTACGTAATTTTAAATGAAATTGACCAAAGATGCTTGTCATTTGTCCAGGACCGCCTAGTGGCTTCAGTTGGGTTCTCTTAGTCATTCTAGGTGCGCGATTTAATTACGTCATTAAACACGTTTCTTTGTAATTACTCATTTGATGAAGTCTCTTTGTCGTGAGAGGCATACAAATTAATTACGCCCGTGAAATAGTTAGAAAATTATGTTCCATTTCGCTTTCTGTGGTTATGTTAGAGATGTCCATGGTTATGGGGGAAACCGCGTTTTCTGGATGACTGTGGAGGACACAAGCTTTGTGCTGAACGCAACCGACAATCACAGAGTACAAACCACAACAAGACTGTGGTATTCCAGACACCACAGTGATAATTCTGCAACAGGTAAATGTGATATTGTGTGGGTACGAATTGCTTATGGCACAGTGAAATTATTACACAAATAAAACTCATATCTTTGGCTATAAACTGCTGAAGGCACAGTGATAGTTGAATAAAGAGAGACCAACGTGATGTCATTTGCTTTATTATTTCATTATTTACTGTTCAACATGTTTCGGATGTTAATACATCCATCCTCAGGAGCTTGCGACTTACTCGTTGAGTTATTTCATGGGTTGTATTGTTCTGGTTCGATGTGTGTTGGTGTTACGTTGTGGTTTGGCTGGGGTGGTGTGGTATCCGGATGCAGGCTGAAGCACTAGTAGAGGTTTCTGCGTCGGGTTGGTAACTCCTCCAGAGGACTCCTACCGAGTATGATGTGTCTGTGTGTGATCGTGAAGCCTCGATAATGATGAGGCCCTGGCCCACCAGGGACTTTTATGCCATGGAAAAATCTTATTAATGATATTATTATTATCTTCATCATCTTCGTCTTCATCTCCATTATAATTAGTGCATGTATTTTTGTACTTTCTTGTTATGATTTGCTTCTGTGTGTGTATGTGTGCGCGTGCGTGCGCATGTTATATTTGTGTTGTAGTGCTGATTTTTTAATTAGCAATTAGGATGTTTATTAAGCACGTAGATAAACAGAATTGGATTAATAATAATAATAATATTGCATGGAAGCTGGAAACTGCTTAATCTCCATTCTGCTCTATATATTCTAATGCAGAAAATAGTAATAATTAATTAAGCCATATAGTCAGAACGCTTTGATAGAACAGTGAATAAGAAGTGTTTGGTCAGTCAGAGCCGTACACTTTTGAGCAATAACTGAACTGCTGTGAATTAAGAATTATTATTATTATTATTATTATTATTATTCGAAACAAAAACCGCATTCGTGTTTTATACACAATAATTAAATGCACTACAAAACTGAAATTGTATGTACCACTATTCATATTCGTATTTATGTTTGTATTCATGTAAAATTTCTCCTTTTCTCTCGTTTGCTACAGTCTACAGTCTACATATGCTGGAGAGTGGCAGGCTTATATCTACTTCGTATGTTGCATTCAAGAAAAGTGTGCAAAATTTAGGACCGAATAGAAATTCTTATGTCTTAGTTTGTACGTATGTAAGTGGCAAGTATTCTGCATGGACTGTTTAAGTGGTCCAGATTTATGTAGATGAAGATGTGGATTGTCGACGTAAGTAGTAAAACTCTGTTTACGTTGGCCAATAACCGTTCGAGTTTGGGTTTGTGTGGTGTCCAATATAGCCTACTGCTACTGCTACTATTAATAGTAATAGAAATATAAAATATTGATAATTATTATTGAAGTAATATTTCTGTCTTCGAAGCTGTCAAATTCATCTGTCCCAAGTATTGACTTAAATAGTCACTGTGTTAATATATGATTTATTTCTTGTTAATTTATCAATGACCTAAGTTACATTAACTTTTATCTTAGACAATAGACTTCGTATTATGTAAGGAAATGCTGAGGGGGTGAAAAAAACATATACGCGGTAGATAACCTCTTGAAAGTGAGCGTCTATGAATGATGGAAAATTGAGTGACGCGCGACCTTTTGTAAATGTCGATATCTCGTAATAAGAGGAACAATGCCTGAAAAATGAGAACAGAACGAGACAAACTGTGCACTTGAAAGGGGTAGCTGAAATCATAGTCTTAAAACGAATGTTGTCTTCCTGTCAAGTATGCAGATATGCAGATGTTGTGTAGTTGCGTGTGACGTTGATCCTATGCAACAGCCTCAGCAGGACAGTCTCAATGATTACGTCTTATATCATTACAACCTAATTATCATAATTAACCTCTTAAAGCCCTCTAGAAAAATGAGATGGGCTGGGCATGTGGCGCGTATGGGTGAGGAGAGGGGGTGTGTAGGGTCTTGGTGGGGAAACCGGATGGAAAGAGACCACTGGAGAGACCTAGGCGTAGATGGGTGGATAGTATTAGGATGGATCTCCAGGAGGTGGGATGTGGGTATATGGACTGGTTTGGGCTGGCCCAGGATAGGGACGGGTGGCGGACGCTTGTGAGTGCGGTAATGAACATTCGGGTTCAATAAAATGCGGAGAATTTCTTGACTAGCTGCAAACCAATTAGCTTCCCAAGAAGGACTCTGCACCATGCAGTAAGTAAGTAAACCTCTTAAAGCCCAGTGGTAATTAGATGTAGCATCTTATGTAGCACTACGAACGGTTGCATTTTGCCGTGCAGTGTATCTATGTTGTGTGTGATAGTCACAATAAATACCGATTGTTTCCCTGAACAACGTTAGCCGGCTTATCTTCCTAAGGGAGATGGGTTCTATTTTTTTTTTGAGGTACGGTCTGAAGTTTTATGTATATTTAGGCGAAAGTCAGTCTTGAAAGTGTTGTGATAAATACGGTGCTTCATCATAAGCTTCAGCGATGTAATTATGTACGTACATCTAACGTAAAAGAAATGCATTGTCTCTAACACGAACGATGAATTCTGTGGCTAACTAACCAACTAGCTAACTAACTAAACCAACCAACCAGCCAACCAACCAACCAACCAACCATCTAACTAACAGCTCCCCAACTAGGCAAGTAATTCCCTGCATTTTATGCAGTTCGAGAGTTCATTTCCTCATTCCCAACAGCCCGCCAACTGTTCCTATCCTGAGCCAGATACAGCCAGTCCATGCCCCCAATCCCACTTCCTGAAGATTCATTTGAATATTATCAAAACTGTGGCTATAGTCCTCTTTAAATAATGAAATCAGTTATGCAAAAAAAGATGGTTGCGCGTGCTATGTAATAAAGGGAAAGAAGGAAACAGTACGGTTAATATATACTTTTATTATGAGATAGTAAATCACGTAGGTGTAGGTTTATATGTCAGCTTGATGCAATAGACTCATTCTATATGGGCATTGACTAACTTTGTTATGAGCGGAGCGTTTATTGTTTTTTATGTTCTTAGCAAAGCATTCATTTATTTAACTCGCTGCGCCTCTTTCAACGAGCGCGTTGGTACCTCACAATCCCCAGGGGAAATTGGAGTTATGGCTAACTAGGCTGTCAGACCCTCGCGGCATTTCGCTCAGTGAGGTTCCGCGATGGAAATGACAGCAGCCAAACAAGCGCGCCGAGAGTAAGGACGCAACCTTTGATCAAAGCCTTTAATTTTTGATCGAAAAGGCGACCTGAGAGAGCAACCAAAACAGCTTCCATTCGGTTTCTTCAGATCTCCCCCTCGACATTCTAAAATCCTCTCCGCTGCTCATCAAGCCCCTAACAGCAGAAGCATCCCCCCCCCCTCCTTTTTAATACGCTTGTCCAAATCCCTGTGATGCACATAGCTTAGATTCTGTACCCTATGAAGAAATGATAAGAAGGCATAGAATATTTTGGTTCTTTTGCGATTTTGTTTCAGAGGCATTGTATATAGGTATATGAAGATTGTTTTGTAACCACACATTCTGTGACTCAACTTAACACTAAAATTTTAAATTTGTACTCGGTAGTTACGCCAAAATTATCCAAATTTACGATTTTTAACGATGGTTTCAACACTGCAGATTTGTGCAATGTCTTATGAGAAGATAATGAGTGACTAATGAATTTGGAAGTGTAGGTGGGTTGCAGTCATAACCAAGTGTGAGAAACTACTACGGTATTTGCCTGGAGCGACCGAGAAAAGCCACAGTCATCTTAAGCTGGAATATCCGGTCTCCGGTAACGTTACCGTCTCGATCACTGTGTTCGGTGAGCACAATGAACTGCCTTTGGAAGAGACTTATAGCTGTGGGACTTCCGTTGCCACGTAGCAGAGGCCTTCTTGGATGTTACGCACCGTATGTTGGCAGGTGTTTGCCATTGTTTCGGTCCCGACGTCAAGCGTCAAAGAGTCCAACGAGACAAAACATCTTGAAGACTGCTTGACCCTTGAAGAGGGAAGTCGGTAAACACCTGCCAACATAAGCTGCGAAACGCTTCAGAAAAGTGAACACATCAGGCTTACAGAATGTAACAAAATGAGGCTATGATCGCAAAACAAGTTTTATGATTTGTGTAGCCTATATGTAGTCAAAGTTGAAGTGGTCTGTACTTTTGTTCTGGAAGGAGCTGTGTATGTATGTATGTATGTATGTATGTATGTATGTATGTATGTGTGTGTATGTATGTATATATATTTCGCGGTCTATTGGCTGTCTGTGTTACATATGACAGCGTATCTGTAGCCTGTTTATAAATATTCCGAATTTTCTGTTCCCAAATGCCTGTCTAATAACTATGTATACCGTTAATGTTTAACTCATTGAATGTTAGTTAATATGTGCCTATTAAGCATGGTCACGGTAGTGAATGTAAATTTGTGCTGGTCAAGATAACAGAGAAGACTGAAAGAAGGAAGCGAAGATAATGAAAATGAAGAAGGTGGAAGGAAAAGAAGGAGAAGGTGCAATAAAAGTATTAAAAAAGAAGAGAAAGAGAGTAGGGTGGGAAAGAAGAAGAGGAGGAAGGAGTAATGACAAACAAGCTACTTAAAATCGCCTCCATACCTGAAATATTCAGAAGTTTATGAGGACTAATACACACCCACACACACATACACACACACACACACAAAGCGTTATATTTCAGGTAACATTTTTGTGGAAATGTTTAAATTGATATCCTCATAGTTAGGCCAGTCAGAAGTCGCTAGATGCGCTAAAGGTGATGACGTCTGAGCGACTATTCGAGAAGGAAAATAATGGAAAAAATTTAGGAATGTCCATCCCCTAGCATAGACTTTGACATTTTCATCCCTGCATGAATTTCTTTGACAGTCTGAAGTTTTCTCAAACACTGCAACACTGTTAGTGCTTCAAATCTGTAACGACTCCAGATTTGGCTTTTCTTTGTGGGGTTCAGCGCCACACATTTTATTTATATCTCTAAGGAAATAGGCATGGTTTTAACAGTCATTCACAGCTAACTGGCCTTATTGAAATAGGGATCACTTCCTGGAAACTCTTCGAAACTACATACTAAACTGTGTGACGCAGATGAAGAGATGAGCGTCAGAAATGATACAAGAATAGAATGTTACACTTTCATTTAGGATGTATCCAGAATTATTTAGGCAACAAACTTCAGACGTGATATAAACGTCCTTTACAGCTGCCAATAAAGGGAAACGTGATGAAATATGACAGTTCGCAAATACGGTACGAAATCTCGATAGATGACTGCCATCATCCGGAGAGAAAATACGTAAACAGGAGAAGGAAATTGCCGTTGTTCGAGGGGTTTTGGCAGCACAAAAGGAAATATTTAGGTTCTGAACGACCGGTTGACCGTTAGAAAGGAAATCCCATTTACTCAGTACAACAAACCAAGACCTATTGACGTTCTGTTGCCAAGCCTGCCCTCACCGAAAGACGTGTTTATCCCACACACCAGTCCAAGGACCTGTGACAGCAAAAGCTCCTAAGCGATTTGTCTTTAGAACATCTCACCGCTTCTCCTCTTACTGAATACATACAGGCATTTGTGCATTTTTTAATGTAGTCATCCCGTTGTGTTTTATTCTTAGATATTTAATTTATATATAATTCAGTCAACACAACAATAATATTAAAACATCAACTGTATTTATAGCGAAATATTTTGACTCGAAGGAGTCATCTTCAGGCTATGTTTGGAACTACATGTGTTTACAAGGTAACAGTGCACATTTTGCGATCATGTAAACATATGTAGTTCTAAACATAGACTGCTGATGACTCCTTCGAGTCGCAACACGTCGCTATAAACATAGTTGATATTTGTACATTTATTTAACGGCGTTACATTAACTGCAAGAGAAAACTGTTTTGGTCAGAGTGAGAAGGGAGTGAAAAAAAATACATTGGGAGAACTTTAAAAAAATTATATATTTTATACAATTTCATTACTTTGGTGGAAGAAAGCGACATGCTTGACACTACGTAATATTTCGTTGGAAAAACTGAGAGGAAATAGTCACTTGCTAGAGACAGGCTGAGATGGAAGGTTAGTATTAAGTGAATATTAATGAAATTGTATGTGATTGTGTTCGTGTACATTGGGTTCAAGCAGCTCAATTAAGGATCCAGTTGCGGGGTTTTTGAACAAGGTACTACATATTTTATGTTTGTGAGAAGCGAAGAAGTCCTTGATTAGCCGCGCCAGGACTTCCTCATTCATGAGGTTTCTAGATCACACACAACGATGTACTACACTCGGTAGGACTCCTCTGGACGAGTGATAAGCCCGACGCAGAGACGTCTACCTGACAACACACAACACTCCTAACAGACAAACATCCATGCCACTGGTGGGATTCGAACCCACAATGTCAGCAGGCGAGCGGCCGCAGGACTATGCCTTAGACCGCGCGGCCACTGGGACCGGCCAAAAACTCCAGCAGTGACTTCAAATCGAGCATCTGGTTCAGATGTAGCGGTCCATATAGGTGAAACATGTCCGGATGAAACTGCGGAGGATCGCCTCTATTCTTTACCATTTACGAGCGCAGTTGTTCCTATTCTTGAGTACGGCAGTTTGGCAATTTACTCATGGCGTAGCTGTAAGGTTCCACACATCATTAACCTCGGTGCCAGACAACAATGAGTTGTCAGCTTTGGTTAAGTAACCTCGGGGGAAAAGAACCTCCGGTGCGCTCTGTATTGAAAGCTGTGGGGACCGGGAACCCCATCCCCGTTATATACTTGATAGAACCCTCTTCCAGGTGAGAATGAAACTCTGCTGGCAGTTCGCACTCGGTCATTCCCCAGGTTTGCTATGCAGCCGTCCTTATAAACTAAACTAAACTCCGTGGCCTTAGTCCGCACGCGAACTATACCGACAGAGCGGCCGCCGCCGGTCGGCGAAGTTAGTTCATCATAAATAGTTGTATCAGGACTCCAGTAAAATTGTCATTAGTGTGACAGAGTTTTTGCGTAATATGTCTAACATGCCTACCGGATTTTTGTGGGGAAACCAGCAGGAAAGGAACACTTGAACACCCCAAACTTAGGTCGTAAGGAAATATTAATTTATTTTAAAGAAAAATGAAGAGATAATACGAACTGGTTCGTGTGTGGTTTAGGATAGGGACTAATTGTGTATTTTGTTAACATGGTAATGAACCCCAAGTTTCCATAAACGCCGAAGATTTTTTTTTAACTAATTGAAGACCTATTAGTTTCTTAAGAACGAGTTTTTTCCATGGAGTTAATTAATTACTGGAATATTTCACATAATAACGAATGTAATATTCGTCTTAAATACCCTTAAAATATCTCCTACGGAAAGGAAACTAAACCACTAACATAAGAATAATTTCTACACTTCGCGATCCATCCTCCTAAAACACCATAAAATGTGAATACAGGGATAAGCGCATGAGGGCGATTGGTGAAAGCGGCATTGTAATTTGAGCAAGTTGCGATCACGGATATCAATAAATGTTTACTCGTTACTACCCCACTAACCACCGATTTGTTTCTTAGGCTTGAATGGAAATTCTGGAGCGACGTGTTCAAAGTCACGTTGAAAAGTCTAAAATATTCTTTCGCCCGTATCAGATTTCTGTTTGCGGTAATACTTCAGCATTTGGCGTGTTTTATGATTTTGGGTAAGGTATCGCCAGTGTATTTTTTTCTAACAGAAAGTATCATCTGGCAGGTGTACCTGCTGTGAGGTTCTTATCTTCCGGCAGCTGAGAACTGTAATTTTCCTTCCATATCACACAATATGAAGCAGCACGTAGCTACGTGCGAGTATGGCAGCTCCTTTTTTGCCTTTGAGATTTTTTATGCATCTTCCAAGAGCTATTTTCCATTCCATCCACTGTGACAGTAACGTTGTTACCAAGACCTGAATTAGGGACCCTTCGAGACAGATCCCCGCCCCCGCCCCCTCACCCAGTCCCTCTCAGTAGATATTTGGTTACATGCTGGAGAAAGCAACAACGAACACTTTTTAATCTGCCATTACGTCCTACCAAGCTAGCATAACCTTATATAGATGCTGTCGGCTCCTGTTTACATCTTTCGCTGTTTTTTACACATAACATATATATGAAAACTTTTTTCATCTTTACTTTGGAGGTATTTTTATACCACTCTAGGGTCCACACAATTTCAAATTCCATTTTCAAAGACACATATCTTTCCTCCCCCCTGTCCCCCTCACCGTTTTCTCTGCTCTTTCGTTTCTTTATCCACCCAGCACTTTACAGTTCAGCTCCTACCCCCTTATGGTTGAGCATCATCTTACCTTACATCCCCTATCCTTGTACTTTCCTCCTCATCTCTTCCCTATTGCGGTGCCATCAATATTTTCTTACATTGTAAGCCGAGCCCCTATACCCTTTCCGATGGCGGGGTTTTCTTTTTAATGGCCTGTCCCCTACTCGATCATACACATTCTCCTTGGGGAGTTCCAAGTAAAAAAAAAAAAAAAACAGAGTGAATGTTTATTTGGAGTGATATTTCCTGTTTCTGTACTTCACGAAGATGGACTGAAATCAATTGCAATTTGTTTCGAACAGACACGATATGCATTCATCTGAATTGATGCTCAGTTCCGGAGATAGTATACGTTATTCCTTACTGCATGTAACGTTAGAATTGCAGGTACCCACTGGCCTTTTGTAGAAAGATATTTCGAGGACGAGACCTCGAGTACGTGTATCAGTGGTAATGGAGGTTTACATTATCTTATGGCAGTAATTAGAAAGGCACATGTTGTGCCAGATAATGGAAGGAGATTGTAGAGTACATCTAGAAAATGTCTGTCAAACTAAGACGTCTCAGGATTTTGTGTTAATTCCTTATTTGTGATAAATACCAAGCTCGGAACAATGGGCCAGTTGTGTGTGAGGTGTTTTGTGATTTCAGTTAGTCCCACAAAAAGAACATTTAATAATTCACCATGTTCTTCACGCCTCGTTAAAAAAAATAACTCCTATAAGGTAGATTTGTTTTTGACAAGCTAGTAGTAACTCACTGCGTCAAGAAATTTTCTGACTTGTAAGGAATATGAAGAATGAACCAAATATCGTAGGGCCTACCAGTTGTCCTTGCTTTTTAACTGGGACACTTTGTTTTAAGACCAATACGAACAATAAGAAATTATGTGTATTACTTATTCCCTTGGTACTTACTGAAGTTCCGTAGGTAGGAACAGCATATGGCCGCACTATGGCCCTGGGATCGACTCAGCCCCTAACAGAAAAGAGTACCAGTGATATCTCGGGGGGGGGGGGGTAAAAAAAAGACAGACCATAACGGCGACAAACATTCCCACCTTATTTTTTTGTTTTCTTTAAATTTTTGGTCCCCTTTTCCT
>Ga0136643_10006605_pt1 | contig 16630 bp, 14 predicted proteins | sample TergutLab28metaG_FD_96883 | JGI IMG/M metagenome (GOLD analysis project Ga0136643, IMG submission 96883) | Labiotermes labralis P1 segment gut microbial communities from Petit-Saut dam, French Guiana - Lab288 P1 (version 3) (version 3) | ecosystem: Host-associated > Arthropoda: Insects >... | reverse complement strand
GCGGCTCTCAAGACCACCACCCATCCACAAAAACTCGGTGCAGAAAACCATATGCTGCAACTCAACATCTAATGCTCCTGATGATGGGCGTATGTACCCGAAACATGTCGAGCTAAGAATACATCAATAAAATTACCTAGTTGCATAAAGTTGGCATTTCACTTTATTTCAGATAAATATGAACTGGAACTGAATCTATATATATATATATATATATATATTTCTCAGTGGTTATAATAATTGAATGTTGATTCTAAAGCTCGGTCCGCGGAGCCTCGTATGGCAACCGAAGTGACAGCGCGAAGGCTATATTAATAATAAAGTAAAAAATGTTATCAGAGACGCACCCTGTAGTTGATAACCCCTTTCTCTTTAGAGCGGGCTACAATGACAAGAACGAGGAATGTAACGGTAAGTGCGTTAGAGTCATTAGGTGAGCAGCCTACATGGAACAGGTCAGAGAAGCTAACAATCCCACAACATGTGAAGACGTTCTGTCCTACCGGGTTTGTAAACACAAATTCCCTTAAAGTCATACTCACTAGAATCTATCGCTGATTCACACAGGGGCTTGTTTAATCCAATCCAGAACACATTTTGACTGAAATTATCGTCTCATATACTAAAGCGTCTAACAGGTGACATCTTTCCTTTCAGCTTTACGACCAAACTTTTTTTTATAATTTTCTGATCATCCAACCTTATACCACATTAGGATGAAAACTATATTTTCTTCAAGGTCTTCATATTTTTGTCAGAAATAAATGCGTCCCACAATTTGCCATGCCTTGCTTCTGGGTCATAAGTGTCTGCCACTAGAGTTCTTACTCTGTGGAGGTCTCATTGTTTCAAATTCTTATCCCCTCGAAGGTTAGGGTTGCAAACCTAACACGTATTTTAATGCATACGTAATGCCTATATGTAATGATATTCTAGTTTTTTTGTAGTCCTAAGGGAAGGAAAGTTACTTCAAGAAGTTACTTTTAAGAATTTTAATAAGTATATGCATACGGGTCTAAAAACTTGAAGGTTATTTCGAACATCGCCTGAAACGACAGCCGGTATTCATTTCAAAGTTCTGTTATAGACCATGAAATTGCACAAAGGGGGTGTACAATCCACGGGCTTTTAAAGATACATATCATCCAAGTCTCGTTCGTTATGAATGACAAAAATTATGTGCGAAAATTGGAATAATTTTATCTATCAAGACGTCGTAAAGAAAATAAATATATAAAACTTTGCCTTTAAAAAAAAATTCGCAGATGTACGGTATACACTGCGAAATAATACATAACATAACATAACATAACATGTTCTCGTAAAACCCACATGAAAAGAAAGAAGTAAAACAAATTAGATCTAAGAGGAAATTATAACATACAAAGCGAGCTGGGCGATTTATTTATTTATTCATTCACTTATTCATTCATTCGTTCATTCACATATGAATTCATGATCGACAGTACCCCATACCACACAGCATCATACAGTTCGAAAGGCAATGAAATGGCATGGATGTGGAAGGAAGCGGTAGTATCCTATTTAGAGAAACTACCACGATCTTTACTGGAGGAACTACGAAAAACCACGGAAGCTACTAGTCACTGTAGTCCGTGTTCTGTTATTCGAACAGTACGCCTTCCGGACACAAACATAAGAGTTATCGCTTGTGCCAAGTTTTCTGGTGGAGGTAACATCTAATGCGCATGATAAAAAACATGTAAGTCGTTCAGTTGGTGCAGAACGTCATGGTATAAAACCACGTGTCACTTGGGGGGTCGAACAGAATGTGAAGTGGTATTAAAATGGATCTTAGGCAAACAGGGGACGAAGAAAATGGATACAAGCAGCTTGGATTAAGGCCGAGTCGTGGATTTCTATGAACGCTGTCACCTCTAGGATCATACAGAAAAAGATACTTTCTGACCACCTGAAAATGAGTTAGTTAATTACTTTTTTCAGCACAAAGGCCGTTACAATAGCCGGTATCTGGCTCGAAAATCGAAATGGTAACTCCTGTATAAGGTAGGAGATGTAGTTTGATAATTACATTTTGTGCGAGCACTATAAAGTTAGCCTAATATTCATAATTTAAGTTTCAAGTGGTGAATGATCCAATAATGTTGGGAAAAAATATGGACAGTAAGACGGTTCTACAGATACTAGGCCAATAATGAAAATCCAAAGCATAGCTGGTTTCTTAAGCCAAGCAGTCAGCAGAAGACGTACAAGAAAATTCTATATCCCGAGACCCCACGGACATTCCACACAAACAAAGCGTGTGGATTATGACTAAAATGTGTATATTAATATCACAGTATATTTTAGAGTTAGGCTTATTTCTCGTTGAAGTTATACGTGGCAGCTTCTAGAAGTTTCTGGAATTCGCCGGTATAATTCACAGGAATCGCTATTGTGAATAAAGAAATGCATATTGTCACCCTTCGTCGCCTTCGTCATGTGGTCAGAAGGAAACGCCCCGAACCAACAGTTTGTTTCTCTTTCATGACAATGCTCCAGCATAACGATCGGTTTTTGGACAAGGATTTCTTAGTAAGGAATAATGTGACAACACTAGAGCATCCCCCATACTCTCCTGACCTGTCTGCAGCTTATTCTTACATGTTTCCTTGACAGTAACCAGCACTGAAGGGTCGGCGCTATTGTCATGCTACTGACATCACTCAGAATGCGACCAAAGAGCTCAAAAGCTTTTCGCAAAATGGCTTCCAGGAATGTTTCAAACACCTCTACGGTCGTTAGCAGGAGCCTACAGTTGCACAAGGGGATTTTTTTTTGTTTTGCAGGAAATGTAACTTACATGTATGTACCATTTTGTATTTCTCAGAAATAAAATGATTCCGGGGACATTTTGAACGTACAATGTATTCAGCTCTCAGTTATGAACTAAATAAGGATGGTACAAAAGACAGTTTATCTCCCCTCTGTTCGGCCCATCACTAAGATAGACAAGCTGAACATGACATGACACCGGAATTGTCGCCCGGATATCTTGCCTCTTCAGAACTTCACCACAACTAGATTCTGTATAAAATCGATAGTCCCAACTACATGGTCAACACGGAGTCAGCATTCAGAGGTTTTATTATGAAATTAAGTGCGTTAAAAAAAATTCGAAGTTATAAATCTGTGTTAAAACACCCGAGATATTTTGCAGAGATTTCAAGACACAAGCATATGCTTTCCAGGCCAACTGCATTAGAATTTTGCCCGTCCAAATGAATTAATGAATTCATATAATAAAACCTTGTCATGGAAAAACAACGAGGCCTAGCTCGTGCCAGACCGATACTGCCATGATCCTTGAGAATAACGAAACATTTGTGCAGCAGCAGCTGGCTCTTTCTGTACAACATTTTTATGACTTATTCTTAGATCACACTATATTTTTAATCTCTCCAACGTAAAGAACATTTTGGTTGTTTTTATTTTTGTTTTTTATAACATATCATGAAAAGATAGTTTTGGCTGCAGCACAAAGTTGGGGCCCTTCTTTTGGCATGCCCTTCTAAAACACATTCAAGTAAGCGCGTAATCTCCTCAGGCATCATATCCAGCGACGGTGAATTTTGGACATCCATACCACAGAGTGAGATGAAAGTTGGTTCCGTACCGAGTAGAAAACATTAAACGCCTGACAGCTTCACTTACTTCCACTGTAACAGGAAGGATGCGAGGCCGAGAGGGCGGAAGGGGGAGACTAAGCAAAAGGTGGCGCCTCCTACGTCTGTTGTTATATTACGACGTCAGGCAGCTATCAAGACCTGACAGGAGGAAGGATATGAGAACAATTTATTCTTCATTCAGCTGAAAGTTTGTGTGTGTGTGTAATGAGCCTATTTGCGAAGGAAGCTGACTTGGCTCGCAGCCATATAATACGTTGGCTTATTTTGCATAACTGAACGTGGTGAGATTAATCTAAAGAAAGTTGGGTTGACATAGAGATGGCATTCATCTTTCTGCAGGCACACTAAAAACAGAGTTACACTCAAACGGCAGGGGTGGTTCATCCTGTACAAACAGCCTTATAATTCCTATAAATGCACATAATTCATTCCAGCAACCGTAACATGGCAGAAGATATCATTTTAAAATACGTATATAAAGTAGGAATTTATTCTATCTGTATGGAAAAAATGTCGAAATGTAAATAGGATAGGTTATGCATTTTAATTCAAATGTTTCTAATTTCAGAAAAACTATATTGACAGACTTGTATTAAGGCACGCTGTTTTCATCCTCTTGTTGTCCAATGAAGTGAAAATAGACTTAAATGACAAATACACGATTTTAATCCTGTTTTCACAAGAAAAGAGAGATGAGATGTCGTAGAAACAAAAAGAAGAATGAAAGAAGAATACCTAATAAAAGGACTCGTCGTTAAACAATTACTTACGACTTCCTTAGAAACGTAATTTGAGATGCAGAAAGACAGGTAGCCATTAAAAATTTCCCGTGTAACAAGGGCAAGGCAAACCGTACTATACAGTTCCATATTCATCATATCCATAATATTGACAATAATACATTAGGCCTACCAAAACGTGCCAGTTGTCAGCAGTTCGTATTGTAATGAGGTCTATAAACTTCAAAGAAATTAAAGAGCACGTTTCAAACAAAAATATCCTTACTTACTTACTTACTCTATGGTGCAGAGTCCTTCTTGAGAAGGTAACTGGTTTGCAGTCAGTCAAGAAATTCCCCGCATTTCACGGAACCCGAAGGTTCATTACCGCACTCACAAGCGTCCGCCACCTCTCTCTATCCTGGGCCAGCCCAATTCAGTCCATATACCCACATCCCATCTCCTGGAGATCCATCCTAATATTATCCACCCATCTATGCCTAGGTCTCCCCAGTGGTCTCTTTCCCTCCGGTTTCCCCACCAAGACCCTATACGCCCCCCTCTTCTCACCCATACGCGCCACACGTCTAGCCCAACTCATTCTTCTCGATTTTATCACCCGCACAATATTGGGTGAGGAGTACAAATCATTTAGCTCCTCGTTATGCAATCTCCTCCATTCCCCCGTTACCTCGACACTCCTAGATCCAAATATTCTCCTCAACACCACGTTAAAAATCTCCTTACATGTTTATTAATTGTATCCTTGAAATATTTTACTTTCAGGACATTACTTGTGATTTCTAGGCCCAAATCTAAATACAGACGTTAATGTGTGTGCCATCTTAATCTTCAAAGGTCTGACAGTAATCAATTCCATGGATATTTTAAAAATAAAAATGTCCTAAACTATACTACAATCCTGAATTTGCCACGGAGGGGCAGAAAAACCAGGATAACTTACGTCTAGATAGCCAGTTTAAGGTCTAGACTCAGAAAAAAACACTTTCTCCATTTTTTAAATTAAACTAATCCAGTGGGTAACGTTAGCATCCAGTCATTTAGTGGCAACACTATAGAATATTAAACAATAAGACAGAAATCCACAAGAGCCTTGCATGATCCTCGGTCCAGGAGTCCTGCAAGTGTGTTGTAATCAGGATTCGGGAATACGAAAACCAGGCGTCACCGCTCACAAGTACGGAGACAAGAAATTGAATAAAGAAATGAAATGAAGGCACATGTGAACAGACTAGTGCGAAAAGAACGAGAGACCGTGGAAGGAATACGATAAGAAGCTCCAAAACTTTCGTGCTCAATCAATATTGACATGTTAATTACTACAGAATTACAGAATGAGTAAATATGCATCAAACATTGGAAAGATGGAAATATATGTTCAATAATCCTGGAACATTTTAAGGGAAAAGATAGCTTCGAAGAGCTAGGCGTATTAAAATAGATCCCATTGTAAGGAAGTGGAGTGGATATAGATGGCTTAGAATTAGATCCAATGGAGAGGTTTTGCATGAAAAAAAGTTAAGGTAGATCCAACAATATGTAGGCCTGCTTTGTTCCTGTGAACAGTACGTGATGATTACAAGTTAATAAACCCTGTAACACTTTAGTTGTAAGTTACATACACAAGTCGTAGTCTTTAACTATTTTTCACATAGAGTAGTGAAGACTGTTTTATTGCCTTTCGTAGAAAACAGTTTTACACCTCAGACAATCACAACTTGAATACTTACAGCTGCCTTTGATATAAAATCTCGGAGAACTGTACGGCGTCAGCACACTCGAAGGCTAGATTGCTAATTAGCGCAGTATTGAACGATTTTTATCACATCCTGCGCAGTTTCCAGTAATCTTTTATTGTCACATCCAACTCCCTTTCTATTCACTGCATTATTCTTTTCTTTCAGTTCCCACCATTACTTCTGAAAACCAATAAAATTTTAATGGAACCGTCATCGGTCCTTACATATCTCCAGATAAAATTAAATTTTATGTTTTGTTGATAGTGAATCTCGATATATTCTTGTAAAGAAAACCAACTGGATGCACTGTTTATCCTCAGTATATTTCGTCAATCAACCTGTCCGTGTTTCGGGCGTATTTATAGCCCATCATCAGGAGGTTTCACCGTATGTATATAGAACAAGCGGTACTAACTGTTCTGTTGTCCTGACTGGGTTGGGTTCCAACCCAGTCAGGACAACAGACAGCCAACTAAAAAGAACAATAAGTATCAATTCTTGTATCCATACGGTTTACCTCCTGATGATGGGCTATAAATACGACCGAAACATGTACAGGTTGACTGACGAAATATACTGAGGATAAACAGTGTATCCAGTTGGTTTTCTTTACACGAACATATCCAGATAAAATCCTTCTAAAAATACCGTTGAATGAGTTAAAATTGTTTAGATGACAAATAATTAACAGCAGATAATACGAGCTGAGATTTACAGCTGCAGAGTTCAGCGCATAGCTGTGAATTCGTAATTTCAGGCATAACAGAGTTTACGTTTTAAAACCACGCGTTCGTTCAAATTACACGCATTAAATTTAGACGCAGTGGGCGAACAAGAATGACCATCTGCCCACATATTTCACATACAAAAAGAATGGATTTCCAACATGTCTGATACCGGAGGCATGATGTACGATAAACACAGATAGAAGAATTCCACTTTCGTCCACACTGACTTCCCATCCATATATATATATATATATATATATATCGAACAGAATTTCATCGCGTTTCTCAAAACAAAGACGCTTCAACCTATAAGTAAATATTTTCTGAACGATATAAAGGGCACATCTGGATGTTTTAGGGCGCATATGGAACGTCTGTTGACATTATATAAGCACACATCTATAAAAATAGGGAAATAACATGCATTCAACTACATAATGTCTGACATCAACCAGAAAACAGAAATGCCATCTCAATCACCTTCAAAGAGAATGCCCTTAAATAAATGTTCATCTGAAAAAGAAAATACACTCGAACACGATTATAATGACGTGAGTGTATGCAACACTTCTTCTGTGACGTCAGACGTTCTGCGGTGCAAATTGATTCCCCACTGTTAACTATACCCTTGTTCTAGTCGGTTAGGACAACGCTCCTTTATAACAACACACAATATTGAGTTCCTTTCGTGATGTTAATACTGAGTTCGTCTGCATTGTTCTTCCATTGTTAAAACTAATTGTCACGTCCCTCTACACACGGAGGCAGATAATGAAGCAGACTAATGAGCATCTCTGTCAAAGCTAATACAACTTTCAATTAATAAATCTGAGCTGAGCTCAATGCGAACTGTGATACGAAATTTGACCTCAGACATAATTACCTGAATTTCAGGCAGTGATATTCTGTCAAGGGGTCGTATCTGTCCCTCATACGTGTTATTAATATCCAGACCTAAAGCTGAATTTTACGAAGAGGCGAGCGTGATCATTTACCACACATCAGAGGTTCTTCAATTGTTGAAGTTTTGACTGGTCAGCAGCTTGGCACATGATGGACACTAGCAGTGTTATAATTTGAATCATAAGTTTGTTCAGATTGATGTCCTGCCTCGTCATCATTAGTGATGAGACACCCAAGGCTCGCGCTCGCACACACACGGGCGCGCGCGAGCACGCACACACAAACAAACACACACACACACAAAACAAGGAACACTGCGGACCGATGCATCCCATGTTTCCTTCTACCACTTCGCGTAAACGTGGTGCAAAATGTAGTTACATGGACACAATAATTCAGTACAAGCGCTCCCCGTCTTATGACGAGGTTCTGTCCCGACTATCAACTCGTATGCCGACGTGGCCACAAGTCGGAAATATACACAAATATCGACGGGCCACCCGTAACCATGTATAACTGTAGTGCCAATTGTTGTACTTCAAACTAATAAACAAAAATATTAAAAGCACCTAAATAATATTGCACGTAATAATAATAATAATAATAATAATACTGTACAGTACATGCGGGGCGCGCGGTGGCTCAGTTGGTTGAGGCACTGCGCTACAAGTCGGAATGTCGCGGGTTCGATTCCCCATGGTGTCATTGGAAATTTTCATTGACATAATCCTTCTAGCCCCACTATGGTTCTGAGTTCGACTCAAACTCAAACAGAAATGAGTACCAGGAATATTTCCTAGGGGGTAAAGGCGGCCGGTGTGTAGGGCTGACAATCCTATTACCATCACGTGCCGACTGTCTTGAAATCTGGGAGCCTCAACTTCCTGAAACCCTCAGGGCCTGTCCAGGCCTGTAATGGGATTGCTTTATCGTCACAGTTCATGCACTTGATTAACGACTACATCAGACTTCAGTAGAAGGTGTTGTAAATCGGGAAGCGTGTTTGTTACACAAAACTGGGATAATTAGTGGTTCCTAGATGAGCCCCGGTTGCCACAGTATCAGTAGACACCTTCTCTAATTAAGAATTTTCGTTTCAATAACTCTTGACTAATTATGTCCTTAAGCGTCTCTGTACACATCACGAGAGAGGAACGCGTCAGTCAAACGTTTTCGAGAAAATCAGAACACGCATTTTATGTTCCTAAAATCGTGTTGTTTATCAAACAAAGTGGAAAAATACTGTACAGGCAGACAGGGCGCAAGCGCTTTGCATGCTGGTTAAATAAGACAAGAATAAAGACACACACACATTATTTAATAGTTATTGTTTATTTTTTCCTCGGCAACAATGGTTGTTACTTGAGGGTTGTTTGACCGTGCATCTTCCTCATGAAATAATGTGAAATGCCAACATGATGCAATGAGGTAATTGTATTGATGTATTCTTAGCTCGACATGTTTCGGGCGCATACGCCCATCATCAGAAGCATTAGATGTTGAGTTGTAACATACGGTTTTCTGCACCGAGTTTTTGGATGGGTGGTGGTCTTGAGAGCCGCTGCGTAGGTCGTTCGGCACCATCCGCACCGTAAACACGACCTACGCAGCGGCTCTCAAGACCACCACCCATCCAAAAACTCGGTGCAGAAAACCATATGCTGCAACTCAACATCTAATACTCCTGATGATGGGCGTAACATGTAGAGCTAAGAATACATCAATAAAATTACCTCGTTGCATCAAGTTGGTATTTCACACTATTTCATAATGGTTGTTACGTTTATACGTACCTTACATTGTTAATTCCGTGTATTATCCATATCTAATGCATTTGTTGTGCATTGTGTTGGTTTAGTGTCGGGAATAATTTATACGTTCATTGTCTGTCTTGTTAATCTGGGACAATAAATGTTCTTACATGGCAAATGTAACATTTCGACAATAAAGCATCATTGGCACCATCAATGCAGGGTTCTGGAAGCCCGTATTATAAATGACTTCTTAAGGTAAGCACTTCGAGAAAACTCCGAATATATGTCAGAAGCGAATTCGTTGAGCCAACTTGCTCGGTCTTGAACCCCTGGTTTACAATTCCTTCATGAGAATTAGGTAACTAATCGGTCTGGTAACGTAGATGATCAACAGATTGTATTCACTGAATTCAAATTAGATGCCAACCCAGGCTTTGTTTTCGCTCGTATTTACGAATTCCTAAGCCCACTACCATGGCAACTGCAAAACGGATGAGTCTGCAGCACTCAATAAAATGGGAGTAGAAACACGATGAAATGGGCGCCTAAAGCTGCTGCCTCCAACGGAATCTATTTCCACAAACCGAAATTAAAGTCGAGTAAAGTGTTATGTTGATTAGTTCGTTCACAATTTGTTCAAACGATGCCGTTTCATCTGACGATTATTTAACGTAAGGATAATTTGATTTAGTAGCGGAACGTCAAGGACGGGAAGTAAAGCATCGGCAATGTACGTTACGGTCCTATGTGGAAATTATACAATAGAAGGGTGGAAATTAGGACAGCGGGTGCTCAGGTGGCTTCACCTATGTAACTCTGAAACATACTGTCACATACTTGGATTTAAACTGCATGTAAATTAGGGGTTAAACACAGCTTTTTTTTCCCCCACAGACAAAGCAATGATAATGTGGGGTTTCTCACAGCGAAAGTCAGGTACACCACTATCCCGTTTGCATAATATACGGATTTATAGTTGAGAGAAATGATTCTGACCACTAAAGGGTAAAAAGTAGGACATTACTGCAGGAAACATCTAATTTACAAATTGTTAAACAATACTACCATACTTTCTCCGCGATATCGTCCCAAAATTAATGGATGTTCGAGCAGATACACAATGCACAGTAGAATGACAGCCTGAAATAAAAGAAAGGGGTAATTTCGAAAAAGTTGTGATTTTCAAGACGTATTTCCAAACAAAATTAGAATTTATAAAAGAACAAGAAAAGACACCCTTGATATGAGAAGAAGCAAAAGGAAATAGCGTGTAAGGACTGTGAGGATTAGGGTATTAAGAACTTCAGAAACTAGGAAGTAGCCTACATCCTGGCATGAAGGGCTGTGCTACTTGAGATGAAGGGGGCAAGAGGAAGTTTGAGCAAGTATTACCGAAACAACAAGGATCTAATTATCGAGATGCTGCGAAAAGAAGAAACAAGATACAGACACTCCGTCTACTTAGTTCGGCTCAGCAACAGAGGCGTCCACTCCTCCTCTGAGAAAAATCTTCAAGCACTCCTCGGATTTTTACTCTTCCGGCCTTCGCCCCCCTTCCCCCCCACATACACACTGATACAGAGATATAAACTGCAGGAGGGAGTTTTGTCTTCGTTGGAGGTACAATTAGAGAACGCGATTTGTAACAGGAAGACAATCTACAACTGTTGTGGAGGTAATGGTATCCATGGAAATGATATGTGTTATTGATCGTTACTGAATGCGTTTTGGGAGACTGAGCAAAACCACGAAGAACTTCAATAACCCGTCTGATCAGAAGCTGGTGCGATAGGATCACCTGAGGCCGCAGCGTCGACAGACTTAGACCGTTGTACGGCAATCATTTCACGACAGTCGACAACACTTAGCTTATTTGTGTGACAACCAGACAGGCAATGTTCGTGTAAAGTAACAATGAGTAGATTCAGCGTGAACATTGTTGCAGTGGAAAAGCATTATTACATACTCCGTGTGTGTTTCTCTATTCTTCCCTTAGATATCTGGCAGACAAAGCACAGGGGCCGTACTACATTTTCAGTGGGCTGTCTTGTTCTAAATATCCTTCCACACTATCTCATAAACTGTAAGTTTTTCGGAATACATATATTAGAAATGAAATGTGTTCTGATTTTCTCTGCAACGTTTGCCTGAAACATTTCTCATTTTGAGAGTAATTCAGCTAGGTATTATCACACATGTACATGGGTCATCATATAAATTACCAGTTATTCTTATCATATTTTATCATCATCATCATCATCATCATATATCTTTCATGGAGTTGGGCCACTTGTTGGCCCGTTCCGGTCTCACGTATCCAGAAGTCTCTTCAAAGGTCTACCACGATCCTTCTGTCAGTTGGGGAGTAGTATTTCATTATCATGGGTTGTCTATTTCGAGGCATTCTGTTTACATGTTGTATCCAGCTACTCTTGTATTCCAATCATATTTTAATAAAACTCAAATTTTCCCAATAGATTTTCGAAAAATCCATAAGTATTAAATTTCATGAAAATCCGTCCAGTGGGAGCCGAGTTTTTATGCGGACAGACAGACAGACATGACAAAGCTAAATGTCACTTTTACCAATTTTGCGATACAGCCCAAACGCGGCTGAAAGGAACAATTCGCAGCAAGTCAAATGAAGCGAATGATTTCGGACTGGAAGACAGGCCTATCGTCTCTCTACCACATCTGCAGGAACGACTCTACGGTCAATGGGTGCGCCCTTAACCTTGAACTAGCAATCCACTCATATTTTGACTTTCACCCACGCTCCATGTGTATTTTATGTCGTGACGCTCAGACACGCTTCAATGGAGTACATTTTTCAATTCTGTTATGTCAATATTTATGGCTACAACGACCGTTCTGTGTACGTCTCATGCAGACTGAACTAAAAATGGAAACACGGATTAAAATCAATACATGAATTAGGACAGAGAAAGGAGGATAATTGAAACCCGGGATTTCTTGCCTGTGATAAGGAACCAAAGATCGTCGAAAATCGCGACGTGACGTAATGCGATATTTTTCACATTACGATTTTACTCGTCATTTTATCGTGCTGTATTCTTACAGACAAGCACCAACGTTCAGCGAAAGTACTTCTGGGACAAGCCTGATCATTTAGTCAGCAGATTCTTCCGAAACGATCGTCTCGTCCACGTCACAATACTGGCACAATCCATACGGCCATATCATGGCTCTTTATGTCCTACGAGCCTCCAATCTGCATAGTTTTGTATAACTTCTCATTAATCAAGTATTCCACACTACTTTCACCACTTTCAAAACACCGTTTACTTGTTTTTTGATGTTTTGCTGACCGTGCATCTCAGTATAATCTTAGTAATTAACCAACTTAATGCACAAAATCTAATTTTATAATAAGTTTATTATATGCCTCTACATGTTTCGAGCACTATGTGCTCATCATCAGGAGGTCTACAGGACTACAGTCCTCTCCCAACCTGTGCACCGGACGGCCACCTACAGTGTGACGATACCAGATGCTGTATAATAAAATTTTGACCTCCTGATGATGAGCACATAGTGCTCGAAACATGTAGAGGCATATAATAAACTTATTATAAAACAAGATTTTGTGCATTAAGTTGGTTAATTACTAAGATTAGATTGTTTACTTAGTACCCATTTCACTGGCGTTTTATGTAACAGAACTTAGCTAAAAGGTTAAATTTAAATGTATATAGGCCTAATACTCAGTGCATCCGAAGTGTACATAAGAGATCTTAGCCAAAATATTAAACTCACGTAACGCTCAATTTACAAAAAGTGTATGTAACACAAATCATTTAGAGGGTTACATTCATGTAACTATGAAATCAACGGAAATGCAAGTAACAGAATTTATATAGCAATTATTATAATCATATCAAACACAAATTTCTACTAATATTAAAAATATTAACCCAAACAATAATATGCAATTAAATTCATTTCCTCTTAACCTTACATTGCATATCACTTGTAATGTAATGTAATATAGCGAGACTTACACATAGTTTAAACATTCTGAGACACATTTAGGCAAAATGGTGGCATCTAAATTAATAAGTCGGGCAAAGATCAATATGAATGTAGTAGAAAACATCAGAAGCTAATTGATCCAACAGTCATTGAACATAGAACATTGAACACGTACGGTGTATTTTATAGAAATTAACTTACATGCAACAAAATATACAAATCAGACTTTAGTAAGTCTTCACCATATTTCGGCACGTCATAGCTGCCATCAACAGAGGGTCTTCTCAGTACTTAACGTACCGCCCTCACAATGGTCCGTTGCACGGTAAGTGGGAACAGACAGCGACGTGTATAGCTCTTTTACCAACTTACTGTGCAACTGGCCATTGTGAGGGCGCTACATTAGCTACTGATTGCAGCTATGACGTGCCGAAATGTGTAGGAGACTTACTAATGTATGATGTGTACATTTTAGTGTATGTAATGTTGACTATATAAATTAAGAGAACACACACGTTACCATGGAGATACGCTGGGTAACTACATTAAGCAGATTCTTTCTTGAAAAGCCAATGGTTTCTCAGCTAGCTACAAAATCACCCTTGCAATGCATGAAGTCCGGATGTTCATTACCGTGTTCACAAGAGCCCGGGAATTGTCTCTGTCCTACGCGAGATTCATCCACTGCACATCGGTCAGCTTACTCCTTTAGCATTCATTCTAGTCACCTCCGATCTATGCCCTTGTCTTCCAAGTCGTTATTTTCCTTCGGTTTTCCACAGCAAAACCCATACGCATTTCATTTTACCCCGTAGGTGTCAAACGCCGGTCCTTGATTTGATAAACCTTATATTGGGTGATAAGTAGGCCATAAAGAATGCAGCCCCTCAACATACAAGTTTATCCGTCGTCCTCTTACTTCCCCCCTCGTAGAAACAAATATATGCCGCAGCCTGTGTTTCTGCCATTTTGTGACAGACCAAGTTTCACACTCACATAGAACATTGGGAAAAATTACCGTAGTGATAAATCCTGTTGCAAACCCATGGTCCAAACAGACGACGATTTTTCAGGAAATGAGTTGACAGGACAGGACAGGACACTTACCTGAAAGAAAAAGAGACAAATGTCATTATGTTAAGAAAAACAGGGAAGAAACTATACATCCTAAGAAAAGTGTTTACGAAACTGCCAATAGCTTTGTAACGCAAATTCTGTTTGTTTATTTATTTATTCATTTATTCATTAGTCTGACCATTGTCTGCCTATTCATTGTAGTTGTAGAGGGTCACTGCTGCGTCCCATTACAACCAGCGACACATAAAAACACACACCACAAACACAAACACCATACACGCCACACACACACATACAAGCACACACACATACGGTAGGACTCCTCTGGACGAGGGATCGGCCCTTCCCAGAGATCCCTAATTGACAACACACAACACTCACAAGACACAAGACATCCATGTCCCCGGCAGGATTCAAAACCGCAGTAGGCTAACAATGCTATGCCAAACACTGTCCATTGTCTGAGACATGTGTAATAAGAAATAATGACACGCGGTGGCGCAGTTGGTTAAGATACTGCGTTACAGGCCCGAAGGTCGCGGATTCGATTCCCAATGACATAATCCTTCCGGCCGCACTATGGCCCTGAGGTCGACTCAGCTTCTAACAGAAGAGAGTACCAGGAATGCTTCCTGTTGAGTAAAGGTGGGACGTGCGAAGGGCTAAAAACCTTACCACCTTTATGCACAGACGGTCTTGAAATCTTGGAGCAGCCTACCTCCTGGCAACTTTAGGGACTGTCCAGACATATGCAGGGGTACCATACCTTTACACAAATGACACAGACGTACGTCGAAGAGAGTAGGCATTAGCAGCTATTGTGACAAATCTTTCGTAACGTTTCTCAGTCACTCCAAGCAAATTCCGAGAAAGTGAATCGAATCGGCCATGACAGTTTCGTTCCACATCCCACAGAATTCGCGTTTAATTAATTTTCGTACCATTCACGCTAGACAGCCTGAGTAACTGCGAGCATCGTCACGTTAACTGTGAACACGCGTATAGGGCACCAGCGATGCTGCGTTCTGGCTGTAAACACAGTCTAGTGCTCCTGAGGATGGACGAAATTATCGCCCGAAACATGTTGAACTGATTGTGATTATCAATGAGATATGTTATTGTTGCACCTAGTTGGCTGTTTATATTATTGTATCAATGATGCACGGTCACACAAACATCAAATTTGACTGTTTGTTTTAAGGGGGAAAAAAGTCATTAGTGTTAAATCCTTTTTTATCAGAAAGACACGAAAACAACACGTAAACACTGTACATTATTCTCAGTTTCAGATAGACTCTATGTTTCAGTTGAAGAAGGCATTTTGATTTCTTGGCCACACTAAAAAGCCCCAAAGGAGCCGAGACAGCTCGGTCGATATAATGCCCAGGTGATAGGCTGAACGATCAAGGACTAGTCAATGAATTCTGGGCAGGAGACTGAGGACCGTCATTTTTCCAAAAGTCCAGATCGGTTCTGGGTCCCATATTTCCTTCTTTCAAATGGGAACCTGTGGCTATTTCCCCTTGGCAAAACTTTTGCGGCGTGAAACTGGCTACTCATCTCCATATAGTGATTTTGTTAAGAATGTGAGGAGCTGTACCTCCCGCGTCCCATACGTCTGTATGGCACGGTGTTTAAAGCAGAAAGTGCAAAATGCTGCCGATCATATTTAACTTCATAATGTTTTACCCACATTACCTCGACTGTGAGGCTTGATTCTTTCCAATTTTTTTCGACAATGTTGCTGATACGATAAAGAGACCAGTACATGACAATAATTATACTGTTAACCGTTCAAATCTGGTAGTCACTCTATATACTACCAGTTTTAATACTAAATTATTCTACGTTCAGCCCACACAGACTATGAGTTTTCTATGACACTTAGAAGAAACATTTATTATTTCCCTATGCAATATTAACTAATAGGTTTTCATAACAGGGAGGAGTTTTGACTTTTGCTGACCGTGCATCTCAGTATATTTATCTCAGTATTTAACCAACTTGATGCACAAAGTTTGTTTCACAATAAGTTTTATTTCATGC
>Ga0136643_10006599_pt1 | contig 16637 bp, 12 predicted proteins | sample TergutLab28metaG_FD_96883 | JGI IMG/M metagenome (GOLD analysis project Ga0136643, IMG submission 96883) | Labiotermes labralis P1 segment gut microbial communities from Petit-Saut dam, French Guiana - Lab288 P1 (version 3) (version 3) | ecosystem: Host-associated > Arthropoda: Insects >... | reverse complement strand
GCATTGTAGCTATCGTTGTTCTTATAAAATGATTTTACGGCGAAAGCATGCTGTGCACCAGTCCATGACTCCATTTCAAACTGAAGGCTATTCACAGCCACACCAACTGGCAGCATCATTTCCCTTCCCCGCTCACGCTAAAAATAGAAAAACGCTGTTGCCAAATCGCCCGATTCACTTGAGGACGCTGTATTTCACACACCTTGGTAAGTTTATAATGCAGCTGTTACTATTTTAATGTTTTCTACAAAAAAAACATGACATTTTTGTGATTATGATGAAAAGGTGAATATTATTTATAAACCTATGTAAATCTGCCACAGCAGCCACAAGTATGATAATCCCTGATAACAATCCTAGGGCTGAAATGTGTTGGGTCAAATAAACATCTTAAATATATATGACCACAGCTGTACATAGCAGTTTCTTTGTATATGTATACTGAGTTTTCGTGTAACTCTACGACAAAAAACACAAAAATTCTACTTGCAATTTCCCATGTACACCTGAGAGAATTGTTACCTGTTTCTCCACTGATGACAATAATCTGACTTTGTTCCACCAGCTCTAAAATCTTATTTTTCATCCCAAATGATGGCAACTTCCGCCTGAATTCCCTCATTTTCTGGTAGCGCTTACTGTTTTCTTTGGCAAGAAGTCTCACTTTGAAGAGTTCATCCAATTCCCTTTCCTGTGTCAGTGACGTTCCCACTAAGAGTGAACGATCTATATTTGCTTCAATGTTTCCTGTTATATTTTGTAAAAACTTGTGTTTAAATGAACTTTCACTAATGTGACTGTATCTATCTGCAGCAGAATTTTCACAGCCGCTTGTTTCTGACTTTACATCATTATCACTATTCACTCTTCTTGTAATATCCATGCCTTTCACTGAAATTTCTCCAACCTCATCATTAACAGTCAACTTCGTTTTATGTTGCACATCTTGCATACCAGAACACTCTCCAACTTCACCTCTTGGTTCAAATTTTATTTTCTGCTTTTCATACAGTGAGAAGTAACATGTACCAAAAGAAGCCACACCCTCTGGTTCAGATTTCAATTCACATTTCCTATCCCGAAAAAAGTCTGGTGTACCAATGGAGTTCAGTAACTCCCTTATTTGTCTCTCCCGTCTCGAATCTAGACTGACTCCAATGTACTGTAAGTAACATTACACAGTAAATTAGAAGATATACTCTTGTACAGAAAATACAACACAAATTATGTGAGTTTTGTTCTTTGTATCAGGAATTACAGACTACATTTTAAGTAGTGCAAAAAGCTGTGTTAATACATAGCATTCTGAAACTTAGTAAAAAGCACTGTTTGATAATTTATGCACATAAAAAAACTTTCAAAATTTCAGTCCACACATCCTACAAAACTTGTGCTGGTGCTGCCTCTCAAAAATTCATTGTCTTCAACTTCATGCAGTACAGAAATGAACACAGACAATGTGCATATTTAAAATAAAAGTTACTGTACTATAAATATATCCAAATACAAAACACGATGCTACATAATAGAATAATAAGAGAAGTTACATACACAGCATGTACTTACATTGAACTGCTGCTTCTTGCTTAACATTTTATCTCGATAATATAAACCTGAAAACAAAACAAACAGAACAATTGTAAAAGTGTCTGTTAACAGACTACATATACATAACTTGCATTTGAGGTAATTTTATACACGTAATCTATTCTGCATTTGTCTTTTCAGCAAAACCTGCAAAGGATCTGAAAACAGTATTTAATTCCCAAATGTGCAACATACAGCCCTCAAAAATTTATTAATAAGAGCAACAATATATTGTGTTATGCTAATGATAATGGTAATTACTATTACAAACATCTTTGGATTTTAACTAATTTACTTATGTTGTATGGTATTTACATGAGAAGAGATATAATGTTCTCACAAGCATGAATAACATGTTATGATTACAATGATCTGGAATGTAATCTTACAGACAGATACCAGCACTTTTGAGGAATGTGCTGCCTCCTTTTTTTAAGGGCAGAATGCAGACACAGGCATCAGGTTCATGATATATGAGTATACCTAACTACCTGATTACACGATATCACATTCTAGAAGGATAAAATCTTAGAGCTGTCTCCAATTTTCCACTTCTGTTCTGGAAACTTAAAACTAAATTTAACACTCTGACTAACAAATCTTAAGAAATGTACACACTTACATAGATATTCTTTAACAGTGCCATGTTATTCTGCCATACTTATCATTATAATATAATAATCTTTCATGCAAAGTTATAGAAATTATATAATTATCTCTATATTGCAATGTATTAACAATACGACATGCTCCAAATCTTTCACTATTTTATCATGTAGCATCTATAGAACATAAAATAATTCCATGCTATCCTATTTTACTTCCAAACACTACGCAGGCTTAGTTACTGAATACCGACAGAAAACTATTCAGATCTACCCTTTAGCAGTAACAGATTTCTATAAAACCAGTATCAAGTTGAATTAAGAAATGTGAACTGAAGGTATAGAATGTTCCTTGAAAAGTTACAGGTAATACAGCTAGTAAGAAATCCATTAATGTGGGTCCTATAAAATTCATCATTCTATTCACAAAAGGATATGGACCCAGTGCTGAGCCAGTTTAATAAAGTCAGTAACTTCTCATCGTCTGTCCAAGCCTTAAAGTTACCTAATTCTTGAGTTTTTATGACCAAATATTTTGCACGCATTTCTTGCCTCCACTATGTGTGTTACATGCTTCACCCATCTGAACCTCATCTGATTCAATTACCCTAACAATATTAGGCAAACAGCACAAACTAAGAATCTCTCCATTATACAGTATTCTCCTATTTCCTATTACTCCTTTTCTGCTATGTCCAAAAACTCTACTCATCACTGTAATATCAGATACTCTTTATATACATTCTGCTTTTACAGTATGGAACCTAGATTCACACCCACATAAACAAACTGGTAAAATTATAGCTCTGTACATTTTAATCTACAGATTTTTAGATAGGAAACATGAAGACAAAATATTCTGAGCTGGACTGTAGTAAAGATTTGCTGAATTTAATCTCTTCTCAAGTCTGTGATTAAAAATACTTGGGTAAGAAAAGTACTTTCTTTTCTAGAAATGAAACCCCTCAAGAAAAGCAATAAGCCTAGGCTGTAAATATAAATATAAATATATATATACACACACACATTTATTTATTTATTTATTTATTTAAGGGTATGTAGACAAATCACACATAAAGTTAACACACACTTTATAGGATGTGAGATTCTCGTGACACTGAATAGTAAGTCAACAGTCTTGCAGGAAGTGACACTGGGTAGTGGCAGACAGATAAAAACATGTAGCACCAACATGAATAAATGCATCTACTGGTCTCAGCACAATGGGGATGTGTCACTTAATGATTAAAAAACATGCTGTTGCCATCTTTCAGATAAAGTAATGAGATGGTGTCAGCAGGTTGCTCCAAAATGTCAATGCTGATGTACCAAACTACATGGCATCTTATCCCAGAATACATTTTCTTAACAGAAAGAAAATAGAACTATGTTGGAAACCTGGTAGGTAAAGGAACATCTATACTACAGAGTTCAAGAGCATAAATGCCAGGAAGTTTTGCTGTATATGTGATTCAGTATTAACCCTGACCCAAAATCCTTCTTACTATAGTGTATTAAACTAGTTTGTAAACACACCAATCTCTTTTCCTCGAAGTCCAGGTGGCCTTCCTCTTCCTCTTCCTCCTCTCCTGTTGTAGTTGTCCGCAGCCATGCTGCTGACAGAGTCTCTGCCTATAAGATTTCAGTGGTGAATTAATGACAACTTCATAAGTGACAGCTGCACATGGCCTCACCAAACAAATACATTTTACAGATACGAATTTAATTTTAATCCTCTGAAGCATTTAGGTCATTTCATAATAGTAAAAAGAAAAAAAAAATCATTAAAATGTGTGAATTCTACACATTATACCCTACATGTAATGAGATTTAACTCTTTAAACACCGAGTTAAATCCCATCTGCCAGCATCATTAGGAGCTCACCATATTCTCCATTTTAGCAGGATATGGATTAATGATTAGGAATGATTGATTTGAATGGGTGGGAAGAAGAGATCATGTCTAAAGGCACTGTTATTACATTTACATAAAATGACAGAACAAAGCAGGAGCCAATTCCCCAGTAAAGATTAAAATTTGATATCTCCTACACATATCAGGAATCATAAATGCCTGTCTCTGGTCTATTTAGCAATCCTGTGAATAATTCATACTACACAGCATCAAATGCCTGGCTAATTAGTGTGCAGTGTATGAGAAGAAATGTGGAAGTAAAGAAGTCCTGGCCTAATTTGATGTCTAAACCAAAATCTACTCAGGAATTCAAGAAGATCACAAGCAAAATTTCAGAATACTAGTATTTAGGTAAAGACTTCAAGCTGGAAACTTGCAAATACAAAACAGGAGTGCTACCTCTCAATCAACAGGACCATGTAATAATAAGGCTAAGCATGTTGCATCTGTGTTTGATATGATAAAGTGCCAATATTTTATGTGACACCTCACATCACTGCTTCACATGAACCAGTATATTTTAGTAATATGTTTCATTATGTTATGTTGTCATCTTGCTTGTGGATTTTAAGAAGAACTTTACAATACAGTGACTATGTATTTGGTGTCTTTGTCTTCCTCCCATACACTTATCATGTCCCAACAAATTTACTGCAGAATTAAATGTTTTACTTGTTTTTACCAGACCTACAGACCAAACCATAAAGTAAACTAAATTTACTGACCTTAATGTCAGCATATTCAAACATGCAGAAGAAAGATCCAAATATGAGAAAAACCTGTTTCCAACTTTGTTACAGTGGCTACAGACAGCCATACAGGGAAATGTGCAATTACAGTAATGCCTCAGTGATCCTGACTTTGGTGGTTTGGATCTGTAAATGGTCCAGACTTCCTGGGGGACCCCAAAGAAAAATCTATATGCTGAAGTGCAGAACATGGGTAAAGCAGGAACAGAATGACAGTCTTAGTTTATGATGATGATGACAACAAAAATGACTTACTGTTGGTTATAGTACGTGCACTATAAGGAGAATTTTATGTATGTTACAAATACAACATTTTCCTTTTGATGGGATTTCCAGGTCATCCAGATGACTGAGGGACTACTGTATTACAATCATGTGTCAGCAGAACAGGAACAAGTACGTTGTCACTATATTGTAAAAATATAAAAAGACCACAATATGGCACAAAGTCAGTCTGTATGCTTCTACAATGTGCTAATCCTTGCCATGTACATGGAATTAACACAAAATTACATTTCCTTACATCACAAAGCAAAACCAATTAAATTTCAATGTCTATACCTTCACCTATTCTATGACGGTTGTGGCTTAAAAAAGATGCATGTTATAAAGATTTTATACCCTGTAACTTAAAGCCTATCACTTGCACAAAGTTGCAAAATTCATGGCCCAAGACATAAAATCATTACACTCATCAACATTACCAACACAGACTTTTTGAATTACATTATCACTATCATCGTAATTTCCAACTGACAAGTCGCCATACTTACCAAACATGGTCAATAAAAGGCACATGCCGGTAAACAAAACGAAGCAAAATAAAGAAACAGTAACAGCAGAACATAAACTACTTAAATTAGAAGTTCGTTTTTTGAACGTTACGCTTACCACTGTGAACGTAATTGTTCGAGTTCCTTCCTTCATCCCTGTTGTTGCGCCGATTATGAAATCCATACCAATCACGCCTTCTCATTTTCAGCAACCCCTGTCAAACTGACATTTTGGTTTTATTCAACAGAGTTTATATGATTAGGCTAAATATACACATTGTAATGGTTAGCGAGTACACATACAATGCCCCATGCAACTACCATTTTACATTCAATTAATACAAAAAAATAATTATGGCTAAGAGTTATTAACTTCATAAACAAAGCACAGTTAAAGGGCACTACTTACTTCTCTTATGCTAGAGAAATACATGGACAAAGACTTGGAAACACGGTCATTAGTCCAACAAACACAACAATGGCGAGTAGAGTTAAGAAGCGAATGTTGACTGTAATTTCCTACCCTACAACCTCAACTTCCACAATTCTCCGCCGCCCCTACCCATCATATACACTCCCGACTCAAGCGCCTGTTATCACAGATTAATATCAGATACAACCATGGATTAAAGTACAACCGTCGAGCCCACAGATAAAAAAAAGTTCCGGCATTACAAGCTACTACTAACTCTGATCCATGATTACTAGTAAGCACGGATAATCTACAATTGGGTTATCTGTGAGCTGGAATACTACATTTTCTTCTCGAGTTTCCTGTCCGTGTGGTTGTAGGTAGTGGTATAAGCATGGTAAGAAAGGTTTTGTAAGTTTAATGTCGTTCATCTTAAATACTGAACCGTTGAGATTTGCACAGAAATTAATCTCTACGTAGCCATAACTCTGTTGTGTGATTTTGTGTCGGTAATTTTATAGGTCGAATTTTGATATGGCTGTTAACAGGACCCGAAGATAACCTTTTTAGTGAGGGCCGTAATGCAAGAGATATTTTGTACGGTTTAAATAAACAACTAAATGATTCTGTAACTGAGTTTGAGTAATCGGAACCGAGTTGTGTTTTATTATGTGCGGCTTAAATTTTTGGATTTGTATACCTCTTGATTACTAGGTCCACACGTGTATTTCTCATGCTGATAGGCCTAATTGATATATTTTTTTTCCAAGGCGAAGAGAACCAAGAAGGTTGGAATCACCGGTAAATATGGGACCCGTTATGGTGCGTCGTTGAGAAAGATGGTTAAAAAGATGGAGATAACTCAGCATTCCAAATACACGTGCACATTTTGCGGAAAGGTATGTTGCAAAGAAACATTGAAGAGCATGGGAAAGTTTTATAGGTTGTTTTAGCCCACCGAGTGCCAGCCTGTGCGGGTTAACACCATTGTTTTCCACGAGTTTATATAAAACATTTGAGCAACATTGTTGGTGATGATACTGATGATGAAAGTAGCAGATCCATAACCTGGTCTATATCAATTATGCCAATAAAATCAAATTTCCAAACCAACCCATGTGCACTACAAAGTTACTTGTTATTTGTCTTACAATAAAATATCAGAAACATATATGCAAGTGTTCAAGATCTTTTGAACACAACATATGTCTCATGGGATCTTATATACTTTGTGTTTTATGCATGCTTGTTATGTGGTGAGTAAATTACTGACCATTATCTGTATCTTCACCTGTTATAAAACTGGTAATCACAGTTCCCAATCTTTCACAGGATGCCATGAAGCGTACATGTGTTGGCATCTGGGCATGCAAGAGGTGTAAGCGTACAGTAGCTGGTGGTGCATGGGTGTACAGCACAACAGCAGCAGCATCAGTTAGGTCTGCTGTACGTCGTCTCCGTGAAGTCAAGGAACAGTAAACATGATTTTTTGTTGTAAGATACAAAATAAAAAATTCACCATTTAATTAATTATTTACACACACCAACACATACACATACATACATTATTTTTTAAGAATTCTACAATTTACATTAAAACATTTAAGACTTTAGACTTCTTAAAAAATAATGTATGTGTGTGCATGTGTTGGTGTAATTAAATAATCTACAGAATGCACGGGAAATGATGAAAACAATTAAAAAAATTACCTATTTACTGCTGTGTTGCTTTATTACCTATGTCAGAATTGCTCATTTTATTCAAGAAAAATTATAGTTTTATGCCCATACTCATACTCCTTATGTATCAAATGCTTTCCTTTCACAAATAGTGTCTAATGGTAATTTTGGTCACCACTGCATGTCTTCATGCTTGACAGGTCAAGGAACTGCACTGCGTGTTCCATCTACTAACACAGCAGGGGTTAGTAATGCGCATGTTGCAGTCTGCCACCTGACTTAGCTGTGTTTTCTCCAGAATTTGCAGCACCTGTATAGCCCCCCTGCATATTGAGGCTACAGAGAGAACCCTCACAGATCAACTCCTTTGTATTCCTTATACTCAAGCTGTTCTTCCCATCCAATGTACTATCCTATACTTATTCCAAACCATCCACTTAAAAGTGTACTGACTGCCAGCTTGTCACAACGTGTATCAAAATTAATTTCATGCTGTGTAATCACAGGACAAAATATGGGAATACTGACTTGAACATGAAAATGCACATTTCTGGTACAGAATTCAGCAAAATGAGGTAAGGAAAAACAAAATAGGCCTGTCAAGCTATAGAAACTTCCTGTCTTAATCATTTTTAAATGCATATGGAACCCTCTATTTTTCCTATCAAAATTTCTCTGTCCCTATGTGTCCAAGACAATTTGATAAGTACAGAGAGGATTTTCTGTCTCCACTTTGAAGTAGTGGGAGGGCTTGAGAGGTCAAATGATCCTGAGAGCTATGCTGGCGGTAGTGTAGCTACTGGTAGGGTCTCCCAAGTTGGAGAGGTCAAAGGTGATGGCCCAGACTAAGAGAAAGACTCCAGTCTGGGGCAGAGGGTTGGGCGTGTGGCTGGCGACTGCACCCTGTAAAAACTTACATTGCTGAGAAGGCTCAAGATAATAATTCTGGTACGTGTAAAAATGGACGACCAGAGTGAAAAGGATTACAATATAAGAATGGAAGTAGGAAGCTGGAATGTGAGAATGTTACAAGAAGATGAAAGTGAGAAATTGGAGAAGTGTAAAGATAGAAGATTGTGGAACGAAACGCAGGCCAAAACCCATCAAGGGTTGTAGCGCCAATTGAAGAAGAAGAAGAAAGGATTTTCATGAAATCTGGTATGGCAGTTTTTTACAACCTGTTAAGCCACTAGAATTCTCATCTACATCACTGTTAACCAGAACAACATTTAAGGCTCATGTGCATGTCTTGTGCACATCTTGGGTAAAACACACTAAATGCATATCATTATTAAAAATGGTTTTCTAGATAATCAAGCAATTGTCTATCTCCATGCATTTTCAGCCTTACAACTTTATAGACAAGGGTAAGCTTCTTGCCCTGACAGTTTCACTTTCAGGGAAACAGTCCCCATTGTGGTGTGGTGCTGAAACCCCAGTAGGGGTTGAGAGAAGTTCCTGTTCTCTAAAATAACCATACTGGCTCAGAGGATGGCCCAGCCTCATATTCAATGGGTACTGAGGTTCTTTTCTGTGGGTAAAGTGGCCGGCATGTGTATTTGACCACTCACCTCCATCTAGTACCCTATAGGCCTATGGCATGAACAGGAAAAACCAATGAGAGTTAATATGACCACTGGGCAACAACCCCACACAAGGTTCAGAAGGGAAATGCCCAAAGGAAGACCAAGACCATGGTGGGAACAAGTTGCAAAATATGTCACAGTTGGAGCAAAGACCATGGAAAAAATTGGGCTGGAGCTTTGGGGAAGATGGATATGGGAGTTTCATGCTTTCTAGATAACCCAGACAAATTTGGAAATGTCGAAGGATGAAGAGAAAGATCAGATGATACGGATAGAACCAGAGGTGACTGCAAACACATGGACTGGGTAAAGTTCTTACTGGGTGAATTGTATAGGAGCAACTGGAAACTGTAGTCAGATATAACAACATTTTTGTGTATATTTCTGTTAGATTTTAGATAAGCAGCAAACAGCAATAACATATTATGCAACAAATTGTGGAATGTACAGAAAACAAACACATTATGAATATATACACACACACACTCGCACATTGTGCTTTAAAAATAGATGAAACATTAGGCCCTAATACCATATCAGTCAAAAACATATTTTTAAACATCGATAACTGGAATGTGAAATTGCCGCCTGTATTAGAAATAGAATGAGTCTAAAAAATGGACGCTTATTTAACTGAATGCTGAACTGAATTATCTGGAGGGAAAAAAATACAATAATACTGTCATATAGTTTTTGCAGATACATAGGGTTTAAGCTAATTTGAAGAAAACAACTGAATTTTAAAACTGTAGAAGTCATGATAAATTTAAAACAATGTAAAAATTGTTTTAATATAAAAATGTACTTCATGATTATAAAAAATATTGCCTAAAATTTTATGTACTAATTATTTTGGGCAAAAGACTATATTATACATCATATCTGTAACAATGGAAATGCTTAAACTCTAAGTATGTCAGCAAAACAAAATGTCAATACTGAAACGTCATGTGGAAAGAACAAGGAACACTTCTGCCAATGTTCAATCTAGCTACATTTCTGTTCCTCCTACCATTACATAATGCATAATTCATTAATATGGGTACTAATGCTATAAATAATAATAATAATAATAATGACAAGAATAATGATGAAAATTTAGTTTCATTCAAGTTGGTTTCCTTTAAAAATAGTTATTAGACATTGCTACTGTTCTACATTTGCTGACTAAGAAAAACCAACTTAGGTGGCACTGTTCAATATGAAATTTAAAGATACAGTCAAGTTCAATTTGTACTACCAGTGACAAAGTACAAGTCTTTATATAATATCACTTGCAGCTCTACAAAGATCAGTTTCATTCTACAGAGTCACTTGGCAGAAAACTGATTTAAAACCAAGACATGGTTCAAATTAATTTATATGTTAATAAATTAAAACACATATCTCTACTAACTTCCAGAGAAATGCATACTGAAGAGCAAATGTACATATTACCAAAAGTATATTACATGATGAATTTTATGCGTATAGGGTACTGAAATAGAATATGCATAAGTACAATTTTGTTCTACTTGCTTGATCACAAATGTCAAATGAAAAATATATGAAATTATGTATGATTTACAAAGAAATATTTAAATAATTAACAGGTAAGAAAAAAGAAACCTGTTTTCCCCCAGTCCCTAATTTGTTTAATAATTTATATATAATTACCCACAAGAAGCTGTATCTTACTAATTTCCACTCCTGCCACATAAACACAATTTACCACAGCCCTAATAAGATCAAGATACAACACCCTGATCTCCCTTGAACTGAATGTGATATGCTTATGAGTAGTCACAGCAAAACTTTTCTGGAAGGTATCTTGGAGCAGCAGCACAACCTGACAGTCAATAAAAATGTTAAGGCAACTAACTGGCCTGCCATACAAATTTGCTCTTCATGATCCACTGCTGTCCAAGACTGTGGTCACAACTTTTAAGTAATGGTTGTGAAGTGTCTTGGATATCTGGTTTCTGGAGGCACTGGCCGGTATTAGTATGTTTGATGGTGTGATCCTGCAGACAAAAATAAGTGACTTTCATTTCACTTTCTTGAAATAAGTGTTTCTGCCACAAACAAGTGTTAGAAAAGCACTTATGATGGCTTATAATTGGAAATGTGAAGTTAATAACAAATTAACTAGTGAATGACCATGAGTCATTCAAAATAAACTGTACAGAAATATAAACAAACAATGCCAAGTGTCATGTATGATCAAATAATTCATTCTACAGAAATATATAAACTAAATCCTTGCACATTTCACACCTTTCATTCTTATATATAACACATCACCCCAAGACTGAAAGATACAGCAGAAGGTCTGTCTGTAGTGGAAAGATATTGTACCTGGCATAGTTTGGCAGGAAATGTTTTCTACTATCTGCAACAACACACATGTCCTTGCATGTTTTTGAACCAACATTGTATCATGAGACATGAAGACATCTTAGATTAACCCTTCAGTGCTCATCTTGGTGCGGTGTACAGGCCATTAATTCTTCTCATGCTGCTAGGCCCAGTGTACCATACGGTAATAAATACATTTAAGGATCCTACAAATCTAAAACTCCTCCATCCTCAGCAGCATTTGGAATTTATAGCCCAATATCAATGAAGGGTTAAAGAAAATTCTGTAGACTTGATTATTAACCCTTAATTACAGGTTGTGTGCCTACATAAAGGTGAGAAAGGTAGTTATCCCTTTCCATGCCATGAAGACATACAGGAGGATTAAACTTATTGCTCCATTCCTATTAACCTTGATGTGAGATGGAGGTAAGTGGTCAGCTTCATGCTCTGGCTGTTTTACTCCTAGGGAAAGTACCTCCAGTACCCACTGAAAAGGAGGCTGAGTTGGCCACAGCCAGCCTGGATGTTACGGACAAGATAAAATTATCTTACTCCCACCAGGAATCAACTCCCAACTCCCTCCATGTGTAAACCTTCTAAAACCATACCTGCACACTGTGATTTTCTGACAGCACAGGCCAGGTGCCATACTAGTATGTCACACTTGTTGCCTGTCCTGAGCCATACTGGTATGGAATTACAAATTTTGCATGTATATTGGTTATTAATTATTAAAAACATTAAATACGTCACATTCATAATTTTTTTAAAATTGTTAAGAAATTAAAACAACATTAATGTAAAATATGAGGGTAAGTCAAATGAAAACCTTAAATGTTTTTTATTTTTTATCATGGATGATATGGTCTGCTGATCCATGACTCATATCCAGATGTGTGGCTATTTCATTCATTGTTATGCGGTGATTTTCCTTCACGATGGCTTCAACTGCCGCAGTGGCCTCTGGTGTCACTACTGGGTGTGCCTGACCGGGTCGAGGAGAGTCTGTTACAGAAGTGATGCTGTTCATGAACTTCCTAGTCCACTTGTACATTTGCTGTAGTGACAGACATGCATCACCATACTGAACTTTCGTCAATGAATTTTGATGGGTTTCACCCCTTCACTATAAAAAAAGGATGACAGAATGCTGTTCTTCTTTGATGCATGTTGCAAGCGGGGCTGCCATCTTTACACTACTACTGCGCCGTCGTGTTGCATTCCTGCATTGTACTGCCCCCCATCGGCCACTCTTCAAACCAAGAGTATCACTGTTGTTAACTTACAGGACAATCGAGCTCTGTTTTGAATTTTTATCGCACTTTTAAGGTTTTCATTTGATTCTCCCTCGTACGTAATGTTGTGCAATTATGGCTAAAGACACACAACATTATCACATATGGTATGGTGCCTGGCCTGAGAGTTAGAAAATTACAATGTATAGGTACTACACCATTTGAAGGTTTACATGTGGAAAAGTAACATACATGTATGTCACCAGGCAGAGAAATTATTAAAATATTTTAATGTGAATGGCAGTCTTGTAACAGAAACTAATCTAGTATGGAACCTGGCCATGAACAGGAGCTTAGATAGACTGTACATGTAATACAACTATCCTGAAAGGGTTAATGTTTTACTCCGTTGAAAACCTAACTTCAACAGCAATGGAATGTAACAAATTTAATAAATACACGAAGACAGGACAAAAACTTATGTTACCATTTAACTCTGCATATTGTCTACCAAATGACAGCACAATGAAACAGATTCAAAAGGGAAACTAGATGGAGATTTCAATACAGGAAAACAAAGTACTATGAATTGTAAAAGATATATCATGGAACAAAGAGACACCAAACCTACGCAAAACAGTTTATACAGTATATTTTAAATGGATACATTTATGCATGAACAGATGCAAATCCAAGTAAATGTTTGAGATGTACTGAGAGGAAAGCAATATGAATTAAAATAAAAAAACGAATGTTTTTGAGAAAAAGCTAGAATTTGAAGTCATAAAAAAACAATGATATGGCTATACATAAAGGATGGAGAGGAGACAAATACTGAGAAGGGTATTAAAATTAAATTTTAAAGGAAACAGACCAGTGCAGTGAACGATAGTAAGCTGGTGCAGCCAGGCACTGGAAAACATTGGGAAGAGAAGAGAAAGATAGAAGAGACTGGGGACTTTTTGTCTGTTAACTTGCATAAAACGGAAATTATGTGAGGAGGAAGAGAACAAATAGAAAAAGAATTAGAGAAGTGCCTACCCAATTTTTCAGAGAAAATGCTTGATTCTTATGAGCAGATCAAGTAGACAGCAATATCGTCCATCATGAACAATTTTAATAAACCCTCAACAAAATCACAAAGCTCATGACCAAATACACTGGAAAAGATGTCCACAAATTATGGAATAATGTACAATAAATAACTCAGTAACCTGCACAGAACATCAGTTACGAAAGTGAAGTCTCCACACTTTCTGTGCAGGCACAAACTTCAATTATGTACAGCCACAGTTTTCGGGCAACATTGTTCGTCTGTGTGAACACAATATGTTTGGATGCACAGTCATAAAAACAGAAACAATGCAGTGGCAAGACAAATACCTGTGTGCTGTATGTCCATGCCTGATTTCCACCCATACCATGACACCTTACAAGTTTCACTGGTCCCTCTGGACTAGATGCATCAAGGCAATTATCGTCAGACATTATTTGCTGACGTTTTGTATAGGCAAACACCTGCACAAGAATATATAATAAAGTAAGCAAGACAGAATATATATGCATTATTTGTGTTCGCAACTCACTACTGCAAGGGATGAAAAATGCAAGACATACCTGATTTCCTCCAAGTCCATGACAGTAGCTCACACCAAGATTCTCTCCACCCTTCCTTCCCAGTGTATCCAGACAGTTTTGTGACTCTGCATTCCTCACCTAAACATTTAAAGTGATTTTAATCCTAAGGTGATTCATTCCACTGTTGTAAATATTAAAATAAAGTAACTATACGTCCATCCAACACAACTCATATTAATTTCAAATCCAGCTACAAGTTTTGGCTATTCCACTAGCAATCATCAGGCTGCATACAAGATTAAAAGACAAAACCTACAGCTGCAATTGGTATTTTCTCAAGACTGAGATCTAATTCTTGTTACATATATATTTAACATCAACTGTAAAAGTAAAATATAAAGTATAAAAATTATAATCATAAAATCTTTTGAGTATGATATCACTGCAGAAATGACAGTTGGGATGCAGGTGTACATCACACGGGTGTGAGGAATCCTATCGTGTTGAACAGAGTAAAATTTAAGGACGTGCTGAAGCATAAAATAGTCAAATTCCTGGGTGTGGCATGTATGTTAGGGATATAACTGCTGAACTGTTAATTTAAATATGTAACAAGTAGAGCTGGCAGGTATGAAGGTCAATCATAATTAAGTATATTTTCGTAAATTATACAACAACAAACTAAACAGTTGATACTGTAAAAATCCAAGTGAATGTTCACGATATGTTGAATCAATATATATGTTGAAATGTTCAATTATATGTAGGTTAAAGTTTTAAAAAAATTAACTGCTTTGCAATAAAAACGTTAAAACATTTGATGTACTCATATTGTATGATTCCAGAGTTCAAAATGTCATTTGTTCTTCATGTCTTGATGCTTATGGCACTCTCTCAGTACTGTTCAGATAACAGGAGGGGTGGTGTATTCAGACATGTGTATTATGGTTTTAATTTTTTATTACAGTTTCAAAGATTTTATTTGGGGTTACAGCATCTTTGTCATTTAATTGCCTGTCACTGAGTTTTCTTTGTAAGTATGAAATTTCTCAGTTATATCCATATAGGAACCTTGTGTGTTAAGATGGAGAATTTTCATAATATTTTCCACTTTCCCAATGGGGTAGCCTTTCTGTAGAATTTTGTAGTGCAAATCTTGAAACTGTTGCTATGGTTTTTAAGGATAATAAGTGCTTTTAAAACACTCTGGCAAAATTTCTGCCTGTCTGGCCTACGTATCATTTTACCAAAATCTGGACAGGTCAACTGGTATACACCACTTGTGAGATACTGGCCTTCATTATTTGTATTCTGCTTTTACAGTGTACATTAAGTATATATGTAACACAAGCCTGATATCTCAACCTGAAGAAAATATGAATTGCAGCTGCAAACTTTCTCTTAACCTTTGTGTATGCAACCTGATGGTGGAAAGTTATATAAGTGAAATGTGTAGCTGGATTTGTATTTTAATAAAGTGATTTTAATTTGCAACAATTACGAAGAAAGTAACATATTAAGAACTGTATACACAATGCAACAATTGTGGCACATTAATCTGTCATGGCCTCTAGAAAGCATAATACCCTTTGTTCAATTATCTCCAAAACTGTAAGACATACACTGATAAGTAATGCACACAGTGAAATATTTTGCCGACGGAGCAAAGTAGCGATGCACGCGCAGTGTGTCCTTGTAGCCACAACCCTCCTGCACAGCGGTGCTAAGTTTCATTCCTTTCTCTACACCGGTTCTAAAAAGTGCGCATTAACATGGAGTCACGTTATGGTGGTATGTCAACGAGATTGAAGCAACGTGCGGTGACTGAATTTTTAAGTGCTGAAAACGTAATGCCAGCTGAAATTCATTGCTGTTTACAGGCTGTGTATGGTGAAGACACTGTTAACAGAACTACAGTAAATCGTTGGGCCATTAAATTTCGTGAATGTGAACCAGGTCATGTCAATATTGTTGACCAACCTCGCAGTGGAAGGCCGGTTTCCGTTACAGATGACAAGAATCAAAAACAGGTTGATGAACTGATCAAGCATGACCGCCGTATCACCCAGAAGCAGATAGCAGGTAGGCTAGGAATGTCTAAAGAAAGAGTGGGCTATATCATTGGTTTACTTGGTTACACAAAAGTCTGTTCTCGATGGGTGCCACGCATGTTGACG
>Ga0136643_10006598_pt1 | contig 16639 bp, 9 predicted proteins | sample TergutLab28metaG_FD_96883 | JGI IMG/M metagenome (GOLD analysis project Ga0136643, IMG submission 96883) | Labiotermes labralis P1 segment gut microbial communities from Petit-Saut dam, French Guiana - Lab288 P1 (version 3) (version 3) | ecosystem: Host-associated > Arthropoda: Insects >... | reverse complement strand
GGGGGGGCAGAATCACAGGGGTCGTTGGGCCATATCGACGAAATAGGTGGCAGTCTAGGAGGCCATATTCGAGGGGAAATACCTAACGAACTCCACGACGCAGAGTCCTTCTTTAGAAGCTGACATTTCCTCACCCAGCAGAGAAGTTCTCCGCATTTTATGGAAAGAGGTTCATTAGCCTCACTATATCAAAAAACAAACAAACAAAAAGTGCACATGAAAATTTATGAATTTATTTACATTATAATCGTTGTAAACGTCCTACATATTTCGGCCACCTTTTGTGGTCATCTTCGCGTAACCATTGTTGCAGTGGAAAAACAATAAGTATTACATATTCTGAGTGTGTGCCTGTAACCTTAGTTACCCAGCATGCAATGCGCATACGCCGTGTTATACTGTCATCGGTGGCGTGTCTGGTTCTACCATATTTTTACACATCATCTCATAAACGGCACGATTTTAGGAAGAAAAGTTATTAAACATAAAATGTGTGTTTTGATTTTCTCTACAACTTTTGTCTGAAACATTTCTCATTCCAAGAAAAATTCAGCGAGATCTGATAAGGTATTTTGGTCTTCAAGTAAAGTGCACGTTATTCTTGTGAAATTGTAATGGAACCTGAATCTTCCCAACAGATTTTCGAAAAATAATTGAAGTATCAAACGTCATGAAACTTCGTACAGTGGGAACCGAGTTATTCCCTGCGGACGGACGGACATGACGAAGCTAATGGTAGCTTTTCGCAATTCTGCGAAGGTGCCTAGAAAAAGCAGATATGTGTACCGTAAATAATAAGGGTACTCTTTCTTGGTTTGTACGTGTGTTCTGTATTGCTTATTATATTAAACAGAACAAAAGCGCAGGGTGCAAATGTAATAAGAAAAGGTAAAGCAGTCCCGTTACAGGCCCGGAGTGGCCCAGAGGGTTCCAGGAAGTTAAGGTTCCCAGGTTTCGTGACAACGGCACAGGATTGTGGTAGGTTGTCAGCCTTGCGCACCGGCCTCCTTTACCCTCAGGAAATGCTCCTGGTACTCATTTCGGTTAAAGGGTGAGTCGAGCCCAGGGCCATAGTGCGATCGGAAGGATTTTATGTCAATGAAAAATTAAATGGGATCGAACCAACAACCTTCCGATTTGTAGCACAGCACCTTAACCACTGTGCCACCGCGGTCCCCCTTACAAATGTAGTACAAAAGCGTAAAAGTTGTACAAATAAACACACTGAAAAGGCAGAATATCTTAGACGTTTGAGCTGTCAGTTTACTTCTACTGTTGAAAGGGCGTCATAAGTTAGATGCATGACAAGTTTCAACGCTACAAACAAAATTCACATTTTTTCCATCCGCAATATTTAACCAACATTAACTAGTTTATCCTCTAAATGCAGATACAGTATGTTCCCTGTCAGACAAGAAGAGAATCCTTCAACAGAAGTCAGATTAATATACGAAAACCAAAATTGAAATTCACATCTGGTCATGTTTGGTACTGAAATTTCAAATCTTCGTGTAAGAAACATTATACAGTGCAAAGATGCAGTCTGGGGCGCACCCAAAGGGGGGGGGGCTGTCCGGCTGCAGCCCCCCAAACCCCCAAAAAACCGAAATTTAAAAAACACATATTTTTGTAGACACAATGATATCAAAATTGTTAAGTAATTAACCCTACTGCCGCAATCAGCCGCTGAAATCGGCGGATGATTAGTACATTAGAATTTTAAAAAATGGGTTAATAAAATTAAAATGGACAATAAGATTGGACACTGTGACTGAGTCATGGAACGTGTAGTTAAACTTGTATGTATATAAATGCAACTGCAAACTTACGAGAACCGTTCTCTTCTGGGTTATTACGCAGCGAGTACGGGTAATTTCTTACTGACGTTTCGGGACAGCCTATTGGTTACACCTTCGACTTGAAGATGGGACCGATACGTTGTCGCGAAGCGTCGGTAAGAAATTACCACAACTCGATGCGCAATAACCCAGACGATCGCAATTCTGCGTCTACTTCGAGGCGGAAACCTGAAATCACGCAGTGTCTTGTTTATAGTTCTGCTTATGACATGATATTTATAACATAATTTGTAAAATCAAACAAATAATATATATCGCCTCTGGGTCAGCCCCCCCCCCCCAGTGAAAAATTCTGGGGTGCGCACGTGGTTGCAGTTAATCTACGAAGTGTTCAGACTTCAGTTAAACTGAAACACTAAAGTATAACGTAAATTGTATAAGAAAACTGAAAGCTCACGAATACCTTATAGCAGTTAGCGACGACCCAGTCTTCAACCCCCGTGTTTGTGTTTTTCTCTCACCGGTACGGGTCAAATACACGCACAAGCGTGCAGGACGCTCCTTGCTCGACAACTTCCAGCAGAACACTGGCGCTGCGCGCAAACTGTATGCCGTGATCAACCAGCCGCAGGTGTTAATGGGTTGCATACGTAGCAAGGGTTCGACGAAACCTAACTGTAGGTTATGCAGCACTGCCTTACAGAATTACTGCGTGAAATTTAAGCTTATCACAATGGCGAGTTTTGGTCTTTTGAAACGTGACGCCGTGTAGTTAAGCACAGGGCTGTCCAAAGTATGGCTCGCGGGGCAGGAAAATCGTGATTAACCCAATTAATTATACAGTGAAACGCTATTACAGAAACGCAATGGAACGAATTTCTTTTTACCGTTCCAAGAAGATTTCGTTTAATACAGGTACTCGAGGTTACGATCGTCGGGAGTCCAGATCCCTCGGACTAACATTTTCCGCTGAAGACAAGTTTCCATTATGTCCAGGTTCCATTTAGGGCCGGGATAGCGTAGTCGGTATGAAGACTCGCTACGGGCTGGACAATCCGGGGATCGGATCCCGGTGGGGGCGAGGTTTTTCGCACCTGTCCACAGCGGCCCTGAGGCCCACCCAGCTTCCTACACAATGGGTACCGGGTCTTTCCCGGGGTTAAAGCGACCGGGACGTGGCGATAACCACCCACCCCATCTAGCGCCGAGGTTAAAGAAAGAGTAGAGCTACACCTCTACTCCCCCTCTGGGCCTTCGTGGCCTGTTCTAGAGTGAATTTTACCAGGTTCCGTTTGAGACCGGTTTCACTGTACCAATTTCCATATACGATAGCATATATTTGTGTGTGTGTGTGCGCGCATACATATGGCGGATAGACTAGTCTGCGAGCATAACATTTTATTTTGCCAACTGGCCAACTTGTGAAAAACGCGCACCGACGGTGTATTAGGAACGTGGGCCTGAAGACAGTCAGTTCTTGCATCCGAAACGCTGATATGTGATACAGTATCATTTGCCAGACGACTGTTGTCTCAGTCCGTTGTGACTGTCAGCATACGTCAACCAACGACGCTGTAATGATATGCTAGAATCTAGTTCCTAGAAGTACGTCTACAAATGCTGTATCTATTCGTCTAGAATGTGACAAACAATAAATAGCTACAGCATTTACAGACTTATCTCCACGACCTACAGATGGCATCAAAACCACGAAAATCAGACATTCTTGAAAAACTAACCGTCGCCCATCTAATCCACATATGTTTTACACGACCCGAAAACCCATCGCCACGCTTGTTATCCCATGCCAGATGAATCCACTCTCCAAACTCTCACACCCTACCTATTCCTGGGCCTACCATCTCGTCTCTTGGCTTCTGGATTTATGGCTCAGAATCCATTTCTCCTCTCTCCCACGTACGCTACCAAGCCCCCTCTCCCCTTTATTTTCGTAAGTCTAATATTTTGTCGGCACAAATTATTAAGCTCCTCAATATGTAATTTTCTCCATCCTGTCTGACAGGTCCAAGTATCTTTCTTAGCACTCTGCCCTCGTAAACGCTCGGGCGTTTTCTTACGATAAACCAAGTTTCACACCCATACACAACACTTATAATTTAAGTATTCTTTAATGTTTATTCTTTTCGGTATAAGAGAAAAGTAGCATGTATATCCAGAATTTAATCCGTTCGTGATTTCTCTGAGAATATACTGAGATTTGTTAATGTTGTTCCCACATACAGCACTTGAAATTTGAACATCTTTAAACACTGCTTAATACGTTATCTGTACCTCGCAGATTTACGGGTGTAGAAACTGTCGATAAGTCAAAGAAATTACATTAAGCCAGACTCGTGTTATCTACAGTTACTGCTTACTTAACTACACTATCAGTACAAGTAAAGCAGTCGCATCTATACATACCATGAAGACACACAGGGAGGGGAGACGTACAGCTCCACCCACTCTTAAACTCGGCACTAGATGGGGGGGTGAGTGGTGACGGTCGGTTTAAACCCCGGGTAAAGAGCTCCAGTTATTTGCTGGAGGTTGGGTGGGCCCCACAGCCCGTCTGGGCACTTTGGAACTCTTTCCTTGCCGAGAATCGAAACGTGACTCTTCGGACGTTTGGCAGTAGCCTAGCCTGGCTCTCCACACTGACAGTAGCTCACAGTACACATAGTGAAAATATGGGGCGATCAGCAGACAATAAATTGGAAAGTGTGTGCAACCAACATTGAAGATGGAGGCACCATGTAGCCATGGAACTTCCCTAAGACAAAACAACAACACAGACCAAACGATGATAATCTGAACTTTCAGTGCCAAGAAGACTCCATTATTTATGGTGCTGGAAGATTTCTTTGACCTAAGAGCAATTTTTCCCCAAGTTAACAAATTCTGACTACTTTCACAATGGAGACTGTCTCATGATACACAATATTCCCAGTCTGCAAGCATCCTTTTCTAGGTTTTCACACATGTTTTGTGATCCACTACACATTCCTCTCGTTGAAAACGGAGTCCCAAATTGTCATCCACAAGTGTTCTTTGATGTTTCACAAAACATACAATATAATAACAAATAATGAATTGGAAAGGATATGGAAGGAATTGCTTATGGTCTATTTTGAAGTACTCTACCCCAGCAACTGCCTTGAGGGACTGCATCAAATCACAAAAAATCCCAGTTAAAAGAGTCGGTGTCCCCAACTAAGATCTGGACAATGAATTTCCCAAACACAAGTCAGAAGTGTTAATGCATGACCCAATTTCCTTTGCAGGTGATACTGTAGTTAATGCTCTGTTGTTACGAAAAGCAGTACATTTCTGAAATTTCACGAAATGCCACATTCAAGTGTCAATTCCGAATCTGACACTGCATCAGACTCTGAATACAAATGATGTAAGTTCAACTGCAAAAATACAAGATCTGAAAATTTAATAGTATTATCTGTATAACGCAATTAGATGTGACAGACCATGTAAATACACAAACTATACATTAAGTCAGTAGATGATATAACACAATCAAGGACATGTTACATGTTCACAATTTCATTAAAATAATAATGGATTTTCATTTCATATTATCTCACACATTTTACCGAAGAGCTTTACTGATAACCATTTTTCAACATGTGGAGAGTCACTGCCTACAGATATAAAATTCTGCAGTAGGACTACAAGAGCCCAGAAACTTACATAAAATCCATGTAATACAATTTCCCAGTGTTTCCATACAATGTTTTTAGTGAAGACTACAACATAATTAAATTACATTCTCGAAACAAAGAGTCAGTATTTGGGACAGCAACAATGAATGGCACCGCAATTAAGTTACCCTTCCATGAAAATTAAAACCAACAAAACCAAAGAAAAACTGCTGGATTGTGTGACAGCTCTTAGAAATTCACTACTTACATGGTGAGTTGTAACAACTGCCAGTATTCAGATTAATATATGAACTGTATGACTTGGGGTTTGATGCAGGCCTGGACCAGGCATTTACCTCCTCAAGGAACAGTTATTGTATACAATCGACACAACTTATTACACAATATATTATATCACACTACATTGTACAATGTGTCTACATGTTAGAACCAATTATATTGTCATCCTCAGGCCACTAGCACAAACAAAATCAGAATTACAATTGCAAAAACAAAATTTCTGAATTGCAAAACCAACACATACTTTAACCAAAGTTTACAATTATAATTTTGGTTTGTGTGCGCACAAGTGACTAGAAGATGACCATATAATTTGCCAAAACATGCACCCACATTTTGTGATACAGTATAATAAAATCAGTTGTGTCGATGTCATAAAATAACCATTCTAAGTCTTTTACATACAAAATAGGACGTCTTAGACAAAAATTTATCTCGTCTCCAAAATGTCCAAACCAGCTCCAGTGGACAATCCAGCCACCCATTCAACAGGTAATGGGGGTAAGGTGGGCCAGGCATGAAGCTAACAACTTCCAAGGTCAAGAATGAATGGAGCTATACCTCTATTGCCAATAAAATGCCTTCATGGCATGGACAAGGACTTTATGTTTCTGTACCTTCTTTAGAAGAATAGAATAACAATTGGGTTCGAGCCCTTCTGGGCCCAATGCACCCAGGCCTTAAGACAGGCCCTTTGTGCCCCATATTCTATATTAAGTTAAAGGAGCCCTCTTCCTTTAACAAAGTTCCAGATGGTCTTCCATACCTAATTACTAATTACCTCTGGGTCCAAAAGAAGGAACCCAGGTATAAATGTCAAATTACTATGTGCAGTTGCCTTCTATCGGAGTTCCACCTGACTGGAGCCCTCCGTAGAATCCCTACTGTAGTCCCCTATCTGTACCTTCTTTACATGGATTATTCCCTTAAAGACAATAATTATAAACATATCAACAGCAACTGATATAAACAAATGTGTAACACTTGCCACAGCAACAAAACAAGCGGCAATTTCTTAAAAGACTAAAATTTTACAAGGAGGCAGGTTAAAGTGTCACATTGTACATAAATTCAAGTATACTACGAGTAGCTATACGTGGCAAAAAGGATAGCAAGTACAGAAACTGACTTACATGATATCAGTGGCACAGCTTTGTAGTGGTGGAATGTAGAAGTACTGCAGCCTGACCGTAGAATTAGACTAGAAAGCCTGCAAAAATGCTGCACTCAGTACAGTTGCTATTTGAAATAAAATTATAACCACACACTTCCTGAACTCAAGTTGGGGACATTACCAATGAGTCAACCCTCTGGTGCCAGAATTAAGTGCACAGCGTACCTGCAAAAGATCCGCAATTTAAATGACCACCACTACTCTGTTTATCGTTGGCGAGGACTTTAGTGGATGTTTAGTTTCCCCCAACATTACACTATGGGTTGCCTATAGTCAACTTTCAACACCAAAAGCTTAACATGACCACACATTCATTTAACCAACTTGAGAGAAAAATTAAGGTCAACAAGTAAAAAAATCTGTCAATTTATTCATTCAATATTCACTACAACTTTAATGGTTTCCAAGCAAATGCTAAATTCGAACAGTGAGTGACAGCTTGAAGATTAAAATCGTCTGGGATGTTATGCCGTATTCGGTGGAAAGGTACTCACATTTCACAGGGAACAGCTTCTTCCATCTTCAGGGTAGAAAGGAGTGGCTTGCTCTTCTTCCCTAGGCCAAGGTTGGTGGTTCTTATGAAATGTTTGTGCTTATTTACCAAACCATACTGTATCACCAAACACTGTAACCTTCACATTATTGCAACAACAATCTCAAATCTCACAATAAATCTTACACGCACAAACACAGTGACCAGATTACTTGCTGGCTGACCTCCCTAATACCATATACAGCTGCACTGAGCATGATGTGGTTGCTGCTTGGCTCAGCTTGGAATGGCCAGGATGCGTAACACCTCTCAAAAATATTTACAGTCTGGTCCTGATAGGCTGAACCCTGTGGGATGACAAAGTGGGAAAAGGAATAAGCAAACGGGAGGCGCGGGTTATGAGGTTCGTAACTGTTCTACGGCATTAGATGTCAGCGAAAAACACCATTCCCAAATATATTGGCTACTACATCAATTGGAGCTAGCACAGTCACTCTAAAATTAAGTGACAAATGTTTCTGCACGCACAGTAGTCACCAAGTCATATACCCTTGCAAGATGAATACCCTTCCCACGCTACCTATGCTCCTTGAAAATACCTTCCAAGCTCAATTTACCACAACTACACTGTACTGTGACTATCTTTGGCCAAACAGAAAGAAAATGCTTGGTGGCACAATGCTTCCCCTCTTTGCAGTGTGCACCTTTACCCTGCACAATCTACCAGCCGGCAATATGGTCACTACCCTAAATTACAGTAGTTTTTATGTATGTATGTTATGTGACAGTGTGCAGGTTGGTACAGAGGAATTAGATGGGTGTGGTAAGGCATTGTATTTGTTGTGCAGAAATGTCTGGTGAGCAGAATATTTGATTAGTTAGGTAAGACAACACTTGTTTACCAGAGAGTGGGTCACAGCATTAACGGGACTCACACAAATACACAAAACGAATGTCTCAACATGGTGAATAACCACTCATTTTACTTCACTCAGGTGCATGCACATATGATTTAGAAGGTCAATGATTCTTGGAAATTCACTACTGCATACTTCACACCTGTGAGCTTTCCGTCTGGTGTGCGAGCGCATATGTCCATTCAGATGTTGCATTCTCAAGAAAGGCTTTTCACATACTTCACAAATATATCGCTTCTCTCCAAAATGTAGCAGTTTGTGTGCTAAGAGATTATCTTTTCTTGTGAAGTACTTATTACATACTTCACATTTAAATGGTTTGCGTCCAGTGTGTCTGCGCATGTGTATCATGAGGCTTTTGCTTTTTGTGAAATTCTTCTGGCAGATTTCACATGTATAAGGTCCACCCTGTACATGAGTCACAATATGTGCCTCTAAATCCTGCATAAGGGAGAATACTCTATTACAAAACCCACATCTATATATCAAAATTCCACTTAAGGTGTGCTTGGTGTCTTCACTGTGTTGTCTTCCTGGAAAAATATCAGTAATTTTGATCTGATTTATTTTGCCAATTCCACTTGTTTCTTCAGCAGGAGGATGAAGGCACAACTTGTTCCTAGTATCACAGTTATTGCCATCTTCATGGCTCACCATCTGTTCTATGCTGTGACAGAAAGACACTATTTCATCAGGCAGTAAAAACTGTTTGAAGTAAAGTACATATATTACATGTTCAGGTCATCAGCCTAGTGGCTACTTTACGTACCACTCAGTTCTTAACAATGAAAAATTCTAAATGATGCTCACAAGGCATTATGTATTTTGTATGGATCTCAGAATGAACAGCTTTCACCTTACACATCATTAACTGACTGTTTTTTCTATAAACAAGGTGGAGAGCATTTACTGTACAGTACACAATGAGTCTTCTTTTAAAGGGTTTAAGGCAGATTTCAATGATGAAGGATTCGCTTCAAGGCACTCAAAACAACTCTAGAAGTGCCCTGGGAATGCAAATTTACTGGTGCAGAAAAGATAACAGGCAAGTGGTTCTTACAATGTTTCTATAGTTCATTATTATGTGGTAAATAACATATTACTGAAGGGGGAGGGACCAAGATCAAAAGTGAACATGCCTGACTTCAGTATATATTCTAATCCAACGCAACATATACTTGTTCATGGGAGGCAGCAGGAGCTGTTACACGTTGTGTCACTGATGTCTTATGTTAAAGTGAACTATGTTATATCAGTTACTTTGTTTATTTTTGTACACTCTAAATGCGGCTGCTTTATATTTCATAACATTTCAAACGTATGAGCAGCAAGTATGGTGAGGTAAGGGAACTATTACATGAACAAAGAAATCAGTATGTCTCAACACAACTATCTTCATTAGGCAATACAGTATATCTGTCTATATGTCTAATTCAGCAACTGTTTAACCCTAAATTAGGTCATCTTCCAGCACTTAAAGATCATTAAGAGTGAGGAAGACAATAATCAATTCATCATAAGTAATTATATATAATTATATACTGCTTCCTCAATTTGTTTTTTAAAGATGTTTATGGGTCTGAAGATGACCTAATTTAGGTTGAAACAAGTTTCTGAATTAGACATATGGACTCTATTGCCTAATAAAGACTAATGAAGACAGCTGTGTTGAGACTGATATTGATGTGTTTATTTGTATCACTGACACACAAGATGAAACACATCACAAAAGAAAGATACTATATTATTTGAAATTTCAACATCAAATAAAACTGATTAAATGTCACAATAATTTAAATCTCTAAAACAAACACAACACTTACGTATCATCGTTTGATTTTTGCTGTTTCACCTCTTCCTTCACTGTAATATGATCCCACGACCCTTCCTGTAACACAAATATACCTTACAGAATGGCTAATGTTGTTATAATCGGCATCAATTGGTTTTATTCTTGTTTTCTATAAATGGGGTGAGGTTGGCTGTGCCACAGTTCAGGCAGTCAGAAGCCAACTTCCAACCTCACAGCATCAGGCACCTTCAAGTGAGATATTCAAGCCACCCTGTCTTCATATCGCACTTCCAACCACAGCAGGTACACTGTATAAGGCAATCAGTTCCTCACTATGCTAATATCCACTCAGATAGAAAGATAATTATTTATTTTGAGAAATAACAGCCAGTATAGCTCAGCCAGTTTCGTTACTAGGCTACAGGCTAGACTACCAAAAACTGGAGTTCAAATCAGGACAAAGACAGAAATTTTTCTCCTCACCACCACATTCAAACTGGGTCTGTGGCCCACTGAGGCTCCTAAAAAATGGGAAATGGGGGCTCCTTCCCCACTGTTTAAACAGTCAGGACATGAAGCACATTACTCACCTCAAAATAATAACAAGGATAAAACTGGAGTTACACCTCCACTCTCCTGAACATTTCATGGAATGGTGTTTAATTAAGCACAGGAACATTACTGGACATTATTTTTCATACCTCTGCCTTCTGTTCGGAGGATAAATAATAACATTACAACCCTTTCATGCTGAACGTCAAGCACAATCAACTTGCAGTGTGCAGTTTAATATACAAAATTTTGCAGCCATTTAAATTATTATCTTTTTCAGAGTGCCCTGGGAACTTAGTTCTGGAATGAAATGTTTCACCTGGTTTTAAGCCAAGATAATAGGTCTCCACACCACTCAGTAATTGTGTGTCCCATGTAATTTTCAGAAACAACAGAATATGACAAAACATACAGGAACTCAACTAAACACCGCAAACCTCAGAACTTATTTTGACTGAAAATACTCACAATGACTTCCTCTTTAACTAAACAAATTTGTGCTGGTAAATCACCCTCCTCCTCTTTAATACAAACACATTTTTCTTCGTCTGGTAAAACCAGTGGGTTAGTGTCAGCTTCCAAATTGGGTTCAACTTTGATACTGTCCATGTCTGCTGCAAAGTAACAATTCTCTGTATCAGATATGACGCCACAGAACTGAAAAACAAGATGGCAACACCATGCAGTCCAGTAACAAAAAACAATAATTTGCCTTCTCTATACCAATTTATACACTCTGATCAATTTCTTAAAGTTTTTATAGTGGCCAAGCCATAGGCTGGATGATACAGGAATCAGGATGTGAATCCCAACAGGAGCAACAGATATTTTCCTTCAGCACAATATCCAGAGCAGCTATGGTGCCCACCTGACCCCCAATCCAGTGCGTACTGGACGCTCTTCCTACAGGAGTGCAGCAGCTAATGTGTGAAGCAGACTGCAAATCTCCATCTAGAGCCAAGGTTAGAATTCACAGAGCTATTATCCCCAATCCTCCATTCCTCTTCTTGGCATGGTACTTAATTATGCACAGGGATGTCACCTGCTACTAGAACACCACCCCTTTTCTTTATTGGCAGACTTGAAACCATACCACTTGCATGATCATTCCAACCCTTTAATGCCAAATACCTATTAAACATGCCTGTGCACTTTATTTTAAAAGACAAATTCCTGTTCCATTTATGAAAGAATGTAATGTTTCTATCACATGGGGTATAAATACCAGAATATGTTTTACCTTTTTATAACTCTCAGCAATACACTGGCAGGAAATCTGATCACTGCACTGACGTATGGCCATCTAACTATGAATACTCACTGCACTGTTAGATTCCTTTCCTATGTGCACAACTTTGATGACAATGGACTACACGAACATTAGACAGTGAAGTTACTCGCATGCTTGCACTATTTCCTTTAATTGGCTATTAAAATTAACTGTAGCTACAAAGAACACAGAGCCTATAATCCTCCTGAACTCGGGTAATACAATAATTTCCGTGACACACATGCAGTGAATTCAGGAGGAAGAAACTCGATACCACGATGACATCTCTCCAGATATGGTTTGATATTTATTTACAACATGTAACCATATTGTGCATTTGTTGGTTATATGTCAAGGTTTGGTATTAATTTTATGGGCACACGGACAAAGAACAACACTGCAGCACCAGTGCACAGGAAATCTACATTTTAGGTATGCAGCTGCATTCCATTTTGTAAATGTTTGTATTTGGAACACAAGATGTGACAGAGAGATCATGGGTCTTGCATTTTATGGTGGGACAATTAACTCTGAGAGATATGTTCGGCAGATACCATGACAAGAACAGTCATATCCACTGTACAATGCTGCTACAGTTTCACCATCACCACATGATTCAATCAGTAGGAAATGCAATAGTATGTCATTCTAAAAAGGAGAGGGCTCAATGAGTTATCCCACACACGCATATTAATGCTGACAATATTCATACAAATTCAGTGCAGTCTCCCTAATACACGTTAACCTAACATCACCAAATCAAACCTAACCTCAACAAACATGACCAACACAAAGCAGTCAAACGAATGAATGTCATTATTTAGGTTTGGATTACGCGACAGGGTTTGGGCTGGGCGACATTATGATAGTGTCTGTCGCCACGTGTATACACAAAATCAAGCATGGTGGGAAGCCCATTCCTACTTTCCATCCACCTTTCCAGTGGTCCCCATATATACTCTTCGTTTATAACAAACAGGAAGTTAAGGGCTGTAATTACTACTACAATGTAATTACGCATACACAGAATTCATATCTTACTCGAATCGAGTGTTTTCATTTCTTTCCTGGCCTCGTACACCCCTGTCTCTTATTGAAAGTTTACGTCCCGCTGACGAAACTTCACTCAGGTTTTGCCTCTGTCAGCACAAGTTTAATTTCGATGTGGTGTGCTAACTACCATCGCTTCATACGTGCAAAATTCCCACCGCGTCTCCTACTCTTCGTACGTTGCACTTCATTCCTGCGGCTTGTTTGAATAAGGAATAAATTTCGATGCTCACTGCATGCCCATAAATTGACACAAGAACTGAATTAGAAAGGACTGCTTGACAATAAGTTAAACACATAAAACAATGTCGTGCTTCGTTCAGTATTTCAATCAAATCCACTCACTGGACCGACCATACGCATACAACATAATTTACTCTTTTCGGTGTTATCGAAACATTTGAATTATCGAACATTTCTTCGATATCATTGAACGATCGAAAGAATGCTTCGATAGTTCGTATTCGAATTTTTAGCGCGAGTGCAAAAATGAAATTTCTGCCAACATATTCTAAATTACTGAGCCGAATATAAGAAATTTGAATGTGATTTTTTTAACTTAAAAATTTTTAATGCGTGGCCATTGTGATTCTTCAGCCTAGCCACACCACTGACGATATGTACTTCCCAAGACCATTCAACTTTGTTATATCACGCAAATTTGTGAATACCTGTAAGAGAATTTTGTGGCCCCTCCACTGATTCTAATCTTCAACCACATAAAACCAGTCCACCTCAAACCCTATTTCATTAAAATCTACAGGGGGTGCAGAAGACTCTATGTTAAGAATGAGGCAGCCATCCTTAACATAATCCTACAACAGTACTATTATTAACTCTCAGCCTTTCAGTTATCAAGACATCACTGCAAAATCATCTCACATTGTCCAGGCGAGATGGGATGGTAAAATCAGTAGTTTTCATTCCTGGCATAAGCATGCATACATACATGTAAGTTTTCTTTTCTCCAAAACATCCAGATTCCCACAATGGCAGGTAGTGCTATTGGGTCAAGCATTAGCTCTGATCATTTTGCTCAGAATGACAATTTTCTTCATGAGTACAAGTGTTTAAAATGTCCTGAATTGCAAAAACAACTGGAAGAAACTTTGACAAAATTAAGTACTTTGCAACTGATAATTAAACTCTTATATAAAAAGATAAGTTCAGTCTCTTCATCTAAGCAGCCTTCTGTCACTACGAACACCATTTCTAATAATGTGGACTGTGAATTTCTATGAATATTAAAAATAAAGAAAACTACCTTGCATAATAAATGGTCAATATTTGCATCTACACACCCAAGTAAATCAAATAAATCAAGGAACTTTGTTACACTCCAAACTACGCAGCCAATAGCAATGGCTAATCGTTATTCTACATTATCTAACCTTCAGAAAACCTCCAAACTCAATGTTAAATCAACTATTCTAGAACATCATGAAACAGCTCATAGGTTCTCCAAACATCACAAGAACTTAGGAGAAAAAGAAATCCAACATTTAAACATCATTCTGTTTCTTCAATTCAACAATCCCCCAGAATTTAACCCTAATAAAGTAAGATGAAAAGTTATGTAAAAAAAAAAAATTGATGAAATAATGACTGGTGAAAAAGACAAAGATAAGATTGAATGTATTCAAAGCAAATTAAGTGATATGACAATGAAGTTGTGTAACATATGAAAAATAAATTTTCAGTACAAAAAACATAACGTTATATTGATTGGTGAAAGTCATATGAGAGGTTATGCAGCTAACATGAAAACTCTTTTAAGTAATCAGTTTGAAGTGTATGGTGTTGTTAAACCAGGATCTCTTTCTAGTGCACAAATGGAGTCTGCAAAAAATTATATTGGAAGACTATCTAGTGATGATGTTTTATTAGTTTGCAGTTGTACCAATCTCAAAATAGGAAACTCTAAGGGTGCTATTAAGCATATTCTAAATTTAGTAAAAAGGAATTATCATACAAATATAATTTTGTTAACTGTTCCACAACAGAGGTATGACTCAATTAATTCTTTGTACATAACCAACAAAACTGAAGCTTTTAACAGAGCACTAAGGAAACTTGCAAAAACCTTTTCTCATACCAGAATATTAGAAATTGATCATAATAGAAGTTTATTCACAAACCATGGATTATACTTAAATTATTTAAAGAACTACTTTCTAAACAAATAGTTTCCCTTGTATATTCTGTCCTGGGAAAAGAAAAAATTGCTTCACCTATAATATTTGATAGGTATACAGAACCAAATTGTGATTACAATTGCTGATTTTCAACTCCAATTGAGTCATGAAACCTGGGATACAGTTTTTGAAGGCAATAGTGTTAATCTAATTTTTTTAACTCATTTTGGAACACCAATTTAAGAATTTTTTTTTCAAGTTCCCCCTTCCCCCCCCCCCCCAATTAAAAAAAGACAGAAGACAGTTCCAAAGATTATCTGGATTACCATCGGAATTAGAATGTCATGTAAACATATAAGAGACGTATACATAGCTAGTAAGAATAGCAAAGATCAATCTGCGATACCACAGTACAAACATCACTGTACAATTTTATCGAGTGTGATAGAGGCGGCAAAAAAGACATATATGACAGACAAATCAGCAGCTCAGATAATAATCTAAAAATTATTATGGCAGATAATTCAATAACAGGAAGAGTGATAAAGCATGATGCTACTCAACACTTAATTGCTAGTAACAGCATTAGGCACAAAACAAAATTGCTGAAATGTTAAATGATCATTTCTGAATACTAGCTGACTATTATCAATAAGGCAATTAATGATAACTACCCCACCATCGATAACGACAATTTTACGTCTCTCCTGACCCAGGTTTATTCTAAAAATTATCCACCTATGTATAGTACAACATCTACAGCACAAGAAATAGAAAATATAATCCACTCACTTAAAGCAAAGGCCTCTGGTGGATATGACAAAATTTCCATGTGGATTCTGAAATTATGCTCTTCCTTTATAAGTTTACCAGGGAATTTTTGTACATAACAGAGTTCTTTCCACATGCATATACCCAGATAGATTAAAATAATGTATAGCAAAACCTTTGCATAAAAAAGTAATAAGCAGTGTCAAATTACAGACCGATCTCATTGTTAACATCCTTCTCAAAAATAGTTGAAACATTAATGCAAACTAGACTCATGAGAAATCTAACAAAATATATTTTGAGTTCAGAACAAGTGGTTGCAGAAAAAATCTGATATCAGATAATGCCACTTTCACACTGATAAATGAGACTTTAACAGCTATGAATAACAAATCAAAAGCAGAAGGCATATTCTGTCATGTAGAAAAAGGATTTGACTGTTTAACCATACTTACTTACTTACTTACTCCATGGTGCAGGGTCCTTCTTGAGAAGCTAACTGGTTGGCAGCTAGTCAAGAAATTCCCCGCATTTCACAGAACCGTAAGTTCATTACCACACTCACAAGTGTCCGCCACCTGTCCCTATCCTGGGCCAGCCCAATCCATTCCATATACCCACATCCCACCTCCTGGAGATCCATCCTTATATTATCCACCCATCTATGCCTAGGTCTCCCCAGTGGTCTCCTTCCCTCCTGTTTCCCCACCAAGACCCTATACACCCCCCT
>Ga0136643_10006592_pt1 | contig 16643 bp, 7 predicted proteins | sample TergutLab28metaG_FD_96883 | JGI IMG/M metagenome (GOLD analysis project Ga0136643, IMG submission 96883) | Labiotermes labralis P1 segment gut microbial communities from Petit-Saut dam, French Guiana - Lab288 P1 (version 3) (version 3) | ecosystem: Host-associated > Arthropoda: Insects >... | reverse complement strand
GTGGTTCTGCTGTGTGTATTTCTGCCTGCCCAACATCCTTAACCCCATGCACGTTGAATAGCTGGGAGAAATAGTTCCTCCACCTAGCCACAATACCTTGGGAATCTGCAACCAAGTCGCCTTTCTCATCCTTTACTGTATTACATCTAGGCTGGTACCCCTTCTTAAAGTCACTGATGCCCCTATACAAGTCCGTAATGTTTTGGATCTTATTGTTAGTTTCAAGTTCCTCAATTTTAGCTCTCAGATATGTTTTCTTTTTGTTCCTGAAATGCCTGCTAACTTCACGCCTTACCTTGTTCAGATTATCTACATTGGTTTGGCTTGGATCCTGTATCCATTGAATTTTAGCCCGCTTCCTTTGATCCAGAAAACCTAAACATTCTTCATCAAACCAGGGTTTATTCTGCTTAAATTCATCCAAACCCAGACTCTCTTTCACTGAGGTTTGTATATTCTCTTTAATGTTTTCCCAAGTCCTATTTACGTCCTCGTCATCGTCCGTGTTCTCCAAAGCTGCAAACATGTTTGTAATCTCAATCTGATACTGTTCCCTAACCTACATACAGAAGACATAAATAGCAATTTCATACTATTGGCAAAGAAACAAAAGTATGCACAGAATTGTTGGGAAAAATCAAAGAAAGCGACAACTCGCATGACAGAAGGGGCTATTACATACCTGATGAAGGAGCTGTTATTGATGCAGTAAATTAATTGGACTGAACCGACTCAAGGACGAATGCAGTATGAGCAGTTCTGTGGCCACAAAACCAAGTTACGATGGACTTTTTGTGTCGTACGCACGTCAGATCGACCAGCTGCTGCGGGGTGTAAATACCTGCTCACACAAAGGAGCACATCCCATACATTAAGCCACGATTACAGTTAGGTGCTGTATTATTTGTTTACCTTAATCTCAGCATCTGTTCGAAGTGTGTGGACGCCCTAAGCGTAAACGTCCGCCGGCTGGAACATTTTCCCAACTTCGCATTTTACAGTAACTCGCTGCAGCCAGAACCCAATGAAATCGGCCGTGTGTACGAGTCCAGCGAGGTAGACGAGGGGAACTAAGCAAATTACTCGAGGAATTGCGTAATTTGGGCCATATTTGTCCTCTGCCTTGAGGCTAGTTGAGCAGAAGAGACTTGAAGATTCAGGTGTTTTGTCGGTTGGTAAGTAATTGGGGTGAATATTTACCATTCTGCACGGCGTAACATCCCGGAAGACTTGGACCTCCATCAACATTCCTGTAAAGGCATAGGCAACGCCTTCTGAATTTTGGTGAGGAAACCCTTCAGAAAGTGGTATCGTAAAAGTCCAGTTCCTAAATGAGAGGGTAGTTTTGAAATTGGTATGAGGGAAGTATATATTTGAATGGGATTGGAATGAGCCAGTGTTTTGAGGTTTGATACATTATAGTAAAAAAGTTAAAGTGATCCCGTTACAGGCCCGGTGTGGCCCAGAGGGTGGGTAGAGGTATAGCTCTACTCTTCCATGACCACGGCACTAGAAGGTCGTGAGTGGTCAGCAGCACGCCCCGGCCGCACTTTACCCTCGGGAAAGACCCGGTATCCATTGTACAGGAGGCTGGGTGGGCCCCAGGGCCTGTGTGGACGGGCGGAAAATCTCGTCCCCACCGGGACTCGATCCCGGACCGTCCAGCCCGTAGTCTGTCGCTATACCGACAGAGCTACCGGGCCCACGATACATTATAGTAAAAGAAAAATAACTCTGGAGAACACGTCATTGTGTTTGAAATTCACTCTTTTATTAGGACGATCCTTGTATGAGGCAGTTTTCTTATCTCGCATTTCCTAATTAATTCTCCGGTCAACATTTAATGAATTCTTGGTTGTATCACTTTTTATAGACAGACAAGAACGTGATCGCTTTCGACATAATTATCGTCATGTAGCCCAAAGCCGGTAGGTAACATGTGTATTGCACATAGGACTACTTGATATGCAACTTTCATTAAGAGGAAACAGAGCTTTCTTCTGCACCTTAATCAGGTTCAGTAAACACTCGTTCGAACGTGGTTGTTAAGGGGACCTGATCACGGCGTGTTGGGCAAAACCGCGTTGCACACAACCTTTGTAAGGTAAATAAGGACAGTTAGTGAAACTGGCCGCTTGTGGAACCCCACTCTGTTGCATAAAATTTACACAATTTTGGACCAAAAAATGTACGTAATGTACAGATATCAAGATAAGTGCTCGATTTCAGGCTTCCTTCGCTGCATAAGCGAGGTCTTCGCTCTTCTGGGATGTTACACGTCGTGGTTTGGTAGTTACCGATGTTTTGGGACAATCTATTGGTCCTTTATTTAAGGGTAAAGCAATCCAAGAAGGTGGACCGGTAGGTTGTCCCGAAAGGTCGGTAACTACCTATCTACGCAGCGTAACATCCCAGAAGAGCGAAAATCTCATGTTAGTTGTAGTTATTCTCTTGGCGCTACACCTGTTTTTGAACTTCGGCGTGCTCAGCAATTCTCTCCAATGCTTCTCTATCCATAGCCATATTTCTCCAATTCTGAATCTTCATTCCCAGATCCTGTCTGACATTATCCCATCTTAACCTCGATCTATCAATCAATCCTCAAATGCAGTTGGTCGCTCTGTTCTTTTCTTCGTCCTCTCTTGATAGCTCTAGCTACATTCTATTAAGTATCGAAATAAAAATGATAAAAACTGCTCCCCCTTATATTTAATCAGAAGCCGGGATAGCTCAGTCGGTATAACGACTCACTACTGGCTGGACGGTCGGGGGATCGAATCCCGGCGAGGGCGAAAATATTTCGCACCTGTCCAGGCCGGCTCTGAGGCCCACCCAGCCTCGTATACAGTGGGTACCGGGTCTTTCCCCGGGGGTAAAGCAGCCGGGGTATGGCGTTGACCACCCACCCCCATCTAGCGCCGGGGTTAAAGAAAGAGTAGAGCTATACCTCTACTCCCCCCTGGGCCTTCATGGCCTGTTCCACTGAGAACTTTATAACCGCGTATACTGAACAGCCCGCATACCGTATTCGTTCGACGAAAGCATATCTAACGGACAGGAGGTTAGCACCGCTGTGGTACCGCTTCGTGAAGCCATACCTGATCAGTGGGTGACTCCGATTTGTATCCAGAACGTACCGCGTCCGATCCCCAGTCCAATGTCTCGTCACCTGGCCATTTGTTATATCTTTATGGGTGTTTATTGACAGATGGCATTAGGTACCCGTTTCGATACCTGTAGCTGTGCTAGTGGTATTGATTTGGACGCGCTTCCGGGATAGAATCATCAAGCACAGTGTTGAAGGCCTGCTACACAGATCATGGACGTGTCGAAATAGGCCCTGTTGTGCAGTCCTAGGGATGTTGCAGACCATCCGTGAGTGGTGTCATAGTACATCCACCTGTCTGTAGATTTCTTTTGACGAAACCACAAATAGCGGTTCGGTTACAAACCAGTTTGCCCTGTGAAGTCTGAGGTTAATCTAAGTTGACTAACTCCATGGGGCAGTCATTCTTGAAAACCTTTTAGTTTTTCAGTCTGTCAAGATACCCCCCACTCTGTTTCGTGGAATCCGAAGTTTATTACCGTGTTCACACGAGATCGCCACTTCTCGCTATCCTGAGTCAGATCAGTGTAGTCCAACGGTGTCCCATCCTATTTCTGTAGGATATATTTTTAATATTGTCGTCCTATCTGCGCGGAAAACTTGCTGTGCATTTTAAAGTCCTACCGTGTACAATACAAAGCTGTAGTGTGTATGCATCTATATATACATACAGTCATGAACGCAACAATATTACAATTAGTAGCAATATATAATATACAACTACATGTTTCGGCCCTGTATGTAGGCCGTCTTCAGGTTGCCCAAAGAACTTATTAAGTGACTACAGTGGTAATATTTTTTTAGAAGGGGGACGAGATCTCGTCTTACGTCATAAATCGTGGGATAAGTAAAAGTTGCCAACATTTATATTGATACGTACTTCATCATGTAAATGCATAGGTATTCGTCTTATGATCCTATCATGCGATTAAATAAACATGTTAAGGAGTTACATCAATTGTGAACATCTAACTCCTACCGTGTATTGCTCTGTGGAGAGATACCATTGTTTGTCTTGACAGGCATACGAAAGACGTAGGTCTGAATACATTGCGGCACACGGGCAAAGCGTTCTGGTGATACGCCGTTGGTAGAGTCCAGTTGAAATGTGGTGGCACAATGTGACGCACGGGCGGGGAAGTGAAGGACAAACAGGCGAATGGAGTGGGTAGCCAGTACCCATCCATTCTGCCTTGGAACATGGTGTATCCAGCATTACTACCAACAATAAAAACGTACGACAAGCTGCCTAGCAGCATGGTAAGTCATGAATTGAGCAGTAAAATCACACAGGTAGTTTCAACATCGCTGTTTCCATATAACACTTAACTTACTGTTGACACAGTGAGTTCAGTTGTTTCCAGTATTATGATATGATATATTTGTCTACTGCAGTTGAGTTGACACCCGGTGACAGTAGTACAGTAAACATTTACACACAAACAATACATAGAACAACACAAATAACATAGAAAACACAAATAACAACAGAACAGCACAAATAACAACTAATTTGGAAAAGTGCGGGCCGTGCCCCGCCTTTGCGAGTTTTACCCTGGCTGGCATTTGCCTTACAACTGAGGAAAAAGCACGGAGAAACCACAGTCAGGGTAGCCGAAGAGTGCCAGTATACATATTACCAAAATACACACATTGCAAAACCCGCACATACACACACCCACACATTACAAAACACTTTAAAACAACCACAGTACAAGTGAAAACAAAACACAGTACAAGATATACCCAAATGAAATACAATACACGTCGATGCCGGAACAGGTCAAACGACCTAATCCATGGAGGAAGATGATGACACGTATAATCAAGTACCCTCAGTATAAGGTCAGTTGCACTTTTATCCACAAGAACTTCACCGCAACTTACTTCACTAACTCACTTCACTTCAGTAATTTCACTTCACTTCACTACTCAACTTCACTTCACTTTACTCGCTGTCACTGACGATTGGACCAATTCCTTGTATATCATCATTATCGTCACAACTAACTAGATTCTGACATGTCATCATCATCATCATCATCATCGGCGTTGATTATGATTCTTTCCATGACGCTGTCCACCTCGTGCTCTCTACTCATGTACTCTTCTTCCAAAGCTTTAACATGTCTGCAAACAACAGCCATCTGTTCCCTTGTCACAACGGCAAAATTCTGCTCTGCCAGTTGCCGAACATCTCGCAGCTTAAAAGTAACATTTTTTGCAGCAATTCTGGTCTTCACGATACCCAAAATTTTTTATATGGGGTTTAAATCACGATGATAGAGAGGCAGTCCGGTCACTGTGTGTCCATGCTCGGCGAGCAAACAATCAATTGCATAAGTCTCATATTGGCGGTTTATGCATTTTTATGAGATCGTACAACTCTGCTTTTGTCATGTCGTAGCTGTACCGTATACCATGCGCTTCTAACCAGAACAGCATTTCACCTTTTCTGGCATTTCTGGTCGGGTGTCAGTTAAGCTGTACATTGTGGTAAGACGCATTGTCGACCACAATAACTGATTTGGTCTCTACACATCGTCAGCTCTAAACCTAAAGGGCTAACGACATATGAGATTAGTCTATGAAAGGCCTCTGATGCAGACCTTCCAGCATTGTGTACTGATGTTATGTAGAGCCAAGAAATAAGTTTAGCTATACTCAGTTCGGTATCTCATTAAGTGTGATTATGGCAAGGTACAGGCTTTGCCAGAGTTTGTTGCCTCTCCTTTCGATAAACAAGCCCCAAAATGGAACTGTATGGAGTTCATTAAGTGGTTCACTTCGAGCCAGCGCTATTAATCTCGTAGGACACAATGTCTTCACGCCTTCTTTTCGTGCTACTTACGATTATTAGTGGGAGCAGCTGTCACTTTATTTGTTGAAACAACAAAACAAAAGTGTGATGTTATGCATCCCGTTGTGTTGTATATCAAATTAATCAATAGAATGGCCGTCTAACACAGATATGTTTAGATGGCCATTCTGTTGATTAATGAAACAAAAGGTTCCGCTGACAATAAGATGTTTCATGGTTCCTTTTCCGCTGTAGGCCATCCAATATCGGTGGACCGCAAGTGCCACGGGTTTTGAAGCACCAGTTTCCGTGGCCGCATTTCAGGGTAACTGTCTGTGGGCCACACAGCGCACAGTGTGAAGTATTCTTCCAGTCACGCTCTCGATACGAAATCAGGATTTCTATTACTAACACTTCGTACGATAATGTAATGACGCATGTTGAAAACAGTTTGTAATCCAGTCGTTGGGATGGAAGTTCTTCATTTCGTATATCTGTAAAAGGCAAGTGATAAAGTTTTCCCTTTCCACGCCATTGAAGGCGTGGAAAGGGAAAACTATGTGAAGGTGAGGGGCTAACTGCACACCCCGACCGATTTACCCCCGGGGGAAAAAACGCCGGCAACATCGTGTAGGAGGCTGAGTGGGCCCCAGAGCTAGTCTGGACGTTTTGGAGAAGAAATATCTCACACACTCTGGGGTTCGAACCCCCGAGCGTCCAACACGTAGCCTAGGCATTATACCGACTAGGCTACCCCGGCTCCTAGTATTTTTGTAATGCAATATTCTTACGTATAATCAAAAGTAAGTTTTGCCTCTGCATGCCGTGAAGGCACATGGGGGTTTAGAGGTATAGCTCCACTTATTAGATACCCCTACCCCCTTGCCATCCCTCCTGAATTAGGTGGAGGTGGATGATTAGCTTCACATATCGAACCGCTTACTCCTGGGACAGAGCGGAGACCGGGTGGGCCCTAGGGTCGGCGTGGACGTTTTGGAGAAGAAGAACGCATCTTGCTTTTGTCGGGACCCGAACTGCGATACCGCTGTGTTCCAGGCCGTAACGTGGAGATTGTAGGGGTGCTGTTTGCTGCAACGTCGACAGCTTTCCCCAAATGTTGTGTGCATTGGTAACGCACGCGGCCATTGTTCTGCGGTGCGTATACACTCTTATGGCTACAGACTGCATGCCCTCAGCGAGCGAAACAAGTAAGGACACTCTGGTATCAGCTACGAATATTTAGGTCTGTGGCTTGAGATAGACACTTGCTGCATTCTTGCACGGACGGCAGAGGGGGGGCGAGTTTCGACAGTTCGGATGTATTGTTCAGTGCTAGAGAAAGCGGTGTATCATCAGAATGGAATCCGAAAGCGTGCAGTTCGCAAACAGCAGTGATTAATGACCACAATTATACCAAATTCCTATTCCCATTTATCTGTATAATGGCCAATGCTAAATCAGTTTAACATCACTTGGGTCTGGAGCCGGACCCATTATTGAGAAATGTAATTCAGGAGAAATGTTTTGGGGAGGTACACTAAGAAGTAACTGGCGTAGAATGGGGTCCATTCGGAAGCCTCTAATGATCACTTTGTTTCGTAACAGCCAGGTATTTTTTGAATACGTGACCATTGAAGTGCTCAGGCAGAACTTTGCGCTACGTGAGTTGACATTAATTACTGACTGAACTAGAAGCGGCAGAGGACAGGCATTGTAAGCCGGTAGGTTATCAGATTTTGTCACACACACACACACACGCACGCACACATTGTGTGTGTGTGTGTGTAAATTCTAACGTTATTTCATCTGAATTGTCATTTCAGGACCCCACATTGGTAGGCCCCTCCAATTTACTTTTGCATAGGGCTCAGGCATGTCTGAAACCTAACCTTGTTGCTTGCCAACGCTTCACCCTTGTTTCTGTACATCAGGTGTCATTTATACATCATATTGTCATTCCTCCATTTCCGTCACTTTAAATCCGTTCACTTAAATACGCCTTTATACGCGGCTCGTTTCACTTAATCGTGTATGGTGGTATTGACCGAAGTTTAGTAAACATTTTTTTGTCAGGGGTGCACAAACCGCAGGCGCCAGTTCGTCCGAGAAAATGAATTTTGTGTAGTGGCGCTTAATGTTTGTGGGTCCATAGTATGGAACTTTGCTTCATTTCACCCATAGAATTTTGAGATGTATTCTAGATTTGTGGAAAACGTGTGCTTCTCTTGTGTTTGATGTATTATTTTTGGTGTTTTATTTCCGTGGAAACGGCATGAGAATTAATTTCAAGAACGTCCAAATCTTCGCGTCCTGGACCGATTGTAGTTATTTCACGTATGTACATTCCTCCATCACATTAAGTGTTTTAGCGTAAAGTCGCCGCTTTCATGAGCTGTCCGTACCAAACCTGAGAACTCGGTAGCTGTACCACCCGCGAATGAACTAAATTACAAGTTCTCAGTTGTCTTAGTAATTAACCAGTTTAATGCACAAATTCTTGTTTTATAATAAGTTTATTATATGCCTCTACATGTTTCGTGCACCATATGCTCATCATCAGGAGGTCAAAACTGTATTGTATCCTGATGATGAGCACTTGGTGCTCGAAACATGTAGAGGCATATAATAAACTTATTATAAAACAAGAATTTGTGCATTAAGTTGGTTAATTACTGAGATTATACTGAGATACACGGTCAGCAAAACATCAAAATTCTCAGTTGTGTTGTATTGGAACCGAAACATTATGACCGATATTGATGTCACTTAGCTACATACGAACATTCTGTCAGAACATGACATATCGTATGTAGGATGACGCTTTCGTCATGACTGAATTTGAAAGTGACCAGATCGAAGGGCGCGCGTAGTTTGCGATCTGCTCTTAAAATTTTGAAGTTCATACAGTTTACGCTAGTACTCGTAAGTCCGTTAGAAATTAGCAAATTGATTATTCTTAAATTGGCAATAATTGATGTGGTAGCTACGAGCATTCGACCAGTAGGATTTGTATTAAAATGGTAAAGATTCGGGGTTGTCTTCTTCGCCGTCCATCTTCTTCGCTATCAGTCTCGTGTGCGTTTACAAGCACTGAATTATACCGGGGTAAAACGAGCGGTGTAACATTTAGAATTTGTTGCCGATGGCCGCATGCGTATTCAAGGCCAAGTCGTGTTCCAGTTTACTAAATTTGTTGTGTCAAGGTTCAGCTCCGTATTGGGCTTCTTTTGATAGCAGTGCGTAAATGTATTTGCGAGGTCGACCGATCAGTGTCCTCCACCTGAAATATTGATCACATCTGTTGGTAATTACAGCAGTTTTCCTAGAATAAAGGAGGATAAACATAGCGCACTCGTTATGCACGTTACAGTTAAATGCGATTTCAGTCGTATCCTGAAGCCAGGCTTACCTTACGACCCACCGCGTTTACCTTCCCTGGGGCATCGCTGTGTAATTTGAAATATGACATTCGTGCCCCCACACAGGCAGTTGTGCTTGTGATACGGCTAGAAGGTGATGTGGAAAAAGTATAACGTACTTTTTGGTGGTGATGGGCGTTGTACGGTCTCTAAGGTCTGTATTTTGTAACTTATACGTGCTAATCTCACGGTGCTACTCAGTCGCATTTATAATTTGCCACCCCATAAATGTAACTCCTCAAGTTACAGTATCCAGTGGCATTACAGCAGAATGCGTCACGCTCTTTTCATGGTGTAACTGACTGACTCCATTGAGCAGAATATATACTGAGAAGCTAACACGTCGTCCGCTAGACCAATTCCTAACATTTTGTGGAACCCGAAGGTTCATTGCTGCATTCACAAGCACCCGCCACCTGCACCTATCTTGAGCCAGAGCAATCCAGCCCATGCCTCCCCATCCCACTTCTTGAGCCAGTTTAATATTATCCTTCCATCTATGCCTAGGTCTTCCAAGCGGTCTCTTTCCTTCAGGTTTCCGCACCAAGACCCTGTATGCAACTGCCCTGTCTCACTATGTGCTACATGTCCAGCTTATATAATTATTCTTGATTTACGTGGTCGGACAATTAAGTTCGCTAACTCGCCACCGTGTGCTTGCCGTGGCAGCACTGGACAAAAGCCTTAGTATGGTTTGATGACGTTGACATATCAGCGTTTCACAGCTGTGTTATTGATCTATGGCAGTCTCTTTCTGAGTGGCATCTATTACTGTCTGCGTGTGTTTTGGTGTGCCGCCGCGAGAATGTCGGAGTTTGAATTAGAGCAGCGAACGAACTTAAATTTCTGGTTAAACTTGGAAAGAGTGGAAACGAAATCAGAGAGATATTAGTTCAAGTTTACGGAGATAATGCTATGAAGAAACAGCAGTTTACAAGTGGGTGAAGCGTTTTTCTGAGGGAAGAGAAAGTGTCACTGACGAAGAGAGATCAAGACGGCCAGCAACAGACAGAGGTGAAGAAAACATTGCAAAAATTCGTCAAATTGTGCGTGAAAATCGTCCGCCGTCTGTCAGGAGCATAGAAGAGCAAGTGAACATCGACAGAGAAACAGCTAGGAAAATCGTAACTGAAGATCTCGACATGAGGAAGGTGTGTTCAAAAATGGTCCCAAAGGAGCTCACCGAAAAACAAAAACAAAGAAGCGTCACAATTTGCCAAGACCTTTTGGAGAGGCAAGATAACATTTTAGCCCGTGTCATTACAGGTGACGATACATGGGTCTACCAATACGACCCTGAAACGAAGCTGCAAAGTGCACAATGGAAGACTGCCAATTCCTCACGACCAAAAAAATTCCATCGGTCCAAATCAAGAGTCAAAGCAATGTTGCTGACTTTTTTTTATGTTAGAGGGATTGTTCATTATGAGTTTGTACCAACTGGACAAACAGTAAACCAAGTTTACTATTTGGAAATACTGGAAAGGCTGCGTGAAAAAGTTAAACGGAAACGACCCGAAATTTTGCCAGCAACTCATGGATCTTGCATCACGACAATACACCTGCTCACACGGCACTGTCTCGGAGCGAGTTTTTAGCTACTAAACAAATAACTGTGTTGGAACACCCTGCCTATTCACCGGATCCAGCCCCCAATTACTTTTTTCTGTTCCCGAAGATAAAGGAAATATTGAAAGGAAGGCATTTTGATGACATTGATGATTCAGGGGTAATACAACGGCAGCTCTGAAGGCCATTCCACAAAACCAGTTCCAAAAATTGTTTTGAAGGGTGGACTAGGGCGCTGGCATCGGTGCATAGCTTCCCAAGGAGAGTACTATGAAGTCGACCACGGTAGTATTCAGCAATGAGGTATGTAGCACTTTTACCGCGATGAGTTCGCGAACTTTATTGTCCGACCACGTATTCACCTGCATAATAATTAGTAAGGAGTACAGATCGTAGAGCTACTGGTTATGTAGTCGTCTCCACTGCCCTGTCACCTTGTCCTTCTTACGCCCAAATATCTTGCTTAGCACCCTATTCTCGAACGCCTTCAGTCTGTGTTTCTCGTCAGTGTGAGAGACCAGGTTTTTACACCAGTACAAAACAGTAGGCAGTTTTATAGCTCTGTATATTCGTAACTAATATGTTTTATTGAAAATACCCATTTAATTTGTCACAATGCGAAGTATCAAAAACCTTTTTTTCTTTCTTTCTTTCCCGTCAGCGTTGTTTGTTATATGTCGCCGTATGATTAGTGATGGTATAAAGAGCCGAAAGAGAATGATCTCCCTCTGCATATCACATCTCACACAATACTATCAGTACTATCGATGCTTGCAGTGGAATTGCGGGGCTCACAAAACTAAATTTTGTACGATGGCGCCTAATAGTTGTGGGCCTTCAATATGAAGCTCGGTTTTTTCCACTATTATTGAGCCAGGAATTTTGAGGTGTCTGCTATGTTTTGGGAAATTGTAGACCCCAGCTCTAGAGCTGTAGGAAGCTATTGCCTACGGCGGTTAATAGACGCGGACGTGTAAAAATACGGTACATATTTAATATTCGCATTGATCATTTTGTAGGAAGCGTCTTGGTTCATACAGTGAGCTGAATATGGCGTCGAGTAGTTCAGTGCTCCTGCTTCATATATTGGAGTTGAGGGTTTAAGCAGCGTGGATTCTAACTTTCTAGTAGACACGTGGATTTGTGGTACGGTGGGCAGTTTTAAACACACGCATGATGGGAACCCGAAGTTTGTGACAAATTTGTCTAATGACCGACAAAGCCAGAAAGCTGAATACTTTAGTTTCTATTTGTCTGTATGTCCATTTTGCTCTTTTCTGTTTCAAATTCGATAGCTGTGCGAATGCAGGCCCCCCCCGCCCGGCATGTTAGAAGTATAGGGTACACCTGATAGTCGTTTTGATTTATAGATTCCAAATCTGCATCACGCGCTGCTTTTCCTTCCTCGAGTATAGCCCTTCACTGTAATATATTTTCGTAAATCTATAATTCTCAAACTAATTTGACGTGTTTATTGTAGAGCGGGCAGATTGCCAAGGCGAACGTTTACCGGCGGTCTAGAATGCTTGAAGCTGTGTATCTGCGCCTTGTGTATGGCGCCAAATATAGGCAGAGGAACACCTGTTGGGTACAGAAAGGTAAAAAGGGTAAAGTTCACCCTATAACAGGACGTGAAGGCCCAGAGCGGGAGTAGAGGTATGGCAATACTCTTTCTTTATCCTCGGCGCTAGATTGAGGTGGGTGGTCATCGCCACTCCCCAATCGCTTTACACCCGGGAATCAGACCCGGTACCCATTGTACTACAGGACGCTAGGTGGGCACCAGGGTCGGTCTAGATGGGTGCGAAAAATCTCGCCCTCACCGGGATTAGATCCTCGGACCGTCCATTGGCTATACCGACTACGTTTTCCTGGCACGCCCTCTTGTGTATTATTACGACAACAATAATAATAAAAATAAGAATAATGACGTACCCGGGATAACGTTGTCAGTATACTGGTAGTGATTAAACTACGACCTGAACGATCCGGGGGTTCGCATTCGGGTAGAGGCAAGAAATTAGTGTCACCTTTAATACGTTCAGACCTGTCATGGGGCCCACCCATTGAATAGGAGGTTGGGTGGGCGTGAGGCTGTCCTCGTAGCGTGTATAGAGACCTTTACCTTCAATCTTATCTTCGTGTTACTCGTCACATTTTCATTTTTGTGTTGTCATGGTTATTATCGTCACGATGATGATGATGATGATGATGATGATGATCATCATCATCATCGAAACATGTAAATGGAAGAGATTGCTTGTGGAACCTAGGCGTAGGTGTAAGATAATATTAAAATCGACTCAGTCCAATTAACGAGTGCGGGAATGTGGTTTGGTCTAATCTGATGCAGGACCGGAGTCAGCCTCTTCACGGTAATGGACATTCGTTTCTATAATCTACGTTTCCTGATTATCTGGGCGACCGTTAGCTTGTCAGTAAGGGCCCTCGAGTTATTGACATTTTTAACGATCAGTGTCCTATTCAGTATGTGCAAGGGACTCCTGTTCCGGGGGTAAAGCAGCTGTGGCTTGAAGCTGACCACACTTGTGCATCTATCGAGGATGTTGCGAATGATTAGATTTATACCTCTGCAGCCTCATGTGCCATTATGGCATAACCGTTTGTGTTGAGAACAGTGCCTTGCACAACGATGTTAGACTGCAAATAGGGATATAAACAGTTAAAGGTAAAGCAGTCCGATTACAGGCCTGGAGTGGCCCAGAGGGTTCCAGGAAGTTAAGGTTCTCAGATTACATGACAACGGCACAGGATGGTGGTAAGGTTGTCAGCCTTACGCACCGGCTGCCTTTAGCCGCAGGAAATACTCCTGGTACTCATTTCTGTTAGAGGCTGAGTCGACCCCAGGGCCATAGTGCGATCGGAAGGATTATGACAATGAAAAATTCCAATGACACCAGCTGGGATCGAACCAGCGACCTTCCGATTTGTAGCACAGCACCTTAACCACTGTGCCACCGCGGTCCCCTGCAAACAGGGATATAATTAATAGAAAGTCAGTTTGCGCTGATTTTCAGTAAGGTTGTATAACGTTAAATGAAATCATGCAAATTGATACAAGAAATTGTTAAGTCGTATTAAAGGTTTGAACCGTTTCCCAGGTAATTAGGAGGGTAGAAGCTGTATTTATCGTGGCACAACAAGACCCTTTACTATTACGTGTAATGTTTCAACTCCAATTAGAGGGTTTACCTAACAAGAAGTGGCTGTGCCGCAGTACTAATTACGGCGGCCACACTGTCCAGTATACGGTAGTTAACTTTCTTGCAGCTTCTTTTGTTGCTGGTGACAGGAGACAGAATTGTGACGTAATAATTATCCTGCACCGTGCGACGCACTTGGAAGAACTCTGAATCCCTTCGCTTGGCCTAAATGCTTCTGCATGGGTGCGTCCGTTTTCTTTGGCACACGACGTGCTTTCGGATAGCTGTCTACGTCATCTGCACCGAGGACTGTCCACTACCTACATCGAAGTTTAGATTTCTGCATGTCTTGTGCTCGACGAATGTCTTGATAAAAAAAAAAAAACGTTGAGAATGACGTGTTCTGAGCGGAACTGACACAGCCAAATTTCGTGCTGCATATCTAGTCCATCAGACACATTACCTTGTTTTTTATTTAGTTCGTGAAAAAATTAATAATCACGTAATCTGTAGGCTGTAGCCTGTAATGTAACTTGGAAGTTTTGCACCGACGCCACGTTTGTAAAACAATATGGCATACGTCATGTTTTGGATGCGTTTCTGATTAATCCCCGTACCAAATCTCACACGTTTGGCTGAAAGCTGAGGGACATTGCATTACGGGCGCTGACTGCGATCAGACCCTGATGTAGCGTCGCTGTTTGTTCACAGACGTTTGTGGCGTATATTGAGGGTGGCGGTATATAGGAGTGACAGTAGAGAAGTTTTGTTCGCACACTTCCATGGGAGCTAATTGAGTGTGACCGTATACTTGGGGGCGCTGTGTGTGTGTGTGTGTGTGTGGGGGGGGGGGGTGCCTGTATATTACGCACATCAAAAATATTATCTTTACAAAAATTGCATTGTTTCTTAAGCTTGTTGCCATGCATATTGACAACCCTAGCGGCGCTTTCCGCCACAAGTGTGCGCTTCCTCTAACTTGGTACTGTTTTTAGGAACTTGAAGTGTAGTACGTATTTTGGATGGCCTCCAGTGGCATCATGTTAGCACCAAGGTTTGAAAATCTGTCATCTGACTCGAAAGTTGAAGTCCGGGGGGAAGGGGGGGGGGGGTTGCAGGAACAGAGATCATGATGATCTCATAGGTATACCTTTTTTTTTATGGAAGTGAAGGAGGCAAAAAAGATGAAAGAATGTTGTCTGGTATGTACGTGGCTTTACCATGACTTGCAGTGTCACTGTACTCTTGTCATAAGGAAGTGTTTGGACCTAAATTCTGTTGCTGTAGTGACAGTCACGTGACAGGTAGTCTTTTGAAATTTTGCAAACGTTCCCGTCAGTTGTTTATGCGCCTTTTATTCCCTCAGCAGATCACCAGCTTCTCCCGTGGGTTACGTCACATTTTGCCGACGGTTGGAGGTCGACGGAATGGTTGTATGATAGAACCTACTTACCACGGCCAAAAAGTTGCCGATTTTCAAAGGTCACAGTGTTAATATCCTCTGATGTTGTTGTTTCTCTTGCAGCAACGTCATGTATTCTAATCATCTCTGAACTACGTAGGCTACTTGCTACACCACTTCATTAAAAGTCGCTGTTGCTTGAATCTAAATCTTTGACAGCCCCTGCAGGTTACAGCGAAGTTGGCAAAGTGCATCCTGGCGTAGGTCGCGTTTAATCAAGTTCATTTGGCGAGAATCCCTATATATAAATTAACCTATAGATTTCCTACCTTCTTTCTCTAATAAAACGCGCCTTCCTGGCAGGCCTTACATTTACTGCTGCGGTCATTATCCCCATACTTTCCAAATCACTTCATTAGCCCACTTAGCGTTTAATATCCCAGAAGAACATGTGGAATAAACAAAGTGTTCACATCGTGACGTGTTACATTGTTAAAAACTACGGTTTTTGAGAACATTATGGTTTTAAAGGTAATGATAATTCTTTGGAGCCGTGGTATAATCACTTCGCAGAAACTGATAGCATTCCGAGCCATAAATCTCCCGGACAGCTTGGAAATTAGGGGCTATTTGCACGTAAGGAAAGAACTAAACTTTAATCCTTTAAAGGCGTAACATGTCTGTTTTACGAGGACGGGCTGATAAGTTTTGCCTCCACTTAAATAGAAAATGAACGGGAAAAGATATTTTAATGAAATTAAAAAAAAAAAATATGCCTACATCAATTATTTTCAAGGCTGCATAATTATTTTCCTACAAAATCACCACGCACTTCAATACACTTCCGCCAACGCTGCGCTGGTTTTTTAAATCCGTCCTTTAAAAAAATTGGTGTTTGGTTTTTGAAACCATTTCATCACTGCAGACTTCACCTTACCCAGCGTCTTACTGTACTCACATCAACACACTGATCACCATAAATGGCTTGCGTTCGTCTGTGAATTTCAAGTGGAGGAACTTTTTCCCCGGTTAAGAATTCAATAACAGCACGCTGTTTGAACTGAACGTCTGAAAACATTTCCATTTCGATGTGCACTGGGTGAGGACTGTAAGCGTCTGTGTGTTCAAGGTGAAGTATGATGGAAGAGAGATACCATGCGACTACACAGAACCGGTTTTATCC